>ERZ780083.35-NODE-35-length-45988-cov-11.151765_pt1 | contig 45988 bp, 43 predicted proteins | sample MGYA00511838_ERZ780083 | MGnify/ENA primary metagenome ERZ780083 (study PRJEB29588, sample SAMEA2152602) | human gut metagenome | biome: human gut; feature: human-associated habitat; material: faeces | place: Denmark | collected 2008/2010 ...
CTCGGCATCCCGGTTGCGCCCCGCATCACCGGCGGCGGCCCCGTCTATCACGACCGCGGCAACGTCAACTATACCTACATCACGCAGTCCGACGGTCTGGATTATGACCAGTGTCTCGGCCCGGTGATCGCCGCGCTGAACCGTATGGGCATTCCGGCGGAAAAGAGCAAGACCTGCGACCTCGCCATTGGCGGGAGGAAGATCTCCGGCAGCGCCCAGCGCATTGCGGGCGGCCGCGTTCTGCACCACGGAACGCTTCTGTTTCAGTCGGATCTGGCCATGCTCGACCGCATCACGACGCAGCAGAAAAACGACTGCTTCCAGACAAAGGGGACGCTTTCCGCCATCTGCACCGTCACGAATATTTCCGAGCACCTTCCCGCGCCCATGACCATGGAGGAATTTCAGGCGCGCCTGCTTGATGAAATGCTCCCGTCCGGCGCGCCGCGCCTGACGCTGAGCGCCGCGCAGGAGGCCGAGGTCTGCCGCCTGCGGGATGAAAAATACCACCGCTGGGAATGGACGTGGGGCACGACGCCCACCTTCGCCTACGAAAAGCACGGCCTTTTCGGCGGTGCGCCGATCACCGTATCCTACCGCGCCCGGAAGGGCATCGTCTCCGACGCGCAGATCCTCTCTCCCATCCTCGACGCCTCCGCCGCGCAGGCGCTTCTGAACGGCGCACGCCTTGACCCGGACGGCTTCGGCGCGATCTGCCGTGTGCTTGCGCCGGAGCGCCCCGACGAGCTGATGGACTGGCTGATGTAAATACCAAGCAGAAAATAGATGCCGCGTTCGCGGCAGAAAGGGAAAAACTATGGAAAAGAACGTAAAAATGCCGAAGCTGCGCCCGGAGATGGAGCGCGGCGTTCTCTGCGCATGGCTCAAGGAGGAGGGCGACACCGTCACCGCCGGTGAGCCGCTTTTTGAGATCGAAACGGACAAGGTCGTCAACCAGATCGAGGCGACGGAGAGCGGCATTCTGAAAAGGCAGCTCGTGGAGGAGGGCGACACCGTCCCCGTTGAGACCGCCGTCGCCATTCTTGAGGAGAACTGAGGCATGGAAAGAAAGCCCGAATGGCTAAAGGTGCGCTACAATCAGGAGGCCGTCAACGAAGTGGCCGAAATGATGCGCGACCTCAAGCTCACCACCGTCTGCAAGGAAGCCAACTGCCCGAATCTCGGCGAGTGCTACCGCAAGCATACGGCGACCTTCATGATCCTCGGCAGCATCTGCACGCGCAACTGCCGCTTCTGCAACGTGACGCACGGAAAGCCGCTGCCTCCTGACCCGGAAGAACCGGAGAACGTCGCGCAGGCGGCGAAAAAGCTCGGCTTGCGGCATGTGGTGCTGACCTGCTCCACGCGCGACGATCTTCCGGATGGCGGCGCGGAGCATTTTGCGAAAACGGTCCGCGCCATCCGTGCGCAGTGCCCCGGCACGACGGTCGAAACGCTCACCAGCGATATGCGCGGCGATCACGTCGCCTTTGACACCGTCATTGCCGTCCATCCCGACGTGTTCAACGTCAACATTGAGACCGTCAAGGAGCTGCAAAAGGCCATCCGTCCCTCGGCCGGCTACGAACGGACGCTGGACGTGCTCCGCTACATCAAGCAGACCGATCCCACCATTCTGACCAAGACCGGCTTCATGGTCGGCCTCGGCGAGACGGAGGAGCAGATCTCCCGCCTGATGGACGACATTCTGGCCGTCGGCTGCGACATTCTGACCATCGGCCAGTATCTCCAGCCCTCTCCCGAGCACTGGAAGCTCGACCGCTACGCCACGCCGGAGGATTTCGCGCGCTACAAGGAAATGGCGCTCCAGAAGGGCTTCCGCCACGTCGCATCCGCGCCGCTGGCCCGCAGCTCCTACAAGGCATGGGAAGCGCTGGAGGATGTGCATGATCTATATTGAGACCGGCTCGACCGACGTTTATTACAACTTCGGTCTGGAAAACTATTTTGCCGTCGAAAAGCGGCTCCCGGATACGGTCTTTCTCTTCTGGCGCACCACGCCGACGCTGATGGTCGGCAAATACCAGAACATTCTTGAGGAGATCAACAAGCCCTACGCCGACGCGCACGGCATCCGCCTTGTCCGCCGCATGTCCGGCGGCGGCACGATCTACACCGACCTCGGCGGCTGGCAGTTCACCTTCATCCAGCACGCGGACGCGCAGGAGATCGAATTTCACCAATATATCGCGCCGGTCATCTCCGCCCTGCGGGAGCTTGGCGTTAACGCCGCGTTCAACGGCCGGAACGATCTGACGATCGACGGAAAAAAATTCTCCGGCAACGCACAGTACCGCCTTGGCGACAGCATCGTTCACCACGGCTCGCTGCTGTTTGATACTGACATCGAGCAGATGGTCGCCTCCACGACTGTGGACAGCTACAAGATCATCTCCAAGAGCATCAAATCCGTCCGCGACCGCGTCACGAACATCTTGGAGCATCTGCCCGTCCCCATGGACGCGGAGGCTTTCAAGCAGCAGGTCGTGCGCCATATCCTGAACGGCAGCACGGAGACCTATGCCATCACCCCGGAGGACGACGCGCGCATCCGCCAGCTTGCGCAGGAGCGCTTCGCCAACTGGGACTGCATCTACGGCGCCAATCCCAAGTTCAACATCGACCGCACCGGCCGCTTTGCCGGAGGCAAGATGCAGTTCCGGATGGACATTCAGAAGGGCGTTATCCGCAGCGCTGCCGTCAACGGCGACTTTTTCTCCACTGTGGACGCCGAGACCATCGGCGCAGCCCTGACCGGCTGCCGCTATGAGCGCGGCGCGGTGCTGGAGGCGCTGCGCGCGCACGGCATCGACGGCGCGGTCTATCGCATCACCGCCGAGGAAATGGCCGCCGCCATTGCGGACTGAGCCGCGCGCTGTACGCGGCTGCTGCATTGCTATCCCCTGCTTCAAAATGTCAAAGAACGTCAGTTCTCAAAACATGAGGACTGGCGTTTTATCATTAAAGGGAGCAAAAATCATGATATAGAAAGCAAAAATGGAAGCATTCCACTTCCAAATAGCAATCTTTTTGAGTTTCATGGCAGCATATTTAAGCCTCACCTCGGCGTTCTTCATCAGATCGCCTTGAAGTCCGCTTTTTGTCCGCTTGTCCAGGTCAGGGGCAGACCGGCGGCAATCACAATGTGCGCCTCGGTAAGATTTTCAGCTTTCAGCTCCTTGGCGATCGCCGCAAGGGTCAGCACATTATAATCCTCGTCGTTGATTTTGTCCGGCGCAAACTTCTTGTGCCCCTCGCCGATGAGATAATACCTGCCGCCGTAGACCAGCATATCCGCCGTGAACAGCGGCTCGTGGTCATAGGCGGTGACACCGGTGGGAAAGCAGCAGTTGGCCGTTTTCATATTCCCGTACCCGTGGTCGATACCGATGATTTTCGTGTTGTGGATCGTTTTCATTTCTGCATCCTCCTCATTGTATTCCTGTCCGCCGTGGGTGTCGGCATAGGCCTCCTGAAATTCCTCCAGTGAGATCATCGGATGCCTGGTGCGGGTGTGGTACCATTTGCGGATGACGTCCGTTTTCTGATTGCTTTTGCGAAAATCAAAGTCCTCAAAACAGGGATATTCCCGTGCCACTTGGATGATCTCGTCCATCTGGTGCTTTTTCATCACATTGGGCACAATGTAGCGCAGATAGATGTCGATCTGCCATTCCGGTACATATCCCAATTCCGAGTGGCAACCTTTGAATAATTCGCCGACGGATGCCAGGAGGCCTTCGTCCGTCAGCTCTTGAATCCAGTAGTCCGGGCAGTGGGCGAACCACCACGCCGGGTCGTAGCCGGAGTAAATTTCCATATACTCGCCAAAGCCCATATACGGCCAAACCATAAAGGCGGCGGCGTCTATGATGAGCAGCCGGAAGAGATCGCTCTCCACAAATTCACAGGCGGCCCAGTTGTGAAATAGCTCCTGCGGATTCCTCGGGATGGCGTTCAGCTCCGCCCCACAGCAGGACAGGATGCTTTTCGGGATGAAGTAGTAGAACGGGATGTACTCTGCGTTGCGGAACGGCGTAGGCGGGCCGTCCTTTCTGGTCAGCATAATTGGCATTTTTATCGTCTCCTTTCCAGAGGGCCAGTGCCCTCTATTTTTTTGACGGCATATGCCGTTTTCCGATACCCGGCTGCTGAATGTGCTGTCCCACACCTTCTGGTTTCTGCCCAATGTGGCCAGCTGCTACGCCATGTACAATCTGCTGCAGCAGAAGCAGAACAGCTTTTACCACGATTACCACATCAATGTCTGTGCCGGAACCAAGGCGGGCATTGGCGTGGATGCGCTGGAGCCGGTGCAGAAATCCATGGGTGACCCGCTGACCACCAAGACCATCACGCTGTCCTGCAGCAAGCTGACCACCGGCGTCACGGTCAAGCCGTGGACGGGCATCTTTTGTTTTACCAGCCGAAGAAAAAGCTCCTCTGCCTGTCGGTCAATAGAAAAAGCGCCGTCTCGGAATCACTTCCAAGACGGCGCTTTTCTGTTGTGGATCAGAGCGAACACTTCACGGCGAAGCCGCCGCTGAAGAAATAGGTGTTCGTCCAATACCTGTTTGGTGGAGCTGAGGGGAATCGAACCCCTGTCCGAAAGCAACTTGACCGGACTTTCTTCGGGCGCAGTTTGTTATTTACATTCCCTTACCGAGGCGTGAACAAACACACTCGACGGTTTGGTAGAGTCATGATGCATGGGCGAGGCAACTCTTACCCGCCGCACGTTCGCCACTCAGATCACACCCAAGCCCGGTTCGTGGCCCTCCCGGGGAGGATGGGCGCCTAATTAGGCAGCCAGAGCAACTTTAGAGTTGTCAGTTAATTTGAAAAAATTGCCCGGTTTAAGGAGGTCAGGCACCTCCGCCCGCTTATCCGGCCTCACTGCCCCCGTCGAAACCAGTACAGCCCCGTATCGAGGAGGCTTCTTCCCACGCGGACGAACCGCGCGGGAAGGTCAGCCTGAAACTTTTGAAATCAGAAACGTCCGTAGGGGTCGCGGAGCTTATCCGGCTCCGGATATTCCTCGCCCTGCGTATCCACGGTGATGGACGCGATCTTCTGCTCGTCGAGCGGACGATCCTGCGCGTTGGTTTTGACGGCTGCGATCTGATCGACCACGTCCATGCCCTCGAGCACCTTGCCGAAGGCCGCGTACTGGCCATCGAGGAACTCGCCGTCGGCATGCATGATGAAGAACTGGCTTCCGGCGGAGTTCGGAGACTGCGCACGCGCCATGGACAACACGCCGCGCTTATGCGAGAGGTTGTTCTTGACACCGTTGAGCTTGAACTCGCCCTTGATGCAGTAGCCCGGGCCGCCCATGCCGGTCCCGTCCGGGCAGCCGCCCTGGATCATGAAGCCGGAAATGACGCGGTGGAAGATCAGGCCGTTGTAGAAGCCCTTGTTTGCCAGAGAGATGAAGTTGCGGACGCTCTGCGGCGCTTTCTCGGGATAAAGCTCGCAGACGATCTTGCCGCCGTTTTCCATGGTAATGGTCGCAATGGGATTTGCCATTTGAGTTACCTTCCTTTCATTGCCCGGTCGATCTGACGCTTGGCGTCCTTCTTTGCGGCGTCCTCGCGCTTGTCGTAGAGCTTTTTGCCCTTTGCCAGCGCGATCTCGACCTTGACGAGCGAGCCGCGGAAATAGACCGACAGGGGGATCAGCGCGTAGCCGTCCTGCTTGACCTTGCCGAACAGGCGCGCGATCTCGCGCTTGTGCATCAGCAGTCGCCGCGGACGCAGAGGATCTTTGTTGAAGATGTTGCCCTGCTCATACGGCGCAATGTGCATTTGACGGATGTACAGCTCACCGTCCTTGATCTGGCACCAGGCCTCCTTGAGGCTGAGAGTGCCGGCGCGGATGGACTTGACCTCGGTGCCGGACAGCTCGATGCCCGCCTCGAATTTTTCTTCGATGAAATATTCGTGATGCGCCTTCTGATTTCTGGCCATAATCTTGACCGAATCGCCCGCCATCCTGCACACCTCCGTTCTGCGGATACTGTAAATATATTATACCATGCCTGTCAAGAGGAAATGCGCGCGGAAAAAAGCAGTGGCTTTTTCCTGCAAAATACAGTATAATGGCATAGACGCAGAAAGGAAAGGAGGACTATGGGACATTCCCATCACAAGCGCCGTGTTCCTGCGGAAGAAAACAGACTCCCGGCAGGATGACGAGGTGAAGCGTGATCGAAGTGATCGGCGGATGCGCTTCCGTGCCGCTTTTCGCGCGTGACGCAGTCAGAAATATGCGGGTAACTGCAAAACAGAGGGGCTGCGGGAAAAGCACAGGCAAATGGTCTGCGTGTTTGTCCTGAAATGATTTCAGGAGGAACAATATAATATGTGTGGTATCGTTGGATACATCGGCAAGGAGCAGGCGGCTCCGATCCTGCTGGAAGGACTGTCGCGGCTGGAATACCGCGGCTATGACTCCGCGGGCGTCTGTGTGGCGGGTGAGAACGGCCTCCAGATCGCCAAAGCGAAGGGGCGGCTGAAAAACCTGATGGAGCTGACGCAGAACGGCGCGACCCTGCACGGGACGACCGGCATCGGTCATACCCGCTGGGCGACCCACGGAGAGCCGAATGACATTAATTCCCATCCGCATGTCAGCGAGGACGGCAAAATCGCGCTGGTCCACAACGGCATCATCGAGAACTATCTCGAGCTGCGGCAGTTTTTGCAGGCAAAGGGCGTGCATTTTGCCTCCGAGACCGATACGGAGGTCGTGGCGCAGCTGCTGGAGTATTTTTACAAGGAGACCGGAACGGTGCTCGGGGCGCTCTACATGGTGCTGCACCGGATCGAGGGCGCGTACGCGCTCGGCATCCTGTGTGCCGACGCGCCGGGAAGGATCTATGCCGCGCGGAAGGACGCACCGCTGCTGATCGGCTACGGTGAAGGCTGCAATTTCATTGCCTCCGACGTGACGGCACTCGTCCGGCACACACGGGACGTGGCGTATATGGATGACGGCGAGGTCGCGATCCTGACGGCGGAGGGCGTGACGGTGCTCGACGCGATGGAGCAGCCGGTCGTGAAGGAGCATCACCACATCGACTGGGAGATCTCCGCGGCGGAAAAGGGCGGCTATCCGCATTTCATGTTCAAGGAGATCATGGAGGAGCCGGAGGCCATCCGGCGCACGGTCGGCCCGCGCCTGCATGAGGGAAAGATCGTCTTTGAGGGGCTGCACCTGACGCCGGAGGAGCTGCGCGGCATGGAGCGCATCACGATCATTGCCTGCGGCTCGTCGTACCATGTCGGTGTGATTGGCAAATACAATCTCGAAAAAATGACGCGTATCCCGGTGGAGGTCACGCTGGCCTCCGAGTTCCGCTATGCCGACCCGATCGTCAGCGAAAAGACGCTGGTGCTTGTGATCAGCCAGTCCGGCGAGACGCTTGACACCATGGCCGCGCTGCGCGAGGCCAAGGCGCGCGGCGCGCGGATCCTTTCCATCGTCAACGTGGTCGGAAGCTCCATCGCGCGTGAGTCCGACGACGTGCTGTATACCTGGGCCGGGCCGGAGATCGCCGTTGCGACGACGAAGGCTTATTCCACGCAGCTGATTTTGCTGGATATGTTCTGCCTGTATCTGGCGCAGCTGCGCGGGACTATCCGGGAGGAGGCGTACGACCGACTGGTCGCGGAGCTCCAGCGCCTGCCGGAAAAAATGGAGGAAATCCTTTCGGATTGTGAGCAGATCAAGCACTACGCTTCGCTGTACTTCAACCACGATTCTATTTTCTTCATCGGCCGGAATCTGGACTATGCGCTGGGACTGGAAGGCTCGCTCAAGCTCAAGGAGATCTCGTATATCCACTCCGAGGCCTACGCCTCCGGCGAGCTGAAGCACGGGACGATCTCGCTGATCGAGGACGGAACGCTGGTCGTGGCGCTCGGCACCTACGGGCCGCTGTTCGACAAAGCGATGAGCAACGTCGTCGAGGTCAAGGCGCGCGGCGCAAGCGTCCTTGCGCTCACGACTGAGAGCCGCCGCGAGGAAATGGCGAAAAATGCCGATGCCATGATGGTCATTCCGGACACGGAGGATATGTTCCTGCCGTCGCTCGGTGTGCTGCCGCTCCAGCTGTTTGCGTACTATGTTGCGCTCCAGCGCGGCTGCGACATCGATAAGCCCCGGAATCTGGCGAAGAGCGTGACTGTGGAATAATTTTGACGCCGCGCGGCAGGGAAATCCTGCCGCGCGGCAATGCGTTTGCATGGAAAGAAAAGCTGGTGCATTTTTACAGCGAGGAATTCACAATTTATCAATTCTTTTTTACCGATATGTGCTATACTAAAAACAGAAACAGACTCAGGGAGGCATGAGGTATGACGATCATTACAAAAGAGAATTTTGAAAACGAGGTATTGAAGTCCGAAAAGCCCGTTGTGCTCGATTTCTGGGCTTCCTGGTGCGGGCCGTGCATGATGCTCAAGCCGGTGCTTGAGGAGCTGAGCGGCGAGATGCCGGAGGTCAAGTTCTGCAAGGCGGACGTGGACGAGGAGCGGGAGCTTGCCATCGAGCATGGCATTGAGAGCATCCCGACGCTGCTGATCTTCCGCGGCGGTGAGATCGCCGGAAAGCTCGTCGGCTACCGCGACAAGCAGAGCCTGCGCGCGGAAATCGAGGAAAAGCTATGAAGGTACGGCTGAATCCGGATGAAGAGGTCGTGAAGCGTGTCCGCGAAGGCCTCAAGCGCACCGGCGGCTACTGCCCATGCCGTCTCCAGCGGACGGAGGACAACAAGTGCATGTGCCGCGAGTTCCGCGAACAGATCCGGGATCCAAACTTCGAGGGCTTCTGCCACTGTATGCTCTATTACAAGGAAAAGGAGCCGCAGGAGCCTGAAAAAGAGAAACAAAACAGAAACGGCGATTAAACAAAACGTTTCCAAAAAGAAAAGTGTGTAATCATATTGTAATTCTTGCGGACGCAGCACCATATTTTGACGTCAAACAAAATTTGACAACAAAATGTGGGACTGATGCCGAAAAACCATGGGAACTCCTTAAAGTTTCCTTAAGGTGATTGAAATTTTACGGAATTATGATACACTTAACATGAGCAAATTGGGTAAAGAAACACTTCAAACATAACAAGGAAGAGAGGTACATCACAATGAAAAAGAGTATGAGCAGAATTGTCTGCGCCCTTCTGGTCGTGGCAATGGTCTGCGCAATGATCCCGGCTGCGCTGGCTGCACCCGTAAGCGGAGTCACGCTGAACCAGAACAGCCTGAATTTGAAGCCCGGCGATACCGCGACGCTCGTCGCGACGGTCGCTCCGGACGATGCACACGACAAGACGCTCACATGGGAATCCAATGATACCAATGTTGTGACCGTTTCGAACGGCGCTGTCACCGCTGTCGGTGCAGGCTCCGCGACCATCACGGTTACCAGCGCGGCTGACAACACCAAGACTGCGACCTGCGCTGTCACGGTTGCCAAGGCCAGCCTGACCATCGAGAACCCGAATTACACGGTTCCCGCAGTTGCCATCGGCACTGACCTGCCCCAGCTTCCTGCGACCATGCAGGCAAAGGGCGAGGGCGCCAACGCCGCGACCTGCAACATCGCATGGAACGAAGCAGACGTGCTTGCGTACAACAAGAACGTTGCTGGTACCTATGTGATCAATGGTATTGCATCCCTGAGTGCTGAGGACGAGGCCAAGTACACCCTGACCGGCAATGCCGTCACCGCCACCATCGTGGTCGGCAATACCCCGGTCATCACCATCGGTCAGCCCGTCCCGCAGGACATGAAGATCAAGAAGGGTGCGACCAACAAGACGCTTCAGGTCGTCGCTACCGCTGCGGCAGGCGACAAGAACCTGACCTCCGCCATCACCTATCAGTGGTATAAGTCCAATGGTATCGGCTCCTATGTGCCCATCGCCGGCGCTACCAGCTCTGTCCTGACCATCACGGACACGGCGACGGCAGGCAAGACTACCTACTACTGCACCATGAATGTCACCGACCCCGACACGCAGCTGAAGGCCGCTTCCGTCAGCACGACGCCGGTCACCGTTGAGGTCTGCGACGCCTATAAGGTCACGCTGACCACCACGTCTATTACGCCGCTGAACACCAGCGTCACCGTCGGCACGAACCCCGTCATTACCGCGACCGTTCAGGAATTCGACGAGGCGAAGGGCGACTACAAGCAGGCTCTGAACTACAACACCCTCGTGTGGTCCACGGACGCTTCCGCCTATTACGCAACGATCGCTGCGTCTCTGGCGAACAACACCGCGACCCTGACGACGAACGCCGTCAACAACACCGCCGGTATGACCGTCAAGGTCACCGCGACGATCAAGGACACCACCTGTGCCGGTACGCTGGATATCCGCGTTGTTCCGGGCGCTGCCTCTGACATCACCTTCGCGCTCAACGGCGCCAGCGCGGCCTTCACGAAGGATCCGTTTGCGAACGCTGTCAGCGCCGTTACCGGCGGCACGCAGATGAAGTTCAACGACTACATCTACTACACCGGCGGCAAGACGCTTTCCTATGTCGTGTTCAACACGCCTTACGGCGGCGCACTGTATGCTGCCGGCACCACTACGCTGCTGCCCTCCGGCACGAAGTGCTACTACACGCCTTCGACCGCGCTCCGGCAGTATGCTCTGGAAGGCGTCTACTTTGTTCCGACGACCTCTTCCAGCACTCCGTACGTTACCTACACTGCTTATGACGCCAACGGCGGCGTCATCGCCACCGGCAAGGTCGTTATCCAGGGCGCCAGCGCGGACATTGAATACGATGTCGCAGCCGGTCAGAGTGTCCGCTTCGACGAGGACGACTTCCAGAAGTTCTTCAGCGAAGCCTACAACCGCGGCACGCTGAGCTATGTCAAGTTCGACACGAGCTATGACAAGAACCTGAACACCAGAACCTACGGCTATCTGTACGAGAGCAGCGACAGAAACGCGGATACGGTCGACAGCCGCACCGAGTACTGCTACAACGCGACCTCCCGTCAGTATGATCTGGACACCATCGTCTTTACGGCAGGCTCCAGAACCAGCAAGTACACCATCAACATCCCGTTTGTTGCCTACGGCACCAAGTCCAACGGCACGAGCGCTCAGGTCGAGGGCAACGTAGCCATCACCGTCAACGACGGTAAGGTCTCCTCCATCTACTCCATCGGCACCAGCTTCAAGGGCGATCTGGTCAAGGCCATGGCTCCCGAGAACGTCACCAACAGCCAGCTGGCCAACTACTATGTGGTCTTTGGCGATGTGACCAACGGCAGACTGTACTACGCCTATGACACCATTGCCTCCGCGAAGGAAGTCACCAACAAGCTGAGCTTCTTCTTCAGCGCCGGCAGAAACGATCTGGCCCTGTCCGACGTCTACTTTGTACCGGCAGCCGGTGCGCAGACCGCAAAGGTCACCTACACCATCTATGACGGCAAGAGCAAGATCGAAAGCGGCTCCCTGTCCTTCAACATTGTTCAGCAGACGAAGTCCAACTACTTCAATGACGTTACCGAGAGCAACACCGGCAAGTGGTCCGCAAACGCGATCGACTTCATGTCCTACAACTCTCTGGTCAACGGCACTGCCAACAAGAGCTTCAGCCCGAGCCAGACCATGACCCGCGGTATGCTCGTTACGATCCTGTACCGTATCGAGGGCAAGCCGTCCGTCAACGTCTCCAACCCGTTCAAGGATGTGGACAAGAACAGCTATTACTACGACGCCGTTCTGTGGGCTTATAAGAATGACATCGTCACCGGCACCTCCAAGTCCACCTTCAACCCGAACGGCGCGGTCACCCGTGAGCAGATCGCGGCGATCCTGTATCGCTACGCCGGTAAGCCCAGAACGACCGGCACTCTGAGCGGCTACTCCGACAGAAGCAAGGTCAGCTCTTACGCCGAGACGGCCATGGCATGGGCCGTCAAGGAAGGCATCATCACCGGCAAGTCCGCTACCACGCTGGATCCGGCCGGTAAGGGCACCCGTGCGGAGGTCGCGGTCATGCTGTACCGCTACCTGACCAAGTAATTTCGGGCAGCTTTCCAAACTCCATAAAACGCAAGCAGCGCGGCGCCGAGGCGTCGCGCTGCTTTGTCGTTTCAATGGGGCGGAGCTTGTTTGGAATCGATTTACAGCATGAACAGCGCCTCGCGCACGACCTCACCGACTGTCGGGTGCGGGAATACGATCTTATCCAGATGCTGCACGGGAAGCTTGGAATGGACCATCATGGCTGCGCCATAGATGATTTCAGAGGCGTAGGAGCCAATCAAGTGGACGCCCACGACGCAGCGATTTTTTCTGTCATAAAGTAGCTTACAGAATCCAGTTCCCTTTGGGTTTTCGGCCAGATAGCGGCCAGAGAGAGCCATCGGCGCCTTGACGACTTGTATATCCAGCCCCTTCTCCAGCGCACTCTGCTCCGTTTCGCCGACACTGGCCACTTCAGGCGTGGTGTAAATTACAGAGGGAATGATCGAATAGTCGACCCTGTCCTTTTTGCCGAGCATGTCGTTGACGGCGACCTCTGCCTCACGGTATGCCGTGTGCGCCAGCATCAGCTTGCCGTTGCAGTCACCAATTGCCCATACGCCGGGGATATTTGTACGCATGTGCTCGTCAGTCACAACTGCGCCGCGTTCAAGTGCAACACCGATTGCTTCTGTATTCAGTCCGCTCACGTCCGCGCGGCGGCCCGCTGAAAGCAAAACGCGGTCACAGGAAATCTCATGTTTCCCTGAAGCATCGGAATAGATCACGCTGTGCTCTGTGAGAGACTCGACTTTGGCGTTGAGACAGAATTCCATGCCTTGTTTTCTGTAGGTGCGCATTAACAGTGCGCAGATCTCGGGGTCGGTATTGCCTGCAATTTTAGACATCATTTCGATCACGGTGACCTTTGTACCGATCGACGCAAAGTAACAGGCCATCTCAAGCCCGATTACGCCCCCGCCGATGCAGACCAGTGAGTCGGGCTTAGCCTGTAGGGAGAGAAGCTCCCTATTTGTCATTACAAAGCCGGAGGCGAGTCCATCTCTCACGCCGGGAATTGGCGGTACTACGGCGCTGGAGCCAGAGGCGAGCACAAGACGTGGTGCAAACAGGGATTCCGCTCCAGCGGAAACAGTGAACAGATCGCCCGTTTTGCCGGTGATCTTACCCTCAGTAGAGAAAACAGCGACCCCGTGCTTCTTCATCGATACACCTACGCCGCGGACGAGCGTTTGAACGATGCCGTCTTTGCGCACGACAGCTGCTGCATGATCGTAGGAAACGTTTTGCGCTGCGATACCGTACTCCTCGCAGTGCAGCATTGTTTGGTATTGCTTAGCGCAGTAGAGCAGACTTTTTGTGGGGATACAGCCCTCATTCAAGCATGTGCCGCCAAGGGCACGCTTTTCAAGAAGTGCAGTTCGCAGGCCCGCCTTTCCTGCGCGCTCCGCACACAGATATCCGCCTGGGCCGCCGCCGATGATAATCAAATCAAATTGTTGCATGAAGTCATACCTCCTTTGTTCTCAGTGTAGCATAAGAAGTGTTGACTTGGAAATGCTTTTTTCTGATGGGTCTATTCTGTTTTTATTATTTTATGTTGTTTTCTGAGCTAGAAAGCAGCTTTCCAAAGAAAAGGCTTATGAAATGTCTAGGGTGTATCTGAAAACTCCCAACGTACCCGGACGGTGGGCCTTTTCACGCCGCGCCTGTAGGACTCCTCAAAGTTCCTGTCTACCGTCTCCTGCGAGATCCTGCCGGTCTGGAGATATTCGTTCATCATTTCCTCAATGGCAGGCTTGAGCACCTCCTGACGTGCCGCAAACGGCATTGAGAGCGTCTGCTGGATGGCCGCCGCCGTCTGCCCGCGCACCCTGCGCAGATAGTCCTGCGCCTTCTTCGGAATGCTGTCCAGCGTGAAAGCCGCCGCCCCCTCTGCGCCGGCGTCAGATTCCGACACATCCTCAGCAGCAGAAAATTTTTCTTGACTTTTCTGCTCCACGCTGCGTATACTGGTATCAGAAGAGTTAGCGTCGGCGGCATTGTTGCCGTTAACCCCGGCAGCGAAAGTCCGGGGGGCGTTGTCTCTTCTTTTTTTTCAGCGCAAATGTGTATACAAAATTCCCATCCTCGCGCTCCATGACGTCCAGATTGAAGTCATACACGCCATTTCTCGACGGCTGCTGCTCGTCAACGTAGTTGATTGCATTTACGAAATAATGCCAGCGTTCGCTTCCGTCGTGCGCAAGCGTTTCTTTAATACCGCCCTTGCTGGCATCATAGGTCGATTCACTTGCGATCTCCCAGATATCATCCGCAAGGTTCAGAGAAATAAGGCGCTCCGTCCTTGTCCCTCTGCGATTGCCGAACGCCATCTTCCCGGCGAATTCCTGACCGTTTGATTCCCCGTCAAACCGTGCAGAGATCGAACGTTCCTTGCCATTCTGTAAAATTGTAAGCTGGAGAGGCTTCTTCGACCAGACAGACTTAATCAGGCTATAAAGATACTCCTGTTTTTCAGTTGCGGTCATATCGCTGCTGAAATCGCTCTTATAGGTCTTTAGCCCATTCGACCCATATCCGACCATACTGTACTTCTCCGGCGGGCCTCTGGTCCCGCCGTTTTCTTCTGCCGCCTGCTGCGCGTCCTGCGCGGTCTTGGCGGCTTTTTGTATGATCCTTGTCTTTGCTTCCGGCAGCCGGTCCATGCCCGCGTAGGCGTCCGCGCAGATCTCCTCGATGTACGCATCCAACTCGTCGCCGTCGTAGCAGCCCTCGTATGCCTCGGCATACCGCTGTGCAAGCTCCCGAATACCGTCCTCTCCCAACTCGTCTTCCAGCGCCTGACGCTCCGGTTCCCGCAGCACCATGAGCGTCGTTTCATCCGCATGCAGGATCTTATTTGCAAGAAGCTCCTTGTGCAGCGCGTGATATACCGGCAGGAGCCAGCGCTCTCCGGCAGTAAGGACCCAGTTGGACATGGTCTGCCGGGAAACGGGCAGACCGAGCCTGCGCAGCTCCTGCTCCTGTCTGTAAAGCGGCAGCGCAAGCATATATTTGCTGTTCATGATCTGCGCCAGCAGACTGGCCGATACGCTCCCGCTGCCCGGCAGAAGTGCCGGCGGAACGGTGCTTTTCTTCATGGGAACACAGGCTTTCTCTTTTTCGCATTGACGCCAGCGCCCTGCTTCGCCGCTCTGCTGGATCGGCGTCCCGTATTCCGGGCATTCGTTGACCGGCGTGTCCGTGTAGTACCGCTTCGCGTTGTTGTACCGCACCCGGCATTCGCTGCTGGAGAATTTCTGCCGCGTGATGTGGCACGTTGGCGTAAAGCCCATCCCACAGTTCAAGCATGCCAGCTCATTCGCCATAAAGCCATCCTCCTCGTGTGTTTCTTCCATTTTACCACACTGGGAAAGGTTCACGACTATTTGACGCTTACCTCCGCGTAGAGTAAGGAAGCGCAGAAGGAAAAAGAGGAGTGCGAAAGCGGCCAAGATCTCACAGAGGAAATTTGTGCAGTGGCTGAAGCGGTAATACCAACATAAAACATGCGGGACAAGGCAAGCTTGTCCCGCATATTCGTATTTGTGCTGTGCCCTTGAAAACAGCGCCAATCAAAGCTCCTGCGGCATCTGCCATGCTTCGATACCGGTATGCAGCAGATGGTGCGAACGCTCCGACAGGGGCTTGCCAAGATACTCTTTGTAAAGCGCCTGCACATCGGGGTTTTCATGTGAGAAACGAAGGTGCATCTTGTGGTCAAGTCTCCACAGGACATTTCCGCGCGCCTCGGCGCACTCCTCGCCGTCGTGAATCGGCTGGCCGCCGCCGCCTGCGCAGCCGCCGGGGCAGGCCATGACCTCAACGAAGTCATACTGCACGTGGCCGGAGGCAATCGCCTCCATGAGCTTCCTGGTGTTGCCGAGTCCACTGACCACCGCCGTGCGGACCGTGCCTGCACCGGGAATGTCGAAACTCGCTTCCTTCCAGCCCTGCATGCCGCGCACAGCAGTAAAGGCATCGGGGTCCGGATTTTCACCGGTCACAAGATAGTACGCGCTGCGAAGCGCCGCGTCCATGACGCCGCCGGTCGCGCCGAAGATCACCGCCGCGCCCGTACCGGAGCCGAGCGGCGAATCGAAGCTGCTCTCCTCCAAGGCCGCCGGGTCGATCATCGAGCAGCGGAGCATACGAACCAGCTCGCGCGTGGTGATGACCACGTCCACGTCCGGATCGCCGCAGGCATCACGCATCGTCGGAAGCTCTGCTTCTGCCTTTTTGGACGTACACGGCATCACGGAGATGACACGCATATCTTTCGGGTCGACGCCGATCTTCTCTGCGAAATAGCTTTTGGCCACCGCACCGAACATCTGCTGCGGCGATTTCGCGGTAGAGAGGTTCTTTGCAAACTGCGGGAACTGCCCCTTTACGAACCGCACCCAACCGGGACAGCAGGAGGTAAACATCGGCCAGGAATACACATCCCTGTGCGTAAAGCGCTCGATGAACTCGCTGCCCTCTTCCATGATGGTGAGGTCGGCGCTGAAATTGGTGTCGAATACATAATCAAAGCCCAGCTCCCGCAGTGCGGAAGCCAGAACGCCCGGCGCGGCCTGTTCAGGTGAGAGACCAAAATACTCTGTCCATGCCGCGCGGACAGCAGGTGCAACCTGTACGACGGTCGTGAGGGTGGGATCGGCGAGCATGCGGTAGACGTGGTCGGTATCGTCGCGCTCCTCCAATGCGCCGACCGGACAGTGGGTCACACACTGTCCGCAATAGGTGCAGAGGGACTGGGAAAGGCTGTCCGCCTTTGCCGTGCCGACGGTCGTCCGGGAGCCGGTGCCAACCAGATCCCAGATATGCACGCCCTGCACCTTATCGCACACCTGCACGCAGCGCATGCACTTGACGCAGCGGTTTTCAAAGCGCAAAATGGGCGCGGAATAATCGACGGAGGCCGGGCGCAGCTTTTTCTGATAAGGCGCGCCGAGCAGATTATAGTCGTTGGCGAGCTTCTGCAGCTTGCAGTTGCCGCTGCGCGTACACTTGACGCAGTTTACCTCGTGCTGGCTGAGAAGAAGCTGCAGATTGACGCGCCGCGTCATGCGCACCTTCTGGGAGTTCGTGTGGATGACCATGCCCGCATGCACCTCGTTGTCGCACGCGGCGACAAGCGTTTCCTGTCCCTCGACCTCGACCATGCAGATGCGGCAGGCGCCGATCTCGTTGAGGTCCTTGAGATAGCAGAGCGTCGGAATGTCAATATTGGCCGCGCGCGCGGCGTCCAAAATGCTGGTTCCCTCCGGCACGCAGACGGTTTTGCCGTTGATCGTGAGTGTTACCATCTTTCGATTCTCCCTCCCTTGAAGATGCCGTAGCCGAAGTGGTCGCAGCGCAGGCAGCGTCCGCTCTCTGCACAGGCCTCTTCGTGCGTCATGCCGCATTCAATGTCTTCAAAATCACATTTGCGCTGGGCAGCCTCGCGCTCTTTGGTGTTGACGCGGCCGCGCGCGGGACAGACATCCAGATGCGGCGCGGGGATCTCCACATCGGTGCGGATCTCATGGTGGAAGCCGAGCTGCTCGTCGATATTGGCCGCCGCGACCTTGCCTGCCGCGATGGCGCGGATGGCGGTGGCCGGGCCGGTCACGCAGTCGCCGCCGGCAAAGACATTTTCCATGTTGTCGATCTGGCTGGAGCTTTCGGCCATAAACGTTCCCCTTTTGATGGGGATACCGGCCTGCTCAAAACCCGCGATCTCCACGCCCTGCCCGATGGCGACAACGATGATGTCCGCCGGAATGCGTTCTTCTGGCTGGTCTGCCGCGTCCGGGCGGGGCCGTCTGGACTTGTCGGCAAGGCCGATGATCTGCGGCTGCACCCAGAGGGCGGCGGCCTCGCCCGCCTCGTTTGCCTCGATGCGCACCGGCGCAGAAAGCTCGCGGATCTCCGCACCCTCGGCAATTGCGCCCTGCACCTCGTCGGGAAGCGCGGTCATGTCCGCAATTCTGCGGCGATAGACACAGGTGACGCTCGAAGCGCCCAGACGGACGGAGCTTCTTGTCACGTCCATTGCGACGTTGCCGCCGCCGATGACCACGACGCGCTTGCCGGTGAAGTCCGGCATCACATTATCACCGATGGCGCGCAGCATTTCGACGGCGGACATGACGTTTTTGCTGTCCTCGCCGGGAATGCCTGTCTTTTTGTCCGTATGCGCGCCGATGGCGACATACAGGCAGTCGTAATCCCTGTGGAGCTGCTCGAAGGAAATGTCCTTTCCGATCGTCACGCCGGTATGTACCTCAACGCCGGTGGACAGAATGGAGGCAATTTCCGCGTCCAGCTTTTCGCGCGGGAAGCGGTAGGCCGGGATGCCGTAGCGGAGCATACCGCCGAGCTGCTTCTTTTCCTCAAAAATTGTCACGCTGTGCCCCATGAGGCGCAGATAATACGCGCAGGAAAGGCCGCTCGGGCCGCCGCCGATGATGGCAACGCTCTTGCCGGTCGCCTCCCCGCAGGCTGGATTCGGAACATCGCCCGCGTGATCGACTGCGTAGCGCTTGAGGCCCCGGATGTTGATGGGCGCGTCGACCATATTGCGGCGGCAGCGCGCTTCACACGGATGCTCGCAGATATACGCGCAGGCAGTCGGCATGGGGTTGTCCTTGCGAATCAGGCGCACCGCGTCTGCGTACCGTCCCTCGCGCACCAGCGCGACATAGCCCGGCACATCCACACCGGCGGGACAGAGCGACACGCAGGGCACGGGATTTTGCAGCGAAGCAAGGCATCTGTGGTGCTTTACATGGTTCACATAGTCGTCACGGAATCCCTCAAAACCGCTCAGAACCAGCTGCGCCGCGTCGCGGCCGATGGCGCAGTCGGCAGAGGCGACGATCGCGCGCGCCGTTTTTTCGATGGTGTCGATGGTCAGCATCGTACCGGTACCGTCGAGCACCTGCCCCATCAATGTGCTCAGCTGACCGAGGCCAATGCGGCAGGGCACGCATTTGCCGCACGACTGCGCGTGGCACAGCTGCAAAAATGTCAGCGACATATCGATGGGACACAGTCCCGGAGGACTGGACGCGATCCTGCGTTCCATGTCCTTGTAAAGGTGGTCAACGACCGTCTGGGCCTTGCTGGCGGTTTTGATATCCAATCTGCTCAAGGCTGGCTCACTCCTTCTGTATTTCTGATCTTGTTATTCTATTTTTTGATATAAATAGCATTTTTTAATCCAAAAAAATCATAGCATATCCACCGGATACCGGTCAATACTTATCGATAAAATCTTATCAAACCGTTCATTCTTCTTTTGCGGACCATCTATTCGCAATTTGATATGTCCCATTTCAAAAGCCGGAGGCAACCCTAATACAGTCCGGAGCAGCGGCGTTGTTTTGCGCCGCTGCTCGTTTCGTTTATTCAGCCTGTGCGTTTTATGCCCGGTATAGATCTTTGTGTCATCCTTATGAACTGTGTTCAGTTTTGGCTCCGTCGTCTTCTGCCCAGGAATAAAAAAGGGTCGAGCACGTTTCCGACGCCAGCGGTGCAGGGTCGAGATGGAAGCCGGAGATTCCGAGTGCCTCTTCCGGGCGCACCCACGGTCTTCCCTGTACGGCACTCGTTTCCTCATGCGTCAGAAGCCCCCGGTAGATCGTCAGTGCCCGTCGGTAATAGCCATCACGGATGCAGGTCTCCTCCTCGCCATCGTTCAGCAGGCTCAGGATCAGCGGCAGCATCTGCGCTGCATAGGCAACAGACGCAGAGTGTGCGACCGCGCCCGGAATATTTGCAACACAGTAATGCACAATGCCGTCTACAGTGTACCGCGGTTCGTCGTGCGTAGTCGCACGGCTGGTCTCGATCGCTCCCGGCTCGTCGTTGGAAATATCCACGATCACCGAGCCTTTTTCCATGAGGGAAAGCATGTTTCGGGTGATGAGGAACTCTTTGTTCTCCTTCCGCCATTTGACACAGTTGAGAACGATATCCGTTTTCGGCAATTCCTCCGCGATATGCGCCCGTGAGCAGCGCCTAATGCGGACGCGGCCATTATACTGTGCTGAAAGCGCACGGAGCCTGTGCATATTTCTGGCCATGACCGTACAGTTGGCGCCGAGCGCCTGTAAGACCTGCAAAGCGCCTCTGCCGACTTTTCCGCTCCCGAGAATCAGTGCATGGATGCCCGGCTCCCCTGCAAAGCCGCCGACATATTTTCCCTTTCCGCCGTGAATGGTCAGCAATGATTCCAGCCCAAAAAGCGCCCCCTGCTTCCCTGCTGCCTCACAGTTCGGGGAGCCATATCGATGGGAATCCTCCGCCGTAAATGCAATGCAGCCGCTTTTCATCAGCGCGTCGACCTCCTCCGGATTTGCCGCCGGATGCAGGCAGCCGAGAAGTAGCTGGCCTGTCCGGATCAGCGGCCATTCCTCCGGCGTAAACTCCTTGACCTCGGCAACCATATCGCAGACTTTGAACAGCTCCTGCACAGAGTCTGTCAGAAGCGCCCCCGCAGATTCATACGCTTCATCCGAAAAACCGGCTCGTTCTCCACAGCCGCGCTGTGCATAAACAGTGTGTCCTGCGGTCGTGATGGTCTCCACCTCTTTTGGCGTACAGATCACTCGGTTTTCGCCCTTTTTCGTCTCACGCAAAATCCCCAAAATCATATGCTGCGCCTCCTTTCATCAAATTCTTTTCCTGTCGTGCTGTGTTTTCTGTTTTTATATTATACAGGGAAATCGGCAGATCCGCAATGCTAATAATACGAAGTCTCAGTTTAATTTAGTGCTGCTCCGCATACCTCAACAAAAACTTGAAGGATTTAAGCGGTTCCCGCTCAAATCCTGCACGTTTCGGGTTTCTGTGCAGCGCTTATTTCTCACGCTCAGCCTTCTGGCACGCCGGACAAACGCCTTCAAAAATCATTCTGTGCCGCGTGATCCGATACCCGGATTCCGCTGCGATCGTTTTGTCCGGCGTTGGGTCGTATGAAAACGGGGCATCGCAGACTGCGCCGCAGCCCGTGCAGATCAGGTGATAGTGAAAGTCTGTCCTGCAATCATACCGATCCGCTCCCGGAACCTTTACATGTGTGATCTGCCCCTCCTCAGAAAGGATATTCAGATTCCGATAAACCGTTCCTCGGCTGATTCTCGGGTCTTTTGCACGGATCTCCAGATAGATCTGGTCCGCGCTCGGATGGTCATGGTGTTCCTGTACCGTTTCCAGAACAATTTTACGCTGCCGTGTGTTTCGGTACTGCATCTTGCTTCCGCCTGCCCTCATATCATTCAATTTCATCGTCTGCCATGAAAAATCCGGACTTTCCACCTTTATTCATGAGCAGATACATGAATTGTACCGCAAAATATATCGGCTGTCAACATTCCAGTAATTGCTGTTTTTGGCAGCAGATTTCCTATCGTTTTTCCCCTCTTGTCAAACAAAACTGAATCAGATATACTCAAAATAGAGGAGAGAAACCGAAGTTCCGGAACAAATCCTGCAACGGAGCCTCTGTTTTCCCGTCTATATAAACAGAGCGACAAACGAAAGGAGATTACACTATGAAAAAGGATCGCCAACTTGTAATTCTGCTTGCCGCCCTGCTGGTTCTGTTTTTTTATCCAGCTGTGCCGCGGGCAACAACGCATCCATGACCCCTGCGGCCACTGATTTTGCCTACGCCGAGGACTATTCCTACACGCGCGATGCCCCTGCCGAAGAGCCGCAGGCAGAAGCGCCAATGGCAAACGAATACAAAGCAGAAATCGGCGGTGCAATGGGCGAAATGAGCTTTGACGACACCGCAGAAGCAGAAGAAGCGCCGGTCGGAGACCCTGAATCGCAGGGGGATGCTGCGGACATCACGGAAAAAATCATCTACTCCGCGTACGTTTCCATCGAGACGACCGACTTTGACGCATCTGTTTCCGGACTCGAGCAGAAGATCCGCTCGCTCGGAGGCTTCGTGGAAAACTCCAACGTTTCCGGCGATACGCGCTGGAATAATGATGGAACGACCTCCGTTGTCAACCGCTGGGCCTATTACACATTGGTCTTGCCGCTTCTCTGCCTGCGCTGGTGCTGCTGCTCGTTCTCGCGGCAGCCGTCATCATCTGCATCCGGATCCGTGTAAAAAAACGCAAAGCAAAAGAGGCTGCCGCCGAGGCTGCTGCAAAGGAGCAGGAACCATGATCAGGCGGAGCAGGACTGCTGTTTTTTTATAAATCACTTGCTATCAGGACTCGGTATCTATTATAATATAACTACCCCTGGAAACCCATATGAAATCAGCTTTGCCCCGCCTGCACCCACCGCCATTCCGACGTGAACATGCAAGGAGGTATTGTCTATGAGTACACAGGCCATCCGTTCCAGAGAGAATCCAGATCTTGAACTCATTGCATTCCATGGTCATTTTGCGACCCGGCATTCCCACAACAGTCATTACCTTGATATCACACGACTGAAGCACGAATACAGTCTGGCGCACGACACTGCGCTTGCGCTCGCAAACCATTACATCTACGAAAAGTCGATCGACACCATCATCTGCATGGACGGCAGCGAGGTCATTGGTGCGTTTCTGGCCCGGCAGCTGACGCAGAAAGCTTTGTTCTCTGTCAACAATAACAAGAGCATCTGTGTCGTCACACCGGAATATGACTCCAACGGTCAGCTTCTTTTCCGTGAAAATCTGGTTCCCATGCTCCATGGCAAAAACATGCTTCTATTGATCTCGACAGTCAATTCCGGAAAAACTGCGCGGCGCGCCCTTGATTGTATCCAATATTATGGCGGCAAAACACAAGGCATTGCGGCGATTTTCAGCGCGATCCCGGATCTGGACGGCATCCCGGTATTAAGTCTGTTCACGCCTGCCGATATCCCGGGCTATGAGACCTATCCAACCGGCGAGTGCCGGATGTGCAAAGCCGGGCAGCGAATTGACGCACTGGCGAACAGCTATGGTCTTTCCACCTTCCGCTGATCCTTCAGACAGGCAGCGCACCCGGCCTTCGTGTCCGGGTGCGCTGTCTATACAATCAAGAAATATCTTTTGCGTAACCGCTGACGAAACCGTTTGTCAACCCATGTCGGCGGCAAGCGTCTGGTCGATGAGCTTTTGCAGCGTTTCCGCCTGCTTCTCTTCCGTGATGGCGCCTACGATGGGTTCGCCCACGATGTTGCCGCTGCGGTCCACCACATAGGTAGTGGGATAGGCAAAGATGTTCGTGGTGAACTTGCCAGCCTCGCCGTCGGAAGCGAAATACACGTTCTGATAGGTCGCGCCCTTCTTGGCCAGCACATCCTTCGCCTCCGAGATTGCCGCTTCGTCGCCGTCCAGCGTGAAGGTGTTGACGCCAATGAGCGCGCCGCCCTTCTCCGCAAGCTCTTTGTTCAGCGCGTCCAGTTCGGCAAGCTCACCCACGCAGGGATTGCAGGTGGTGAACCAGAAATTCACCACGGTGACAGCGTTGCCGGAGAACAGCTCGTCGCTCTTCACCGGATTCCCATCCAAGTCTTTGCCCTCAAATGCGGGGAACTTCTGCATGCTGCCGTCGTCGGGCGGATTGGTCATGTCGCTGCCTGCGGGCACGCTCATGTCGCCGTCCACGGATTCCTGCACGATCTCGGGGTACTTGTTTTCCAGCTCGGTCAGCTTGTTTTCGATATTGCTGATCTCTGTGGCCGACTCCTTCAGCATCTCATACTCTTCGTCGGTGAACTGGTCTTTGGCGCTCTCGATGGTATCCAGCAGGAACTCGCCATAGTTCTTCCCATCCTCTACCATGGCCATGCCCTTGTCGGCCTCCATGAAAACCTTTTCCCAGAGCGCAGTGTTCTGCGACAGGATCGTGTTCTCCTGTTCCATCAGCTTTTTGTGCAGGGCAAGTGCCTCCTCGGCGTTTTTCGGCTCGTCGGTCATGGCAGAGTCATTGCTGCTCATATCTGCCATCTTGTCGTTGTCCTTTGTGCTGCAGGCTGCCAGAGACAGCATCATAAGCACAGCCAGCAGCAGTGCGATTTGTTTCTTCATGTTCATTTTGATTCCTCCATGTTTGCTTTCTTTGTTGTTTTTTCTCCGTCACCAACGCCGTAGCGGAAGCACACGGCGTTTGTGGGACAGGCGCGGATGCACATTCCGCAGCGGATGCACTCGGTGTGGTTGGGCGTCTTCGTCACATCCACATCCATCTTGCAGACCTTCGCGCATTTTCCGCAGGAGACGCACTTGTTTTTATCCACCTTCATTTGGAAGAGGGAGACCCTGTTGAACAGCGCGTAGAACGCGCCCAGCGGGCAGAGCCACTTGCAAAACGGCCGGTAGAACAGTACGCTCAGCACAATCACCGACAGCAGGATGCTGAACTTCCATGTAAACAGCTTGCCCAGCGCCGCCCGGATGCCGGAATTGGCAAGGGACAGCGGGATTGCTCCCTCCAGCACGCCCTGTGGGCAGAGGTACTTGCAGAAGAATGGATCCCCCATGCCCACATCGTTCACAAGGAACGCCGGCAGCAGGAAGACCATCACCAGCAAAACGGCATATTTCAGATATCGCAGGGGCTTGAGCTTCCTTGTGGAGAGCTTCTTTGTGGGGATCTTGTGCAGCAGCTCCTGAAACCAGCCGAAGGGACAGAGGAAGCCGCAGATAAAGCGCCCCAACAGTACGCCCAGCAGAATGAGGAAGCCTGTGATATAATAAGAGAAGCTGAACTTGGAAGACCCCACCACTGCCTGAAACGCCCCGATGGGGCAAGCCCCGGACGCCGCCGGGCAGGAGTAGCAGTTCAGCCCCGGCACGCAGACGGTCTTCCCCGTCCCCTGATACAGTCCGCCCTTGAGGAAATTCGGCAGGTGCAGGTTGGTCAGCAGTGTCGCCCCTGCCTGGATCCAGCCCCGGAAGCGGGACATGGTCTGTGAAACGCCTGAAAACTTTTTACCCAATGCCCACACACTCCAGACATAATTTAATTGCTTTGCTCAGCACCGTCGCCGCTTCGCCGCGCCATGCGCCGAAACACAGCATGGCGGCTCCTGCGAGCAGAAGCGTGATCTGCGCCGCCGCCTTCTTTCCGTGGCTCAAGTTTCATCACCCTTTCTGTTTTGTGCTTCCATCATAGCACAGGAGAGTTAAAGTTCCTGTTAAGAACAGAAACTTAACACAAACCTTATCTGTTTCTGCTATACTGAATACAATCGAATGAAGCTTATAAAGGAGGGCTTTCATGCATCTTTTGGTTATTGAAGACGAACGTGCTCTGTGCGAGACCATCGTCCGCAGCCTGCGGCGGCTGGCCTACAGCGTGGACTACTGCTACGACGGGGAGAAGGCGCTGGAGCTTCTTGGCGTGGAGCACTACGATCTGGTGCTTCTGGATCTGAACCTGCCGGGCAAGGATGGCATGACGGTGCTGCGCACCCTGCGGCAGACAGACCGGGAGACGAGAGTTCTGATCCTCTCCGCCCGCAGCGAGGTAGAGGACAAGGTGGAGGGACTGGATGCGGGTGCCAATGACTATCTGGCAAAGCCTTTTCACTTAGCCGAGCTGGAAGCCCGGATCCGCAGCCTGACCCTGCGGCAGTTTACGCAGCAGGGCGTACTGCTGACCTGCGGGGATTTAGCCTTCGACACGCGCTCCCGCACCGCTTCCGTCAATGGTCAGGCTCTGACACTGACCCGCAAGGAAACGGGAATATTGGAATATTTAATGGTACATCAGGGGCGACCGGTGAGTCAGGAGGAGCTGATGGATCATGTCTGGGATAACAGCGTAGACAGCTTCAGCAACTCCATCCGGGTACATATCTCCGCTCTGCGCAAAAAGCTGCGCGCCGCGCTGGGATACGATCCCATCCGTAACCGCATCGGCGAAGGCTATCTGATGGGAGGCAAGGAAGCATGAAGCATCTTTCTTTGCAGTGGCGCATCACGCTGATGAGCGTCCTGCTCATCGGAGTTACCTGTATTTCCATGAATCTGCTGCTCTGTTCCTCCGGCGTGTATTATATGGACACGATCGCGAACACCTTGCAGGGCGGCACTGTGATCCTGAATGAAGAAGACATGGTAAGCTTCGACCCGCAGCTCATAGCACCTGATGGGGATTTGACAATCATTGTCGATGGGGCGCAAGGACGCTTTCGCACGACCAACTGGTATATCACTGTAGCGGTGACACTGCTCAGCGGCATTCTTGCCTACTTCGTCAGCGGACACGCCCTCAAGCCTCTGCGCAGCTTTGCCTCGCAGGTCGAGCAGGTGCAGATGAGCAACCTGGCAGACATGAAGATCAACGAGGACGTATTGCCGGAGTTCCGCCAGTTCAGCCATTCCTTCAATCAGATGCTTGAACGGCTGAACAACGCCTTTGCTGCCCAGCGGCAGTTCACCGGCAACGCTGCCCACGAGCTGCGCACGCCGCTTGCGCTGATGCAGGCGCAGCTGGAGCTGTTCTCCGCAGAGCACCCCGACTTACTGCCGGAAACAGCAGCATTTCTTTCTTTGTTGCGGGAGCAGACGGAGCGGCTGACTCAGATGACAAAAACGCTGCTGGAAATGAGCAGCCTGCAGCAGGTGGCGCGGAACGAACGGATTCAGCTTGCGCCCATGGTCGAGGAGATCTTCACAGACCTCGCGCCGCTGACAGATAAGCGCGGCATCACGCTGACGGCAGATGGCGACGGCGTCATGACCGGCAGCGACGCGCTGATCTACCGGTTGCTCTTCAACCTGACGGAAAACGCCGTCAAATACAATCGTCCAGGCGGCTCGGTGCGGGTCACAGTCATGCAGGAGCCGAAAAAGATTCTGATCTGGGTTTCCGATACCGGCTGCGGCATCCCGGAGGAATACCAGCAGAGCATCTTCCAACCCTTCTTCCGCGTAGACAAGTCCCGCAGCCGGGAGTACGGAGGCACTGGTTTGGGCCTTTCTCTGGCATGGGAGATTGCCAACCTCCACGGCGGCTCCGTTTGGGTGGAGGAAAGCTCGGAGAAGGGCACTACCATCGCGGTGGAGCTGCCGGTGCAATAGCCTTGTGCGTGAAGCTCCGGCAAATGCCTTCACGGACGGTGTCTGAACGTCAACAACTGGCGCTTGGCGAATCCTTTCAAATATCAGAATGGTTTTATCCATCGTTCCCTATTTGATACTGCATAAATGAAGATCCTCTGTTGGCAGCTGACCGGCTCCAACAGAGGATCTTTTCTATCTGCTCACGCCCGCTGCGATCGTTTCACAGATGGAATTATTGGATTTGCCGCCAGAGGCGATCAGCGGAATAGTTGGATATGCAGCAAATCCCATCACTCCTCCGCCAGATCGGCAATCAGCTTGGCGTCGCTGACCGCCAGTGCAAGCTGAAGCTTGTTTTCCAGCCCGGTTTTTTGCAGCATATTTGCCACATGGAATTTGACCGTCGACATCTCGCAGCCCATCTCTGCCGCGATGCGCGTGTAAGACAAGCCCCGCAGCAGATGCCGCAGAACCTTCAATTCCGTCTTTGTAAATTCCGTGCTTTTTGCCATGCCGATCTCGACCGTCGGAGGCGCGTCCGGGAAGATATGTTCACCCGCCATCGTTTGCCGGACGACATCCATCAAACGCTTCTGCGTAGAGTCCTTATACCACAGGCTGTCAGCCCCGGCCCTCTTTGCCTCGTCCAGAACGGCGCCGTCGATCAGCGAGGTCACAACAATGATTTTGCTCTTCGGCCGTATGGCTTTGATCTGGCGAACGGCAGTCAAGCCGTTCTCGCGGTTCTCCGTTTGCACATCCATCAAAATCAGATCGACGGAGCTTGTCCGGCACACCTCAACCGCCTGTTTTGCACCGGGGATGGACGCCGTGATCCGGTATCCGTCTTCGGCACGGAAATAGCTTTCCAGCAAACTGCGGATCATGGTCTGGTCTTCAACGATCATCACTCTCATGTGCTGCTTCCTCCTGTTCCGGCAGACTGAGCATCAGCTTAAAGCGAGGGATGCTCCAAACCTCCATTTTGCCGCCTGCTTCTTCTATACGTTGACGCAGCATGGAAAGGCCTCCGCCCTCTGTGATCTTTTCCTTTGGCACTGCACCGTTGTTGGTCAGGGAGACCTCCATGCAGTCCGGCTTCTGCCGGAAGCACACATACAATTCTGTGCCATCTGCGTGGCGGACACAGTTCGCCGCACATTCGCAGATCGCCAGTGCGCTCAGTGCGCGTATCCACTGCCTTTGCGGCTCATTCCCTGTCAGCAGGACTCTAACGCCTAGCTCTTCCGCTCGTTTTTTCGCCGCCTCCAGCGGTTCGGATTGCGCCGTCATCTGGTTGGAGCGGTAAAGCACGGAAATTGACTGTTCCCACAGCGCCGCGTTTGCACGAATTTCCTTCAGGTCCGTGTGCTGGAGCAGCACACGGCGCGCCGCGAGGATGCTGTGTCCGATGTCATCATGCACACGCAGCTTCATTGCCAGCGTCTCTTCCTCCCGGATGATCTCCGGCATCTGCACGAACAGCAGCCGAAGCCGCTCATTTGCCTCCGCCAGCTTCGCATTTTCCGCTTTCAGCTGCTTCTGCTTCCGGATCAGCTCTGTAACGTCTGCGGCAGTGATCTGCGTATAGCAGACGCCCGCTTTTGTTGTGATCTGCTCCTGCGCAAAGCGCAGCGCCTTCCCGTCCGGAAAGCGGTAGATCCGAAGGCGCAGATCCAGACAGCACACGCTTGCGGGCGGCGATCGCAGGGCGCTCTGCATCTCTGCAAGGGACTGTATGCCGCCTTTTCGCAGCCAGTTTGCAATGGCAAGCATCCGGCGGTTGATGAGCCGCACCACGCCGTTTTTATCGAAGAAGCAGGCGGCGATGGGCAGACTGTCAAAGCTTTCCTTAATCCTGTCCATGTGCCTTTACACCCCTCGTTCTTTCCAGCTTCCGCGTCACATATTGCAGTCCGTCCTCATCCTGCTCCCATTCCAGACCTGGAAACCGCGCGCGCAGCCCGCAGAGCGGCTCCGCCGCCGAAACACAGAGAGCAACCTCTACCCACTTACCAAACTCTATGGAGATCAGCAGCGCACGCAGCGATTCCAGTTCCGTCTCCACGACCGCCTCAAACAGATCGTAGACCTGCGTTGCCTGCTCGACGGTAAGCAGGCCTTCCCCCTTGACAATCGCCTTGCAGTCGGCGCCATAGACACTGATATTCTCGGAAGATTCATTGAGGCACAGCAGAAGTTCCTGTACGCTGATTGCACCGCGCTGCTCGCCGACAAAAATCAGGTTGCTTCTCCGCTTGATGTAGGTCCCGATGATGATGACCTGCCCGAGCAGGTGTCTGGCTCTGCCGGAATCTTCCGTCTTCTGCAATTCAGTCAGCAGCTCCTGCAGCATCGCGATCTGTCGGGCAGTCTGCGCCTCCATCATGTCATACAGGCGGTTTTCTTCTATCAGCTTCAGCCATCTTGCGCGCTGTGCATTCTCCGCTGTCAGAACATCGCCGGTATCACGCAGCTCATCCCTTGTCAGCTCCAGTTCCTTTCGGATCTGATTCAGCGCAGAGATGTCCTCCTTCCAGAACACCCAGCCGCGGCGCAACTTGTGCCGCTTCAAAAGCGTATCGTCGCCCAGATGGACGGTATCCTGCTGCATCTGCCGCAGCTCACTTTGCGGCAAAGCCCTCTGCATGGCAACAGACACATATTTCGAGTGAAACGCATGATCCGTAATCTGGACGGGCAGGCTCGTCGCCTCAAAAAGCTCGTCGTATCCGAGATTGGACTGGATCAGCCCGCATTGAATGCAGCATTCAAAGATGCTCGCAAAGATCAGGCACTGCGACACCGTCATATCCCCCGCGAGAACCCAGACCCAATAGACCTCTTTCGCATACGCGTAAGCATAGGCCAGCGAAAGCGCAAGCGGAACCAGCGGCAGCCAGCGAATTCTCCTGCTGCGCGGGATGCGGCAATTTTTCACCATCGAAAGAAGCGCAAATCCCGCGCATAGGGCCTCCCAGCCCATCACAAAGAAATAGCCGCCCTCATACCGATACTCCTGATCTGATAAAACACCGGACGGGAAGGAAAACACCTGCTGGTGCAGATCATTGGTCAGAACGAGCAAGAGCAGCAGCAGTGTCGGAAGATACAGAATCTTGGTCCATCGCGGCAGCCGAAAATCCTCTCCCTTGCCCAGCGACAGGGAAACAAAGACCGACAGCATGGGGATGAACAGCATCGGGAAATAGTAGAAATACCACAGCCAGCGCTCTGCATCCGTGTTTTCAATGGAAAATTTGATTGAGCGAAGAAGGATCCACAGCACCATCAGCGCCGAGATCGCCAGCAGATAGCGCCGTACCTGCGTCTGCACGATGCGGTTCCAAAGGGAGTAGCTCCACGCGCTGAACAAAAATACATAGATCCCGCTTCGCAGGTGGTTGACGGCCGGAGAATGAAAAATCTGCCGGCTTGCATATCGGAGCCACATGGCAAACGCAATGAGCGCCAGCGCGGCCAAGGCGCACAAAAGGCTCTTTTTTGTCGCTTTGCTCATGCCGTATGTCTCCCATCTCTGTACATTTGTATGGATAGTATATCATGCGGACGGAAAAAGGCAACACGGTTTTGCCCATCTGCGGAAAGAATTGAGATGAAATATGGCCTTTGAACAAAAAATAATTGCAAACCCTATCCAATCGGCGGGGGCGGAAGGGAGCGATAACAGCTAAAATACAAATGGAATATGCAAAAGAAGAGAAAGGCGGTGGAAAAGCATAGATGCGAAGGATTGTGCTGGATATGAAAGGCGGACTTCTGGCGGAAGCGGTCATGCAATCACTTTCGGGATGCGACCCGGATTTTCTTGTCTACCGTTCTCCAAAGCCGGAGGAAACGCTTGCCCTGTGCCGGACCTGCCGTGCCAATGTGTTGGTGATGGAGGTCATCCGGCAGGGCATCTGGAAGCTGAGCGAACGGCTCAAGCTTTGCAATGCTGTAAAGCAGCTTAGTTGGGTCTGCAAGGTTCTGCTTCTGGTGGATGAGAATGCGGACGAACTGCTTGCCTCTGAGGTGCGGCAGGCGGTGAAGGATCAGTTGGTTGACAATTTTATTTACGCGTCGGTATCGCCGACCTACCTCGCGGGTGTAATTGACACACTTTAACCCATTTGTTTTCGCTGCCTGTGCGCAAAGCCGCATCATGAGTGTATTCGACAAAGAAATAACAGAAGGAGGTTCCACATGAGAAAACGAATTCTTGCAATTTTCCTTTGCCTGATCCTTTCGCTGACCCTTGCCGCAGCGGTGGCCGCAGAAGATTTCATCGTGATCCTGCCGCCGGGAAGCAACATTCTTCCGCCGAATCAGCCCGAGCAGCCTGAGCAGCCTGAGCCGGACGACGAGAACTGGATCGTGACGCTTCAGATCCCGATCACCAAGGTCGTTGAGTTGGGTGGAAATACTGCACCGAAGCAAACGACTTTCAGCTTCTATGCATTTCCCAGCGATCCGTCGTATGGCCGTTACGAATCCGGCGGCAGCGGCCTCTGGGATGTGCAGAACTGCACGGTGACCGTGAACGGAGCCGGAACATTCGGCTGCGTGATGACCATTCAAATCGACAGAAGCGATTTCTTCGCTCTAACCGACAATCAGGGCATCTTTGTTGTGGAAACCAACGATGAGCAAAGCGGTTGGACGTATGATGAGACCCGCTGGTTCCTCCAGCCGCATTACGAATGGAACGATGCCATCAATGAATACGAATGGACCGGCGGCTGGGATTGCTACAACAAATTTGAAGCTATGGAAGGCAGAGTGGATGTCGACCCGAAGGACGCGCAGGGCGGGCTTGGCTTTATCAACACCTACACCGAGAACGCCTACAAAACCGCGACGCTGAATAAAACAGACCACTTTGCCTTCCTCAAGGGATATCCGGACGGCGGGTTTGCACCGGGCAAAAATATGAGCCGCGCAGAGGTGACCACCATGTTTGCCCGCCTGCTGACCGAGCAAATGGAAGCAGACAAAACCTATCCGGCATCTTTCTCCGATGTGGCCTCGACGCACTGGGCGGCCAACTACATCGGCTACATGGAACAGTTTGGGATCGTCCGCGGCTACAGCGACGGAACGTTCCGGCCAAACGCGCCGATCACGCGCGCGGAATTCGCAGCGATCTGCTGCCGGTTTGAGCAGCTGACGGACGGAACTGCAACCTTCACGGATGTTCCGGCCTCTCACTGGGCGGCAAAGTCCATCGCCTATGCGGCGACTCGCGGATGGGTCACAGGCTATGCAGACGGAACGTTCAAGCCGAACAACAACATTACCAGAGCGGAGGTTTCCGCCGTTACCTGCCGTCTGCTTGAACGCAATGCCGACAAGGAGTATATCCGAGCCCACCTGAAGGAGCTGCCAAGAGTCTTTGCTGACATGAACGAGCAGCACTGGGCATACTGGTATGCAATGGAGGCCGCAAACGGTCACGACTATACCAAGTCCGGCAATACGGAAACGTGGCTCCGGACATATCCATAAGCGGGAGGGTTTTATATGCAGGTCACAATTCAAAGCATCCCTGCAAACCTGCAGGGATTTGAGACGCTTGCGGCAGGCGGAAGACAGCCGGAGCGCATCTGCGCCCTGTTTCTGTGCGCACTGGCACTGTTTGACAAGGACAGGGACGCCGGAACTGCCGCAATGAATCTTCTGCGCGGTCCGCGGCCCATGACGCCGTATGACTGCCAGTTCCTGCGCGACCGACTGCGCGGAAAAGCCTATCTGCCGCTGGCCTATTTTGAAGGCGCGACGCCGGAAAACGGCTATCAGCCGCGGGTGCCATACACGCTGAACGTGCTGGCAGACCCCAGACCGCAGGATATCGAGCCGGGGTATCTGCGCGTGTTCCTGAAAACGGCGGGGGCCGATTCGCCGCGGCCCATGAAGCTGCGGCAGAAGGCCTCGACCGGCGAGTGGTTCCTCTGGGAGTATTCCAGCATTCTCAGCGGCATCCGCATTCCGGCGGCGGAAGATCCGTGGGCATAGTAAGTAGAAAAAGGGAGTACAGAAAATGGGACTCATAAAAGCAGCATTGGGCGCGGCTGGCGGCGTGATGGCCGACCAGTGGAAGGAATATTTTTACTGTGAATCCATTCCGGAGAACGTGATGGCGGTCAAGGGACTGCACCGCGTTTCCGGGCGCAGCAGTAACTACAAGGGCAGCGAGAACATCATTTCCAACGGCTCCGTCGTCGCGGTGGCCGACGGCCAGTGCATGATCATCGTCGATCAGGGCAAGGTCACGGAGCTGTGCGCCGAACCGGGCGAGTTTGTCTACAATTCCTCGACCGAGCCGTCGATCTTCTCCGGTGAGTTGGGAACCAGTATCCTCGACACGTTCAAGAACATCGGAAAGCGCTTCACTTTCGGCGGCGAGCCGCCCAAGGATCAGCGCGTGTACTATTTTAATACCAAGGAGCTCATCGGCAATAAGTATGGCACGCCGTCGCCGGTCCCGTTCCGCGTCGTTGACCAGCGGGCAGGCATTGACATCGACATTGCCATTCGCTGCTTCGGTGAATACAGCTACCGCATCTGCGACCCGATCCTGTTCTACACGAACGTCTGCGGCAACGTTGGCGAGAATTATACCCGTGACCGGCTGGACGGACAGCTCAAGACCGAGTTACTGACCGCCCTCCAGCCCGCGTTTGCCAAGATTTCAGACATGGGCATCCGCTATTCCGCGCTTCCCGGTCATACAATGGAGCTGGCCGAGGCGTTGAATGAAGTCCTCTCCGGAAAATGGCGCAACCTGCGCGGGCTTGAGATCGTTTCCTTCGGCGTTTCGTCGGTCAAGGCGAGCGAAGAAGATGAGCAGATGATCAAGGAGCTGCAGCGCAACGCGGCGTTCATGGACCCGACGAGAGCGGCGGCGCATCTCGTTGGCGCACAGGCATCCGCGATGCAGGCTGCGGCGGCCAATCAGGGTGCAGGCCCCGCGATGGCGTTCATGGGCATGAATATGGCGGGCCAGATGGGCGGTATGAACGCACAAAACCTCTATCAGATGGGTGCGCAGCAGCAAGCACAGCAGCCCGCTCCCGCAGCACCGGCAGCGCCCGCGAACGGTTGGACGTGCAGCTGCGGACAAAGCGGTATCACCGGCAATTTCTGCCCGAACTGCGGCAGCAAAAAGCCGGAGCCGAAGCCAGCGGCAGGAAGCTGGAAATGCCCGCAGTGCGGCGCGACGGCAACCGGAAAGTTCTGCCCCGAATGCGGCACGAAAAAGCCGGAATCGCAGGCAGACGGCTGGACGTGCAGCTGCGGCGCGGTGAACAAGGGCAAATTCTGCGCCGAATGCGGCAAACCGAAGCCGGCCGGTGTTCCGCAGTACAAGTGCGACAAATGCGGCTGGGAGCCGACTGATCCCGCGCATCCGCCGAAGTTCTGCCCCGAATGCGGAGACCCGTTTGACGACGGGGATCTGACGTGAAATCGGCAGTGAAAGCTGCGCTGATTACCGTTTCGGTAATTGCCCTGCTTGCGCTGACAGGATGCTCACTGTATCGGCTTGTTGCAACGTCACAGATCAAAGACGGAGGCAGGATGGAAAACCCGGATGCATACAGAGCAGGCAAGGAACTGGCGGAATTTGAGTGGCGGCAGAACCACAGGAATTACTACAGCTGCTTTTCACTGAAATTTTATCAGGAGAACGATATGCCGCTGCTGACCGGCTGGTTTCCAAGCCAATCCGGCGACGACGAGGTAAGAGAAAGCAGGACAGATGCGTTTTCCAACCCGATTCCCTGGCAGCTTACATGGGTACAGTGGTTTGAGCTTCAGAATATGCTGGCAGAGACGGATCTGCCCGAGTACCGAAAGCCGTCTTCCGATGCCGTGGATGAGACTGACAGCGAGATCCGGGTCGTTTGGCGCACCGATGACGGGGATGAGACCCAAACGCTCAGCGGCAGCCATGCGGAGGCACTGGAGGCCCTGGTGCTGGGTATTGCCGAGGAAGCTTATGCTGCATCCAAGCTTGAAACAGAGCAGCGTGCGGTGCGCGAAACGGCGGAACTGATCGGAATTTACTGGAATCAGAGCGCCCCGTCTGCGCGTGACTGCTTCAGCTTCCTTCTCACGGAGCGGACGATGCCATCCCGATCGGAGAAGCAGATGCTTTTTTCCTACCGGTATCAGGATGGCGGTGGCAAGACTGTTTCCAGAAAGGGCACCGCCGTCGAGCCAGAGAAGGCGCAGGCGTATTTCAGCAGCATCGGACAAGAGCTTCGCGTGCTGGAGCTTCCGGTTTACCCCGGTGTCTGCCCGGACGGCGTTGCGGACAGCTACATTGCCGCAACATGGCAAGACGGCGGCGAGGTTTTCACAAACGACTACTGTGGCGATAGCGCACAGAGCATCTTTAACCTCCTGGCAGCGTTTGCCGAGGAAACAGAGGCCTTGATTTTTTCAAGGCCTGCACCGGAAGACGGCTGGAAGTGCCCGTCGTGCGGAATGCCGAACGGCCGCAGCGTCTTTTGTATGAAATGTGGAGCTATGCGCTCTGCGAAATAAAAAACAAACAACAAGAAAACGAGGAGGATTTATTATGAATGGACACAAGTTTTTGAAGGTCACCGGGATTTTGATGATCATTGCCGCTGCATTTTCCATCATTGCGGGTGTGCTTGTCGGTGGACTGGGTGCGCTGGCGGCGGGGCTCGGCGCGGCCTCCGGCCTGACATTTCCCTACTGGGCGGCACTGTTCCTGACGCTGGTTGGAGGAATTTTTCAGCTGATCGCCGGAATTAAGGGCGTCAAGCACAGCAAGCGCACTGAAAAAGCAGGCGGGCTTATCGCATGGGGCGCAATCGTGGCCGTGTTCAGCATTTTGGGCATCGTGATGAATCTGGTCAACGGCGGCGAGTTTAATGTCGTAAGCGTCCTGACAGGTGTGGCCGTTCCGGCCTTGTACATCTACGGCGCGGTACTCAATTCCAAGGCGGACGCACAGAACAATGCATAGTTCGAGAAGCGAACATAAAGGAGCTTAATACATTATGGGACTGTTCGATAAGAAATATTGCGATATTTGCGGAGAAAAGATCGGCTTGCTTGGAAACCGCAAGCTTGAAAACGGAAATCTCTGCAAAAACTGTGCAAAAAAACTCTCGCCGTGGTTCTCCGACCGGCGCAGCAGCACCGTTGAGGAAATCAAGTCACAGCTGGCCTACCGGGAGGAAAATCAGGAAAAGGTCGCGGCATTTCACACGACCAGAACGCTCGGCACGGACACCAAGGTGCTTCTTGACGAGGATGCAGGAAAATTCATGGTGACACGGGCCAGAAATCTCGTGGAAGCCAACCCAGATGTTCTGGACTTTGCAGACGTGACCGGCTGTAATCTTGACATTGACGAGAGCCGCTCGGAGCTAAAGCGCGAGGATAAGGACGGCAATGAGGTCAGCTACAATCCGCCGCGTTATGAGTATTCCTACGATTTTTATATCACCATCTTTGTCAACAACCCGTATTTCAACGAGATGCGCTTCAAGGTCAACTCCAGCTCGGTAGACATCACGCCGCCGCCCGCCGTGCGTCCGGGTATGCCGAGCCGATTCAGCCCAGAAATGAATGTCGAGTACCGCAATTGCAAAAAACTCGGCGAGGAGATCCGTCAGGCGCTCACGCAGGTCAGAAAAGATGTGCGTGAGAAGATTGAGCAGGCGGCAGCCCCAAAGACGGCGGTCACCTGCCCCTACTGCGGCGCGACGACTACGCCGGACGCAAACGGCTGCTGCGAATACTGCGGCGGTGCAGTAAACGGATAACCATCTATCAAACGATTTCAAAGAAAGAAGGACATTGGGAAATGAAAAAGTATGTTGCGTTGCTTCTGATTGCGGCTGCGCTTTTGACACTTGCCGCATGCGGAAGCAAGGACGCGCTGGCCGGGACGTGGTCAGCCGAGCTTGGTGCAGATGGCGTGATCACTTGGACATTCAACGGAAAAGGCAAATGCACCATGGAGAATGCGTACATGAAGCAGAACGGCACCTATACCATTGACGGTGACCAGCTCACGGTAACGCTGGAGGCATGGAGTGAGCCGTCTACTTACACGTTCTCTGTGGACGGCAGCAGTCTTACCATGAATGAGAACTCCGGCTACGGTATCAGCGGCACTTTTGCAAAAAAATAAGCCGCACAGAAACACAATATGTATCAGCCACCCACTGGACTTTAGGAAGGAGAAAACGTTATGGATAACCTTACCGGCACCATGAAAGATGTCGCATTCGCGACCAGCCCCCGTGAATTTGATCTTTCCTATTCCACCACACTGGAAGAGATCATGGAGAAGCTCAATGCCCGCAGGGCTGCGTTCCAGATGCCGTTCCAGATCAAGGGCGGCGTTCCCGGCCAACGCATCTCGTTCGAGAAAGAGCCGAATGTGGACGTTGGTCTCTGGCTTTACCTCAAGGACGGCACGCACATCCGGATTCAGCCGGTCATTACGGAGGCCAAGATGTCGGTTGGTGGTATGCGCGTCGATAAGAATAGTGTGTTGCGCAAGGGCCTCAAGGGTGCGACAGTCGGCCTTGCAACGGAGCGCGGCGGCTACATCGACACCGTGACCGAAACCGTGAAGAAGATTTTGAACGGCGAAGAGGTAGAGGATTATGTCGCGCCGGAGACTCCTGCCGGCGCGGAAGGCTCCAAGGACTGGCTGACAACGTTCCTGCTCTGCCTCTTCTGTGGCGGTCTCGGCGTCCACCGCTACTATGTCGGCAAGATCGGTACGGGCATTCTCTACACGCTGACGCTTGGACTGTTCGGCATCGGGTACCTTGTTGACTTTATCAAGATTCTCTGCGGCAAGTTCACCGACAAGGACGGTAACCTTATTCAGCGTGTAAAGAAATGAGGAAATCAAAATGGCTCATGTATGCACTCCTGTTTTTTGCCGGGATTTCGTGTTATTTTCTGGTAATCAGCAGATTTGTGCATCCTTGAAGGATATTGGGAGGGAATTATGAAACAGACGAAGACCAGGCTTCTATGCCTGCTTCTTGCGGCACTGATGCTGCTCAGCAGCCTTACCGCCTGCGGAAAGGATAATGCGAAAGACTCCAATTTGATCAAGCTCGGTGACTATGAGCTGCTCTACAAGGGCGCGTGCATCATGGAAGATTCGGACGGAAATGACGCAATCGTTCTGACACTGGACTTCACAAACAACGGCAAGGAGAATGCGTCGTATCTTTGGAGCGTCGATGAAACAGTTATGCAAAACGGCGTAGAACTGGAAGCTGCAACCGTCTTTGCCGACTACGACACCTTTGAAACCGTGATAGAAGGCCAGTTTACAGACGTCGCTCCGGGCGCAACGGTGGAAGTTCGGACAGCATATCTGCTTCAGGACACGACCAGTCCAGTCGAGGCAACCTTCGAGCAGTTCTTCGGCAAGAAAAGCGGCAAGATCACCATCGACCCATCCTCACTTAATCGTGAGGCTTCTGCAGCTGATACGACCGGCGGTGAACCGCCCGTTGACAGCGCGCCGACCTCCGATCCATCCGAGACTGGCGACGCGCTGCTCGACTGGTGGAACGGCGAGTGGTACGGCTGGTGGAAGATGAGCGGCTGCTACGGCGACTATGAGAGCATGGAAGGAAACTGGTGGGATGTCTGCGGCGACATTGACATTGGCACGGACTACACTGGCACGATCACGCTTTGGGACGAGGACTACACAAGATCTGAGCCCATGGCCTCCGTACAGGTCAGTCTGAGCGAAGCCGGAACCGGTGAGCACGGTACGGTGATGTCCGAGGACGGCTGGTTCACAAACGTGGCCCTGGAGCATGCGGACTGGATCGTTGACCCTGGTCTTTTGGACTATGATGATATGATCTGGATCAGCGGCGACTATGAAGACGGCGATGACGAATTCCACTATGACATCTATCTGCGCCCGTGGGGTCTCTACTGGGAAGACATGGAGGAGGATGCATATCCCTACCGCTATACCGACTGGTATCTGCCGCTGATTGACGCAGGCAAGTCCATGCCCGACACCATTGGCGGGGAGGCTTCTGCAAACGGCAGCACCGGTACAGAGACGGATGGCGGCAATACCGGCACGCCGGCGACGAACACGAATGCCCCCGGCGGAGACGGCATCGTGACGGAAGAGCAGGTACAGAAGGGCTACGTCTGGATGAACGAGGTCAATAATAATATTTTTGACGCTACTTACGATGATATCGTTGCCTACTTCGGCGTGGAAGGCCAGTTCGTCAAGGAAGAGTACAGCGACCACATGAAGGCAAACTACCGCTACTACAAATGGATCTCTGAGGACGACGACTCCCATTTCATCTACGTCAATTTCAAGGAGAACGAGTCGGGCGTTTATACGGTGAGTGCGTACAACACCAGCGGCTTCTCCGGCACAGAAGCCATAGAAAAGTATCTGGACATCGTGAAGGCCGAGGCCGCCGAGGCGAACAAGGCAGCGGCAGCAAACGCCGAGATGAAGGACTTCTCCGTGGAAATCGCCCAGTTTGCAAAAGACGATGTGAAGGTCAAGATCATGACGAAGATCCCGGTATCCGGCTGGTCGTTCGATGATAGTGGGCGCTGCCTGGTGGAAAACGAAGATCCCACAGCCTTCGGCGCAGGCGCCATCAGATTCGAGGTAAGAACCAATGTGGAGGACTTCGACTACTACAAGGACAAATTCGAAAACTATCAGGATATCGAGGACCGCGTGATCGGCGGCATCACCTTCCGCGGCCGCACCTATAAGTACATCGGCTACAATTGGATCCAGTATGTCGCGCAGATCGACGACGGCCGCGCACTGTCCATCGGACTGACGAAATTGGACTGCGTCCCGGGAACGATGCCCGACATCATTCTCAACAACATGACGTTCCAGTAAGGGCGGCGTCCTTCTGAGAATTAATATGAAAACCGGCTCCCGCCCCAATTTGGAGCGGGAGAATCCGGCTATTTGCGGAGAAACGGAGGTGATGCTGTGAAGCTCAAGGCGTTCCTCATCATGGCAGGTCTATGGATGGGGCTGTTCGGTCTGGCAGCCTGCAGCGGTGCTGTCGAACGCACTTATCAGTACCATGAGACGACGGTCCTTTTTAATGACTTCCACATCAAAAAAACCGTTTACAGCCCGGGGGTCATGAAGCTCTATTACCGCGGCGGGCAGTTCAAGGACACGCCCATCCGCTGCTACGATGCAAATTTTGAGGATCTGGGCGATCAGTTTGAATATTCCTTTCAAAACGGTGTCCTGACCGTTCAGGCGGATTTTGCGGAGCGGATCAGTGGACTGACGATCGACGACAGCGCCCACGACACAATCTATCGCCTGCGCTATCTGGATTCGCCCCAGTTCGCGTGGCTGGCAGATACCTTCTGGCATGATTATGGCAGGATGGAGCTGGGCGATGCGGAGCGATATTACAGCGAGGCGGAAATGAAAGCACAGGCGGACATCGCAAGCAAAGAACAGCAGGAGACACTCGATATTCTTGCGATTTTGGAGGGAACATGGGTTTCCGAGGATGGCGTGCAGAAATATGTGTTTTCCGAGAATGAGGACGGGACGCGCTGGTATGCAGAGGAGCTGTGGTTCGACGAAACGGAGCAAAAATGGAATAGCTGGGAGCTGTGCGTCGAATCCGCGTTTCAGACGCCGTATTTCGGCGGCGAATACAGTGAAGACGTGGCGGAGCACCTGCAGGAAATCGTGCTGGGAAACAGCGATCATGCGGCGGCGGATATGTGCGTCTTGTACGATTCGGAAGAAAACGTCATAAGAGACACGGACACGATCTATCACAAGCAGTGAGCCTGCGGGACATGAATAACACGATCATAACTGTGTACGGCGCTGCAATCTGCCCTTGTGGGCTGTAACAATGGTCTGGGAAATGAGGAACTTAGATGGCAACACAAGTAACAAATTATCAATGTCCCGCCTGTACGGGACCACTCCATTTTGTAGGAGAATCCGGCAGGCTGGAGTGCGATTACTGCGGCTCGAGCTTCGATATCGCAGAAATTGAGGCGTTCTACGCGGAAAAAGAAGCAAAAGCAGCGGAAGCAGCGGAAGCGGCGCAGAAGCAGGAAGAAACAGAAGCGTCTCAAAAAACTGCCGAAGCGGACGAACAAAAGTCCGCCGCAGACGGCTCTGACTGGGATTCTTCCGGTCTGAGCGAGGACTGGGGCGCGGACGCGGCCGACATGAAGGCCTACTGCTGCCCATCGTGCGGTGCGGAACTGCTCTGCGACGCGACGACCGCAGCCACCTCCTGCCCATACTGCGGAAATCCGTCAGTGATTCCGGGGCAGTTCAGCGGCATTTTAAAGCCCGATTTTGTGCTGCCCTTCAAGCTGAGCAAGGAGGATGCCATCAAGGCATTAAAGAAACACTATCTCAAAAAGCCCCTGCTGCCGTCAACGTTCTCCAAAGCCAACCATCTGGAGGAGATCAAGGGTGTGTACGTACCTTTCTGGATGTACGACGGTGAGGCCAGCGGAAGCGCCCAGTTCCATGCTACACAGGTACATACCTACACCTCAGGAGATTATGAGATCACAGAAACCCGTCACTATGATGTGAGCCGTGCCGGTTCCATTGGCTTCGAAAAAATCCCAGTGGACGCATCGAGCAAAATGCCGGATGATTACATGGATTCCATCGAACCGTATGACTATGCAGATCTCAAGCCGTTTTCCACAGCGTATCTGCCCGGATTTCTGGCGGACAAATATGATGTAAGCATTGAAGACAGCCGGGAGCGGGCGGACAAACGCTGCGCAGGCTCGCTGCTGTCTGCGCTGGAGCGTACGGTGTCGGGCTACACCACCTGCAATGAGACGAGCCGAGACATTCACTTGAAGCGTGGTAAGGTGCATTACGCGCTGCTGCCCGTCTGGATCCTGAACACTAGATGGGATGGCAAGGACTTCCTCTTTGCCATGAACGGTCAGACGGGCAAGCTGGTAGGAAACCTTCCCGTCAGCACGAAACGGGTCATCGGTTTGTTCGCGGCAATTGCGGCGCCGCTCATTGCCATCAGCGTGACCGCGCTGCTGTTTTTGGCACGCTAGGGAGGGCTGAGAAATGAAAAAAAGAATATGCTGCCTTCTGCTGGTGTTTCTGTTCTGCCTTGTGCTCTGCGTGAGCGCAGCCGCAACTGAGCAGACAGGGGCACAGCTTTCTTATGTGACAGACTCGGCCGGACTTCTCAGTGAAAACGAAAATATACTGCTGGAAAAGATGGCGGAAAGCGTCTCCAAAAAGTATGGCGTCGGCGTTTACATCGTAACCGTGGAGGACTATCGCGACTTCCATTCTGAAGGCGTCTATAAGGCAACCTACACCATCTACCATGAATGCACCATGGGCGAAGGACCGAACCGCGACGGGATCATGCTCCTGCTCAGCATGGATGATCGCGACTGGGCAATGTTCTGCTACGGCTCACGCTGCGAGTATGCGTTCAACAGCTATGGTCAGCAGAAGCTGGAAAAGGTATTCCTCGATAATTTCGGTGAGAATGACTGGTACGGCGGCTTTGAGGATTACGTCAAAGAATGCAGCGTCTATCTGGAAAAGGCTTCCGCAGGAAATCCGGTCCGGGCGAGCTTGTTTATTCCGATCCTTATCGTGATCGGTCTTTCTATGCTGGCAGCAGCTGTGGTCGTCGCTGTGATATGGCAAAAAATGGAGACTGTATCAAAAAAAACAACCGCGAACGCCTACGTCTCCGCGGGACTCCGGCTTACGGAGAAAACAGATCATTTTACCCATAAGACAACCTCCAGCCGGAAGATCGAACGCAGCTCCTCCAGCGACGGGAGCAGCTACAGCGAATCCGGCGGCGGAGGTTCTGGCCGAAGCGGAAAATTCTGAAAGGAGCGGCTATGAAAACAACACACAAACAAATACTCGCGCTGTTGCTGGCACTGGTTCTGCTGCTGTCGCTTTGCGCCTGTGTACAGAAAACGCAAACAGAGCCTAACGAATCGAGAACAAGTACAGATAAGTCGAGAACAAGTACAGATAAGGTAAAAATGCCTGTAAAACCCGACAAAAAAACGCCTGAAAAGCAGCCGGAGGAAGCTCCATCGCAAAATGATATGCGTGATCGCACGTCACGCGACGAGGCGTCAGACACCCAGCCGGTACAATACGGGTTTTCACAGGAGGCAGAAACCTCTCTTGGATGGCTGCGGGACAGGATCGACTTTCCAATGACCATGTTTGGCGCGGCATATCTCGGTTATGTCGGCGGCCTGTTTGAGGAGGGCTTCGAGGCCGGCTTCCCCTCGTGGCTGTGGGAAACCAATGAGGCCATGCTCCTCGAATACCCCTTTATCACGGAGATTGACGAGGATCACATTATCGGCGGCGCGGGGCATCTATATTGCATCGTGCCGGTCGATGAGAACGCGACGGTTGCGATCAACCGTGTCCAGTGGAACGAAAAAACGCAGACCGACGAGGTCACGGAGGTGCTCTACCGGTCGGAAAGCGGTGAGCCGGTGCTGCTCTTTGCAAATCTCGACGGCGTTGCCTATGAGGCCGACACGCAGGTCTTTATCACCGACAACAACGGGAACTCCTGCGAATGGTACCCCTCGCTTGATGCGATGAGCTATCTTGCGCCGTGTATATCGGAAGCCGGCGACTATCTTTCGTTTGACTTTACGGAATATGCCTGGTACAACGCCCCGGCCGAGTTTTCCGCGTGGCTTGCCGACGGCTGGAGCGGCATGACCGCGCTCGGTCTTGCCGGATCGCAGCCTGACGGCATGGGCTGGATCACAGAAACCATGGTGGGGGAAACCAGCCGCTATGCCGATTTCTCGCTGCGCTTCTATCTTGAGGATGAGACGGGCGGTACGGTCGATCTGGAGTGGACATACGTGGACGGCAGCGACATCGAGGAGATGTGGAGCGGCTTCTGGACGATTCAGACCATTCAGGACGGGCCGAGCTATGTGACGCTCAGCTTGTCGCTTGTGGGCGGCAATAACTACGGCGTCACGGAAGGCCCGATGTATCTGTGTGAGACGTATCCCCTCCTGATCAGCCCAAGCGGCACAGAGCTGCTGGTCGGCGCGGGTGAGAGCGGCATTTGCCTGCCGTTCATGTCGCAGAGCACAACGGCATGTGTGCTGACGCAAGCCGCAGGATAGAAAGTGAACGGAGGCCCTCCTGTTTTGTGGTTTTCTCCAAAAAACAGCGTTTTTATATGCTATTCTCCTTTTTCTCCAAGTGCGGCACGCTCTACCTTGTCATCATTTTCTGCATCATAGAATACAAGAATCGTTGTGTCCGCATCAAGGCCCCACACATCTGCCCAGATCCCAGACGGCATGGCATCCGGGTCTCCCCAACTGCGGCGGACACTGTTCCTGTCCTGTCCTCGCAGCTGCTCTGCCGCATATTGCTCACCCTTTTCCAGAATATATGCGGCCACAGTTTCTTTGGATGGAATACTATTGTCGTTTTTTTCTCTGTCAGAGAGCCGCACCGCCAGCACAAGCACCAGAAGTACACAAAATGCACAAGATGATGGCTGCGGGCGGATGCTAGGGTGTATCTGCTGTATGTCATCCCGTTCTATGGCAGGTCCCCCCCTATGCCTGCTGTGTTCTTTCCTCCGCCGCCCCTGTATCTGCAGGGGCGGCATCTTTTGCTTTTGACAATGTCAAGCGATGCGTCCGGCGGGCGCTTCATTTTGTGCTGTTGATGCGTCACGGGTGTGGGCGCCGATATAATCGTTGCCCAAAAATCGCACCTCTTTCAGAGAGACCGGCAGCTGCATGGTTTTGCAGCTGCCGGTCTTTCTCAGTCCTTCCATGTATCGATCAGGAGCTCGATCTCTGACGTGAACCGCCGCAGCCGCTGATTGGACTGTTCCTTGCAGGCCATTGCGACTGCAACAAGCCGCTGTGCCGCTTCCACGAGCTGTGCAAAGGCTTCGTTCTTCCTTGCGCGGCCCTTTTTCTCAATGCGCTGCCCCTCTGTGACCATCAGGAACTTTCCATGCAGCAGATCGAATTTGGTCCCGCTGAACGGAGCAACCGCGCAGTAGCCTTCGGAAACCAACCGGTCGCGGAAGGCTTCACAGTTTTCTTCGTCTCCATGATTGACAAACACAACGCGCGGTTTGCGCCTGATCGCCTGTACCCATTTGAGAAGCCCGTCTCTGTCCGCGTGTCCACTGGTACCGTGCAGGGCACAGATCTCGGCGCTGACCGAGATCTCCTCACCAAATAAGCGGACTGTTTTTGCACCGTTCAGCAGACTGCGTCCCAGCGTTCCCTCCGCCTGATATCCGACAAACAGGATGATATTCTCCCATTTCCAGAGATTGTGCTTGAGATGGTGCCGGATACGTCCCGCGTCACACATGCCGCTTGCAGAAAGGATCACCTTCGGTCTCGGATCGTCGTTGATCTTCTTGGATTCCTCCACACTTTCCGTCAGGTACAGGTTGGCGGACCAGAGCGGATTGATTCCCTGCCGCAGAAGCTCCCGCGTTTCCCCGTCCAGATATTCCGGATCGCACTGCATAAACACCGCCGTTGCCGCCTCGGCAAGCGGGCTGTCCAGATAGACCGGCCAGCCGTCATGCCCCTGCACGAGGCGCTTTTGCTTGATCTCACGGATGGCGTACAAAAGCTCCTGCGTCCTGCCGACCGCAAACGCCGGAACGATCACGCTGCCGCCCCGGTCAAAGGCGCGCTGCAAGACTGCGGCAAGCTCCGCGACCGTGTCCCCCGCCTTCTCATGCAGCCGGTTTCCGTAGGTGGACTCGATCACCAGATAATCCGCCTCGTCCACCGTCAGAGGGTCGCTGAGGATCGGCTGGTCCG
>ERZ780083.39-NODE-39-length-44376-cov-13.271542_pt1 | contig 44376 bp, 50 predicted proteins | sample MGYA00511838_ERZ780083 | MGnify/ENA primary metagenome ERZ780083 (study PRJEB29588, sample SAMEA2152602) | human gut metagenome | biome: human gut; feature: human-associated habitat; material: faeces | place: Denmark | collected 2008/2010 ...
AGGTGCTGCCGTGCGAGGAAACATGGTACGGCGTGACCTACCGCGAAGATCTGGCGTCTGTCAAGGAAGCCGTGGCCAGGATGAAGGCGGAGGGCATTTATACGGAGGAGCTTTGGAAATGAACGAAAACCTGTTTGAAGTACTGCGCGCCTTCCGGCTGGACGCAAAGCCTGTTTCCTGTGAGCCGTATGGCTGCGGGCACATCAATGTGACCTATCTTGCCGTGACGGAAAGCGGCCGGCGCTATATCCTGCAAAAAATCAACAACAACACGTTCCGCGACGTGGCGGGGCTGATGGAAAATATCACTGCCGTCACAGAATTCCTGCGGACAAAAACAGACGACCCGCGCGGCGTTCTGACGCTTGTAAAAACGCATGACGGCGCAAGCTATCTGCATGCGCAGGATGCCTATTGGCGCGTGTATGACTTTGTGGAGGGCACCATCTGCCTCCAGCTTCCCGAGACGGATGAGGACTTTTATCAGAGCGCCGTGGGCTTCGGCACCTTTCAGCAGCTCCTGACAGATTTTCCGGCGGCGAAGCTGCACGAGACCATCCCGAACTTCCACAATACCCCGGATCGTTACCGCACGTTTCTGGAGACATTGGAGCGCGACCCCATGCACCGGGCAGCGCAGGTTCAGCCTGAAATTGAATTTGCGCTGGCCCGGCAGGCAGAAATGTCGGCCATTCAGAACGCGCTGACTGCGGGCGAGCTGCCGCTTCGCGTCACGCACAATGATACCAAGCTCAACAACGTCCTGCTGGACGCAAAAACACGCAAAGCGCTGTGCGTCATCGATCTCGACACGGTTATGCCTGGCTCGAGTCTTTATGACTTCGGCGATTCCATCCGCTTTGGCGCGGCAACTGCCGCAGAAGATGAAAAAGATCTCTCTAAAATGGAAATGAGTCTGGAACGCTTCCGCGTCTTTACGCGCGGCTATGTCCGCGCCTGCCCCGGTCTGACGGCAAAGGAGCTGGAGCTGCTGCCAATGGGAGCTAAGACCATGACGCTGGAGTGCGGCGTCCGCTTCCTGACAGACTATCTGGACGGGGATCATTATTTCGCCGTTCACCGCGACGGGCAGAACCTCGACCGCGCCCGCACCCAGTTTAAGCTCGTGGCGGACATGGAGAAGAAATGGGACGAAATGCGGAAGATCGTAGAGGAGGAATCGAGATGAACGTACTTGTGACCGGCGGTGCCGGATATATTGGCAGCCATACCTGTGTGGAGCTGATCGAGGCGGGCTATACGCCGATTGTAATTGACAATCTCAGCAATTCTAACCCTGAAAGCCTGAAACGTGTGTCTGAAATTACTGGAAAAACGGTGGAGTTTATCGAGGGCGATGTGCGCGACGAAATGCTGCTTGGAAAAATCTTTGCAGAGCATGAGATCTCCTGCGCCATCCACTTCGCGGGGCTCAAGGCCGTCGGCGAGTCCGTTGCCAAGCCGATGGAGTACTACCAGAACAATCTCGATGCCACCTTGATGCTCTGCAAGGTCATGGCAAAGCACAATGTCAAGCGCATCATCTTTTCCTCGTCCGCGACGGTCTATTCCGGAGACAACGAGATGCCGCTGCGCGAGACCTCCAAAACCGGAAACTGCACCAATCCCTATGGCTGGACAAAGTACATGGGGGAACAGATTCTGCGCGACATCGCAAAAGCGGACCCCGAATGGTCGGTCGTGAACCTGCGCTATTTTAACCCTGTGGGGGCGCACGAAAGCGGAATGATCGGCGAGCATCCGAACGGCATTCCCAATAACCTCATGCCGTATATTTCGCAGACCGCCATCGGCAAGCGCGACCATCTGAACGTGTTCGGCAACGACTATCCCACACCCGATGGAACGGGTGTGCGCGACTATATCCATGTTGTCGATCTGGCGAAGGGTCATGTTGCCGCGATCCAGTATTCGATGTCCCACACCGGCGAGGGCGTGTTCAATCTCGGCACCGGTCACGGCTACAGCGTGCTTGACATGGTTCACGCCTTTGAGGAGGCAAACGGCGTCAAGGTGCCGTATGAGGTCACTGCCCGCCGCCCCGGGGATCTTGCGACCTGCTATGCAGATCCGGCGAAAAGTCTCGCGGTGCTCGGCTGGAAGGCGGAAAAAAATCTCGTCGATATGTGCCGCGACACGTGGAACTGGCAGAAACAAAATCCAAACGGATATGAGCAATAAGGAGCAATCAAAATGCTGCACCTGAATATCATCAAAGTCAAAACACCCGAAGAAATGGGAAAGGCGGCTGCCGACGAATTTGAGGCGGTCATTTGCCGCAAGCCCGCCTGTGTGATGGGACTTGCCACCGGCTCGACGCCGCTGCCGCTCTACCGCGAGCTGATCGCGCGGGAACAGGCTGGCAAGCTCGACTTTTCGCGCGTCCGCTCCGCAAACCTCGACGAATACAAGGGCCTTGCGCCCGACCACCCGCAGAGCTACCGCCGGTTCATGCAGGAAAATCTGTTTGACCATATTTCCATCAAGCCCGAGAACACCATTGTTCCCGACGGTCTTGCCGCGGATATCCCCGCCATGTGCGAGGCGTACGAGCGGAAGATCGAGGACTGGGGCGGCGTGGATATCCAACTGCTCGGCATCGGCCACGACGGCCACATCGGCTTCAACGAGCCGTGCGATCATTTCCCCGTCATGACGCATGAGGTGCAGCTGACGGACATGACCCGCGAGGCCAACAAGCGCTTCTTCAACTCCATCGACGAGGTTCCGACCGCCGCCATCACCATGGGTGTCGGCACCGTCATGGCCGCGCGGAAGATCGTTATGGTCATCACCGGCGCAGACAAGGCCGATATCCTCTACAAGGTCTTCTTCGGGCCGGTCACCCCGGAGGTTCCGGGCTCTATTTTACAGTTCCATTCCGACGTCACCCTCATCTGCGACGAGGCGGCGGCAGCCAAAATGCCGCAAGAAGGGCAGCAATGCAGCATTTAGGCATTGAGAACCCAATCGAAAATTTGACCGTGTCAGAGTATGCGATTGTACCATTGCAAATGTCCTTGGAAGAAATGTCACTGCAAACTCAATATTATGAAGTAAAATACGGCGATTTTGACGTAAAAATACGTCACTGCTGATGTTTACAAAAAGGGAGAAATATGACAAACTAATGGTAACAGATGACGAAATACAAAGAAGAATACGTACACTCAGATCATTTGTTATATGTTCAGCTTGGAGAGAATGTCCGGAAGCTACGAAAGCAGTGCCACCTTACGCAGGATGAATTGGCAGCGCGTATTGGGGCCGATCAAAAACGAGTATCCAAGATTGAGCGCGGCGAGGCACGCCCGAACTTGACGCTTTGCCTTAGATTAGCAAATGCGTTCCATGTATCGGTAGATACGCTACTGGAAGGCGTTGTGGAATATGAAATGGTGCAAACCTTGCTGAACGCCACTTCCGAACAGCTTCTTGCACAAGAATTGTTACAAGTTGTAAAACGATATATCAGAGAAGCAGAGAAATAGCGGTGTTCCAGCGAACACCGCTATTTTTAGTCCCCGTATTCTTCATCCTGAAGCATACGAATGAATCTAACGACCATTCGCTTTTGCTGCTCCGTGCAGGATGCTGCCAGATGCGTGATCTGCGTCAGCATCGGATCTTTTTCGGTCAGCTCCGGGTAAAATATCTGATCGGCAGAAAGGCCGAGACTGCGCAGAAGCAGTTCCAACGAGTTCATGCTCGGTCCCTTTTCGCCCAACTCGATCGCGGAGATCTGTCGGTCACTAACTGTACTTTTTTCAGAAAGCTGCTGCCGGGTCAGTCCCTGCGCTTCGCGGTTTTCCCGCAGGATTTTGCCGATTCGCTCGGAAACCGGCTCATGTAATTCTACCACCGATAGATCACCTCCGTCGACGATATTCTACATGAAATAACCCAACTAGAAAATGTTCTATAGGTGGCGAAATATGGCCACCTATAGAGTATATAAAGGATACTCCTGTTTCCGCCATATAAAAAAACGGCGGAGTTGGGAGTCTACCTGTATGACCCTAGGCACTCCATTTCCGCTGGGAATGGAGTGTTTTATGCGTTCTGTGGAGATATGGAAGCGGCAACGCCGCTTCTTGCGGTGATCAGCTAACCAGCATACTGTAGCATGGCTTTTGACCCAAAAAACTGCTGCAGGATGTGACAAGAACCCCATATATGTACGGCATACACTATCAGATGTAAAAACTAACGGCTATCAGTGCATATCTGCTGGAAAAGGCAGATGTACACCGATAGCTGTTTTTTGTATCCATCCCCGCGCGCCTCCGCTTTTGAAATTTTGGCTTTCTCAAAATTTCAAAAGATTGGAGGAATCCGTAATGGGATTCAACTGCGCACAGGAAAAAGCAAAATTTGACCGTGAATGGCTGCGCCTTCGAAAAGAATATACAGATGCCGGTATGAGTGAAGCGGCAATACAGAAGATTTATGAATACGACTGGTACTGCTTCTGTCGTAACCGCGCTTATGAGCGCAGGGCGACACAAATGCCGCCACTGGAAATTGACAGTCCAGACGATGAACGCCGGTCTGCGCTGTTTCGGAAAAACGAGGCGCTTTCAGCTTCTTTTGATGAAAGTGCATTTCCAGGCCGTTATGCATGGATTGACACATTGGAGGATGCGCGATTACTTCGCGCCATTATGAAATTAAACAAAAAGGACTTGGAATTGCTTACCTATGTCACACTTGAGGGACATGGTCAAGAAGAGCTTGCGCGAAGATGGGGGTGTACCCAGGCAGCAGTTGCTATCCGTATGAAAAAAATTAAAAAAATTTTTCAAACGACCTTATAAAAAAGCCGTTCCCGTGGCCTATGCATTGAGGGGACATTTTCAGTCCGCCTCGTGCAGCTTGAAAAGTACATATCCAGCGACTTAAATGACATCAAGCGGATGAGCCTGAAAAGGAACAGCGATGCGGAGGATGCGCGAAGACCACCTGTGCGGGAGCGATGCTCCAGCATAAAGACGGCCCAATAAGGTGACGAGCGGTACCCATCCATCCAAAAGCAGCTTTGGCAAGCTGCCTCGCAATGATCTTGTCCGCAGACAATGGTACTCCTGCCCAGCCACAGCTTCACGCAATGGGGACAGCTCGGAGAGATCCTCGGAGGGGTGCAAGACCCGTGAGCAGCGCCAGCTGCCGTTCAGCCGCTGCCTTTGCTCCGGGAAGAAGCGTCGAACAGGAGCAAGCATCAAAATTTCAAAAGCAGGGGCCGCTCTGCATTTTACAGGGCGGCCCCGTGGCTAAAGGAGAATCGTATGAATCCAAACATTGATTTTTTAGGCATCTGCCAGCTTTTGAAGGCGCTCCGAACGGTTGGTTTTTCTGAGAATGAGATCAAAAAGATTGCGCGGCGGATCGCTGCCGAGCTTGGTGCAAATTTCACACTTTACGCTTGATTTTTCTCCGTTTTGGTCATAGCTATTCTGCAAATATTGTAGTAGTGTGTGTTGCTGCGAGGAGGTGAGAACGTGGCAAAAAAGCAGACCAGCGGAAACCTTGCGCTGGAACAGCAGCGCGTCATTGTGATTCCAGCGCACGATGAGATCGTCGCGCGCAAGCTGCGCGTTGCAGCCTACGCCCGTGTCAGTTCCTCCAGTGAGGATCAGCTCAACTCCTACCGCGTCCAGAATCAATACTATTCTGAACTCATCTCCGGCAACCCGGATTGGGAAATGGTCGATATTTATGCCGATGAAGGCATCACCGGCACGTCCGTCGAGAAGCGCGAAGACTTTCAGCGCATGATGCGTGATTGCCGGAAAGGAAAGATCGACCGCATTCTGGTCAAGTCCATTTCCCGATTTGCTCGAAATACGAAAGACTGCCTTGCCGCCGTCCGGGAACTCAAGGAACTCGGCGTCAGCGTCCTGTTTGAAGAACAGGGCATCGACACGGCGAGAACATCCGGTGAGATGGTCACGGCGATCATGGCATCGCTGGCACAAAAGCAGAGTGAGGCCATATCTGGAAACGTCAAATGGGGCGTTCAAAAACGAATGCAGGATGGAACATTCATTCCATCATATCTACCTTATGGCTATGAAGCTGTAGGCAAAAAGATTTGCATAAATGAAGAACAAGCATTCATTGTAAAAAAAGTTTTCTCCGATTTCCTTGCTGGTCGCAGTACCGAGCAAGTTGCCGCAGATTTACGAACCAACAACATTCCATGTAAAAATGGGCGTGTGCAATGGGATTCTTCGTCTGTGCGTTACATCCTTCGGAACGAAAAATATACTGGAAATTCCAAATGGCAGAAATATTACACCCCGAATACTTTCCCTTTTCATTGCAAAATCAATACCGGAGAAGTTCAATACTACTGGGCAGAGGGAACACATCCGGCAATTATTTCAGATTTGGAATACCAGTTGGCGCAAAAACTGCTGGAAAACAAATCGAACCGAATCGCCAAAAGGCATAACAAAGCATATCCGCTGCGCCAGAGGGTGTATTGCGGATCGTGTGATTCCGTATTTCGCAGAAAGGAAGTCAATGCAACTGTTTACTGGGTATGCTTAGGCCATGACAGAGGACAGAATTGTGACATCTGCCAAGTACCAGAAGATACGATCAATGCAGCTTTCTGCCGTCTGTACTACAAGCTCAAGCATAACGGCAACCCCATCTTCACACAAATGCTCTCCAACCTCCAAAAAATCCGCTACAGCCAGATGCTCTGGAGCGAGGACGTGATCTCTCTCAACAAGAAAATATCAGACACACTCAGTCAGGTTCAATTCCTAGCCCAGCTTCAGCAATCGGGCGGCGTTGATCCTGATACTTTTGCGTCGGTGGACAAAGGGATACACAATAAAACAACCAAATATGGACTGCCAACCTACTGAAATTACCGCCCTAATGAGACACAGGGCGGTTTTTTCATAGGCAGAGGAAGGAGGTATCCCTACAAGCGGGGCTTGACTGCAAAAAGTCAGGCCCTTTTTTCATGCCATCAAATAAGAAGGAGGAAATGCGAATGGCCGATGAAAAAGCAAAAATCGTAACTGACGCAACCGGGCCGAGCTCTGGCCCTGCCCCGGCCCAGCCCGAAGTGGACGCACAGGTTTCCAAGCAGGAGCAGTCCGCTCCCGAGGCTCCAACCCCGGATAAGGCCGAAGCTCCCGCACAGGAGGCTCCAGCACAGGACAAGGCCGCAGACGCTCCCAAGGAGCAAAAGGCCGCCAGCGTGTCGGTCTTTAACTTCTCTGAAATCATGGCCGAGAAGAAGGCCACGGAGCGGGCCGCCGCCCAGCAGGAGGCAAAGGCCCCGGACAAAGGGACTTCCCCTACGCCGACCAAGGAGGACGGGCCGAAGCAGGAAAAGTCCAAAGAGCAAGAACAGGCACCGAAGCGCCGGGGCCGACCGCCCAAGGCCGACAAGTACAAGGCTGCCGCTCCCGCACAGAAAGAAGCGCCCAGCAAGAAGGATAAGGCAGTACAGAAATCTGCACAGCCGGGAAAAACGGAAAAGGCCGCTCCCTCCGAAAAGACAGAGAAAGCCCCCAAGGCTCCCAGTCCCGCTAAGGGTGCACCGGAGGTAAAGGCTCCCGTTCAGGCTGAAACACCTGCGGCTCCCGCCGAGGCTCCACGCCCGGGCAAGGAGGAACAGATTGTTTATATCAAGCTGTCCGAACTCCACGCCTTCAAAAATCATCCCTTCCAAGTCCGTAATGACGAGGAAATGAAGGCCATGGTGTCCAGCGTCCGGGATAAGGGCGTGACCCAGCCCGCTATCGTCCGTCCCCGTGAGGACGGCGGGTATGAAATCGTATCGGGCCACCGCCGCCAGAAGGCCAGCGAACTTGCGGGCTTCGTGGATATGCCTTGTATCGTCCGTGACCTGACAGACGAGCAGGCCATCACGCAGATGGTGGAGGACAATACCAACCAGCGTGAAAATATCCTGCCGAGTGAAAGGGCCAAGGCCCTGAAAATGCAGTTGGAGGCCATCAAGCACCAAGGAGCCAAGGAGGCCACTTCGGGCCAACTTGACCCGAAGGACGCCGGGCGGCGCTCCAATGAGATCGTAGCCGAGCGCAACAAAATGACGGTCAAACAGGTACAGCGCTATATCAAGCTCAATGACCTTGTTCCTGATTTGCAGAAAATGATGGACGCCGGGCAAATCAAATTTACCCCGGCGGTGGAGCTGGCTTATATCAAGCCCAAAAATCAGAGGTATATCGCCGTTGCCATTGAAGGCCAGCAGTCGGCCCCTTCGCTCTCGCAGGCCCAGCGCATGAGGGAGCTTGACCAGAAGGGCGTTCTGAATGGCGATGTGATCGACGGAATTATGATGGAGGATAAAAAGGAGGTAGACAAAGTGATTTTAACTGGTGCAGAACTGGGCAAATACTTCGGGAAGGAAACCACTCCGAGGGAAATGAAAGACCAGATTATCAAGCTGTTGGATGACTGGAAGGGCCAGCAGAAGGAAGTGGCCAAGCCGGAGAAAAAGGCCGCCCAGCAGGAAAAGTAACGCTTCTTCGGGTCAACTTGGCCCGAGGCAGTATGCGGGGCTCTGCCCCGCACCCCGAAGCTCAAAGGATATTAAATATTCCCCGTCGCCGGTTTTCAGGTAGCATATCCGGGAAAATCAGTCAAGGGCCAAAGCCGCCATGGGCGGTGCCAAAGGCACCCTTGACGGGTTTTTTCCGGTTATGCTTTCAGGCGGCAAGCGACGGGGATATATATTCCTTTGAGCCGTTCCCCTTCCCACGGGAAGGGGCGGAGGGGTTGGGCTCCTCTGTCTGGCTCTTTTTAATATGTAGAAACGGAGGTACAAAACCATGAAAAGACCTTTAGCGTATATTACCGCCGCATGGTGCGGCGATCCTGATACCGATATGGAGCTGGCCGCCCGCTATTGCCGCATGGCATACGAGGCGGGCTTTTCTCCTATTTGCCCTATTCTTTATCTGCCACTGTTCATCAACGACGCTATCCCGGAGGAACACAAAAACGGGATTGATATGCGCCGGGATATGCTGCGCCGCTCTCATGTACTTGTGGTCTGCGGTGACGAGGTGGACGAGGATGTGAAAAACGATATTGCCGTAGCCAAGCGGCTGAACATCACGGCCACTACCCTTGACGGTATCCTGACAGTCAACCAGCAGGGCCGCCACGATGTTTGAAGCCTATGTGACCAATCTGGGGCTCTACCCGGAGCGAGGGGCCGGGGCTGGGGAATATCTAAAATTTCCTACGACTGTTGAGGAAGTGCAGGCCCTCTTTTCTCGGATTGGTATAGACGGAAAACAGTATGAGGAGTATTTCATTACCGACTATGACAGCGATATTCTGGGGCTGACTGACCATCTCGGGGAATATGAAAGCCTTGACGAGCTCAATTACTTAGCACATCTTCTGGAAGAAATGACCCCGGCCGAGCTGGAAAAGCTGGAGGCGGTCATGGATGCTGGGGAGTACACAAGCAGCGTCAAGGACTTAATCAACCTGACACAGAACCTTGACTGCTTCGATTTTTACTCCGATGTCAACAGCGAAGAAGAACTGGGCCGTATGTATATTCAGGATTTTGAGGCTATGCAGGTGCCTGAACACCTGATTGACTACATCGACTATGAAGCATACGGGCGGGATATTCGTATCAATGACGGCGGCCACTTCGCTCCCGGCGGCTATGTGGCGGATAATCGGAGTAACTTTGTGGAGCACTATACCGGGCTGGACGATATACCAGACGAGTACCGTATTTCCAAAGTCCACGCCCGGGACGAAAAGGAGGAAACCCATTCTATTCTGGCGGCAATCAAACAGTTTAAGGAGGCCCCACCTACTCCTTACAAGGAGAAGGCGGGGCCTTTCCATGAGGAACGGTAGACCTCGGGCCAACTTGGCCCGAGGCTCTCCCTTCCGGGCGATGTTCCGGGGCGTCCGGTTTTCTGACCCACTCGGAGGAAAGGAGGCAGTATGCAGGAATATGTAGAAGAACGGACAATCGCTATATCCGTGAAGGCGGCCAAACTTTCGGGTAAGGTGCTGGCTGCGGCCTGCAAAAAGGTATTTGCGGAAATTGCAAAACAGCAAGAAGCTTCCAAACGGCCCAAGGGTCGGCAGAGCGTGCGGAAACTGATGAACCACCACGGCGGTAAAAACGCCATGAAATATGTGGGGGCGCCCAAGGATTTTGACCGTATCGCCAAGGAGTTCCATGTGGACTACGCTTTCCACAAGACCGGCCCCGGCCACTATTTGCTGTTTTTCAAGGCAGATCAGGCCGACGCCATTCAAGCGGCTTTCGGCAAATATACGGAAAAGGTCATGGGCCGCAGTCAGGATAGGCCATCTATCCTCGGTCAGCTTCGACAATTCGTAGAGCAGATTGCGGCAAGGCCAAAGCAGAAAGAACAGGTCAGAGAGGCGGTGAAGGAGGAACGGTAAGTAAGAAACTCAAGAAATATGTACTTCCATATTTCCCTTATCTCATAGCCTTTTGGTTTTTCTCCAAGTGCGGCACAGCCTACCGCATGGCGGCGGGAGCCAACCTCGGAGAAAAGCTGTTCGGCATGGTCAAGACCATCGGCCCGGTATTTCAGAGCTATGCACCGGGGCTGGGCCTCCTTGACCTTGCCGTAGGTGTAGCTGGGGCCGTGATACTGTATTTCGTGGTACAGTCCAAAATCAAAAACGCCCGGAAATTTCGCCGGGATATGGAATATGGCTCGGCCCGCTGGGGTACAGAGGCAGATATAAAGCCATTTGTTGACCCCAAGTTTGAAAATAATGTCATCCTGACCGGGACGGAGTTCTTGACCATGAACACCCGGCCCAAAATCCCGGCCAACGCCCGCAATCTGAACGCCTGCGTCATCGGCTCGTCAGGCTCGGGTAAGACCCGTTTCTGGCTCACGCCCCAGCTTTTGCAGGCTCATTCTTCCTATGTGGTGGTAGACCCAAAGGGCGGCACACTCTCCCAATGCGGCTATTTTCTGCAAAAGAAGAAGGGCTACAAGGTCAAGGTGTTCAACAGCATTGATTTTTCAAAATCCATGCACTACAACCCCATGGCCTATATCAAGACGGAAAGCGATGTTTTGAAGTTCGTCAACGCCCTGATTGCCAATACCAAAGGAGACGGCAAAGAAGGTGACGAGTTCTGGACGAAAGCGGAAACCCTTCTGTACTGCGCCCTTGTGGCTTATATCGTCTTTGAGGGGCCGGAGGAAGAACGAAACATGAATACGCTGGTGGAAATGATAAACAGCATGGAAGTCCGGGAGGATGACGAGAGCTTCAAAAACGCTGTGGACTATATGTTTGACGGTCTTGCCAAGCGAAGTCCCCAGCACTTCGCTGTGCGCCAATATGCCAAATACAAGCTGGCCAGCGGCAAAACCGCCAAAAGCATACTGATTTCCTGCGGCGCAAGGCTTGCCCCGTTTGATATAGCGGAGCTCCGGGAGATTATGAGCTATGACGAGTTGGAGCTTGATAAACTCGGAGACGAGAAAACAGCCCTGTTCTTCCTGATAAGCGATACGGACAGCACCTATAACTTTATCGTGGCCCTTGCATTTTCGCAGATGTTCAATCTTCTGTGCGAGAGGGCCGACAACAAATACGGTGGCCGTCTGCCCCACCATGTGCGTGTACTGTGGGACGAGGCGGCCAACACCGGGCAGGTGCCGGGGCTGGAGAAAATCGTGGCCGTTATTCGGTCAAGAGAAATCAGTCTGACCCTGTTCTATCAGGCTATGAGCCAGTGCAAAGCCCTTTATAAAGACCATGCCGAAACCATCATGGGCAATATGGACAGTATTGTGTTTCTGGGAGGCCGGGAGGCTTCCACGCTAAAGGACATTTCGGAAAACTGGCTGGGAAAAGCGACGATCTCCATGCAGACGGACAGCCGCACACGGGGCCAGTCCGAAAGCTATGGACGCAATACCCAGCGTTTGGGCCGGGAGCTTTTGACCACCAGCGAGATCACCACCATGCCCGGAAACAAGTGCCTGTTACAGCTTCGGGGCCTGCCCCCATTCTTTTCGCCCAAGTATGATTTGAAGCAGCACCCCAACTACCGCTACACAGCGGAACATGACAGTAAACGAAACGCCTTCCATCTGGAACGCCTGACTTCCCGGCGATTGAGACTAAAGCCCGAGGAAGAATATACGGTGTATGAGGTGGACGCCTCCGACGAGGACGCTGACATTCTCAATTATGATGATTTGGACAGCGCAGACGATTTCGTTTAACTGATAAATGGACTTCGGGCCAACTTGGCCCGAGGCCGAAAGCCGCCTGAAAGGGCGGCTTTTTTGATACCCACAATTCAATCTTTTATCAAATGGAGGAAATGTATATGGAATTTTTCGCTTCTGCTGTTGACACTCTGAAAGTTCTCGTTATGGCTATCGGCTGCGGCCTCGGCGCATGGGGTATCGTCAACCTCTTGGAAGGTTACGGAGCCGACAACCCTGCCTCCAAGTCGCAGGGTATGAAGCAGCTCATGGCTGGCGGCGGCATTGTCCTGCTGGGTATGAACCTGATCCCGCTTCTGGCAAACCTGTTCTAATCCTCGCAAAGGAGTAAGCTATGCAAAGTATCTTCGACGCTATCACGGAATGGCTCAAAGGGCTGTTGGTCGAGGGTATCATGGGAAACCTCGGCGGGCTCTTTACAGGTGTGAATGAGCAGGTCGGAGAGATTGCGGCACAGGTAGGAATGACCCCGGCGGCATGGAACGCCGGGGTCTTTTCCATGATACGACAGCTCTCCGAAACGGTCATCCTGCCTATTGCCGGGCTGGTGCTTACCTTCGTGATGACCTATGAGCTCATTCAAATGCTGATAGACCACAACAATCTGCACAACTTCGATACATGGATTTTCTTCAAATGGATTTTCAAGACCTTCGTGGCGGTGCTGATTTTATCCAACACCTTCAATATCGTCATGGCGGTGTTTGATGTGTCCCAACAGGTCATCCAACAGTCGGCGGGCCTGATACAAGGCTCCACCGCCGTCACGCCCGATGTACTGAACGATATGCAGGCCCAGCTTGAAGCCATGGAGCTGGGACCGCTCCTCGGTATTTTCCTGCAATCGTTCTTCGTGCAGTTTACCATGACGGCTTTGAATATCGTAATTTTCGTTATCGTCTACGGGCGCATGATTGAAATTTACCTGATGACGAGCCTTGCCCCCATTCCCTTTGCCACCAGCGCAAACCGGGAGGCAGGCCACATGGGCCACAACTATTTCAAATCCCTGTTCGCCATCGGCTTTCAGGGGATGCTCATTATGGTGTGCATGGCGATTTACGCCGTGTTGGTGCAGAGTATCGCTACAAGTGGCGATATGATGGCTGCTATCTGGGAATGTGTAGGCTACACGGTGCTCCTTGTTTTCGTGCTCTTTAAGACCGGGAGCCTGTCAAAGTCCATATTCGGAGCCCATTAAATCATACCTCGGGCCAACTTGGCCCGAAACTGGAAGGAGGCAAAAATGTATCAGGAGCCGAACAAATCTCCGTGGGGAGCGGTACAGACCTGCGACACACTCTGCCCCGGCGTGTTCCTTGTGAGCACAGCCAGCCATGGCGGGACGATGGTTTCAAACGATGTGGCGGCCTTTCTCTCCCCGGCAGCCAAGCGGTGCGGCTTTCGGCGTGGCGGCTACCTCTGCTTTGAGGAAGATACGCAGGAGGAAGTGGTGCTGCGGGAGCTTTTAGACAAAAAGCTCTGGCAGATACCCGAGCGTATCAAAGACAAGGCCGCCTTTGAGGAAAATATCAACCGCTCTATCAAGCGGTATAACCCCGCGTATTGGCGGGCCAGACAGTCGGGCCTTGAGGCGACGCAGTCCGCCAGAAAGGAGGCACCGGCCCGCCAGACAGAACGATGACCTCGGGCCAAGTTGGCCCGAAGCACCAAGGAGGTGATTTCTTTGGCCTATGTGCCAGTACCTAACGATTTGAGCCGAATTAAAACAAAGCTGGCCTTCAACTTGACGAAGCGCCAGCTTATTTGTTTCTCCATAGCGGGCGGTATCGGTATTCCGTTTTACCTGTTTACCCGTTCTCACATTGGGAACAGTACGGCCCTGTTCCTGATGATTGGGCTGATGATGCCGTGTTTTCTGTTCGCCATGTTTGAAAAAGACGGGCTTCCTTTTGAAAAGGTGCTCCGCAACATCATCCGAACACGGTTTTTATTGCCGAAGGTCAGGCCCTATAAAACCGATAATTTTTACGCTTTTCTGAGCAGAAAGGAGGAACACCCGATTGCAGACCAACGCAAAGACCGCAAGGCCGGGCGCAGAAAGAAAGCGTCCTGACCGTACCCCCAAGAAGCAGGCCCCGGCAAGAAAGGCCGGGCCGCAGACCGCACAGCAGACCATCCCGTACCGGGAGATTTTCAAGGACGGTATCTGCCGGGTCAATGACAGGCTCTATACCAAGAGCATGGAATACGAGGACATTAACTATCAGTTGGCGCAGGCTGATGACCAGTCAGCCATCTTTGACGGCTATTGCGCTTTTCTTAATTCCTTCGACAGCTCCCTTCCGTTCCAGCTTTCCTTTATCAACCACCGAAGCCGCCCCGAGAGCAAATACAAGCTCAATATCCCCATGAAGGAGGACGGGTACAGCGATATGCGAAGTGAGTATGTGGAAATGCTGGAGGGCCAAATTGCAAAGAGCAACAACGGCATTGTACGGACAAAGCTGCTGACCTTCGGGGTATCGGCAGACAGCCTCGCCGCCGCAAGGCCCCGGCTGGAGCGTGTAGAGGCGGACATTTCCAGCAACTTCAAAAAGCTGGGCGTACAGTCACGGCCCCTGAACGGACTGGAACGCTTAGAGATACTGCACGGCCAGCTTCACTCCGGCGGCACAGAGCCCTTCCGCTTCACATGGGATATGATACCCAAGACCGGAATGGGGACGAAGGATTTTATTGCCCCCACCAGCTTTGACTTCCGCCAGACCCGGCTGTTTCGCATGGGCTCCACTTGGGGAGCGGCCTCCTATATGCAGATTATGGCCTCCGAACTCTCCGACAAGCTCCTTGCCGAGCTGTTGGAGGTGGACGCTGAAATGACCATTACCATGCACATTCAGACCGTCGATCAGGCCAAGGCCATCAAAACCATCAAGGGCAAAGTCAGCGACATTGACAAGATGAAGGTGGAAGAACAGAAAAAAGCCGTCCGAAGCGGTTACGACATGGACATTCTTCCCCCTGACCTCGTTACTTTCAGTCAGGACGCCAAGAACCTGTTGAATGATTTGCAGAGCCGCAACGAGCGAATGTTTCTTTTGACCTTCCTTGTGGTAAATACCGCCGCCACCCGCCGAGAGCTGGACAACGACCTGTTCACAGTATCGGGTATCATGCAGAAGTACAACTGCCTTTTGAAGCGGCTGGACTTCCAGCAGGAGCAGGGCCTTGTGTCCAGTCTGCCCCTCGGCTACAACGGGATTGAGATACAGCGTGGCATGACAACCAGCTCCACAGCGATTTTCGTTCCGTTTATGACGCAGGAGCTCCGCATGGACGGCGAGGCCATCTATTACGGCCTGAACGCCCTTTCCCATAATGTCATCATGGCAAACCGCAAGAAGCTGAAAAACCCTAACGGGCTGTACCTCGGCGTTCCGGGGAGCGGCAAGAGCTTCAGCGGAAAACGGGAACTTGTGAATGTGTTTCTTGCCACCAATGACCGTATTATCATCCTTGACCCCATGGGCGAATATTCCCCGCTGGTGCGCCAGTTTGGAAAGGATGGGCTTGTGGTGGAGATTGCCCCCAACAGCCCGCATTTCATCAATCCTATGGATTTGGATTTGAGTATGGATGACGAGGTTTCTCCTATCAGTCTGAAATGTGACTTCATTCTTTCGCTCATGGAGTTGATTGTGGGCGGCAAGGACGGCTTACAGCCCGTCGAGCGCACCATCATTGACCGCTGCGCCCGCATGGTGTACCGGGATTTGCTCAACGACCCGGAACACGCACCCATGCCGACGCTTCAAGACCTGTATGACCTTCTGTGCCAGCAGAGTGAGCCCGAGGCAAAGCGGCTGGCAACGGCCCTTGAAATCTATGTGTCGGGCTCCCTCAACCTGTTCAACCACAAAACCAATGTGGACTATAAAAACGCCCGAGTGCTGTGCTTCGATTTGAAGAAGCTGGGCTCCGGGCTCCGCAAAATTGCCATGCACATTCTCAACGACCTGTCCAACAATCAGGTTTCCTACAACTTCTCCTGCGGTATTGCTACATGGTGCTATTACGACGAGTTCCATGTGCTGTTGCAGGACGAGTTGACTTCCAGCTATTTTGTGACTATCTGGAAAATGCTCCGTAAAAAAGGATGTGTTCCCAGCGCCCTGACCCAGAATGTGAAAGACCTCCTTGCCAGCCGTCAGATCGAAAATATTTTTGAAAACTCTGACTTCATGGTGCTTTTGTCACAGGCACAGGGAGACAGGCAAATTTTGGCGAAGCAGTTGGGTATCAGCCCCCACCAGCTTTCCTATGTGACCCACTCCAATCCCGGCGAAGGGCTTTTGTTCTTCGGAAATGTGACCATTCCGTTTGTTGACCGTTTCCCGAAGAATACTAAACTCTACTCCATTATGACCACCCGCCCGGAGGAAAAGGATGCCCAGAATGAGTAAGGACGCTTCGGGACAGGCTGACCCGAAGAAAACAAACGGTGAGAAACGGGTAAAGCGTGGGCGGCTCCACTTCACCGAAGAAGAAGTGACCCGTCAGGACAAGGAGCAGGCTTCGGGCCAAGTTGGCCCGAAGTCCCAGAGCACCGGAAAATTCAGGCAGGACGGAGAACGAGAAAAGCCGTCCTCCCGCTTGCGGCAGGAGGGCGAGGCCCGGGAAGATACCGTTTGTGAGGAGCAGGCCGCCCGCAAAGACCAGAAAGACAAGCGGGAGAAAAAGAAAGAACGAGCCGAGGCCAAGGCGGAACATTCCACTGTCCGGCTGGAACTGGCAAAGGAAAAGCTATCCCGTCAGGAGCCGCCGAGGCCGCCCAGCCTTCCCAAACAGGCGGTTATGGTGGCGGGGGCTGGTGTGTGGGCCTATGGACACCGCAAAATCCATGAGGTCGAACACGAAAATGTTGGTGTGGAAGGAGCCCACAAGACCGAGCTTCTGGCGGAGGCCGGGGCGCATAAGGTCAGCCGTTATGCCAAGCGGCGTATCAGAGAGCACCCAGCCCGTCAGGTCAGGAAGTGGGAACGGCGAACAATGAAGGCCAATGCAGACCTCCACTATCAGAAAATGGTGCAGGAGAACCCGGAGCTAAACAGCACTTTTCTTTCCCGCATGGCCCAGAAATGGAAAATCAAGCGGGAATATGCCAAGCAGGCCCGTGAGGCCGCAAGGCAGACCGCCAAGGCGGCGGGAGCAGCGGCAACCACCACCGAGAAAGCGGCGGCCTATGCCGCTCAATTTGTGCGGCGGCATAAGGGCGGAGCTGTCATTATTCTGCTGTTGTTCTGCCTGTTCCTGATACTCAACTCCGTTTTCTCTGCCTTTCCATCGTTGGGTACGGGTATGATGAACGCCGTGGTGGGGACTTCCTACACCGCCGAGGACGAGGATATTTTAGGGGCCAACGAGGACTATACCGCCCTTGAAAATGAGCTCCGGGAGAAAATCGCCAACATCGAGCGCACCCATCCCGGCTACGACGAGTACCGTTACCAAGTAGACGAGCTGGGCCACAATCCTTATGAGCTGACTTCCTACCTGATTGCTAAACTCCGCACCTACACCCGGAAGAATGTGCAGGGAGAACTCCAAGTCTTGTTCGAGGCGCAGTACAAGCTGATGCTGACCGAGGAAGTGGAGATACGCTACCGCACCGAAACGGACACATGGACAGACGAGGACGGAACGACCCACACCGACACCTATGAAGTGCCGTATGAGTATTACATTCTCCATGTGTGGCTCCAGAACAAGACCCTCCCCATGGTAGTGGGCTCCCTCTTGGACGCCGAACAGAAGGAAATCTACGACATAACCTTGGAGCTCAAAGGCAACAAACCTTATCTGTGGGATGACATTTACACAAGCGGCGGAGGCAGCTATGACCCCGGAAGTGACTATACCATTCCGGGCGAGGCCCTTTCCGACCCGGCCTTTGCGGCGCTGATCTCGGAGGCTGAAAAGTATCTGGGTTGGCCCTATGTTTGGGGCGGCTCCTCTCCAAGTACCAGCTTCGACTGTTCCGGTTTTGTCTGCTGGGTTTACACGGCAAGCGGCGTTCATAGCCTGCCACGCACCACAGCCACGGGGATTTTCAACCAGTGCTCCTATGTATCACCCGCCGACGCAAAGCCCGGGGATTTGATTTTCTTCACGAAAACCTATGCTTGCGATGGCCCCGTTTCCCATGTGGGTATCTATGTAGGCGGCGGAATGATGATTCATGCGGGCGACCCTATTAAATACGCCAGTATCAATACAAGTTACTGGCAGGAACACTTTTACGCCTTTGGGCGCTTGAACTGATTTTCAGAAAGGAGCTATCCATGACCAAACTTGAAAAAATCGACAAAGAGCTGTCGAAGGCCCGTGAGAAGGCTGCCGAGTGGCAGACCAAAATCCGGGATTTGGAGAAACAGCGTCAGGAAGAAGAAAACAGCATGATTGTTCAGGCTGTTCGTTCTCTGAAACTGACGCCCGCCGAACTGGCTGAGTTTTTCAGCAATCCCGGCATTACCGCTTCGGGCCAACTTGGCCCGAAGCCCGATGAAGCAAAGGAGGATACCGAGCATGAAGAATAAGCTATTTCGCAGGGCCGCGGTTTTGACCGCCGCCCTGTTTTCTTTTACCTGTATGAGCGTCACGGCCTACGCCCAGAGTGACGAGCCCGCAGAGGAAACCACGCCGCCCGCCGCAACGGAAACCGTTGCCAAGCCCTTCACCACGGATGGGATGGGAACGGTGGTGGACAATGCCACCGACGAGGACGGCAAGGAGTTTTTCACCATCACCACCCCCAGCGAGAATGTCTTTTATCTGGTCATTGACCGTCAGCGCACCGAGGAAAATGTGTATTTCCTGAACGCTGTCACGGAAAAAGACCTGTTGGCCCTTGCCGAAGCCGACCCGGAACCCGAGGTCAAGGAGCCTGTCACACAGCCTGAGCCTGACCCGGAGCCTGTTGCTGAGCCGGAACCCGAACCCGAAAAAGATACCGGCTTTCCTGTTGGCAATCTTCTGATGGTTGCGGCTGTCCTGCTGGTAGGCGGCGGAGCGGCCTATTATTTCAAGGTCTACCGTCCGAAGCATGAGGCCCCGGAGCTGGACGAGGACGATTACGACTATGACGAGAACGACCCATACGGCGATATGGCGGTTGAGGAAGAAACGGAGGACGAAGAATGAATTTCACCAACAGCCCCTATGAAAAGATAATGAAAGAGATCCCCCGTCCGGGCCGTGGCGGCGCTGACCGCTGTGCCGGGTGCCACTACCTGAAGGAGTGCAGAAGCCAGAAAGGCCGATGCCGCAAGCAGTTCCGTACCTCGGGCCAAGTTGGCCCGAAGTCCTGATGTGCCGGGAACTGACCCGTGACGAGCGAAAAGGTATCCGAAAACTGGTCACGGAGATGTGCGCCAACTATGACCGGGAGTATGGCTGCCTGCCGCTGGACTGTGAGTGCTATATGCTGGGGAAATGCTGGACGGGAGCCTACTGCCGCTACTTCCGGGAGGCCGTTCTTCCCCTTGAGCCGGTGCTGATGGCCTCCATCTGCGAGGACGGCCCGATCCCGGATACCCGGCTGTGCGCCGTTTGCGGGAGGCCCTTTCTCCCGGAGGGGCGGCAAGCCTACTGTTCCGCCGCCTGTAAGGCCGAGGGAAACCGCAGAAGAAGCCGGGAGCGCATGAGAAAAAAGCGTGATAAAACCAAGTAGCCTCGTTACGATTTGCCTCTTGAAAAAGCCCGGAATATCAGGCTTTTTTGAGCCACTTTTCCGGGTCTGAATATCCTAATACCTTTTGCCACGGTTTGGACGGGTATTTCGTAACACTTCATCACCTCGGGCCAATTTGGCCCGAGGTCAGAAAGGAGGAAAACACATAGAAAGCAATCAAGGCTATGAGATTTTGAAATCCGTTATCTTTGACAATGGCCGGGGCTTCGCTTTGGGCTTTGACGAAGCGGCCCCCAGTCCCTTTGTCACATGGCAGTTTACCGAAACAGAGAACGGCCAGAAGGACTACTATTGGGGCCACTACCACAGTAGCGGCCAGACAGCGGAGAAGGACTTTGCCAAGCGTGTGTCCGATTACAAAGAACTGTTTGGCGTGCATGAGCGCACCGAGGGCCATGAACAGGCGGAGTATTACCGCTATTACTCTACCCAGCGACCCGTTGACCTCGGCACCTTCCCGAAGCCACCCGGCAACGCTCCCGTGGAGATCATCAACTTTGACGAGCGGCGTATGGTGGAGGGCGGCACCATGCGGGCATGGGGCGAGCTGGCCTATTGGAAGCCTCTGACGGAAAAACAGATGGAGGACTATGAGCTGCGCCCGGCTCCCGGCAACCCTGACCGGGCGGCCCGGCCCTCCATCACAGCCCAGCTCAAGGAGGCGGCCCGCAGAGCGGAGCCCCCGAAGGAGCCCGACAAGGCCAAACACAGCAAGTCCCGTGAGGACAGATAGGAGGACGCTATGAACGAAAAAGACAACCACCTGTTGACAGTCGAGCTCTCCGAGGAACAGAACGGCAATATGCTGGATGGCATTTTGAACAACCTGCCGCCCTCGCCGCTCCCCAAGGGGCCGGAGAAAAAGGAGCTGGACAGAGTGAGGGAGCCGCCCGCCCACAAGCGGAGCCGGGAACGGGAGGAACGCTGACGGCCCGGCGCAAGCGTGGCAGACACCTTCATGTGATGGTCACGGAGGACGAGCTGGCCCAGATACAGCGGCGCATGGCCGAGGCGGGGATTACCAACGCCGGGGCCTATATGCGGAAGATGGCCTTAAACGGCTATATCCTCCATGTAGACCTTGCCCCGGTCAAGGAGCTGGTGTCCTTACAGCGGCGGTGTGCCAACAATCTCAATCAGGTGGCCGTCCATGCCAACACCTTCGGCGTGTACCCGGAGGAAATCGCCGGGCTCCAGCGGGACTATGAAAAGCTCTGGGGCCGGGTGTCCGATGTACTCACGGAGCTGTCTGCGCTGGTGGAAAAATAACCTTGCGGGGTGTGGGCCTTTATGGTCTGCGCCCCGCCTTTTTTGTGTTGTGCGGTTGTTATTTTGGAAAAAATGTCGTATAATACTTAATAAATTTGAGAGGGTTGATGATATGACAATGCAGAAGAAAAATATATTGAATAATTTCAAAGATGTATTAGGTCAGTATTGTGCTATCAATCAATTTATCGAATTATCAAAAAGGTGCTTTGTTTTAGACCACGAAAAAGATATGGCAACCAGAGAGAATTTTATTGCCCTTGCCACTCGCAATTCGGTAACTCTAACAGACTATAACGCAGAAAATATGGTTAATGCTATTTCAAGAAGTTATATTGTTAATGTCAATTTGTGCTTTGAAACATTCCTGAAAGATGCTTGTACTCAAGTAAGGAAATACGGAAGGGAAACCTACCAAGACAAGGTGCAAGAGCAATCATGGTTAAAGTGTGCTGCTAATAATATAATACAAGACAAATTACCTGCGGATAAACAAGCAATATATGACTTATGTGAATACTATCGCCTAATCAGAAATTCGGCAGTACATGATTTGTGCGAGGTTGATGACCACATAAAAGAGTATAAAAAATTGCAAAAATATGATTTTAAGGTAGAAGCTAAATTTTCCAAGTTGTTAGCACCAAATGAATATGATAATATTTCTTTTGATGATTTTGTGATGTTTGCTCGTTCGTGTGTTGAATTGGCTACATACCTTTTTAATCATATTTCATATGACTATGAAAAGATCGTATTGGACGCCGCAAATCCCCAGAAAGCGGACTGGAAAAAATATACGAAAGAACGGCGTGAAAAGGCTATTCTAAATTACATAAACACTCTGTTTAGAATAGATGATACTTTAGACGCAGAAATAGCTTATTTAGCAGATATAGTAATGGCTCAATAGTCTAATTGGAAAGACGCCCCCCTTCATAAGTACATTTGATAAAGTGTATTTATGAAGGGGGAAACTGTGGTTCGAGTCCACATTGAGCCGCCAGAAAATGAGGGAGTACCAATTTGGTACTCCCTATTATTTTTGGACAAGATTTACTAACCGTCTGCAACATTGTTGCCCCTGCGCCCGCATGGTAAAATATAGGTAGAAAGATAGAAAGGGGCTAAAGATATGAGACTGATATTAAAACTGATTGCTGCGCCGTTTATCGTTTTGCTAACCGTCCTTATTGCCGTTCTGCTGTTCCTGTTCTCTGTGTCCTCCTTCCTCCTGACTGCGGCCTCGGTTATCATGGCGCTGTTGGGCGTGGGGCTGTTCTTCATCAGCTACCCGGTGGGCGGCGGCGTTTATCTGGGGATTGCGTTCCTGCTTTCCCCCTTTGGCTTGCAGGCGGTGGCGGGCGCTGTTATTACGGGACTGAACAGCTTAAACCTGTCTCTGCGGCAATTCATCACAAGCTGATCGCTTCGGGCCAAGTTGTCCCGAAGTAATATGGACGGCGGCCTTACATGGCCGCCGTTTTCTATGAAGGGAGGGATTTTCTCTGGCAACAACTGCCTTGCTGCAACGCCACGCCAACGAAGGAGAAAGTATAGCCGAGGCTATTCGTGATTGTCTGGACTATGGGAAAAATCCTGAAAAGACGGAGGACGGGAAATACATATCTTCCTATGAGTGCGACCCGGCCACGGTAGCCGCTGAGTTTCTTTTGGCAAAGGCCAGCTACAAGGCCATGACAGGCCGGGAACAAAAGAAGGGTTCTGATGTGCTATGCTATCAGATCCGTCAATCCTTCTATCCCGGAGAGATTACGCCAGAAGAAGCAAATCGGATAAGTTATGAGCTGGCTATGCGCTGGACGAAGGGCCGACACGCTTTCATTGTTACGACCCACACGGACAAGCAGCATATCCACTCACACATTTACTACAATTCTACTACCCTTGACTGTACCCGGAAGTTTCGCAACTTCTGGGGCTCGTCCTTCGCCTTGCGGCGGCTCTCTGACCGTCTGTGTCTGGAAAACGGGCTCTCCATCGTGGAAAATCCCAATCCCCGAAGCAGGGGCAAGTTTCGCAATTATGGGGAGTGGCAGGCCGGACGGAAAAGGCCGTTGACCTATCAGGACAGGCTGCGGGCCGTCATTGATACCGCCCTTGCCAAGAGGCCCGCCGACTTTCCGGAATTTCTCTCCCTGATGGAGCAGGCAGGCTATGAGGTCAAGCAGCGTCGGGGAGCGGTCAGCTTTCGGGCTCCCGGTCAGGAGCGGTTTACCCGCCTACGCTCTGATACCCTCGGGGACGGCTACGGTGAAGCGGATATACGGGCCGCTATATCCGGCTCCCGTCAACGGCCCGGACAGTCCCGCCAGAAGGTCGGTCTGGCTATTGACATTCAATCCCGGCTCCAAGGGAAAGGCCCCGGTTATGAGCGATGGGCCAAGGTGTTCAATCTCAAACAAATGGCCGCCGCCCTTGCTTATTTGCAAGACAACGGCTTGACGGATTATGAGCAGTTGGAGCAGAAGGCCACAGCGGCCACGGAGCGTTTTCACAAGCTGTCTGACCAAATCAAAAGCACCGAAGCGGCCCTCCATACCAACACGGAATTGAAGGCAGCAACGGTGCAGTATGCCAAGACCCGGCCTGTCTTTGAGAAGTACAAGGCCAGCAAATACAGTAAGAAGTTTCTTGCGGAGCATGAGGCGGATATTGAACTTTACCGGGCGGCCTGTGCCGACTTCAAAGCCATCCTCGGCGGGGCCAAGCTCCCCAAGATGGACACGCTCAAAGAGGAAGGCCGCAAGCTCTCGGAACAGAAAAAGAAGCTCTACGCCGAGTACCGCAAAACCAAGGCGGATATGCAGGAGGTCACGACCATCAAGGCCAACATTGACTATCTGCTGGGCTACTCGGAGCCGGGCAGAAAGAAGGAACAGGAGCGTTAGGGACTGTGACGCATAAGGAGCAAAGCGACGCTAACACTTCGGGCCAACTTGGCCCGAAGCGCCGGGTTTGGGGAGGCTCCCCAACAAGCAAATTTTCACAGACGGGCCGCAAGGCCGGGCTTGTGAAAATAGCTTCTGTGGCCACAGAAGCATTGCTTGCCATTTAGCGGGACCCCCGAAAAGTACCCCAAAAACAAGAAAAACGAAGGCCCTTTTTACTTGACCTCCGTTTCTCTGGCTTTTTGTAGTCCCTCTGCTGTGGCCTCCATGACCGTCAATTCCTTTTCGACCATTGAGTTGAGCAGTCTATCAATGTGCTGGCGGCAGTCGCTTTCGCTATTCTGCCTGTCAGGATAAAAGAATTGGTCTACGGAAATGTCCAGCAAGGTGACGATTTGGTAAAAGGTATTCAGGCTTGGATGCTGACCCCGGTTTTCAAAATACATGATAGAGCGTGGGGTACGGTCTACAAGCTGTGCAAGATATTCCTGCGTCCAACCTTTCGCCTCTCTTTTGCGCTTGATCTCCCGGCCTAATGCGTGGAAGTCAAGCCGTCTGGTGTCTTGGTACATTCTCATATCACCCCTATATTATTTTACATTTCGGGTTTGACTATGAGAACGAAACACGATTTTATGTTTTAGTAGTATTTTATTGCCCGTCGGCAAGGTTGCCGATGTTACACGGACAAGGTATAATAACAGAAAGAAAATTTGAAAACTACACTTTAATCACAAAAATCTATGATACGCTATCTTTGGAGGTGTTACCATGCAAAGGATTTTAGTCGTTGAGGACGATTTTGATATTCAAGAACTTTTACAGAATTTTTTACAAGAAGCAGGATATGAAGTAGCTGTTGCAAATGATGGTGTCGAGGCACTATCTTTATTTGCGGGAGAACGATATGACTTGATTGTGTTGGACATTATGCTCCCCAAAATTGACGGTTACGGTGTCTGTGAATTGATCCGCAAACAATCTGATGTTCCTATCATCATGCTAACCGCATTAAGCGGAGAAGAAGATCAGATTAAAGGATTGGATTTGCAGGTGGATGACTACATTACAAAACCGTTTTCTATGCCTGTCCTGCTCCGCAAAATTGCGGCTGTACTTCGGCGCAGTAACCGGGGAACAGATGAAAAGTATCAAATCATTGCTTATGGCAATTTGCTTTTGAATTGTGACAACTACACCGCCACCGTGGACGGAGTTACTTATGAACTGACGCAAAAGGAATTTGAAATATTGCGGGAACTGTTGACCCATCAAGGCCGGATATTGACCCGGCAGAACTTGTTGGATAAGCTGTGGCGATATGATTTTTATGGGGACGAGCGTGTTGTTGATACCCATATCAAAAATCTACGCAAAAAGTTGGGAATAGATTTCATTCAAACAATCAGAGGGGTGGGATATAAAGTTGATAAAGAGAATTAAAGGCAGTCTGTTTGCTAAAGTCTTTATTCTGACTGTGACAGTTTTGCTCTGCGTGAGCTTTCTTGTCTATGGAGTTTTGGCTTGGTATATGCCTCAAACCTATTCTAACAATCTCAATGCGGCATTAGATGAACAGACAAGCGACTTTATTTATGAATTAGAACATATCCGCATGCAGGATAGCGGCGGACTTTTTGATCAGTTTCTTCAAAACACGACAATTAGCATGGTGGAGCTTTATACTGCTGATGGTGTTCTGATGGAAACACCGTCTAACCAAAATGACTTTAACGATGGGATCACCGGGGAAGCTCTCGGCGGAACATCTTATGAAAGTGCGCCGATTATATCCAACAGCTATTACTTCTCATTTGCAGATGATAATAGCCAATATATTTTAACGGTTTATGGAGAAGCCTCTCAAATCGCAGAACTGCGGCAATCATTTGTAAGCGTATTACCGATTTTGTTTTGCGTTATTCTCCTTGTATCGTTGGCAACTGCTTGGGTGTATTCTCGTATCATTACAAACCCGGTATTAAAAATCAGTCGGATTTCTAAAGAAATGTCTGATATGCGGCTGGAATGGCAACTTGAGGAACGCCGTTCTGACGAGCTGGGTGTACTGGAGAATAGCTTGAATACGCTGTCCCGGAAACTATCTGCTACCTTGGAGGAGTTGCAAAGTGCAAATCTCCAGCTCCAAAAGGATATTGAACATCAAAAGGCGCTGGAACGGGCACAACAGGATTTCTTTTCTTCCGCTTCCCATGAACTGAAAACCCCTATCACCATTATCAAGGGTCAATTAGAGGGGATGCTATTGGGTATAGGGGCATATAAAGACCACGAAAAGTATCTTGCCCGATCCTTGGAAGTTGCAGCCACGCTTGAAACGATGGTGCAGGAAATATTAACGATTTCAAGGCTGGAAACCAATGTCGATTTCAAAATGGAGCATTTTGATTGCGCTCCCATGATACATGGCTATTTGAGGGAGATTGATGATTTAGTGGCAACAAAAGAGCTACAAATACATCTTGCTATACAGTCTCCCGCTTTTATCAATGGGAACAAATTACTGATTGAAAAGGTGTTCTCCAATTTGATTTCAAATGCTGTAAAGTATTCGCCGCATGGAGCAAGCGTTGATATTATTTTACAAAATACCAACGGACGCTTTTTGTTCTCCGTAGAGAACACAGGTACACATATACCAGAAGATGATATTCCCAAATTGTTTGACGCTTTTTATCGTATGGAGCAATCCCGCAGTAGAAGAACAGGCGGCAGCGGCTTAGGGCTTTATATGGTTCAAAGAATTTTACAACAACATAACAGCTATTGTGAGGCTTGCAACACAGAAAACGGTGTTAAATTCTTCTTCACGATTTAGCGGACAATCAGCGGCAGGTGAACAACCTGCCGCTTTTTTTAACTACACATAAATCACAAACTAATCCCAAAGGTATCCCAAAATGCTCTGCTATACTTTAGGTACATTCAAAGAAAGGATTGGTAAAAACTATGAAACGAATTGCATTATGTGCTGCGTCCATGCTCTTGTTAGGCTGTTTGGCTGGATGCAGTACGACACCACAGAATAGCCAGGAACAAGGTAATCCCGTTATCAAGGAAGAAATCAGTCAACCTCTTGGCGGTTCTGAGGCGCTGGGAAACAGCGAGGACAGCTCGGCACTCTCCGCCACAGACAAAGAAAAAATGTTTGCACCTTATGAACAATACGGGATGACCTATGACGCGGTCAAAGATGAACTTACCTATAACGGGAATTTGGTTCGCTGGTTTGAGGACTATTATCCCATCAGTAACAACGAAACCGCCGGTATTGATTTTCTAAATGAGAGCGGCACAGTAGATGTGTATGCTGTACGGGATTTAGAGAGCTTTTCAAAAGCGGCTGACGGCTCCGTTGATCCGGCGGGTAAACTGATTGGCTTAAAAGAGTTTACCCAGCAGGAATTTGACGCACGGGATATTGAGGCGTTGAAAAACAGCACATCCGTTGCTATGGCAGGAACGCCGCTTGAAGATAGCGAAACTGCAAAGCTCGTTGCAGAGTATGAGGCATTTGGAGTAACCTATGATGCCGAAAAAGATCAGTGGTATTTCAATGGTGAGGAAGTCCGCTATTTCCGGGATGTTCTCACTTCTAATGGTGAAAGCCTCACCAGCGGAAAATTCCGAGGCGAAATGAGAACGCTTGGAAGTGGTGTTGGCACAATAGACATTTATACCGTTCGTGATTACGGCCACTTGAACAGCGAACATCACGGAACATTAACTGGCATCGAGAAATACAGTCAAGAGGAATTTGACGAGCATACACAGGCCGGAATGTCTGGAAATCAGCCCATAGGTAATGCAAGCCATAACTAAACAAACCATCTATCTGCCGCACGACGGCAAAAGAAAAAAAGCCGTCGTAGAGCAGACAATTTGACACGCCCATTTGAAACGGCGGCTTTGATTTTCAGAGCCGCCGTTTCTCTTTGGATATTCAGTAACCCCACGGCGGCCCATAGGAGGGTGTCGCCGTGTCCATCTTACTTTCTCACAATTCCCATGACCTTCACCAACTAAAAAAAGCGTAGCTCCCCCTCCGGGACAGTCTGGCTATGAAGGTACAATATATCAGTACAATTATGATAATGTAATTTCATGCGTCTGCATAGCGTCTTGCTGTGCGGGCGCATTTCTTTTACTTTGCCTCGGGCCAACTTGGCCCGAAGTCCAGCCCCGGTGCCGTTCTCCTCCGGCCTTCGTTTCGATCACTTGTCAACACCCAACACCGAAACGGAGGTACACAATGAAAGAAATCAATTTGCGGGATTTTTACCCGTGGTATAAAGAGGATGTCATTATCGAAGTCACCGAAGAAGTTGCGGAAGAATTGCTGGCAGGTCAGCGGTACATAAAAGCCAGCCGCCGCCGTGTCTACCGCAACAAGGCGCACTATTCGCTGGATGCCGAGGACGGTATCGAATATTTCGCCTGCTTCTCCAATCCCTCCCCGCAGGAGCTGATTGAGCGCATGGAGCGGTTTGAACAGCTCTGCCACGCTCTGAACAGTTTGCCGGACGCACAGGGCCAGCGGGTGTTTGAGCACTATCTACTGGGCCATTCGGTCAAAGCGATTGCCGCCGCCGAGGGCGTGACGGAACAGGCCATTACTGCCGCTATCCGCCGGGGCTTGGAGAACATGAAAAAATATTTGAAAAATGTTCTGTAAGCCTGTTGTTTTTGATCTTTCAACTGACACGGTTAATGAGAGGAAAAACAATCCTCCCACAACTGAATAGCGGGTAATTTGGAGTACCCAGCAGGGAGCCAAGCAGCAGGTACGCAAAGACTTTTCCGTAAGGGAAACGAGCGACAACTACCCATGCCGCAGGTGGGGACGAGCCATCCCCACAGCCACGATCTGCAAAGGGCCGCAAGGGATAAGCTGGCAGCTTATCCGCTCCAACTTGCCGCACGATCCGGCGGGAGTGCTGGCGGAAAATTATCGTTGTCTTATGACAGGCCAAACATACAGGGCCAGCACTCCCAGCTTTCTATGAAAGGGGTAAATAAAACTATGGGTGAAGAATGGAGCAACAACGCTTGCCGTGGCTATGTCATCAAGGCAATGGAAAACTGCGGTTTCCATGCAAAGGAAATCCGACAGGTATTGACCGAGCTCTATGAGATTTTTGACTTCTGCGCTGTGGAAGAAGCAGCGGATTATTTTGAAAACTGGCAGTCCTGACCTCGGGCCAACTTGGCCCGAAGCGTGGAGAAACACAAAAGGACGGCACCGCTCTTGGTGCCGTCTTTTTGTGTTTCCCCACCGAGACAATGCGGGAACTATGCTGGCAGTCAACCCACTTTGAAAAGGAGGCTTCTATGGTGCAATCCGTTACTTATCAGAGCGAAACCAAGACCGTCCCTTTTCAGGGGAAAACCATTGTGCTGGAGAGTCTTACGCCGGTACTTTCCCCCAAGGAAAAGGAGAAACGGAAAAAAGAGATTGAACGCTGTTTGTATGAGGTATTCAGCAAATACCGGATGGCCGGGGACAAACGGCACTAACGCTCCACAACATTGTTGTCCGGGGCTATCAATGGTATAATATACTTGTAGGTTGGTAGCTCCATTCCCACAGGAAAGGAGCCCAACATGAATATTAGAGAAGATGTAATTTATGCAAGACAGTCGGTAGACCGCAAGGACAGTATTAGCATTGAGAGCCAGATCGATTTCTGCAAGTATGAGTTGAAGGGAGGCAGTTGCCGGGTTTTCAAGGACAAGGGCTATTCGGGAAAGAACACCGACAGGCCCGAGTTTCAAAAGCTCCTTGGCGAGATCCGCAAGGGCAAGGTTCGCCGGGTAGTAGTTTACAAGCTGGATAGAATAAGCCGCTCCATTCTGGACTTCGCAAATATGATGGAGCTGTTTCAGGAATACGATGTGGAGTTTGTTTCCTCCACGGAGAAGTTCGACACCTCGACCCCGATGGGCCGGGCCATGCTGAATATCTGTATCGTATTCGCCCAGCTTGAACGGGAGACAATCCAGAAGCGTGTCACGGACGCTTACTACTCCCGGTGCCTGAAAGGCTTCCACATGAGCGGCCAAGCCCCCTATGGCTTTGAATTGGAGCCTACGGTGGTAGAGGGTATCCGCACAAAGATGATGGTGGCTGACCCCGTGGCCGCTAACCATGTTCGTCTGATGTTTGAAATGTACGCCGAGCCGGAAACCTCCTTTGGAGACATTACCCGGTATTTTGAGGAACAGGGTATCAAGATTTATGGGAAGTCATTGACACGCCCCTTCTTGTCCCAGCTACTCCGAAACCCGGTCTATGCACAGGCCGATTTGGAAATGTACGAGTTTTTCAAAAGTCAGGGTGCGGTGGTAGTTAATGACGCCGCCGACTTCGCCGGGACAAATGGCTGCTATCTCTATCAGGGCCGGGATGTGAAGGAGGACAAGGACAAGAGCCTGAAAGATCAGATACTTGTGATTGCTCCCCATGAGGGCTTTGTACCCTCCGACATTTGGTTACGGTGCCGCAAGAAGCTGATGACAAACATTACCTTCCAGAACGGGCGCAAGGCCCGGAACACTTGGCTGGCCGGGAAAATCAAATGTGGGAAATGCGGGTACGCTCTCAAAACGACCCATAACCCCTCCGGCTATGAATACCTGCGCTGTTCCAAACGGGCCGACCACAAGGGCTGTCCGGGGTGCGGCACACTCCGCAAGAATGAGTTTGAACAGTTCATTTTCACCGCTATGGGAGAAAAGTTCCGGGAGTTCAAGCTACTCCGGGGCGGCGAAGAAAAGGCCAACCCGAAGATCACCGCCTATCAAGTGGAGCTCGCACAGGTTGAAGCCGAGATTGAAAAACTACTTGATACGCTGACCGGGGCCAACGCCACCTTGCTTGCCTACGCTAACAAGAAAATCGAGGACTTGGACAACCGCCGCAAAACGCTGTCCAAGGCGATTGCAGACCTGTCCGTTGAAACGCTGTCCTCCCAGCAGATTGAATTGTTGTCCGGGTATCTGGACGATTGGGAAAACATCAGCTTTGAGGACAAAAGGAAAGCCGCTGACGGCCTGATTTCATCAATCAGCGCAACCAGCGACTATGTAAAGATAGAGTGGAAAATATGACCTATTTTCCACTCCATCAAACCACTTGTTTCTTTATACCGCTTGTAGCCCCTTGTAAACCGTTGCTTATATCTTCCAATAACAAACTCAGCGAACAGCTCCGCAGGCTGAAGCAGGAAAAAGCAAGGCTTCTCGACACTGACAGCGACGAACTTGCAGACCGCACCCGCGATCTCATGGACGCGCTGGAGGACGGGCCGGATTTCCTCGACAGCTTTGATGCGGAGCTGTTCGATGCGCTTGTGGAAAAGATCATCGTAGACAGCAACGAGCGCCTACGGTTCCGGCTGAAAAATGGTTTGGAACTGACAGAGCAAATCGAAAGGACACGACGCTGATGGGAAATCGGAAGCTGCCGTTCGGGTATCAGATGCGCATGGGCGAGATCGTCCGGAACGAGCCGGAAGCCAAAGCCGTGCAGGACATTTTCCTGCAATATACGCTCGGCGCATCGCTGAAAGAAATTGCAGAGCAGATGAGCAAAACCGACCCCGCCTATGACGAAGGCAAGAGCTGGAACAAAAATATGGTTGCTCGAATCTTAGAAAACGCCAAGTACACTGGGGCAGACAGCTATCCGAGATTAGTTGACATAAAATTATTTGAAGCAGCCGCCGAGAAGCGCCAGACCAAGCAGCGCCTGCCGGAGCGGACTCCCGCGCAGAAAGCACTCAAGCGCGTCTGTTTCAAATCGCCTACGCCGGAAATCGAGCAGCAGGTCACACACCTGCTCGGCAGGCTGGCAGAGCAGCCGGAGCGCATCATGCAGCCAGAGCGAACCTCCAAACCGACATATACAAATACGCAAACCGAGCTGGATGACATTCTGAACACCCAGCCGCTCGACGAGGACGCTGCCAGAAGCCTGATCTGCAAGCTGGCACAAGAACAGTATGACGCCATCGGCAATGAAGAATATGAAACCGAGCGCCTGCGGCGGCTGTTCGTGGCCTTTGAATGCACGGCAGAACTCAATGCGGAGTTGCTTCAAAGTGCCGTCTCTGCCGTTCTGGTGACACGCCAGGCGGTGCGATTACAGCTCAAGAACGGACAGATCATTGGAAAGGACGATTTGGTATGACAGACGAAAAGCCGCGCGTCATTATAATCCCACCAAAGCCAGAACTACAGCAAACGGCTGCGGTCACAAAGCAGCTTCGCGTGGCAGCGTACTGCCGCGTCTCGACCAAGGAAGAAGAACAGGCCAGCAGCTATGAAGCGCAATGCGAATACTACACCGACAAAATCATGTCCAACAAGGAATGGACAATGGCTGGCATTTTTGCCGATGAAGGTATTACCGGCACGTCTACAAAAAAGCGCACGGAATTTCTGCGGATGATCCGCCAGTGCAAGCAGAAAAAGATCGACCTCATTCTTACAAAGTCCATCCAGCGCTTTGCCCGCAATACGCTCGACTGCATCAATTATACGCGCATCCTCCGGCAGCTTGGCATCGGCGTCCTCTTCGAGAAAGAAAATATCAACTCCCTGCCACCGGACAGCGAATTTATGATCACGATGTACGGCGCAATGGCGCAGTCTGAAAGCGAATCCATCTCCGGCAACATCCGGCGCGGGCGGCAGATGCACGCGAAAGTCGGAACGCTCAAGGTTCCCTGTTACCGGCTTTACGGATACGAAAAAGACGCAGAGGGCAAATTCCGCGTCATACCAGAACAGGCAGAAATTGTGCGCGAACTCTACAAGCGATATGAGAGCGGTGCCAGCCTGCGAAATCTGCAAGACTGGCTGGAGGAAAATCAGATCAAAACGGTTCTCGGAGAATCAAAATGGACAACGACATCCATCAAGAGTATCCTGACAAATGAAAAATATTGCGGCGACGTGCTGCTTCAGAAAACATTCCGGACAGATGTGATTAGCAAGAAAGTCATCAAAAACGTCGGTCAGATGGCTCAATACTATATGCCAGACCATCATGAGGCTATCGTCAGTCGGGAGCAGTACAATGCAGTGAAAGCAGAAATGGCCCGCCGGAGCGCCCTGCGCAGCCCATCCAAAACGGCTGTGACAGGACGCTCTTGTTATACAAGCAAATACGCGCTGTCGGACAGGCTTGTGTGCGGCGAGTGCGGAACGCTCTACCGGCGCTGTACATGGACCTCTCTTGGACAAAAATATCCCGTCTGGCGCTGCACCAGCCGCCTGAATTACGGCACAAAATACTGCCATGATTCCCCGACGATCAAGGAAGAACCGCTGCAAGCGGCAATTCTGGCGGCGATCAACTCCGCCATGAGCAATAAACCGGCCCTGCTCGACCTTATCAAGAATGCAGTTTCCTTAGAGCTTCTGCCGGTGCAGGGTCAGACCATGAGCCTTGCCGATATTGAACGGCGGCTGGTGCAGCTCGATGAACGATTCCAGACCTTGCTGGCAGAGGCCATTGATGCCGAAGATATGGAAGCCTGCAATGCGCGGTTCGCAGAAATCCTAGCCGAGCAGACTGCGCTCAAAAAGCAGAAAGAAGAAATCCTGCAAAGCAGCGCCGACGCAGACTGCATCAGCACTCGCATGAAGCAAGCAGAAGAAGCTATAGAGAATACCGCACAGACAATCACAGAATGGAATGAAAACGCCGTCCGGCAGATCGTGGAGCGCGTGACCGTCCTCTCTGCCGACGAGGTGCTGGTACGAATCAAGGGCGGTGCAGAGATCAAGCAGCGTATGGAGTAATTCCAATCGAAAAATGAAACAGGATCTGTTCTGCTGTTAAACAGATCCTGTTTTTGTTCCTACAACCATTTATGCGAATCTAAAGTTAGAATTTATTTTTGTCTAATGCTTATTACAGAAGCGGAGTCATATACAACGGAAGAAATACGATGCCGTCTTCCTCTTTGAAATCGCCGGTATGCAAAACATAAGGGATATGAAGCTGCTCGGCATATTTCGTCTTGAATTTTTTCAGAGAGGACAGCGTATAGTTCTTACTCGACTTCACTTCGATGGGAGAGATGTTGTGGCGGTTGCTGATTTGACTCTTGGCGATCAAAAAATCAATTTCCATGCGAGAGGATGCGTCGCTGCGAGAGGAATTAGAATAGAAATAGAGCTTGTGCCCACTCGCAGTCAGCATTTGCGCGACCATGTTCTCCATGACCATGCCCATGTTGACCTCCAGCTTGTCGAGCAGGAGCTTCTTGTAGACCTCACCGGTAACGATGCCGTTTTCGTCAAAGGCATGGCTGATCAAAAGACCGGTATCGCCCATATAGCATTTCAGCAGCGTCCTGTCCCGGTTCAGATTCAAACCAAAGGTCGGCTCTGTGGCATTATAGCAATGATTTACGATCATCGCGTCAGAAAGCCAGAACATGGCGTCCTTGTATTCGTCAAATCGTGCGCCCTGCTTCAAAGACGAGAGCTTAAAATGCTGATTCTGATTCTTCATCTGCGACGGGATCTCGTCATAAATCGCCTCGACCTTCATCTCATAGCCTTTCGCATGCTTGCGGATATCATCACGATAAAGGTTCAGAATACGCCGTTTGACTCGGTCTACCTCGTCAAAGTCATTGTGCTTGACAAATGCATTGACAGCCTGCGGCATTCCGCCAACGATCAGGTATTGTCGGAACAGATCCATCGCCTTGCGATGCAGCGCCTGTCCGAGCGGCGCTTTTTTCCTGTAGCAGTCGCGGATAAAATCCATCATCGTGTCGTTCCCGTTTGCCCACAGGAACTCCTCAAAGTCCAGCGGATACATATCTACATGATCTTCCTCGGACGGAATCAGGATATCCTTAACATTTTCACGGATGGAAATAAGTGAGCCTGTCTCAATATAGTCGTAGCGTCCATCTGCGACGAGGTATTTAATAGCGCTTCTCGCTCTTGGGAAAAGCTGGACCTCATCAAAAATAATCAGAGATTCCCGCTCGTAGAGCTTGACCCCATAATAGGTCGTTAGCTTCATGAAGAAGGTTTTCAGGTCGACAAGGTCGTGTTCAAACATTTCCTTGACCGGCTGATCGACAAGGTTGAAGTCAATCAGAATATAGGATTTGTATTCCGCCTTGGCAAACGCCTCTACAATATAGCTCTTTCCAACACGCCGAGCGCCCTGCACCAGAAGGGCGCTCTCGCCGCTTCGCTGCTTCCATTGCAGCAATTCCTGATAGATTTTTCTGCGCATAAAGAACCTCCTGATAAAACTGCACAAGCGAGTAATCTCTATAAGAGAATAGCACAAATCAAGAATTTATACAAGCCAGAAGCCGCATAAATCGAGATTTTTAACCGCTATATTTCTGCACAAATCGATCAGATTGGACGTTCGCCTAGTATTTGAAATACTGTTTGTTACATTTGGTGAATAGCTTTTGTCTGAAACCTATGACATGATTGTGAAACAAGAGAAAGGGCGATACAAAGATGGCATACCGCGAGATCGGAATTTCAATCCGCAGCGCATACTCGCAGGGCTGGCCGGACGATGCTGCACGGCTTGCATTCCGCGCGGAAACGCGGAAGCTGTTCCGCAACGCAGGCTGGCAGGTTGAAGAAATGCCACTGGACAGCGGTCATTGTGACACGGTGCGAAATGGGAAAGACGCGCTGTACCTGCATCCGACCGTGTTCAGCGGCGTTATGCAGGAAGATCATATTACAGCGCTGCAGCGGCTTTTGGATGAAGCAAATACCTTTCGCACCTTGGAGACACGGCTGTAGCGGGAATGTTTTGACTTGACGGATGAGGAATATCGTCAAAGACTGGAAGCGCAGACGGAGCAGATCGACAACGCCATTCTGGAAGCCTGCCGAACGAAACGGAGAAACCTGTTCCGCACAGGTCCAGTTGCCGCGCGCATCGGACAGCAGTTCGCAATTCGCCGCTTGACGGACTGGGAACGATCTGGTCCGTACATTGCGGAAGGTTATGTTGGAGAGCGGATTGAACAGCTCATTGCTGATGGCCGGCTGATTACCGCACAGACCCGCTACGGTCAGGGGCTGCGGACAGCGACCGAAGCAGAGCTTGAAATGGCAGAAAACGCAGATCCAATGCAGATGCATTTTTAAGAGGTGAGACGATGATTTACGCAACCGGCGATCTTCATGGAAATAGCCTTCGGTTTCAGCCGCAATACTTTCCAGAGCAATCTGAAATGACAAAGGACGATTACATGATCGTCTGCGGCGATTTCGGCTGTGTCTGGAACGGTGACAAGAGTGACGATCCACAGCTCGACCGGTTGGAAGCCTTGCCGTTTACGGTTCTGTTCGTGGACGGCAATCATGAAAACTTCGATGCGCTGAACGAACATCCGTTGGAACAATGGCACGGCGGAAGGGTGCATAAGATCCGTCCGCACGTTATCCGCCTGATGCGCGGACAGGCGTTCGAGCTGCAAGGACACACTTTCTTTACGATGGGCGGCGCGCAGAGCCACGATATTGCAGATGGCATTCTGGACATGGACAGCCCGAATTTTTATGAACGGTACGATTCCCTGCGCCGCAACCGTGGGCAGTTCCGTATCAACCACATTTCATGGTGGCAGGAGGAACTTCCGTCCGGCGAAGAATACGCGGAAGCCCGGCAGACGATGGAACGGCTGGACTGGAAGGTCGACTACGTCATTACACACTGCGCACCGACAGCGATTCAGCAGAAAATCAACGCCGATTTCAGACCAGACAAGCTGACGGAATTCTTGGAAGAAGTTCGCAGCCGCAACCAGTTCCACTACTGGCTGTTCGGGCACTACCACGACAACCGAGTTATCGACGAAAAGTATGTCATGCTCTATGAGCAAATGGTACGGGTATTATAAAACAGGGCAGAGAAAGACGCGGTCACGGCGACTGCGCTTTTCTTTGCCCTGTTGGACATTTTGAAGGAGGAACCTATGGTTTTTGAAATTTCGGAATATTATACGGGCGGGAAAATCCGGCTGAAGCCGCGGGTCGAATTATACGACACGCGCGATTACACGGGAAAGCAAATGCCGGGGCTGGCGATTGTTCTCGACGAGGTGGATCAAAATGAGAATGTGACCGAGCAATATGCCGTCCTCACGGTGTCCTTCGGAGACTTCCTCGCCTTGAAAAACTGTGCATTCATTGACACCAACAACTGCCCGTTCGCGCCGCAGCTCCTTTCCGACGAAATTGCGCAGGATACCGGCCATAGCAAGATCAGCGGCTATTGCGAATATCCCCTGTGGGTGTTCAAGGAGGACTTTCTGAAGGAAATCGGCGGCGAAAAGTACGAGCAGTATTCGGAACAGTTCGATGCCTATATGCGCAGAGAGATGTCCGAGGGTGATATGAAAATGGATGAGATGCAGGGGTGGTAAAAATCAAAGAATTCAGGGTAGTTCTTTGAAATTAGTCCCTCGACGAAGGTTGACGAATCTGGTATAATTCTTACAGACAAGTCAAACGACAAGCCATCCACATAACAAATACGAGAGGCATCATAAAATGAGCAGAGAAACAGAAAAGATTCTGAAAGAATTACAGCGTTTCCTGGATTCTCACGCAGACGAGATCAAGAGCGAGGACGACGCGAATGCGCTGGCGGAGCGGTTCCTCGCGGAGTATGATCAGAAGTGTGCCGCGCAGAAGGATCATGCACCCGAAACAGCCGATGATTATCTGGATCTCGCGGAGCAGGCAACCTCCAAAAAGAAACACATGGAATATCTCCGCAAGGCGCTGGAACTGGAGCCGGACAATCTCGACGCGCGGCTGCAGATGATCACCTGCACGACTGAGCATCATCTGGACGAGCAGCGGCTTGCCTTGCAGGAACTGCTGACGCTGGCAGAGCAGCAGATGAAGAAAGCCGGTGCATTTAAAGAGTACGCCGGTGAATTCTGGACAGCGCCGGAAACCAGACCGTATATGCGCGTGCGCTATACATACTTCGACGTGCTGATCTCCTGCGGTATGATGCGTCAGGCAATCAGCGAAGGTCAGCGCCTGTTGGAACTGTGCGAAAGCGATGATCTTGGTGTCCGCTATCAGATGATGCACCTGTACGTTTTTATGGAGGACGAACTGCACGCGCTGGCGCTCCATAAGCAGTTCGATTCCTACGAGGAAACGCAAATGCTCCTGCCGCTGGCAGTCCTGTATTACAAGCTGAACCAGTTTGACAAGGCGGAGGACTACATCAAGCGCCTTGCGAAAGCGAACAAGGATACAAAGAAATTCCTGCGGGCAGCAGCGCACGACGAACTGGACGATTACATCGATGAGCTGAACCCCTATGGCTATCAGCCGTTTACGATAGAAGAACTGCTGGATGAACTGATGAAGTCCAGCTACCTGTTCGAGTCCGTGCCGTACTTCTTCGCATGGGCAAGCAAAGTCCTTGTTACGAAGTCCGCTTCAAAAAAGAGCGCCGGAAAGCCGCATCTGCTGAGTTAAGCGGTCAACAAAAACATATAGCGAAGGCACGACCAAGCGTCGTGCCTTTTGCGTTATCTACGATTACCGTGAGCCATTCAGCAGCGCCGTTGTTCTCGCATTGACACCCATAAGCTCCCGCTGTGTCTGCCGGTTCGCTTGACACATTGGCATCAGAAAATTCACAGCCTTTCGGATCTGCTGAAGGTCAGAAGAAGTGAGGGCATTCTGATGCAGGTGCTCCAAAACACGGCTATACGCGTCCTTCAGAGACGCGGACACGGCAGGCTGAAAGAAATAAGTTGAGATCAGGCCGCCGATCAGGGCGGCTTCGGCATCGGTGTACTGCATGGTTGCTCTCCCTTCGCAAGAATCAAACGAACGGAGCAATCATACCACAAAATATTGTAGCAGGCTATTCGCAAAACGACGAAATATATGATGCGCGCCTGCAGCTAAAGATAAAAAGCAGTTGAAAGTGGTCTACATTCTGCAAAAGTATGCGCTATACTGCTCCACTCCGAAGATAGTGCGTAAGAATCCGCAAAAACTGTGCAGCTGTCGGAGCTGCCATCAGCGGGCAGCAGGTAAGACTACGCAGAAACGCGGCGTTTTTGTGCCAGGAGGCGCAGGCAAACCCGTCAATGTTTCGGACGACCTGAAGCGGATTGGTGTTGTATTGGTCTGCTACTTCAGGATATAGCCGCTGCGATGGTTTCACCAGCCAATGTGGATTGAGTGAGGCGAGATAGACCGAGTAGGAAAGATGGAAAAATGCAGTGTTGGTTGCAGAGAAACCGAGTCGGTACAACAGATCATATACTTCGACAATGTCTGTTACGGCGTTCATGCTGCATCCGTCCCCTCCAGTGCTTGAACACGATCCATAAACTGTTGAACCAGAGCGCCCTGCGCCTCCGCATCCAGCATGGAAAAGAGAAACAGCAAGGTCGGGGCGGAGGCGGCATATCTCCCGCGCTCCAAATCACTGTATGCGCGGCTGGAAATACGAAGCTGCTCCGCCATGGCCTCCTGAGTCAATGCCTTCTGCTGCCGCAGAGAAGACAATTCTTCGGAAAGAAGCTCTGCGAGCAGCGCCGGGTATGGTTTCATTCTGAAGACCTCCATAGTTTATAATAGATCGACTATGGAGATTCTATGTCGAAATGAAGCACGCTTCCACGAAGTACGCTTCGTGCTCGCCGTTCAAATCTTGTGAAAAAGCCGAGTTAAAGCACGCAAAACAGTATTTATTCGGTGAAACAACAGAATATCCAATGCGCACCAGCGCGGAAAGGAGAAGCCATGAACGTCAGAAAACCTGTGGATTACGGCACGATGTACCGGGAATTGACTGCAATTCTTACGCAAAATCTTTCGCAGATGGACGAAGTGTACGCCATCGGCAAGGCCATCAGTCAGCGCCCGGAGAAGGGCGCGGCGGTCGCAGCCGCAGAATTCTTGCAGGCGAATTTCCCTGACCGCGCAGGCTTTTCCCCGCGCAACGTGCGCCGGATGCGCGATTTTTACAAGACTTATGAAAATGACCAAACGCTCCTCCGGCTGGCAATGAAAATCGGCTGGACGCTGAATGTGGTCATTATGGAAGCGGAGCTGACAAGCGAGGCTCGCAAGTGGTATCTGAAACAGGCACGGGAGCGGCAGTGGTCAAAGAAAGAACTGCTGGACATTCTCAGTAGCGGCTTCGAACCGGATACGGAAGCAGATCATGAAAACTCTTCTTTGCGTTTTTCTGAGAGCTGCGGTATAATAAATCAGAAAATGAAGGAGCAGCCGTTAAGCCACCTTGCTATTACATTATCGAAAGCCATGCAAGTGCGAACCTTTCGGTCTTCATTCTGGAAGCGACCAAGGAACTGGTTGGATTTGCTGCTTACTGAGATATGCTGGACGGCGTACTGGTTTATATGGAGTATATGGAGAGCGCACCCAGCGGAAATCCGACGATGTCTCGGTCGAGAAAGCACGCCAGTATCGGTGCAGTGTTGCTGGTCTTCAGGACTTCGCATTCCATACCTGAAAGAGGTCTGACAGATGCAGAATGAAAAATATCTGGAGCTGGACGCGCTTGCTGCGCCGAACGGTTATGTCGCACCTCCAATGAAAGAAGATCTGGCTTACGTTGTCCACTTCCGCAAGACCTGTCAGCGGTATCAGATCGACTTCGCAAAAGCCGATCCGGACGAACGCGACTTCGTGATCCATATGGCAGAGAAAACATTTTTACTGAAAACACCACTGCAATCTGAACTCCCCGGAGTTGGACACAGTGGTGTTTTTCTTATTTCTCTTGTGTTTTCAATGCTTTCACACCTTGCTTGACACAAAGCATCTTGGACGTGTAAATGGAAAAAGCACAAAACCAGACTGCAAAACGCAAAAAACGCGGAAAGCGAACTATCCAGTCTGGTTTATTTTTTCTCGTTTTGCTTGGAATTTACGTAGTATTCCTGCTCTTTCTTGAACGGTGTCTTGTATCCGTTCTTCGCGTGCGGACGGGTCTCATTGTAAAACTTGATATATTCTGCGATCGCCGCTCTGAGTTCCTGCTCAGAGCGGTATTTTGTTCGGTAAAGCTCTTCCCGTTTCATTGAAGCAAAGAACGACTCCATGACAGAATTATCATATGGGATGTGCGCACGGGAAAACGACTGTGTCACGCCGAGCAATTGCAAATAGGCGCAAAAGGCATTTGAACGGTAATTGCTACCGCGGTCTGTGTGAAACAGTAAAGGCAACTGCGGCTGGCGCTGTTCGTAAGCAAGCTTGAATGTGCTTTTTACAAGCTGCGTGCTGTTTTTCAGACCGATTCGGAAACCAACCACCATGCGTGCATACAAGTCGATAATTACGCATATGTAAAGCTCTTTTTCCTTGTAGCGGAAGTAAGTCACATCGCTGACCCAGATTTCATTCGGGCGCGTTGCGGTAAACTGCTGATTGAGATAATTCTTGCACCGTTTGGTCTCCTTATCATACTGTTTCTTCGCGCCCTGACGGATACTGCACAGCCCCATATCCTGCATTAGTTCACGCACCATTTGTTCGCTGACGCGGCAGCCTTGTTCCTTCAGGATGGCAGCAATTTTTCCAGCACCGTAGATCTGGCGGCCGTCATCGTAGACTGTTTGAATTTTCTGGCGAAGCTCCTCCCGGCGCTTGTCGTACCAAGCACAGCCGCGTTTGCTGCGCAGCAGATAATTATAAAAAGTGCCCCGCGGTACGCAGAGCGCATCACAGAGCATATGAACGCTGTATTGGTCATGCAGATCATCGAGCGCATACAGCCGGTCTTCCAGCGGTGCGGTCGCGGTGCAGGGCGCTTTTTGCAGGATTTCAATGATGCCCTTCAACCTGTTCACCTTGTTTTCCAAGCTGCGATATTCACGCAGTGTGAAACTTGTTCCCTTCTCAGAATTTTCGGCTCGTTCATCGGTAAGCCATGCATAAATCGTGCTGCGTGGGATTCCTGTTTCGGTGACGAGCAGAGAAACGCGTTTCCCTGCTTTGTAGGCAGTGATGATATTTTGTTTTTCTTCCGATGTGTGTTTGCTGTTCATACGATCAGCTCCTTTCGGAGGATAAGTATAGCAGATGGTGATATAATTCTGAACGTTTTATTTGCAGGCAAAATCAATAAAAAGAAAACGAAATATGTTATAATATCAACATATAAAGCTGCACTGGAGGGAAACATATGACAAATCGAGAAGAATTCTGCGCTTTGCTTTACGGTACATTTTATGAATCGATTTCAGATTCCGCAATCATCAGACAGCAGCACGAAAAAATCCGCACATGGGTTCAAAGTAATATACCATCAAGATTGTATCGTTATCGGGCTGTAAACGACCATACTTTTGACGCGCTCCGAAAGGATGAAATATGGGGCAGTTCCATTTTTTCATTTAATGATCCGTTTGAATGTATGCCCCATTATGATCCGGAACGCGCGAAGGAGCTGTTAAAAAGGGAAATGGATATAGGGCAGATCGCAGAAAAATACCGCGCATATAAAAACGGAGGTAGCGTGCCAGCTCTTCAAAGCATATTCTCAGAAGAACAGCTTCAATGGCTTTTTTCAGTTCTCCCGGAAGACATTCAACCAGAGGCGCTCGAGAACCCTTTTTCGCTATTCCGTGAAAATGCACTGCGTTTATTAGAATGTTGTCAGGATGAATTTGAAAAGGTGTTCTATCGGACGTTGATTGATGAGCAGAAGCGGAGAAGCATTGCCTGCTTTACAGAGTCAAATGACAATTCGGCAATGTGGGGACATTACGCGGACAGCCATCGGGGCTTTTGCATAGAGTATGATTTTCAAAAAATTGTAACAGCCTGTTCTGAAAAGTGTGCGGACGTTCAGCACTGTACCAGTCTGATGATGTCCCCTGCAATTGCGCCCATGATATATACGGATGTACGGTATGATGCATCCCAGATCATCCTGCCGCTGCTGCTTTCTCGTATGGCGGATTTGGCGCGTACTGCAATCAAACCATTTTATGAAGACCTTTTGGTAATTGTAAAGAGCCTGCTTACAAAATCGTCGGTTTGGAGCTACGAAAACGAGTGGCGAATGATTTCTATGTTACCGGATAATACACTTTTCTGCCGAATCTATAGCCTGAAACCGACATCTGTTTATATAGGGGTGCGAACAGACGAGGAGGCAGCGAATACACTTTATCAAATATGCTGTGAAAAAGATATCCCGTGCTATAAGATGGTACCCGCATACCTGAGCGGCAGCTTTTCCATAAGACCAGTTGAATATGAAGTGCATATTGAGGTAACGAATCGACTAAAGCAAAAGAATATGCTATAATATAGAAAAAAGGAACGGAGAAGAGGACATGGCACGGGATGATCAGATTCAGCTATTTGAAAATAAGCGCATTCGTACCGCATGGGATGCAGAAAAGGAAGAATGGTACTTTTCCATCGTCGATGTTGTAGCTGTGCTGACCGATCAGCCGGATCAGCGCCACGCGGCGAAATATTGGAGTGTGCTGAAGACCCGACTGAAAAAAGAAGGTAGTGAGTTGACTACAAAATGTAGTCAACTGAAAATGCGTTCGGCAGACGGGAAATGCTACAACACCGATGTAGCCGACACGGAACAGCTTCTTCGCATCATTCAGTCCATTCCCTCGCCCAAAGCCGAGCCGTTCAAGCTCTGGCTGGCACAGGTTGGTCGGGAGCGAATTGAAGAAACGATCGATCCGGAACTGACGATCGACCGTGCGTTGGAAACCTATCTCAAAAAAGGCTACAGCCGCGAATGGATCAACCAGCGCCTGCAAGCCATTCAAGTGCGCAAGGAACTGACCGATGAATGGGATGCGCGCGGGGTGCAGATGGGTAAGGAATATGCGATCCTGACAGACGAGATCACGAAAGCGTGGTCTGGCATGAACACGCGGCAGTATAAGAATCTCAAAGGCTTGAAGAAAGAGAATCTGCGGGACAATATGACGACACTGGAGCTGGTTCTCAATATGCTGGCCGAGGCTACGACCACGGAGATCTCCAAGCAGAAAGCGCCGGAGGGTTTGCACGAAAATGTAGAAGTTGCGCGCTCCGGCGGCAAGGTCGCAGGCAATGCCCGGAAGGCTATCGAGCGGCAGACCGGCGTGCCGGTCATTACGTCCAAAAA
>ERZ780083.56-NODE-56-length-40308-cov-8.696296_pt1 | contig 40308 bp, 40 predicted proteins | sample MGYA00511838_ERZ780083 | MGnify/ENA primary metagenome ERZ780083 (study PRJEB29588, sample SAMEA2152602) | human gut metagenome | biome: human gut; feature: human-associated habitat; material: faeces | place: Denmark | collected 2008/2010 ...
CTCTCTGCTCGTGCCATGCCAATGACCTCCTGCGTTTTCTGAGATCATTGTAGCATTTTTAATATCCCATATTTCGGACTTTTACATCTATTTTTCGTTCAGCTGCCTGAAACCGATAAGCACATTTCCATTTTACCACACTGGGAAAGGTTCACGACTATTTGATGCTTACTTTCATCTATATTTTGAGAATAAAAAATTGCCGAACACGTTGAGACGACTGGCCTTTTTGCCATTTCATCTATAGTGTTCGGCAATCATGCGTTTTCACTACACTATAGATGAAATTCAAATGGTGCGGCTCCAGACCTTGACTTGCGTGATCACATCGCGCAGGCGATCGTTTCCTACCAGGTATTCGAGAATTTCGTCCGCGCTGTCGCACCATTTTTCTGTCCGCGTGTTTACCTCGACGCTGCCCGCCTGCGAAATCAGCATCCGTGTCCGTCCGCTGTCCGGATCCTCCACGCAGCCAAAGCAGCAGTACATGACGCCGTTCCACTCGAACTCTACCTCGCCGCCGCGCCGCATACACTGTTTAAAATCAGAAATCGTTTTGAAGCAATTGTCCTCAAAGCTGTTTGTTCCCACCCATGAGATCATTCCTGTAACCTCCTTACATAAGCACTTTTTCGTGTGATCTTTGGTAAAATGAAAGCCGGATTCGTCCCACGTGATTACATGTTCATGCGGAACGTCGTGCATTTTTGGATTTCCATGATCTGTATAATGAATTTCAAGATACGCCCTTCCATCCGGTCCGATATACGTTTCAATTCGCTCGCCCTTTGCCGTATAAGAATACTTTATTTCACCAGGCTCGCCCCAGAAGCGTTCATCTTCCGGTTTGGATGGTCTTAGTTTTCCGCCGTAGGCGCTGCCGCCGCCTTTGAACGCAGGAACATCCATGTACGCTTCTATTCTATCAGATTCCGGGCGATATGTCTTGCCAATTAGAAAATCTTCCAGATTTTCTTTTGAAAAAGCTTGCTGCGTGTTCAGATACCGCCACGAGCTGCGCTCGTAATCGACATAGACGATGTTGCCTTCCATTTCCGGAAACGGCGTATGATAGCAGATAATTTTCTCCGGCTCAATCCGCCGCAGCATTTCCCGGTAGCCTGCCAGAAACCATTCTTTTTGATCGCAGCGGTTGTCGTGTGCCGATGCCATGTAGGTCGATACGGCAACAACGCTTCCTTTTTCGATTCCCGCGAAGCAGAAATCAAACGTCGCCGCATCGCCCCAGTTAACGGTTGGGACAACATGCAATCCCTGCGATGCTCAGTATGCGCCGCACCAGCGGTTGCGGAACACGTTGTACAGCTGCAAAACCGGCGTCATTTCCAGATACATGCTGAAATCCGGCGAGAGTACCGCGCGGTAAGGACGAAGCTTATCCAGTACCGTGTCTGGCTTTTCCCATACCCGTTCAAACCGGTAATCGTAGAGAAAGAAATGCACCATACGTTCCTTGTGTTTCTGGTCGTCTGCGCTGGCTTTGTCGAAGCCGATCAAAAGCAAATCGTCAAAGTCTCCGGGCTTTTCCTGAAATTTCGGAATGATCGGGATGTTCCATCTTCCGTTCCCCGGAAGCTGATTGCGCAGCATGATCTGGCTTGTCCGGTAGTTGTAGTTTTCTTCTGTCATAATATGCCTCCTGCATGTAAAATCATTGCTTCTACATACAGCGGCAAATATGAGAAAAGTTGCATGTGTTTATACAACACAGATAAAAAGAAAGACCGGAACAGAAATCTGTTCCGGTCTGGTGCGAGAGATGAGACTTGAACTCACACGACGGTTGCCACACGCACCTCAAACGTGCCTGTCTACCTATTCCAGCACTCTCGCATATTGCGCATTTCTTCAATGCCAGATTATTATAATCGCCAATGCCGCATTTGTCAACCATATTTTTTCCGAACTATCATCTTTGCGTGCGTCCTACGGCGCGCGAAAGGCTGTTGACAGGCTTTTCCCCAGCTTATATAATGGCGGTATGCAGATCCTGCGGGGCTGCCGGATGGCAGCCCCTATTTTAAGCGGCGCTGTCTGCCGCGCGGGAAGAGCCTTGCGCAGGCTGCCGCGCCGCACATCCATTACTATGCTGCCGCCGGTCGTTTTGGTGCCGGTTTGCAGGCTTCGTCTGGAGGTTTTTCTATGAACCGGGTCTCCCCTTCTATTTTGTCCGCCGATTTTGTAAATCTGGAGCGCGATATCCGCGCGCTGACACCCGCCGGCGCCGATTATGTCCATGTCGACGTCATGGACGGTCTTTTTGTCCCCAACATTTCCATCGGCCTGCCCGTCGTCTCCGCCATCCGAAAGGTCACGGAGCTTCCGCTGGACGTGCATCTGATGATCGACCGGCCCATCCGCTATGTCGAGCGCTTCTGTCAGGCAGGTGCAGACATTCTCACCGTCCACATCGAGGCCGACACGCAGGAAAACACGCTGGAGGCTCTCCGCAAGATCCGCGAATGCGGCGTCCGCCCCGCGATCTGCGTCAAGCCCAAGACGCCGCCGGAGGCCGTTCTGCCCTATCTGCCGCTTTGTAGTCTGATCCTGGTCATGACCGTCGAGCCGGGCTTCGGCGGACAGTCCTTCATGGAGGACATGATGCCGAAGGTCGCGGCCATCCGCCGTTATATCGACGAGCAGAATCCCGCCTGCGAGCTGGAGGTAGATGGCGGCGTCAACGAGCAGACCGCAAAGATCTGCGCTGCCGCCGGAGCCAACGTCCTCGTCGCGGGCAGCGCCTATTTCAAGGCCCCCGACAAAGCCGCCTTTGTCAAGGCGCTCCAGAACGCCTGATACAAATTCCCATAAGCTTCTTTCCTTCCGGCGGAGCTTATCCTTGCCGCGTTGTGAAGACTTCCCGGAATTCGCATACTCTGACAAAAACGCCGCGCCCCATTCCTTCGGAACGGGGCGCGTTTCTTTGTTACAGTGCGAAATTCTTACGCAGGAACTCGCAGATATCGGCGGCGGTCGGCGGGCAGCCGGAAACGCTCTGCCGGAACTGGCAGGTGCAGCGTCCGACGCCGACCTCTCCCGTTTTTCCCTGATAGCCCTGCCCAATTGCAATTTTCTGCGGCAGGCTCAGCGGGCCGTATTCCTGCTCCAGCTTGTGCAGCGCGTAGATCAGCGAGCCGTAACAGGCGCTGCACGCAGAGTCCGGCGCGGCGTAGGCCGCGAGACGGCGGATCTGGCGCGTGGAGTGCTGCGGCGCGGCGCTGCTCTCGTTGAGGCGGGTGATCTTCGCCTTTGCCAGATCGGCGCAGCCGACGCCCATCTGCTCGGCAAGGCCGATGTATTCCACCTCGTCCACGCGGTAGCCCATGGTCTGGCAGACAAAGCTGTCGCAGAGCACGGGGTCCTTGCAGCAGAAGATGCGGTTCATCGTGACCGGGTTGCCGCCCTCCTCAAAATCGAGGTCGCCGCAGATGTTATCGACCAGCACGATCCCTCTCGGCAGGAGCGTGTTGAGATTGGCAATGGGCCGGTGCAGCCCGAGCGAGTGGAAGCGCCGCTTCTCGGTGTTCGGGAGCAGGCCCTTCGCGTTTTTCAGCGCACAGGTGATGCCGGTCTGGCAGTGTCCCTTCAGAACGGGCATATTGATCAGATAGTCGAGCGCCAACGCCTGCTCGCAGACGCGGATGTCCATGTCATAGGCGCGGCAGTTGCGAGAGCTGTCCTTCTGCAGATCGACAAAGGGAACGTGATACCGTTCGCAGACATCGCGCAGGCCGCTGGCCACATACGCCGCCGAGGTCCTTGCGCCGACCCATGAGCCTTCCAGCACGACGAGGTTCTGGAAGCCCTCCCGTTGGAGATACTCGATGACGCCCGCCACAAGCTCCGGATGCGTGGTCGCTCCGCTTGCAGCCGGCGCGTCCACGACCAGATTGGGTTTGATGCCGATGCGCTGCGTTCTGTCGCCGATGTCCTTTTGCAGGTCTGCTTCGCGCATCAGGTGGGCGGCCATCTGCTGATACTCGGTTCCGTGAAGAAGGATGATCTCGTTTTTATCCATGTCTTTTCCCGCCCCTCAAAAGCTTCGTTTTCTATTGATTTTAGAGGAACGCAGTCGAAAAGTCAACCGCCCAGCGCGGCCCGCAAGGGGCTTTCAAAGCGCACCGTATTATGCTAAAATCCATTGTAGAGAATTCAAAAGGAGGCGTTCCCGTGGAGATCAAGGAATACCAAAAATATTGCGAGGACGAAATTCTTCGTCTGTATGCCAGCGTCGGCTGGACGGCCTACACCGAGCGGCCGGAGGCGCTGCGGCGCGGCTTTGATCGTTCGCTGCTGACGCTGGCCGCATATGAGGGCGCGGAGCTTCTGGGCCTGATCCGCGTGGTCGGCGACGGCCAGACCATCGTGTTCGTGCAGGATCTTCTGGTGTTCCCGGAATATCAGCGCAAGGGCATCGGCTCCGCGCTGCTTCGCGCCGTTTTGAAGCGGTACGAAAACGTGCGGCAGATCGAGCTTGCAACGGACGATACACCGAAAACCAAAGCCTTTTACCGCTCCATGGGCTTCCGAGAGCTGTCCGAGATCGGCTGCTGCGGGTTTATGCTGGTCTGAAGCTTTACAAAACGTGTCCGGAAGCGCGCAGCGCATCAAAGCAGCAGAGCTGTCCGCAGACGCAGAATGCAGGACAGATTACACGGCATTCGTAAAAGCCGGAAATACCGCACAACGCTCAAGCAAAGAAAAAACGCCGCCGCGTCCAGCCCAAGCGGGCAGGGATCGCGGCGGCGCTTTTCACTTTTTAGGGTGTATCTGATTAAATCAGTGGCTGTGGACGGCGAGAGATTTTTCGTCAAGACAAGGTTTGAAAAACGTGGGAATACTGTATGTATTTCTCGTTTTTCAAACCGCAGGATTGGCGGAAAAGATCCGTCGTCCGCGGTCTGGGATTTATTCAGAGGTTCCTTTATCAGCCAAGCTTCTGCTCCAGCGCAGCCAGCTTCAGGCAGTTTCTGTGTCAGGCACCGGCCGCAGCCTATGGGAGCAGCAGCTCCGCGACCGGCAGCAGCGTTTCGGTGCCGTCCTCGCGCTGGGCACGCAGAACATCTCCCTTTGACGCTGTGTGCGTCTCATCGCCGTCGCCAAAGGAAAGCTTCGTGAAGCATTCGCTGAGAAGATTTCCATCCCGGTCCACGAGCCAATAGCCCTCCGGCATCGGCTGGCCGTCCTCGTCATAGCACGGATACGCCGCACGTTCGCCGTAGCATACCGCGATCCCGATGTACCCGTCATCAAAAACGCTGTAGTCGATCCAATGGAAGCGCACGCTGAGCGTGCTGCCGGTCTCGTCCGTCAGCCTGCACCGGCCCATGACCGGCCCCTGCGACGCGCCGCCTTCATAGAGCAGGAAGCGATCCGGGAATGGGAGCTCCACGCGCTCATAAACCGGCGCGATCACCTCTGCTCCGTCTGCGGTCACAATGCCATAGCATGGCTCGCGGCTGTCCCAGCGGGCAACGCACAGGCGATAACCAAAATGGTCTTCTTCTAAAATCTCCGGCTCGTCTACCTCGCTCAGCCGGAAGCTTCCGTCTCCGGCGCTGACGGTATAGCGATAGCCGGTGCCGTTTCGGATGCAGTAGACCTCGCCCTCCGGCTCGCCCATATAGTCGATGCAGGCATCAAACGGCTCGTCGGAAAGAAGCGTGCCGTCCTTCAGCCGGATCCAGACCTTTGTGTCGGGGACTTCCCCGATGTGCCGCGTACCATCGGCCTCCCGCACCAGCCCCATGCGGACGTCATCCGTCCGATAGAGCGTTTCATACGGCGCCCAGCTCCAGGTCTTTACATCGTCATATTCTGCATCGCCCTGCTCAAAGCCCGGCGCTTGCTCTGTTTGTTCCTGCGCAGCGGGCTGCACCAGAGATTCGGAGGCCGCGACAGCTTCCGTGTCTTCCGGCGGCGTGACCTCGTCCGATTTCTGCTGCGTCAGCTCCACAGACGCGCACCCGGCCGCAGACACGACCAGCAGCACAGCCAGAATCAGCGCCAAAATCGTCAATGCTTTTCGTATCATGGCAGCTCCTTTCCATCAGTTTCCCGGCTGATAATCCGCCGGGCGTATCGTAAACGCTTCGCCTGGGCCTCCCTCGTCGTAATAGGAGAAGAACCCCATACGGGAGATTACGCCGTCCTGCAGCTCATATTCAAAGCTGCCCCAGAGCGCTCCAATCGTTTCTGCCGCGCTGGCTTCCGGGTCGCCGACGCGCAGACCGCGCGGCGTCGGATAGTCCGGACTTGTCGTATAAACACAGCTGACGCTGCCGTCCAGCCCCTGCCATGTGTCTTTCTTGCCCTCCTGCAGACGCAGCACATGGACATACAGCCCGTCGCGGCCGTATTTGACTACGTTATAGTCTTCCCGCGAAACGCCGACGATGCCAAGCTCCACGAAGCCCTCCGTCACCGACTGCGGCAGCAAATCCCATGCGTCCCACGGATGAATACCGCCGATTTCCTCCTCTGGGTTGGGTATGCTCCTGCCCTCCGCACGCAGGATATAAAACCCGCCGTCATAGCATTGCAGCATATATTCCGTCCGGTCGTAAGGCCGTGCAGCCGGTGTGCCGTCGCGCTCATCAGAATAAAAATCCACGCCGCAGGTCATGATGCCGCCATCCAGCCTTTTCCCGTACATCTGCATATCCAGCTCGCCTCCAAGATTCGGAAGCACTGGAAGCACGACCATACCGCTTCGCTCGTCATATCCATCACATTGCGCGATATGAAAGACATATTCCTTGAGATAGCAGTCAAGCGTTCGGCAAATGACAGAGCGCGGAAAGTAGTACAGCCTATCCTCCGGATTTTTGCAGCTTTCCAGCGCAGCATCGCTCGTCCAAGTCAGGAACAGCATAAAAAGCTGCTGCGCGGATGGCAGGCTTTCCGGGGCCCGGAACTCGAGACCTGATTGATATGTCCCCGCCGTCCTCGCTGCAAGCTCGGTGCTGCGCAGAAAGCCCAGAAGCTCACTGTCCGCCACCCGCGATGCATCTGCTGTAAATTTCGCACGCAATGCCGCATCCCGAAGGAAGCTCCCCTCCTGAACAACCTCCGTGTGGCTCAGAAAGACCGGCTCTCCGTTTTCATAGGTAAAGCAAAGCGTATAGGAACCGAGCTCCTGAAAATCCGCTGTGTCGCCGTGTGCAATCTGTTCTGCCAGTGCCTTCCACTTCTGATCGCTGAGCACCAGATAATCCGGCTGTACCAGAGTGTATTGCACATAGTAAACAAGCTGCCCATTTTCCTCCGCCGTCGTGACACTGTCAAGCCGCGCCAGAGGTCGGTCCTTTACGCCGCCCGGAATAGCCGTGTACGCTTCGCCGTCAAAGTTCCACGTCCTTGTAAGTCCCTCGTGCGTCAGGTCTTCAACTTCAAAGTGCGCTCGGATCTCCGTTTCCACATACGATTTTGTCATATAGCCCTGTTCCTTCAGCGCGTCCATATTCCGAGTGAAAACCCACATCAGATATTCCGAGGTCGATGCAGGTGCTGTCCCGCGCGAAAAGTCCGGCAGATAGTCCAACCGCCATGTGTCTGCAAAGTCCGACCATGCCGCCCGCGCTGCTTCGTCAATCGGAAGACGCTCCTCCAGCGACGTGCTTTCAGGCTCCGACTCGGGCTGCACTGTATTCTGTTCGATGGAAGCATTTGCGGCTTCTGCTGCTTCTTCCGGCCTTGTGATTTCTTCTGATTTTTTCCGTGTCAGCTCGGCAAACGAGCAGCCGGTCGCAGACGCGACGAGCAGCAGCGCCAGAATGATGCAAAGGACGCTGGTGCGCTGTTTTTTCGTGAGGAACAAAATCCGTTCTTTGACCGGAGGCCCGGCAAGACTCAGGGCTGACGCCTTGCGCGGCGCTTGTGCCAGAATCGCGCGGGCGTAGGCAAGCCGTTCCTTTTCCGGCAGTTTGGCAGCGACTGCCTCATCACATGCCAGCTCCGCGTCGCGCTTAGAGCAAATCGCGGCCAGCCAGATAAAAGGGTTCCACCAGTAAGCAATTACCGCCGCCGTCCGGCAGAACGACCAGAGAAAATCCAGATGCCGCAAATGCGTGAGTTCGTGGTGCAAAATCAATTCCGCCTCGTCCGCTTGCAGCACGTCCTCCGTCAGATATACCGCCGGAATCAGGCCGGCAAGGCACGGCGATTTGACCGCACCAGAAGCATAGATGCGCGTTCCTCCGCGCTTGCCGAGAAAACGCCGGTCGCGGTGCAGCCGAATCGTGAACACCATCCACGCACCGAACAGCCAAAGCCCAAGCAGCGCACTGCCGCCCGCCCAGACAATTTGAAGGCTCTGCGTTGTCGTCAGCGGCTTTGCCACTGGCTTTACGGCTTCCTGTGCCGGGGAAACCGGCTGCTGCGCGGGTGCTTGCGGCTGTGTCGTAGACTGCACAGGCTGCTGGATAACCGGCACGGTCTGTGCGGGCAGCGCTGCGTCCTGTGTTGGGGCAGCCGCGTCCTCCGCTGGAAGAAGCGGCAGTGAGAACAGCGTTCCCGGCAGGCAGAGCTTCAAAAGCACAGCCAGCCAAAGCGCATAGAGCATCCGCTTCGGCACGCGGTTTTTGAATATCGCCCGCACCAACAGCACGACCAGAATCAGCGCCGAGAGTGTCAGAATGTCTCGCAGCATATCAGTCCTCCCGTGTTTCCGCCGCGTCCAGAATGGCTTTCAGCTCCTGGATCTCCTGCTCGGACAGCGCACCGCGTCCGACAAGATTCGATACCATCATTCCCACACTGCCGCCGTAGACCTTGGACAGAAACGATTCCGTTTCCTCCGGCTCGACATCCGAATACGTGATCGCCGCGCTGTATTTCTGAAATTTTCCGCTGTCGTCCATCGTGACCGCACCCTTGGCGATCAGCCGCTTGAGCATCATAAAAATCGTCGCCCGGCTCCAGCCGGTGTCCGCATCCAAAGCGGCTACCAGCTCCGCAAGTGTACACGGCTGCTCCGCCCAGAGCGTTTTCATCAGCTTCCACTCGCCGTCAGACAGCTTGAGATGTTCCATTGCATACCGCCCCTTTCATAAATGCTAACGCATGTTATATTCCGAGAATATCACAGAAGCTAACGCTTGTCAACAGCGAGCTTCAACGTCAAAAGCGCTGTGAGCAGCTTTGGTCGGTTGTGTAAAAAGCAGGATTTTCCTACTGTATCGGCATCACCCCTTTGTCGCAGATACGGCGGCGCAGAGCGCGGTGTCGGACACAAAACTCCGTGTGCCGTCATCACCGAGCCGGGGCGCTTGCTCATTCAGAAAAAATCAGCTCTCCGAAGTACTCCGGAAGATGGAAATTGGGCCGTTCTGCGTCTACGCGGTTCCACGCAAGATAATGCTCCTGCGCGGTCAGATCGCCGCATTTGTAGAAATTGCCCCGGATTTTTCCGTGCGGAGCGAAATCCGGGAAGAACAGGCGCAGCAGCTTGAATGGGAGTTCATATGTCACATCCCAGCCGTTGGCCGTTCTTTCGCTGCCTGCATGCAAGGTCTTTGCGCCGTCCGGAAGCAGGATCCGCATCAAATCGCCATTTCCGGTTCCAAAGCCAAAATAGAGGCAGAGCTTGGGGTTCAGCTCAATATTGATGTACCGCGCATCCTGCTCTGCGGCGCTGAGAAAGAATTCCAGGCAGCTGTCCTGACACGGCTGGTCAAGGACGTCGGTATTTTCGGCGCGGATCTGCGGCTCCTCCGCATGAAGATGCACATACAGCCTGCTGTCATCATACGCAAGCTGCGCATAGGCGCTGATCTGCTCGCAGGGCAGCCATAGCCGCTGGTCGATCGGCGCTTTTTTGATCTCCTTCCAGTCCGGTTTCCCGGTGATCTTTTGAATCTGATATTGTCTGGTCATCGTTTTCACCTTTCTTCGCTTTCCGCGTCAATGCTTCGAGAAAATTGCCTCAAGCGTCTGCAAAACAGCTGCCTTTCGGACATCCTCGTATTTGCAGTCAAATAATTGAAGCTCCAGTTCTCCTGTGCTTGTCAGGATATGAAAGTCTTCCGCGAGTATGCTGCGCAGCAACTCCGCGAACGGCTCACCCAGAAGATACGGGAAGCCGCCCGGCCGGACTGCGCGCACGTCCAGCAGGTTGACCAGCGACACGATTACGCAGCATAGATCCATGCCATAGCTTTGCAGGCAGGCTGTGACTGCTTCGTCGCCGGATGCAAAGGCCGCCGCCGACAGTCCGGAGGTCTTCGTCAATTCCGCACGCGAAATGGGTACACGGCGGCGCACAGGATCAAACAGCAGCGTCACGTTCTGGTCCTTCAAATGCTGTTGATACGAAGTCGGCATGCCCGCCTGAATCTGAATCATGGTGTGCCCTCCTTCAGCCTGATATGGATTTAATCTAGGGTGTATTCTTCCAACTCCCAATGTGACCGGCAGCGAGGAATTTTTGCGTTGAGCAAGACATTTTTTCGCAGGAATACTGACGTATTCCAAGGAAAAATGGCGCAGCGCAGCGTGAAAAGACCCGCTGTCCGGGTGCGCTGGGAATTTTCAGATACACCCTAGCATATCAAAACGTAAAAAACAAGCATACGCCGCGCTCGGCTTCCCGATGCGGCCGCATGATCCTGCTGCGCATCATAGCCGGCCTGCGTCTTTTTCTGCCGCCACGCGCCGGAAATATCCGGATACCAGCAGGTAAACTGTGCGTAAGCGGAAACCATCTTGCCGATTTTCCCTTCGGCGATGGCCTTCTTCATCGCCTGAATGCAGGCGCCGAAGCGCATCATAAAGCCCGCCGCAATCAGAACGCCTTTCTCCTTGCAGTGCTCGACGACCTTCTGGCCCTACGCCGCCGTCATTGCCAGCGGCTTTTCAATCAGGATGTGCTTGCCCGCGTCTGCCGCGGCCATTGCCTGCTGTGCGTACAGGAAAACCGGGGACGCGATATAGACCGCGTCAATCTCCGGGTCGTTCAGAAGGTCTTCCGCAGACGTATAGGCCTTTTTGCAGTTCCATTTCGCGCGGCAGCTTTCCGCCAGCTCCGGTGTGATCTCCATGACGGCGATCAGCTCCGCGTTTTCGCACTGCGTCATAGTGCGTGATGATGGCATCTGGCCGCGTGCAGCGGACAACGTCCGCCATCGCGTCCATGACAGCCAGGTCATGGCTGTTGATCGGCATATCCCCGACATTCAGGTTGAACGTCTGCTTTGCGCCGATAATCCTCGACGCTTCTTCAAATTCCTCCGCGCGCATCGCCGTCAGAGGCTCCGGCTCAATGACCACATGGCCCTGATTGCCGTTCGCCACATGGCAGGTGTAGACCTCCGCGCCCTGCTCGACATATTTCCGAAGCGTACCCCCGCAGGCGATCTCCAGATCGTCCGGGTGGCAGCCAACTGCCAATACGCTCATGGTTGTTCCTTCCTTTTTAAGCGCGCACGCCGCGAGATCCGGCGGCGTGCGGTTGTTTTGTCAGATTCCCTGCTTCATTTCTTCGACAGACTGCAAGATGGCATCTGCCGTGTAATCAAACTGCTCTTTGCTCAGACCGTAGATTGGGAAATGCGTGTAACGGTGGTAGAATACCTCCTCGCAGTTCGGGCAGGAGGCAGCGATTTCATGCTCATCATATCATGGAAACAAGAAAAGGCGTAGCACTCAGCTACGCCCCGGAACAGGCTGCGGTATGAACTTTGTGGAAAATAAAAAAGCAGAGTGTCCATTACAGGATACTCAGATCCTATAAGGACACTCTGCATGGTCCGAGTGACTAGATTCGAACTAGCGGCCTCTTGAACCCCATTCAAGCGCGATACCAAACTTCGCCACACCCGGATATGAAATTACACTGCTCTTGTCAGCTCAACTATAATAGCATACACCTTTCCTTTTTGCAAGTCCTTTTTTCATAAAAAGCCGATTTTCACTTCTGTTTTTCCTCCGGATGCAGCCGAAGGATGGTTTTCCGCTCCGGGTGATAGCTCTTCGCGGTCAGGTGCAGCGCCCATTCCTCCGCTGTCGCGACCGTTGCAATCGTACAGGCCGCGAAGCAGACCGGCCGGAGCGCCGCTGCGTTCAGAAAATACGGAATCAGGAACACCGAGGCGCCCGTGAGCTTATTCAGATAGGTATGTACGGCGGAGAAGCGGTGAAATCGCAGTGCGACCGTCAGGTACAGTCCCGCGCGCAGCAGCAATATCCCGCCGACCCAATACCAGATGCCCTGCGGGAGCCGCTTGACCAGCTCCGGCAGAATCCGCAGCATCATTACGACGTAGAACATCAGATCCGCCGCGCTGTCCAGCCGGGAGCCAAGCTCGCTGGTCGAGTCGGTCGCACGCGCGATCCAGCCGTCGAGCACGTCGCTGACGCCGCAGAGCGTGTAGATCACAAAAAACGGGAGCGTTACCGGCTGCACAAACACCAGCGCCAGCGTACCGAGCATCCGCAGGATGCTGAGCATATTCGGGATGATCGATTTCTTTTTCATGTCCGCCTACCGCCGCATTCGTTTGTTTTTGCCTTGATTATACCGTTTTTCTTCGCTTTCGTCAATCGGGAATGCTTGTTCCGAAAGCCGGATGCGGCGCGCATCTCCCCTGCCCTTTTCCGAAAAATCACCGGCGCGGCAGAAAAGCTCTGCCGCGCCGGTCGTTTCAGTTTTCAAATGTAAAGCGGAGAATGGGATTTCTGGCAGCGCGCACCTCATCCAGACGCCGCACCGGCGTCTTATGCGGCGCAGAGTGCAGCTCGTCCGGGTTCTCGTGCGCCAGCGCACAGAGCTTCTTGAACACGGCGATCGCCTCGTCCATCGTCTGCTTCGGCTCCGTCTCGGTCGGCTCAATCATGAGCGCCTCATGGACGATCAGCGGGAAATACATTGTGGGCGGGTGGATGCCGTTGTCGAGCAGTCCCTTGGCGATGTCCAGCGCGGAAACGCCGGTCTGCTTGTGCAGGCGGTCGAGCGTCATGACGAACTCATGCATGCACGGGCCGGGATACGCCATGTCGTAGGTATCCTGAAGCGAGGCCATCATATAGTTGGCATTCAGGACGGCGTTGCGTCCCACGTCGTGTACGCCTTCCCTTCCGAGCATGGTCAGATAGGCGAACGCCTTGACCACGACGAGGAAATTGCCGTAGAAATCGCGCACGCGGCCGATGGAATGCTCCGGCTGCGCGAACGCATAGCCGTTCTCCGTCTCCACCGCGACCGGGCCGGGCAGGAACGGCGTCAGGAATTCCTTGCAGCCGACTGGGCCGGAGCCGGGGCCGCCGCCGCCATGCGGCGTGGCAAAGGACTTATGCAGATTCAGGTGGATGCAGTCAAAGCCCATGTCGCCCGGACGGACGACGCCCATGACCGCGTTGAGATTCGCGCCGTCATAGTAGCACAGGCCGCCCGCGTCGTGGACGATCTTCGTGATCTCCAGAATGTTTTTATCAAAAATACCAACGGTGTTCGGGTTCGTGAGCATCAGACCGGCGGTCTGCGGGCCGACGGCCTTGCGCAGCGCGTCCAGATCCACGCACCCATCCGGGCCGGAGGGAATGTTGACCACGCGGAAGTCCGCCATGACCGAGGAGGCCGGATTCGTTCCGTGCGCGGAGTCCGGCACGATGATCTCCCGACGCACCGTATCGCCGCGGGAAACGTGGTATGCCTTAATGAGCAGCAGGCCGGTGAACTCGCCGTGCGCACCGGCGGCGGGCTGGAGCGTAAAGCCGTCCATGCCTGTGATCTCGCCGAGCAGCTTCCCGGTGCGGTACATCAGCTCCAGTGCCCCCTGCGCCGTATCCTCCGGCTGGAGCGGATGCAGCCGCGCAAAGCCCGGCAGCGCCGCCAGTGTTTCGTTGACCTTCGGATTATACTTCATGGTACACGAGCCGAGCGGATAGAAGCCGTCGTTCATGCCGTGAACGCGGTGCGACAGCGCCGTATAATGCCGGATCAGCTCGTTTTCGCTCACATGCGGCAGGTGCAGCGGCTTCTCGCGCGCAGCGCCGGGCATGACCTCCGGCACGTCGCACTCCGGAAGGAGCGTCAGCGCATGATCCTTTTCTCCAAGCTCAAAGATCGTTTTCATCCGCAGCTCACCTCCTGAAGAATGGCGACGGCCTCGTCCAGCCGTTCCTTCGTCACGACCTCCGTGACACACCACAAAATGCCGCCCTCGACCGGCAGGCCGCCCAGAATGTCGCGCTTTGCCAGCGCGGCCAGCGCCTTTTCCGTGTCCGGACATTCCGTCACGAATTCATGGAAGAATTCACCCGGATGCACGCGCTTCCAGCCGAGCTTTTCCTCAAGCTGCTGCGCGAAATAGTGCGCCTTGGAGGTGCAGAGCGTCGCCGCCTGCCGCAGGCCCTTTTCGCCCATGGCGGAAAGATAGACCGCCGCGGTGAAGGCGCACAGCTGTTCGTTCGAGCAAATATTGCTCGACGCTTTTTCGCGGCGGATGTGCTGCTCGCGCGCGGAGAGCGTCAGAACGTAGCCGATCTCCCCCTCCGTATCCACCGTCTGGCCGACGATGCGGCCGGGGAGCTTGCGCATCATGGCGCTGCTCGCGGTCATAAAGCCCAGATACGGGCCGCCGAAGGCCGTGTCCAGTCCGAGCGGCTGGCCCTCGCCGACGGCCACGTCCGCGCCGCATTCTGCGGGCGTTTTGAGGATCGCCAGAGAGATGGGATTGACGCCCATCACATATTTGGCGCCGGCGGCGTGCGTGATCTCACCGAGCAGCTCCGCTTCCTCCAGCAGGCCGTAGAAGTTCGGCTGCTGAACGTAGAAGCAGGCAGCGTCCTGTCCCAGCAGGCTCCGAAGCGCCTCCGGGTCGGTCCGTCCGTCCTTCTGCGGAACAACGGTCAGCTCCACGTCGGAGCCGAAGCAGTAGGTTTTCATGACCTCGATCACCTGCGGATCGGTCGTCGCGGAGACGTAGGCCTTCGTGCGCTTACGGTCGCGGCACATGGTGATCGACTCTGCGGCGGCGGTGCCTCCGTCGTAGACGCAGGCATTGGAAACGTCCATGCCGGTCAACTCGCAAAGCATGGTCTGGTATTCAAAGATCGCCTGCAAAATGCCCTGGCTGATCTCCGCCTGATAGGGCGTGTAGGCGGTGACGAATTCCTCGCGGTTCACGATGGCCTTGACCGCCGCGGGGATATAGTGCCGGTAGCTTCCGGCGCCGCGCAGACAGGTACGGAACACATGGTTCTTTTCCGCCAGCGCGGAGACGGATTCCAGCGTCTCCATCTCGCTTTTGCCGGAGGGCAGGTCGAGATATCCGTCGATCCGCATTTCCTGCGGCACATCCCGGAACAGCTCCTCAACCGAGCCGACGCCGATGGTTTTCAGCATCTGCTGCCGTTCCGAGGGCGTTGTCGGAACAAATGAGCCCATCAGTGCTCCTCCTTCGTAAAGGCCTCATACTCCTCCGCGCTCAGCAGCTCGGAGAAATCGGTGACGTTTTCGATCTTCATGATCCATGCGCCGTAGGGATCGGAGTTGAGAAGCTCCGGAGAATCGTCCAGCTCCTCGTTGACCTCCGCAACCGAGCCGGTCACGGGACTCATGACGTCGGAGACGGCCTTGACGGATTCTACGTCGCACGCAGCCTCACCGGCGACCACATCGTCGCCCACGGCGGGCAGATTGACAAACACAAGGTCGCCCAGCTCGCTCTGTGCGAAGTCGGAAATGCCGACCAGCGCGGTGGTGTCGTCCAGCATCTTGACCCATTCATGGTCCTTCGTATACTTCAATTCAGCGGGAAAATTCATCTTGGTTCCTCCATTTCATTTTTTCAGCGGCAAATTTGTTTTCCGCAGGCGGCCGTCGGGCCGCCTGCTTTTGGTTTTCTCGGTTCGATCAGATGCCGGTCGCGGCTGCAAACGTGTTAAGCATCGCGTCGGTCTCGGCATCGGAGAAGCAGTAGTGCATCTCGGTATAGCCCTCGCGGAGCCTGGCAGCCTCCTCCTTCACGTCGGCATTGCGCAGGACGCAGTCGGCGATCAGATGCGCCAGCTTTGCAAATTCCTCCTTGCCGAAGCCGAAGCGCGTCATTTCGTTGACGCCCATGCGCAGTGCGCCCGAGGCCGTGAAGCCCTCTTCCTCCGGCGTCGCCTGATAATTGCAGACGATGTTGTTTTCCTCGAGCCGCTTGGCGACCTCCGGGCCGTGGCTGTAGCCCACGCGCACGATGACCTGATGCGTCTCGGTATAGCCGGCTGCCGGGTCGCCCGCAACATCAAGACCCTCCGCCTTCAGGCTGGCGGCAAAGCTCTTCGCGTTCTCCACAACGGCCTTCTGGTACTCGTCCTTGAAGGCGTTCATCTCATACGCCGCCATCAGCTGGCCGAGAAGCGTGCCAAGGTGGTGGTTCGAGACGCTGCCCGGGAAGGCGCGGGTCTCGATGGTCTCCCACAGGCCCCATTTCAGATCCTCCTGCTTCCAGTTGACGCCGATCACGCCGCGCTGCGGCCCGAAGAAGGTCTTGTGCGTCGAGCCGGTGACGATCTCCGCGCCCTCTTCAAACGGCTTCTGGAAATGGTCGCCGACAAGGCCCAGCACATGCGCCATATCGTACATGACGGTCGTCCGGATGCCCTGCTCGCGGATGAATTTCACCAGCTCCGCCACAGGCTCCTTGTAGAGCACCATCGACTTGCCGAAGATCACGAATTCCGGTCTGTATTTTGCCAGCAGCACCTTGGCCGCCTCGGTATCGATGCGGTACGGGTCGTCCGCGCAGACCGGGAAATTCACGACCATCTGCTTTTCGGTGACGGGATCGGTCGCAATGTAATCGTGGAGCGCGCCCATGGGCTGCGCCGACAGGTGTCCGCCGCGCACGATGTGGTTGTTCATGACCCAGCCCAGCCGCTGCGGCGTGCGCTTGCGATCCACACGGTTCTTGAAGTCCATGAGCGCCGAGAATACGGCGGTGTTGGACATCTGGCCGGAGGTCACGCGGGTCTCGACCTGCGTGCAGCCGAGGTATTTCTTCATCTCCTCGACAAGCATCGCCTCGACCTCCGCGATGAAATTCGTGCCCTGATAATAGAAGATCTCCGCATCATAGAACGCCTTCTGCTTCTTATGCTCGGCGTAGCGGTTGGAGGGGTCGGATGCGCACAGCAGGCGCACCGCGCGCGACTGCGTGTTTTCCGACGGGATCAGGTTGATGCAGCGCTGCTGCCGCCACAGGTGGTTTTCCTGCGCCTTTTTCAGAAGCTCCGCCGCCTTCTGCGGATACGGCTCCGCCGAGGGCTTGAACGTCTCCGGCACAACGCCGGGCAGGATGGGACGGGCGTAGGGAGCCGCGTCCTGACGGATGTGGTAGCCGACGACGAGCGCGGGCTGGCGCTTGCCGCGGATATCCACCTCAATGTTGAAATTCTGGCAGACGCGGGAATCCATATACGCAAGGCCGATGGAGCGCTTGCCGGTCTCCTCGGTGATGACGGTATCCAGTCCCTCGCCCTTCGTCTTGAAATACGGGATCATGGTGCCGGAGGTCACATAGCCGATGAGCTTTCCCTCCGACCATGCGTCCTTGCTGTAGACCGGGAAGCCCTTTCTCAGGACGCCCTTCCCCTCCAGATAGATCGGCTGGATGCGGTAAGGCAGATCGGCCAGCGCGGAGTAATCACGGTCCATGATCTTCTTGAAGGCCTCAAACTGCTTTTTGAGCGCGGCCTTTCCGATGAACTCGCCCTTTTCCGGCGCGAAGGAGACTGCAAATTTTGCCAGCGGAACGGCATAGATGGGAATTTCGCCGCCAAGCTCGCACTCGCCCATTTCGTGGCCGTAGAGCGGAAGTGCCGCCTCCATGCGGAGCGTGTCGCGCGCGCCCAGCGCCGTGGGCTTTGCGCCCAGCTCGATCAGCCGGTCCCAGAAATAGCGCGCATCCTCGGAATTGCAGTACAGCTCGTAGCCGATCGGCTCGCCGGTATAGCCGGTCTTGGCCAGACGCACCGGACGACCCTCCATTTCGAGTGTATTGAGCGCGTTTTTCACATTCTCCACCGTCAGCGTTCTGCCGCCGGAGAGCGTCATGAGGATCTTCTTGGCCTCCGGACCCTGTACGGCGATGGCCGCATAGCGGTCGGAGACGTTCGTCAGCTTCACGTCGAAGGCCTCCGCCTGCCTGTACAGGTGCGCAAGATCCTTGTCGATGTTGCCGGCATTGATGACGAGGAAATATTTTCCCTCTTCAAAGCGGTAGAGATAGGCGTCGTCGATGGCATAGCCGTTTTCATCCGGGATGATGCAGTACTGCGCCTGATTCACGTCGAGCGCAAGCACGTTGCTCGAAAGAACATGCTGCAAAAAGGCGACCTGCTCCGGGCCCTCCACGTCGATACGGCCCATGTGGGAAACGTCGAAGATACCGCAGTGGCTGCGGCAGTAGAGATGCTCGGCCACGATGCCGTCCGGGTACTGAATGGGCATATCCCAGCCGCCGAAATCGACCATCGTCGCTCCGGCGTCCAGATGGGCCTGATACAATACCGTTCTCTTGAGTTCGCTCATACTTTTCCTCCTTTTTTCATTCCGTCGCGCAGACTGTGCGCCTGCGGCCAAGCTGTGCTTCGATAATTCTTATCCGCCCGGTCTGCGTCCAGCAGGTCGAGGCGGTCAATGTCCTTCAGCCGCTCATAAATGCGGATCCACGCGCAGCGGTTCTCCGGGTTGACCTCGCAGCGCCCGTTTCTCTGTCCGCCGCACGGCCCGTGTACCAGCGACTTGGCGCACTGCGTGATGGGGCAGATGCCGCCGGTCTGGCCGAGCATACAGTCGCCGCACATCCGGCACGCCTCGCGGAAAACGCCCGCCCGCTCGATCTGGCCGAGGAAGAGGGTGTCATTGGCCGGGAAAACCGGGATATGGACGTGCTCCGCGACGGTCTGGACGCCGTCGCCGCAGGCCATGCCGACGATTGCCTCCGCGCCGCTGTCGCGCAGGGCCTTGATGTCGCGCTTGACGAGCAGCATGTGGCAGCACTCGTCCGGCAGGATTGTCCCCACGACCTCAAAGCCGTGCTCCTGCAAAAAGGCGGTCATTTCCGCCAGCTCCTTTTCGCCGCCGGTCTGGCAGGCCGTCGCACAGCTCTTACATCCTGCAAGCGCCACGCGATGGACGCCCGCAAGCATGGCCAGCAGCTGTTCGGGCGGTTTTTTTCTGGTGATAATCATAGTGAACTCCCTTGTCTGACCGTTCCTTCGGAACGGAAATGCGGCGCGGGCTGCCGGATAAAAAGACAGAGCGCGCCTGATACAGGCGCGCTCTGTTGATGAACCTGAAAGATTCTCCCCTTGGGGATTGCTTCTTCGGTGCTGCGCAGCAGCTTTCCAGAGTTCCGTCCGGGATCAGTTCCTTTACCTGAGAGTTCCTTGCGCGAGCCCCTTCGGTGGCATAGTCCTATGCACTCTCCTGATCCTTTCATCCGGCCATATGCAGTTGTAGATCGTGCCCAAAAAATTGCAGCGCGAATGCCGAAACTTATCTACTTTGTTAGCTTACCGCGTGCGGAGGAAAAAAGCAAGCAGAATTTTCCCCTGTCCGGAAATTTTTCCGCCCGCGCCCAGGGCATCCGTCGGAATATGAAAAAGCGGAGCGCCGTGCATCGTGCGCGGCACTCCGTTTATGTTCACGCCGCTGCGCGGCGCTGTTTCTGGTCTGCCTCTTCGGATCGCTCCGGGGTGGGGCAGCTACCCCCTGTAAATTTTCGTTTTCATTATGGACGGCTCAATATCCGAAGCCGAAGCCCCACGGGAACAACTGTGCGCCCTGCTGGCTCTGGCCCTGCGACTGCTGGGACTGCTGGGCGTCGTCTGTTGTCGTGGTGGGCATTGCCGACTGCGTCTTTTCACCGATGGTCACGGTGAGCTCCAGCTCTTCGCCCTGACGATAGACCTTGAAGGTCAGCTCGTCGCCGGGCGTCTTTTCGCCGACGTAGTTGACAAGCTCTGTGCTGGAGTTGATGGCAGTGCCGTCAACCTCTGTGATGATATCATTTTCTTCCAGTCCCGCCTTGGCTGCCGGAGAATCCGCCTCGACCGAACGGACGGCTGCGCCGGTGGGCAGGCCGTAGCCCTGAGCCTCCGAGCTGACGCTGCTGACTGTCACGCCGATGTAGGGCTTGGTGATGCTGCCGGTCTCGATGATACTCTTGACGATGTTCTTGACATGGTTCAGCGGGATGGCAAAGCCGATGTTATCGATGGAAGCCTCGCTGCTCGAGGAGGAGCTGGAATACTTGGCGTTCGTAATACCGATGACCTCGCCGTAGAGGTTGAAGAGCGCACCGCCGGAGTTGCCGGAGTTGATGGCACAGTCCGTCTGGATGAGGTTCATCGTGACATTGCTGGAAAGCGTGACCTCACGGTTCAGGGCGCTGACAACGCCGGTCGTGAGCGAGAAGGTCAGCTCACCGAGCGGATTGCCGATGGCGACGACCTGATCGCCGACGTTCAGATTGTCGGAGTCGCCGAGCACGACGGGCGTCAGGCCCTCCGCGTCGATCTTCAAAACGGCGATGTCGTTCGACTCGTCGCAGCCGACGAGCGTGGCGTCATATTCCGTGCCGTCGTAAAGCGAAACGGTGATGGAGTTGGAATCCTCCACAACGTGGTAGTTCGTCAGGATGTAACCGTCGGCGCTCAGGATGAAGCCGGAGCCTGCCGCAGCGGCCTGGGTCTGATAGCCCCAGTAGTTCGTGGTGATCGAGGTGCGGATGCCGACGGTCGAATTCACGTTCTGTGCGTAAACCTCGGCGGGCGTCATTTCCTTGCTGGTGTCGATCTGCGCGATGTTGATGACGCTGGTTTCGCGGCTTCCCTCATAGACGACGGAGGCCTGCTGCGCTTCCTCGGTGTCTGCGTTCTTCGCGGCCAGATGATTCTGGAGCGCGCTTCCGCCGAAGCCCATCGCGCCGCCGACCAGTGCGCAGCTCAGAACAAGTGCCGTGACCTTTGCGCCGGTGCGGTTCTTCTTCGGCTTCTGCGGTGCTTCCGGAGCGGTGTCCGGCTGCGGCTGATAGCTATACTGCGGCTGATAGCCCTGGTTTTCATTTTCACTTTCATTTACATTTTCAAAACGATAGTCCATAATGAATGCCTCCGTTCAATTTGTTATCTTTTATGTTCCCGATTATAAAGGCGAATTCTGAACAAAAACCGAAACCGGGCTGAACAAATTGTGAACTTTGGCGGGATTTTATGAACGTTCTGAAAAGGCATGATATGGAAATCCCTCAGACAGCGTCTGAGGGATGTTCTCTTATTATAGAACGCCGAAATGCTCGAGCAGGATCTTGACGCCGATCAAAATCAGGATCACGCCGCCCGCGATCTCCGCCTTGGACTTCCACCGCGTGCCGAACACATTGCCGATCTTCACACCGGTGCAGGAGATGGCGAAGGTCGTCAGGCCGATGATGCAGACGCCAAGGAGCGTATTGAGAAGCTCGCTGGCCGCAATGAGCTGAAGCGGCACACAGGCGAAGGTGATTCCGACGGCCAGCGCGTCGATGCTGGTGGCGATGGCCATGACGAGCATGGTCTTGAAGTCGAGGCCCGCCGAGGCATGCTCCTCTTCCTCCTTGGAAAGCGCCTCGCGCAGCATGTTCGCGCCGATCAGCGCCAGAAGGATGAACGCGATCCACGACGAAACCGCCCGGATGTACTGCTCGAAGCGGCTGCCCAGCAGATAGCCCACAAACGGCATCAGCGCCTGAAAGCTGCCGAACCATACGCCGCAGATCGCGGCGTCGCGGAAGCGGAGGCGCTTCATGGCAAGGCCCTTGCAGACCGAAACGGCAAACGCATCCATCGAAAGCCCGATGGCCAGAAGAAGCAATTCGACAAAACCCATAATATCTCTCCCAAAATAAAAATAAGGAGCCGACGCCGCGCGCCGCTCCGAAGCAAACCAGACGCACACACGGCAGACCGCCATCTGTGAGTCTCATCAATTAAGACGCGCCAGACCGAAAGCCGGTCAGTATGTTGACGCGCCGCACCGTCGTGCCGATTACTCCCTCAACGAAGAAAAAGGTAGCATATTTCCAGCGGAAAGTCAAGGGCAACACCGCACAACTCGGCGAGAGATTTTTCGTCAAGTCAAGGTTTGAAAAGTGACGGAATACTGTATGTATTTCAAACTTTTCAAACCGCGGAATCGGCGAAAAAAATCCACCGAAGCGCGAAGATGCAATTGTGCAGTGTTGCCCAAGAGTTTGTCCCGGCTAATCGAAATAGGTTTTTGTGAAGATATACCTTGACAGGCGAGGTATTTCGTTGTATTATGTGGTCACAGCAAGGGAGGCGATGCCATGTCGATCGGTGCAGACCTGATCCGGGGTCATACCGACGCCATCATTCTGGCGCAGCTGCTAAAAAAGGACAGCTACGGATATGAGATCAACAAGACCATTTCCCGATCCTCCGAGGGGGAATACGAGCTTAAGGAGGCAACGCTCTATACCGCCTTCAAGCGCTTGGAGGACAGCGGACAGATCACGTCCTACTGGGGAAGCGAGCCTGTGGGCGCACGGCGGAAATACTACTGCATCACGCCCATCGGGCGGCAGAGCTACGGGCGAATGCTTGCCGAGTGGCGGCAGGCGAAAAAAATCATCGACACACTGATGGAAACGGAGGAAACGATATGCGGGAACGGCTGATCGAATATATTGACGGGCTGTTTTCCGGCGCTGCGCTGAACATGCGCAACGCGGAAATCAAGGAGGAGATCCTGCAAAACACATTGGAGCATTATGACGACCTTCTGAGCGAGGGAAAATCGGAGCAGGAGGCCTATGATACGGTCATTCAGGGCATCGGCGACGTGCGTCCGCTGGTCGAGCCGGAGGGCTCCGCCGTTTCTGCAGAGGCAGCGCCGGAGTCGCAGCCATCCGTGCCGGAGACCGCCGCAGACGAGACGCATCCGGGCCTGCGCGGAGCCGTCGGCGGCATCTGGATGCTGTTCACGGCGCTCTACCTTTTGATCAGCTTCACGACCCACGCATGGCATATCACATGGATCCTGTTTCTGATTGCTCCGGCGGTCATCAACATTCTGAACGCCGTTCTCGACGCGAAGAGCCGTCCCGGCTCCGGACGCAGCGCAGCCATCGCGGCGCTCTGGCTTCTGACCACAGCGCTGTACTTCGTGCTCAGCTTCGCCACCGGCGCGTGGCACCTGACGTGGATCCTGTTCCTGATCGCCGGAGCGGCGACGGGGCTGGTCTCCGCGATCTATGATTGGAAAAAATAAAGGAGATTTTTATGAAAGACAAAAATACGCTGGCCCGCGTGATCCTATGGGCCGTAATCGTTGTGATCCTGTGCGGCGCGTTTGTGGGCGTTCTGCTGCGTTACCGCTTTGAGCAGGCAAATACGGAGCCTGCCGCACCGCTCGCAGCCGCCGATCCTACATTGGAAAACGGCAGCACAGGCAAGGTGTCTGCGCAGGAAGGCGTCAACAATGTTGCAGATAACGAGTCCGCCGCGCCGGACACCTCTCTCGGCGCCGTGGATGCGCAGCTTCCCGCTGCTTCCGCGGCCGCTCAGATCGCCGTATCGGATATCCGCAAGATCGAGGTAGACTGGATCTCCGGCAGCGTGACCGTCCGGCGCGCAGAAGGCGACAGCATTGAATTTTCCGAGGATTATCAGGGCGAGGAGAAATACCGCCTGCGCTACAGCGTGGAAAACGGCACGCTGTACATTCAGGTCTGCCAGAGCGGCACCGTTCTGAACATCCCGAAGAAGGCCCTGACGCTCTCCCTGCCTGATGCGCTCTATCAGGAACTGAAGCTCAGCGTCGGGTCCGCGAAGCTGACGCTCTCGGATGTACGCGCAGACGATCTGGAGCTGGACAGCATCTCCGGCGATATCGAGCTTGCCCGCGTGGAGGCATCCGAGCTCAAGATCGATACGACCAGCGGCAGCATCCGCGGTCAGAGTCTGACTGTCTCCGAGCTGGAGCTGGACAGCGTCAGCGGCAACGCAGAGCTGGAAGGTGCCTTCGATTCCGTAGACGCCAACACGACCTCCGGCTCGGTGACGCTTACGTCCTCTTCCCTGCCGCGTGAGATCGACGCGGACACTGTCAGCGGCGATGTCACGCTCACGCTCCCGAAGGACAGCGCGTTCCGCTATGAATTCGACACCATCAGCGGAAGGCTGAAAAGCTCCCTGCCCGACGCCGTTTCCGGCAGCGATGCGACCGTGGAGATCGACACGACCTCCGGCGGCCTGACCCTCCAGCCGCTGGACTGAGCCGCCGCGCTCCAATATATACAATACCCCCTCTGCGACGGGAAAGCTGTCGCAGAGGGGGTCCTCTTTATGCCTTTTATGCCTTTTCGATCAGCGTCGCGGCCGGAAGCAGCTTTTCGACATCCGCCTGCTCCATCTGTCCCGCGTCGCACAGCTCCGCGATCTTCGGATCGATCGGGAGCCGCGCCAGCACCGGCAGAGAATAGCTGAGCGCGATCTCGTCGAGCTTGCTCTTGCCGAACACCTCGATGCGCTTACCGCAGTCGGGACACTCCAGATAGCTGTAGTTCTCGACGAAGCCGTAGACCGGCACGTTCATCATCCGCGCCATGTTGACTGCCTTTGAAACGATCATCGCCACCAGATCCTGTGGAGAGGTCACAATAATCAGTCCGTCCACCGGCAGCGACTGGAACACCGTCAGCGGCACGTCGCCGGTTCCGGGCGGCAGATCGACAAACAGATAGTCCACATCGCCCCAGCACACGTCCGACCAGAACTGCTTGACTGCTCCGGCGACGACCGGGCCGCGCCATACGACGGGGTCTGTCTCGTTCGGAAGCAGAAGGTTGATGGACATGACCTTGACGCCCTCCTTAGTCACGGCGGGCAGAATGCCGTCGTCGCTCCCAAGCGCAGGCTCATGCAGGCCGAACGCCTGCGGGATGGACGGGCCGGTGATGTCGGCGTCGAGAATGCCGACCGTGTGGCCAAGCCTCCGCATGGCCATCGCCATCATGGACGTGACCGTGGATTTTCCGACGCCGCCCTTACCGGAGACGACGGCAATGACCTTTTTGACATGGGAATTCTTATTTGGCTCTGCCAGCAGGCTCTCGGGCTTACGATCCGCGCAGCTCTCGCCGCAGCTGGAGCAGTTGCCGCTGCATTCACTCATGGAAAAGCACTCCTTTTCATGTTTCTATCCTGATTGTAGCGCCGCAGCGCGGGAATGTCAACTCAGCGCGCCTTCCACCACGCCTTGACGAAGGCAAAGACCTCGCGCAGCTGATAATTGACCTTCAAGATCCACGGCCATGTGTCGCTCGTCAGCCCATAGGGCGTCATGCCGAGCTTCCCCGCGATATATTTTGCCCGGGGCATGTGGAAATCACTCGTGATAATGAGGACGCTTCCGGTGTCAATGCCGCGTTCCTTTGCAAGCTCTGCCGAAAACAGCAGATTTTCCCGCGTATCCGAGGCCTCCGTCTCCTCCACGATGCGGGACGGGTCAATGCCCCGCGCCGTCAGATAGGCGGACATGACCGAAGCCTCCGTCTGCTGCTCGTCCGGCCCCTGTCCGCCGGAGACGAAAGCGGACGCCTCCGGATGCTCCGTCAGATATTCATACGCCCGGTCGAGCCGCTTTTTGAGCGTCAGCGAAGGCTGATCGCCATGGATCTGCGCCCCAAGCACGACCACGAACTGCGGAGCCTTCTCCGGCATGACGTCATCCCTTCCCTGCACAATGATCGCGGCCATCGCGCCGAAAATGACCGTCATGGAAAGCGCGGTCAGGGCAATGAGGATGCGGCCCCAGACCTTCGGCGCGTTCTTCCTTTTCAGCAGCCAGAGCGCCGCCAGCACAGCCGCCAGCAACAGCAGGCATATGCCCGTCATGCCGATATGGAACGGGATCAGGATGCACACGATGCCCAGCACGGCGAAAAAAGCCGCAAAAATCAAAAGCATCATTCCGCGCCCTCCAGCCGCAGGGAGAGAGCCTCCCAGCGCTCCATCATTTCCGCATAGGCGTTCTCCGCCGTCTCCCGCTCTGCCATCAGCCGTGAAAGCTCCTGATAGTCGGACGCCGCCGCGTCGATCTTGCCATCGTATTCATGCAGAAGCGCTTCCTGCTTCTCGATTTCCCGCTCGATGGCGCGGAGCTGCTTTTCCAGACTCTTGTCCGGAGCGGCCGGCTTCACCTTCTTTTCACGCTTTTCCTTCGCGGCCGGAGCCGCCGCCTGAATGCGCTCGAACGAGCGGATGGAGCGGTATTTTTCATAGCCGCAGAGATAGTCGCGGATGTGTCCGTCCTCCAGCTCCCAGATACGCGTGGCAAACTTGTTGACGAAATAGCGGTCGTGCGAGACGAAGATCAGCGCGCCCTCGTACTCTTCAAGCGCATCCTCGACCCATTCGCGCGAGGCGATATCGAGATGGTTCGTCGGCTCGTCGAGGATCAGGAGGTTGATGCTCTCGTCCATCAGCATACACAGCCGCAGGCGGCTCTGTTCGCCGCCGGAGAGCTTGCCGACCGTCTTGTAAACGTCGTCGCCCTCAAACAGGAACGCGCCCAGCCGGTCACGCGCCGTCTGCACCGTGCAGTTCTTCTCGTAAAGCATCGTGTCGAGCAGCGTCCGTTCCGGGTGGTCGAAATGAATGACCTGCGGCAGATACGCCCATTTCACCGACGGGCCGAATTTGATCTTCCCCTCACCCGTCTCCTCGCCCAGCAGGATCTTCAGGAACGTTGTCTTTCCGGTGCCGTTGTCGCCCAGCAGCGCAACGCGCTCACCGCCGCCCATCTCCAGATCGACGCCGGAAAACAGCGTTCTGCCGTCGAACTGCTTGGAGAGGTTTTTGATGGACAGAACCTCGTCGCCGAAGAAATCGCGCTGGTTGAAGCGCGCGCGCATGGTCTTGTCCCTGGTGGGCTTGTCCGTTTTTTCGATGCGCTCCATGCGGTGCTGGATGGACATGGCGCGGCGGTAGAGTGTGCGGTTGTTGATACCCCAACCCTTCATGCGCTCGAGCGTAAAGCCGAGCTGGCCAAGCTTGGCCTGCTCCTTCTCGTATTGCTTGAGCTGAAGCTCGAAGCGCGCCTGCTTTTCCTGCACATAGAACGAATAATTGCCGCTATAGAACTCCGCCTTGCCGTCGTGGATCTCCACGATGCGGCTGACGACGCGGTCGAGAAAATACCGGTCGTGCGAGATGGTCAGGACGGTGCCCTTGAACTTCTCGATGTAGTCCTCGAGCCACTCCACGCTGTTCATATCGAGGTGGTTCGTCGGCTCGTCGAGCAGCAGGATGTCCGTCCTTTCCAGCAGCAGCCGCGCCAGATTGACGCGCGTCTTTTCTCCGCCGGAGAGGCTTGCAAACTCCTGCCCGCGCTGCGCGGCGGAGATGGCAAGGCCGTTGCAGATCTTGTCCGTCTCCGTGTCGGCCTCGTAGCCGCCGCCCGCCGTGAAGCGGTTCATCAGCTCGTCGTAGCGGCTCAGCAGCTCCTGCGGGGTGTGGTCGGACATCTGCGCCTCGATGGCCTGCATCTGCACCCGGATGCGGTCGAGCTGCGCGAATGCCGTGCGCAGCACGTCGTCCACCGTATAGCCCGCCGGATAGACCGGGATCTGTGAGATCAGCCCGACCTTCTTCCCGGACGCAAACGCGATCTCGCCGGAATTGTAGTCCAGCTCACCGGTCAGGATCTTGAAGAGAGTCGTCTTGCCCGCGCCGTTTTTGCCGAGCAGGCCGACGCGCTCCCCCTCCTGAACGTCGAAGGAAATGCCGTCGAGTACGTTGCGCTCCGAATCGAAGCTTTTTACCAAATCCTTGACAGAAATGTCTATCATAAGTTCAATCCTCTGTGTAAACTGTCATTCTGCCTGACAGTCATGGTCTATTTTATACTGTGCCAGAAATTCGCTCCGGGTAAATAACAGATTAATCGCTTGCAGCAGAGCATTTGCGCTCAAATGCTCCGGCAGGCCCAGCTCCTTTTGCAAGGTCTTGCGGCGCGAGGCGCTGTCCGCGTGTCCGCTGAGCCGAAGGGTATAAAGGTCGGCCTTCGTGACCGGCTCGGAGGATGCGGAGATGTTTTCGCCGTCCAGCTCCGCGCCTGCATTCCGAAGGGCCTGCAATAAAACCTCCGGCGTCATGCCCTCGACGCCGAGCTTGCCCTCTTTTCCGGGCGCGGACTTGCGCTTTTCCTTGCCGTAGATATCCGGGATATACGCCTGTAGGATATTTTCGCCGTGCAGCGCGTTTTTCAGAAAATTCCGAATGACGAAGCCCGCGCCGTCGGAGTCCGTCAGGATGATGAGGCCGCGCCTGCGGGCGGCGGCGCGCAGAAGCGCCAGCCGCTCACGGTCGTTCATGATGCCGAAGCCGCGCGTCTCAAAAACAGGCGCGTCCACAAGCTGACGGAGCGTGTTGACGTCGTAGCGCCCCTCGACGACGATGGCCTGCTTGAGCTTAACCACGGCGCGCCTCCTGTGCCAGCTCCACGACCAGCAGCTCCAGAAGCCGTTCGGGATCGTCGTAGCTCGTTTTCATGCGCACGTCCGTTTGGAGGCACAGCTCCACCGAGCGGCGGCAGAAGCCCTCCGAGGCCCGCCGGGCCGCCGTCATGGTCAGGCCCGCCGGATAGCTCTTGAGGCCGGTCAGCTCCATAAGGACGTCCTGCCCCTTTCCGCAGGCCATGATGGTCTTGGCATAATGCAGTCTGCGCATCTGCGAGCCGATCGCGCCCAAAATCAGATTGCAGTCCTCCTGCATGGCGAACAGCTCCCGCAGTCCGGTCAGCGCCCGTTCATATTCGCCTCCCGCGATGGCGTTCGAGATATCGAAGGTGCGCGCCTTGAGCGCAGGCGTCACCATCGCGTCAATGTCGCTTCGGGCAACGGCGGGCGTGGTGCAGTAATTGGCGACCTTCTGAATTTCCGGCCCGAGCGTCGTCATCATGCCGTCGGTGATGAAGATGAGATAGCGGCACAGCTCGTCGGAAATATCCTTGCCTGCGGCGCGGAAATGCCGCGCGATCCACGCGGCAAGCTCACGCTCGCTCTGGCGCTTGAACTCGACGACGCAGGCGTTCTTCCGGACGGCCTCGGCCAGCTTTTTCATAGTGCCGTTGATCTTGAACTCCACAGTGTCGTAGCTGAACACCACGCAGCAGTAGTCCGGGATATCGCTGAGCAGCTGCGCATACTGCGTCCGCTGCGCCTCCGGAAGCTTGAACAGATCCACGTCGTCCACGCGGATGAAGGTGCGCTCGGCCATCATCGGCATGGCCTCGAGCGCCTCGGAGAACGCCTCCGGCGTCAGCTGTTCGGCGCTGAAGCGGTGCTCGTTGAAGGCCCCGGCGGGGCCGCCTGTGAGTTTCCCCGTCAGCATCCGCAGATAGTGTTCGCGCAGATAGGCTTCTTCACCGCAAAAAATATAAAAATTCTGAAATTCCCCGTTTTTGAGATCGGCCTTGAGCCTTTGCAGGCCGTCATCCGGGGTCTGTGCCGTTTGTCTTGCCATATATCGGCCCTCTGATCGTAATGGTCCCGCATTGATCGGTGCGATAGACCGCAGCGCCCGCCGCCTCGATGCGCGCCAGCGTCTGCGGCGACGGATGTCCGTAGAAATTGTCCTCGCCCACGGAGATCAGTACGGTCTGCGGGCGGAGCCTGCTCAGGAGCGCGTAGCCCGTCGAGCCTGCCGCGCCGTGATGGCCCGCCACCAGCAGCTCCGTCTGCGGGATATCCTCCCGTTCCAGAAGAAGCTGCTCCGTCTTTTCCGTCATATCGCCAGTTATCAGCATATCATATTCTCCGGCCGATGCCAAGACGGAGATTCCGGAATCGTTGCTGCTTTTGTCCGAAAGCGGCGCAAAGATCTGCAATTCTCCGCCCGGAAAGCGCACGGAAAGATCCTCCCGCACCAGATAGACCGCACAGCCGCGCTCCTTCGCCTTGGAAAGGATCTCGTTTTTCAGTCCCGTTTCGTCGCCGCTATCCGGCAGAAACAGGCTTTCCACCCGCTGCCGCTCCAGAAGCTGCGCCACGCCGCCCGCATGGTCGGCGTCATAGTGTGTCACGACCAGCGCCTCGATGCGGTATTCGCCGAAGCTCTGCAAATACCGCGCGGCATTCTCGCCCGCGCTCCACGGGTCCCCGCCGCCGCAGTCGATCACCGCCGTCCACGTCCCGCGCTGATAAAGCAGGCATTGTCCCTGTCCGACATCCAGCGCCGTGAACGTAAAATACGGCAGATGCAGCTGCGCATACGCCATCAGCAGCGACAGGCACAGCGTCACGGCAAAGCACGAAACGCTCACGCGCAGCCGCGGCCTCTGCGGCAGGAAGATATGCAGGAGCAGCGCGATGTAGAAGAAAACGCACCATGCCAGAATATAGCTGTTTTCCGGATACAGCGCCGCGCATGGAAGCTTGGAAAGCAGCCGCGCCGTCCCGAGCACATACCGCACCAGCCAGCCCAGCAGCCACGCAGGCCCCAGCGCGAGGCCCTTCCAGACCAGCGCCAGCAGCGCGACGCCCATCCCCGCCGTAAAGAGGATGCTGACCACCCAGAGCGTCAGCATATTGCAGAGCGGCGCGATCAGCGAGACCGTCCGGAAATGGTACGCCGCCAGCGGCAGCGAAAACACCATCGACGCGATGGAGCAGCAGAAGGCGGAAGCCATGCTCATCGCAAGCTTATGGACGGCCGCCGGGCCGTAATATAGCTTCCGAAACCACTTTTTCTCCATCAGAGGCTGATAGAGCCTCCGCGCAAACAGTAAGATCCCCGCCACGGATGCAAACGAAAGCTGAAAGCCGATATCCATGAGCGTCCACGGGTTCTCCAGCATCAGCGCCAGCGCCGCTGCGCCCAGAGAGGTCGGCGCATCGTATTCCCGCCGGATCAGCGGCGCCAGAAGCAGAAGCGTCTGCATGACGCCCGCCCGGACGGCAGACGCGGACGCGCCGGTCATCAGAACGAAGAACACGATGACCGGAATGCCGATCATGGCGGCCAGACGCCGCCTGCCGCCGCAGAGCAGAACGATCACGCCGAGCAAAATGGAAACGTGCATCCCGGAGACTGCGACCGTATGATAGATCCCGGCGATGGAAAGCTCGTTCCGCGTCTGCCGGGAAAGGCCGCTTCGGTCTCCGGTCAGAAGCGCCGTCAGGGAGCCGCACGCATTCGCGTCGAATACCTCGGCGAGCCGCGTGCGCAGGCGCTCCGAAAACCGCGCGGGCCAGAAGCGCGGCCCCACATGCGCCGCCGGAGCGATCTCCGCCGCCGAACGCGCGCTCAGAAGGAACCAGACGCCCTGCGTCCGGGAATAGAGGTTTTCATCCGGCGAAACGCTCCCCGGCGCAAGCTTGAGCTTCACGCGGCAGCTTACCCGGTCGCCGGGCCGCAGCTCCGGCTCCTGCTCGCGCAGATAGAGGGTGCAGCGCAGCCGCCGCCCGTCCAAACGAAGCTCCACCGGAGCGGCCGCGCCGTATTTGCCCGCCTCCGGCGTTTCCAGCACCAGCGCGTCGATCTGCATTTCCGCGCCGTCATACCGCGCCGCGCTGCCAAGCGCCAAAGCGCGGTAGCCGGCGCACCACGCAAGTCCCACCGAAACGCCCAGCAGGCAGATCCGGAGCGCGCGCAGCCTGCGTTCCCGCCGCAGAGGCGGAAGCAGGGATATGCCCGCCGCGAGAACGGCTGCGGCCAGCACCGGCAGCGCGGAGGGCATCGTCAAAACAGAAAAGGCCGCCGCAGCGGCAAAAGCGGCCGCAAAAATCAGCAGCCTGCGCATTACTTTTTCTCTCCCAAGCCAAGCAGATAGTCCGTCGTCACGCCGTAATACTCAGACAGCTTCACCAGCGCCCAGACCGGGATCTCGCGTTCGCCGAGCTCATAGCGGCGATAGACGCTTCTCTGCATATGCAGCATATCCGCGATCTCCTGCTGGGTCTTGTCGTGATCCTCACGCACGTCGCGGATCCTCTGAAAATACATGGCATCACCCCACGCGGAGATGATACCATACGGCGTCATCTTCGGTTGCGCAATGGCTCCAAACGGTCTCATTTTTCGACCTGCTTCGGCATGGGATAAAAGAAAAGCGCCTGCAAAAGCAGGCGCTTTGGGAAATATCCTGTAAGGCTGTGCAGATGACTGGTTACTCCGCGCTGCCGTCCTTCTGACCGGCAATGTGGATCTCAATGGCCGTGTCCTCCGGCTCTGCGGGCGTCTGCTCGGGCTTCTCGCAGCAGCAGTGCTCCTCGGCAGGCGCTTCCTCAGGCTTTGCACAGCAGCAGGTCTCCTCAGCGGGCGCGTCCTCGGTCGTGCCGCAGCAGCATCCGCAGCCGGTCTCTTTCTCGGCGGGTTCGCTCTCCTCGGCAGGCTCCTCCGCGGCTTCCTTAGCCTCGGGCTCCTCGGAGGCGCGCAGCTGCTCGATACGGTCGCGCAGCTCGGCGATCAGTGCGTTGGATTCGTCGATCTTGTGGCACCACGGCAGATATTCCGCGCTGTCCATCTCCTCGCCCACGGCGTAGTCGCGGTAGTAGAGCTGGCCCAGCTGCTGCTGCGCCTTGCGGATCTTATCCTCCTCGGCGTAGATCGCAATATTCGCCTTTGCAATGGATGCCAGCTGAACAGCCTTGTCCTTCGCAGCCATCGCCGTTTCGATGGCAAAATTCTTTGCATGTTCCAGATTTTCCGCGAAATTCATAATATGAACTCCTTTCTTGCTTTTTATTTGTGACTATTATAATCCTTCGCGCGGATTTGTGAAGCGGATTTTTCCTCAATTTGCAGAAAATTCACATATTCTCCGATTCCGGCGTATCCGGCTGCGGTGCCTCCGCCTCCGCCTGTTTTCTGCGGTTGACGTAGAGCGTCTCCGGTGTGGGACGGCGCTTCACCCGCACCCACACGATCACGCCGGCCGACACGACGAAGAACACGGCCGCCAGCAGCTGGCTGACGCGGATGCCGGTCGAGAAAAGATAGAGGCTGTCCGTGCGCAGGCCCTCGATCCATGCTCTTCCAAGGCCGTACCACGCCATGTAGAGCAGGAACACCTCGCCGTCGAATTTTCTCCGCTTCGAGTAGATGTGCAGCCCGATGAAGCCGATCAGGTTCCATGCCGATTCATAGAGGAAGGTAGGATGGTAATAGACCACCTCTCCGTTGGCCTCGACAAGGCCCATCTTCAAAAAGCAGTCCGTCACGGCGCCGTGCGCCTCGCGGTTCATGAAGTTGCCCCAGCGGCCGCAGAACTGGCCGATGATGACCGCCATCGCCGCCAGATCGAGCAGCACGGTCGCAGGGATCTTTTTCACCTTCGCCACGACCAGCAGCGTCAGCGCGCCGCCGATAATGCCGCCGTAGATGGCGAGTCCGCCCTCCCAGATGTAAAGCACGGAGATCGGATCGTCCCTGTATAGCTCCCAGTAGAAGATGCAGTAGTAGGCTCTGGCGCAGATCACGCCAATGGGCACCGCCCAGAGCACCATGTCCAGCACGTCGTCCTGCGTGATGCCGAAGTCCTTTGCGCGGTACATCATGTACAGCACGGCCAGCAGGAAGCCCGCCGCGATGATGATGCCGTACCAGTAAATGCTTTTCCCGAATACCGTAAAGGCGACGGGATCCGGATCGACCGTGATCCCCAGATTCGGGAAGGTGATCGGAGACGCGAGAAACATATTGCTTTACCCCCTCTGCTCATTCGCCGGTTCAATGACCGAGAGCGCTGCCCGCTCTTTTTTGACGTTTTCCCGCACGAAAAGTTCCACATCCTCCGGCGTGACCGCATGGAACAGCGCCGGATAGTCCAGATACTCCACACCCTCGAAGCCGCAGCTGCACATGGCGTAGCAGACGCCCTCGAAGCTGTCGAGGTCGCGTGTGCGCCGCCCGAGCATGGACTTTTTCAGCCGCTCGAACTGCGCCCGGTCCACGCCCTCGCGCGCGACGCGCTCCGCCTCGGCAAGCAGCTCGTCGAGCACAAGCTCCGGCGTTTCGCTGTCGCCGGAGGCGACCAGCAGCGCAAGGCCCTTCATATGCTCAAAGTTGCAAGAGAAATCGGCATCGATCACGCCCTGCTCATACAGTCGCTGATAGAGCGCCGACGACTCTCCGACCAGCAGCTCCGCCGCAAGGTCGCCGATGATGTCCATGCGCTCCGCCTCCGTGCCGTCCTCTGCGGGCGGGCATTTGAAGCCGATCGCAAACGTCGGCATCGAGACCTCCATTTTCTTTTTTACGGAGGTCTCGCGGCAGGCCATGTCCTCCGCCGCGCCGTAGTCACGGACGGCGCGCTTCTGCGCGCCCGCCGGCGTATACTGCTTCGCAAGCTCCGCAACGCGCTCCGCGTCCACGTCGCCGATCACACAGAGCATCATGTTTCCCGGATCGTAAAACGCCTTATGGCAGGCGTAAAGCGTCTCGGGCGTGATCTCCGCGATGCTCTCCACGCTTCCGCAGATCGGGATGCGCGCCGGATGGCGGCTGTACATCGCCGCGAACAGGTTCTCAAAGCACGCCGAATCGGCGTTGTCCTCATACATGCGGATCTCCTGCTCGATGATGCCGCGCTCCTTGTTCACGCTTTCGTCCGTGAAATACGGCGTCGTCACCATCCGCAGCAGGATTTTCAGGTTTTCTTCAAAGCAGTCGGTGCATTCGACATAATACGCCGTCATGGTGTAGTTCGTAAACGCATTGTTGCCGCCGCCGTATTCGGCGTACTGCTCCATGGCGTTTCCCTCCGGCAGATCGAACATCTTATGCTCCAGATAGTGCGCCACGCCCGCCGGAACGGCACAGTCCTTTCCCGCAAAGGAAAAGCGCATATCGATCGAGCCGAAGTCCGTCGCCAGAAACGCGAATTTTTTCGCAAAGCCAGGCCGCGGAATGACGCGGACGGTCAGTCCGTTCGGCAGCTTCTCTTCAAAATAGTGCTCGCCAAGAGCCGGAAAGTCTTTTCGGATCATGCTTCGGCTCCTTTCAGAAAATAGATCGTGTCGAGCGTCAGCCGCTTCGCGGCCGCCGCGGCCTCCTGCTTCGTAATGTCTTCGATCTTCTTTGCCAACGCGTCCAGCGTCCCGTCCAGTCCGGCGGCGGCGTTTCCGATATAGAAATCGTCGAGCCGTCCGGGGCTGTCGGCGGCGCTTTTCAGCTCGGAGAGAATATAGCGCTTCGCGGAGTCGAATTCATAGTCGGAGATATTGCCCGCGCGGCACTGCTCGAGCTGATTCAGAATTTCCTTCTTCGCCGTCTCATAATTGGCCGTCTCGATGCCGGAGGAGACGAGCATCACGCCCTTGAACTTCTCCACGGAGGAGCCTGCGTAATAGCACAGTGACATCTCCTCGCGCACCTTGGTAAAGAGCTTGCTCGTCGCGCCGCCGCCGAAAATGGCGTTCATCATCAGCAGCGCCGGATAGCCCTCGTCCGCCGCCGTGCAGCCGGTACGAAGTCCGATGGCAAGCTTTCCCTGCGCAACGTCCATCGTCTCGACCTTCTCGCGCACTGCCTCCGCCCGCTCCACAACGCTCGTTCCGACCGCCGTGCATACTCCGCGCGGCAGCTCCTTCAGCGCCTCGCGGAAGGCCTCCGCCGCGTCCGCCGCCGTTTTTCTGCCCATGTAGAAGATCTCCACGCGCGAATGCGCCAGAATTTCATTGTAATGCGCAAAAAGGCTCCGCTCGTCCTCGCGCTCCACGTCCTCCAGCTCGCCAAGCCGCGCAATGCCGTAGGCCTCGCCGGCGCACATCGTCCCCAGCAGCTGCGAGACCGCATAGCTGCGCTTGTTGTTGATGCGCGACTCGATGGCGTTGGCAAGGTTGCGCTTTTCGCTCCTGACCACATCCGCGCGGAAGCAGCCGTTTTCCAGCTTCGGGTGCAGCAGCGTATGGCTCACGAAGTCCAGCACTTCGGAGAATACCGGCTCCCCCGCAAGCGCGTCCTCGATATAGTCGGCGAAAAAGCCCGTCATCTGCATCTCGCCCTTTTTCCGCACCAGCGTGCCGACACTTGCTCCATAAAGCTCGTCAAGGCGCGCAGAAATGACGCGGATATCGGGCCAGCGTTCGCTTCCGCGCAGCAGGACGCTCGGGATCAGCGCGTTGGCCGACGCCTCCTCCCGGCGCATCGGCCGCAGGAGATTGACGCTGAAGCAGCCGGTCTTGAATTTATCCGTCTGCACGGAGGTCAGAAAGACATCCGGCAGGATCTCGATTCGATTGTCCATAATTTCTTCCTTTGCCTGTTGATAGACTGTATTATACTCCATCCGCGCCGAAAAGTAAAATATCTCTTGTTATTCTCCCGGAATTCATGTAAAATATATGGGTAGCACTGCGCCCTTCCGGCGCGGTGCCGCCAACAGATTTCCTTTCGGGAGGCATTGTCATGCAGTGGATCGAAGTGACCGTCAAGACCACCTCCGCCGCGATCGAGCTGGTCGCCGAGCGTCTGACGGTTCTGGGCTTTGACAGCTTTATTATAGACGATCAGGAGGAATTCCATGAATTTCTCGATCAGAACCGTCAGTATTGGGACTATGTGGACGAGGAGCTGGAGCGGCAGATGACCGGTCTGTCGCAGATCCGGCTTTATCTGGAGGACGGCCCCGCCGCCCCGGAGACCGTCAGCCAGCTCCGCGATCAGCTTTCCGCGCTGCGCGCGCAGTATCCCGGCGTAGATTTCGGTACGCTTGAGGTCGCGCTGGCCAACGTCCGCGACGAGGACTGGGAAAACAGCTGGAAGCAGTATTATCAGCCGCTGCCCATCGGTGAGCGGCTTCTGGTCGTGCCGCAGTGGCTCTCGCCGGAGAATCCGGAGCACCGCATCCCCGTTCTGCTCGACCCCGGCATGATCTTCGGCACCGGCGCGCACGCCTCCACGCAGATGTGCATGCGGGAGCTGGAACGCACGATCCGCGGCGGCGAGCGTGTGCTTGATCTCGGCAGCGGCAGCGGCATCCTCTCGATCACCGCGCTGCTGCTCGGCGCAAAGACCGCCGTCGGCGTGGATATCGACCCGAAGGCGGAGGACATCGCCCGTGAGAACGCCGCCATCAACGCGCTGTATGCCGACCGCTTCACCGCCGTCACCGGCGACGTGATCGGCGACCGGGCCATGATGGAGCGCCTCGGAGACGGCTATGACATCGTGCTGGCCAATATCGTCGCGGATGTCATTATTCCGCTCAGCCCCGTCGTGCCGCATTTCCTGACAAAGGAGGGCGTATTCATCTGCTCCGGCATTCTCGATACGCGCTTTGACGAGGTCTCTGCCGCCATCGAGCGCGCCGGAATGCGCATCGTCTCGTCCGACCGTCAGGAGGCGTGGCGGCGGACCACCGCCATGCGCGCAGAGTAAGGAGGCGTTTTCTTGCGCATTTTTTCCTATCGCAACAAGCGCGCGTTCAAGCGCACGCTTCTGATCGCGGGCGGCGCCGCCTTGCTGCTGCTGGCCCTTTGCATCAGCCGCTTCGTGTATTTGCAGCGCTATATCACCTACACCGACGACGGCGCGAAGCTGAACTATGACCAGCACATCGAGCCGTCCGGCACGCAGCCTGCGGAGCTGAACCCGGAGCAGTATCCCTTTGAGATCATCGTGGACACCGGCTCGGACGATCCTGCGGAGGCCGACGCGCAGAAGCAGTTTTCCGGCTACTATATCACGACCAACATGCTGGCAAAGGATGTTCAGGCCGTGCGGGATGCGCTCGACAGTCTGGACGGCCTCACGACCGTCATGATCGACGTCAAGAGCGTATTCGGCTACTATTATTACTCCTCGGAGCAGCCCGGCGCGGAGACCGCCGACGCGGACATCGCCGCCGTGGACAAGCTGATCTCCGATCTGACGAAGCGCAGCGGCCTGACCGTGATCGCGCACGTCCCCGCCTTCTCCGACCCGCTGTTCGCCTTTGACCACCAGTCTGACAGCCTCGCCATGTACTCCGGCGCGCTCTGGATGGACGACCGGCGCTGCTACTGGATGAATCCGAACAGCAGCGCCGTGCAGGGCTTCTTAAGCTCCATCGCCATCGAGCTGAGCGATCTCGGCTTCGACGAGGTCGTCTTTGACGATTTCTACTTCCCGGACAGCGAGGCCATCGCCTGGAACGGCAGCGTTTCAAAGGAGGATGCAGTCCTGAACGCCGCGAAAAGCATCACCGACAATATGCAGGGCGTGAACATCCACGTCAGCTTCGGTTCCAGCGCGCCCGCCATGGCCGCCTATGCCTACCGGCTCTACATTCGCACCGACGATCCCACACAGGTCATGACCGTCATGGATTCCATGCAGGAGGTCATGACCGACATTCCCGCGCAGGTCGTGTTCGTCACATCCTCGCGCGATACGCGCTTCGCGCAGTGCAGTGTCCTGCTGCCGCTGCTGGCGGAGGAATGAGCCGCACCCGCGCCTGCGGACATACATAAGCTGCACAAATCGCCTTCTGAATACACACAGCGGCCCTCGGAATGCTCCGGGGGCCGCTGCTTTATTCTTATTTTCCGTGTCCCTCGCCCGCGATCATGTGCAGCGCGTGCTCCAGCGCGGGCAGGGCCGCGCCGAGGTTTTCCCGTGCCGCCTTCTCCGACCCCGGCAGATTTACGATCAGGCTCGTTCCTCTCGTACCCGCGACTGCGCGGGAGAGCATCGCGCGCGGCGTGACCTTAAGCCCCTCGACCCACATTGCGACCGGGATGGCGCGGATCTCGCGCTCGAGCACGGCCAACGTCGCCTCCGGCGTAACGTCGCGCGGAGACAGGCCCGTTCCGCCGGTGGTCACGATCAGGTCTGCATGCAGCTCGTCCGCGCATTTTTTCAGAACGGCGGAAATCTCCGCCTGCTCGTCCGGCACGATCTGTGTATGTACGACCCGATAGCCCGCTTCCTCCAGCATTTTTACGACGGCCGGGCCGCTCGTGTCCACGCGCTGGCCCCGGCTCCCAAGGTCGCTGACGGTAATGACTGCTGCTGTGTATCCCATAACGCTATTCCCTTCTGCTTTATTTCCGATAGCCCAGCGCCGCGGAGATCATTCCCGCCGTGGCGCGCACCTTCTCGACGGCCTGCGCAAATTCCTCGGAATGTGTGCTGCGGAACATGCCGATCACGCCGACCGTATACCGCGCCTCGCCGTCCACCGTGCGCACCGGCGCGGAAATGGACCGCAGGCCGATCTTGTACTCTCCATTTTCAATTGCATAGCCGTTTTCGCGGCAGCGCTCGATCTCCTGCATCAGCTCCGGCAGCTCCGTGATCGTATGCGGCGTGAACTGCGTCATTTTCTGCCGCCGGAGCAGCTTCTCCGCATCCGCGCGGGCCATCTGCGCCAGAAACACCTTGCCCTGCGACGTGCAGTAGATAGGCAGCCGCGCGCCGACGTCCGAGACGATACGGAGCTTGTCCCGCGCCTGCACCTGATCGAGCGTGATGACGCTGCCGCCCTCGCAGATGGAGAGCATGACCGACGCGCCGGTGTCCGCCGCCAGATGCTCCATATACGGCTTTGCCGCCGCAGAAATATCCCATGAGCGGCCGATCTGACAGCCGTATTCAAAAAGGCGCAGGCCGAGGCCGTATTTTCCGTCCGTCCCCTGCGAGATCACATCGTATTCGCGCATCGTGGTCAGCAGGCCGAAGGCCGTGCTTTTCGGAAGCTCCGCCTGCTCTGCGATCTCCTTGAGGGACAGCGGCCTGCCGCTCACAGAGAGCAGCTGCAAAAGCTGCATCGCCTTTGCAACCGACAGGATCGTATTTCCGTTTGGCATATTTTTCGGCTTCCCTTCCCCGTTTCTGCCCGCTTTTTCCGCAGGAACGGCCTTTGCTGCTTCTATTTTAATGTGCGGCTGCGCTCTGTGTCAAGTTTATCCGGCGATTCCGTCTGATTTTCCGGTATTGTCGGACGCTTCACTTGATTTTGCTGCCGAAATTTGATAAAATCTGCATAGTATCTTTGAAAGAATAACGGTGAGAAGGATGCAGGATCAGCTTGGCCGGAAAATTTCATATCTGCGCCTGTCCGTGACCGATCTGTGCGATCTGCGCTGCGTCTACTGTATGCCGGAGCACGGCGTTCCGAAGCGTGCGCATCATGAGATCTGTTCGCTCGAGGAGCTGCGCGACATGACGGCAGCCGCCGTCTCGCTGGGCGTGCGCAAGGTGCGCGTGACCGGCGGCGAGCCGCTGGTGCGCAAGAAGGACGTGCTTAAGCTGGCCGAAAAGCACAACGATGTGCAGTTTGCCATCTACACCAACTCTACCCTC
>ERZ780083.68-NODE-68-length-37175-cov-13.575916_pt1 | contig 37175 bp, 38 predicted proteins | sample MGYA00511838_ERZ780083 | MGnify/ENA primary metagenome ERZ780083 (study PRJEB29588, sample SAMEA2152602) | human gut metagenome | biome: human gut; feature: human-associated habitat; material: faeces | place: Denmark | collected 2008/2010 ...
TCCGGCGGCAATCAGACGGGAGATCGCCGCCGGTGTTTTATTCATGCAGCGACGGCCATCAGAATTGACGCCGCAACTGCCGCTTGAAGTGGAGAAAACCGCACATGGTAGTGGGTATTCAGCGTTTCAAACTTTGCTTCCTGTTCATTTTGCACCTGGATGGACGTGACCAGTGAGGTCAGAATGAACTGCCCTTCGTGGTCGATGAGCGCGCTGCTGCCGACCTTCAGCGGCCGGAGCAGCCGCCCGTGGAGCATCCTTGTGTGCTGATCCTTCATTTTGTCGCCTCCTTCCCATCTCCGCGGAACCGCAGATAGGCGGAATACAGACTTTTGAGCATCCGGCGTACACGCCGCGGGTCGAGATTGTACCGCGCGGCGATCTCCGCAATGCTGTACCCATGCAGGCGCAGCAGCGCAAACGCGGCCTGCTGCGGTGTTCCGCATTTTTGCAGCTCCGAGAAGAAATATGCTTCGGGCAATTCTGCGTCGCAGACGGTCTCTCTGCGGCCGTAAAGCGCGCAGTAGGCTTCCTCTGCCTGCCTGCGCCGGCTCTCTCCGCGCTTCCACGACACAATGCTTTGCTGCATCGCGCGGTAAGCGACGGTGGAGAACGAAAAGCGGCGCAGATAGGCATGGGAACAATAGCGTTCCACAGCGCGCAGGTAGCCCATAACGGCAAGATCGTAATATTCGCCAGGATCATACCGCTGCTCCTGCAAAAACGCATAGACCAGCTTGTGATTCTTTTCGGCAAATCGCATCTGCCGTTTGCTTAGCGGAGCAAGCTTTGTTGATTGCTTTTGTTTAGAGTGGCAGCTCGTCGCGTTCGCCGTCAATGACGCCCGGATAGGAAAAGTGGTCGCCGTTGTCGGCAAGCTCCAAGGGAGCCGTGCCGGTGAGTGATTCCACATCGGAATTGTAGTTCTCCACACGCTGTGCCAGAAGCGATTTGACCTGCTCTTTGAAATTTGCTGCGTAGCTTTTAACAGCCGCAAGACCTTCCCCCTCAAGATCCCGTACCTTTCGGAACGTGGCGACACTGTAGGTATAGCCACCACTTTCCGCGCGTTTCAGACCGATCTCCACGATGGCGGAATAGCTGGGGCGCCGGCGGGCAACAAAGGCGAGGTTCATGAAATCATTGAACGGGCGCAGGCTTGTGGGCGGCAGGGAGAGCTGCAGCGGAAGATACTCGCCGCTGCGCAGCAGATAGATCTGCCGCATATTTTTGCAGGCTTTTCCGCTGCCGTTTGCCGTACTGCCGAATTGGTTGAATGCACAGGCTGCGCAGACGCCGCCCGGTTCACCGTAGCCCTGCTTGCCGTCGAAGGACTGGCAGAATGGCGGCACGTTGTCGTCGTACTCGCTGCCCTCTGGCCAGTAGGCGTTGGCGAGATGGTGATAGAGAATCACGCCGACGAGCTTGCGCTCATAGTCGGGGTTGTCCGGGTCATCGCCGCGAATCTCAAACTGCAGATTTCCGCCGCCGGGGATCTTGACCCGCTGCATGGTCAGCTGTAAGCCTTCCATATCGTCGGCAAGATCCTCACTTGAAAAATCGCTGTCCAGCGCTGTGGGAAGTACAAAATTCTGATACACATCAACTGCGGTGTTATTCTGAATACTCATAAAGAAAACTCCTTTTCAAATTTTACTGTCTGCCGTCATGCGGCAAGTTTTGTGACCTGTGTCTGATTGATCTTTTGCAGCAGCAGCGGCGACATCGTCATCACGCTGTAGCCGATCTCCTCCAGCTTCGTTGCGCGGTCATAGCTTTCAACATCCTGACTGAACCGCGTGACAGCGTTTGCAAGACCGTAGAGCGTAAAGTCTCCGTCTTCAATCAGATGCTGCAAAACACCCTTGCCTTCTTCCTCTAAGATACCGAAGCTGGAACCGGCGAGCTTGACAAGACCGGGCAGGTCCTGCGTGTTGAGCTGCGCCTGCTTGCTTTCCCGCATCCGCTCCAGAACCGTCGAGAATCTGGCTTCGTCAACGGCAGCGCGCACAGTGTCCTGAATCTTCAGGACAAATGTACGATCCTCGGCGTCCAGCGTCTGCTGGGAATAGAGGGCGAAGTTTACATCCGTGGTGTTCACGCGGCCGATGTGCGCCCGGCGGGTGCCGGCTTCATTTACAACCATGCCGTTGGAGCATACCAGCCGGTAAATGAGTGGCTGAATGTTGACGGCACCAAGTCCTGTCTCGCTGTTGGAGATCATAATGCCGGCCTGCACAATATCACCGGGAATAACCTCTGCCTGCAAGCGCGGATTGACAACTTTTAGATACATCCGGTCGTCAGTGATCTCGCAGCTTTCAAAGCGTGCGCCCTCCATTTCGCCAATGATGGGAAGAACAACGCGGGCGATGTCCAGATTGTCGATGCGGCGATAGCGGTTGCTGAGAAACGCTCTGGCCTTGCCGTCCATCGTGCGCAGCAGCTTCTGCTCCGGTTCTTTCTGGAACCAGCGGTTGACGTTGTAGCTCAGAAGCGCGGGATCGCGCTGGAGCATCCGGTCATAATACTTGCTGGGAATGTCCAGATAGGTGCCGATCTGCTGGTGTGCGGTCTGCTGAATTTCCAGTGGCTCGATCTGGTCGATACCCTCGCGGTCGAGCACACGGATCACAGGGCTGTCGCCATATGTATCCATGTACAGACGGTCGGTTGCGACCAGATAGTCTGCCTTTGCCTCCTGCTGGCGCAGGATCTCGCGGCTCACATCCTGAATACTGCGTCCGCTTTTCATTCGTGTTTTCGCTCCCTTCTAAAAAATTACCATGATACGGCGATCTCACTGTCATGAACGCTTGCGGTCAGGCCCTCGCTTTCCAGTACCTGTCCCAGACGCGGCCAGTAGACCTTCGGCGGGAATGCGGTCAGATGCTCCTGCGGAACATCCCGCGTGTCGTCGTCTTCGTGGATACACACGCTGCCGTCTTCTTTCAGCGTCAGGCTGCTGTGGCCGCGGGAATCCAGATCGGCGATTACACGCTCCAATACTTCACGTCCCTCCACGTCATACCAGACCTGCGGATCGACCGGCTGCTGGTTCGGCGGCGTCGGCGCATCCATACGCGGCTGCACCGGCACGACCTTCAGGAGATTACAAGAGAGATTCCCGTTGCGGTCGATCTGAACGTCCGCATAGTCATATTCTTCAATACCATACACGCGGATACGCCCGGTGCCGCCCTGCATAACGAGCGCAGTTGGGTTCCCGGTTGTCCATTCCCAGCGGGCGCTCGGATAGACTGATTTGAGATACGCGGAGATCCGATGGTTGACGTGCCGCAGCAAAAGCTGCATGGCGTCGGCATTGGTCTGCGCCGTACTGTAAAGCGATGCTTCCCGCTGCTTTCTGGCGTCGTGTTCCTTCTTCCGGTATCCGCGGATGGAATCCCACGCGGGCTGAAGCTGGAACATGACCACCCACAGGCCCCACGCCGTAAAGGTCAGGAGCAAAAGCGGGACGAGCCATGCGCCGCGCACCAGCGCTAAAATCGCAATGACCACACCGATCAGGACGGAGACACTTCCCCAGAGGGGACTGGATCGTTTCATAAAATTAAGCCACCTTTCAAAATTCTTTCGATAAAATAAAAAAAGAGGAACCGCACCGACGAATCATTTCTGAATCATCTGGTGCGGTTCCTCTTCCGCTGCGCCGGTATTATTCCGGCAGTTCTTCCCGGTCGCCGTCGATCTGTTCGGCGGTGACTGGAAAAACCTCTGTTTCATTCTGCACTGGACGGACTGTTTCCCGCTTTTGCGGAACAGGCGCCCAATCGTCCAATCTGAGCTTCAAGCGTTTATCCTTTGTGATGCCGTCTTTTTTTGTGAACTCTTCCAGTTCCAACGTGCCGCTCAAAAAGATAAAATCGCCGTTACTCAGACTGCACTTTGCAAGCCGCTGCGCCATGTAGCCCCATGCCCACACGTCAACAAACTGTGTGTGCCGCTGCGAACCGAAGCCGACATACTCGGCTGCGGAAAAGCGGACATAGGGTTCGCCCTTGGCGCTGTGCTGCAATTCCGGGCCTTGCGTGATCAGCCCGATGAGACTTGCTTTTGCCATAACACTCCTTTCTGCCACCGGCATGAATATCTATATAAAAAATGCCGGCAGCGACATCTACCCCTTGCGGGCAAATACCATGCTACCAGCACTCAAATACAAACCTGACCAACGTGTGCAATGTGAGAAGCCCCACGCACAGACCATACGGTCTGCGTTCCGATGAACTGCACAAATATCAATTACATGAGTATAGTAGCACAATATATTGTAATTGTCAATTATGTTAAAGCTATATATAGATTTCACGATGGACGAAGAATACTCTCTACTTATAAAATAGGGCGGCAATACGATTTTTCTGCAAAATGCAGAAAAAAGCGGCCGCAGATCTGCGGCCGCTTCGGTTATGCAACTGTGATTTTTGCTTTATCGCAAAGCAGATGCTGTCCAATTCAGGATCAGCTCGGCAAATGCGATTGCTTGTTTTGCATGATGCTCCTCGACAGTCAATTCGTTTGGATACCGTGTCATGGTACCAAATGGCGTTAGGGCATCTGCAGCATCGCCGATTGCATCCGGGATGGAGATATAGTTGTGAATCTGATTCAGCAGAAAAGAAAGATCGTGGCTTTTGGGAATCCCGGTGGGCCAGTGCAGAGAGACAATCACAGCCTTGATCGCTTTTTCCGCAGACTGCTGGCAGTGGTAGCAGACGATTTCGAGCGGCTTGGGATGATAGTTTTCAAAAAGATGCCGGGCAACGCCTAAATCTTGCGCGGCATAGTCAATCCACTGTTTAACTTGCTGATCCATAGAGCAGAACTCCTTTGTGGAATACCTCGTTTTCTACGGTGAACTGATTCTTACGTTCGTCAAAGCGGCTTTTTGTGCCAACCAGAATATCTACGGGGCGCTGCTTCACGCCGCGAATCGCTTTATATGCAGAAGTGGCTACGGCGTGAAGATCTTTCTCGTTGTCATCTACAATAATGTAGAAGTCAAAATCGCTGTCGGCGTGCGCGGTACCATTTGCAAAAGAGCCAAACAGATAAACGCCAATCGGCTTGATCTGATCGACAAGCTTTTGCTTTATGACTTCAATCTCATCAATGGGCATGGAACGCACCTCCTCATTGTTTTCTAACTATAGTATAGCAAACTGCGGAAAAATAATCAACGAAAACAGGTAGACAACAATTTCAAGAAACCAAGAGGTTTAGTCTGCCGATTCCTCGCAATCGAAAGACACGGGTTCAATTTTCTCGACTGCCAATGCACATGGCTGCGGCAAGTGTGCGGTCTTGACTTCACTTGGAATTGCGGAAAGCGGCAAATAGACCCGATAGGCTTGCCCCACAGACAGCTGCTTGTTCTTTTCTATGCAGAAGACAAGCTGTTCGCCGTCTGCTTTTTGCAGCGCGACCCTGCGCTGCCGCTGAAACGGAATGCTGGAAACTGCAAGACAGACACCGTCTTCTGCATGATAGTGCCCATTTACAAGCAGTACATAAAGCTCCGTACAGCGAACGCCGCAAAAAAACAAAAGCAATGCGCTGAGGATCAGAAACGTCCGGTCGCCGGAGAACGCAGAAACGATGGCTGCAGCCAGAAACGGCAGGCAGAGCAGCATCGACAGCAGCCACTTCTGCAGCAGCGGCGCGGGCCACGCAAGGAGCTTTTTCATATTCAGCACCGCTCGAAGACGATCTGCTTGTGCAGATAAAGATTTGCGATTGCCGCCGAGACAGGGCGTGCCTGCCGGGAGGCTGCCATCAGGGTAGGCAGATTCTCGCTGGTGGTTAACTCATCGTCATACAGGCAATCCATGAGCTGCTCGTCGGAGCGGAGCGTCCGCACACCGCGCTCTGCACATTTGATCAACTCCGCACTGCTGAGAAGCGCCCGATTTGCCAGATGCACGATCTGCCGTTCCTCTGCGCTATGCTTCGGACGGGAGAACAGGCAAATTGCTTTAGAGAACGGTGCACCGTCCCAAATCCAGAGCTTCAGAAACGCGCCGAGCCGCAGAAACGGATTTGCAGATACCGGTGCGATATACAGACGCGAAAGCAGATCATAGAGAGCTTCATACTCGCTGCCACCGCGCCCCTCCGCGACCAGCCCGCGGGTGACAAGCCTGTCAATACAGTCATCCAACGTCCGGCGGGACGTAAACGACAGCCCGCGCGTCAGCTTCAGATAGGCTTCCACGATCTGGCTGCGTGACAGGATACGCCATGCAAGGCTGCTCCAGACGGTCATTTCCTGTACGTCGAGCATATATTCCTTCCGTCCTACGATGACAACGGGATATTTCTTGCCGTCCAGTGTGCGATGACATTTGAAATGCCCAACGGCTGCGTATTTCGTGTATTCCATAACAGTACCTCCAATGTGCTTTTATTTTTCTTTTACGGGTGTGCCAGAAGAATTTCAACAAGCGATGTCGAAAGCGTCCAGAAAATCCGGATCGCTGCGGAGCTTCTTTGCCGCGCGGGAGATCCATGCGCCGACATTATTGGAACTGGTGTGATAGAGAACCGCAATGTCCTTGCAGTCAAAGCCCTTCGTTTTCAGAACAAGCGCGTCAATACCGAGCTTTGCGACACCGCGATAGTGCTTCTTGCAGGAATTAAGCACCGCACCGGCATCCACACTGGAAAAGTGCGCATGGTCTGTGCATACCGGCGTTGGGAGACCTGCGTCCGGGTCGTCCAAGGACTGCTCGGAGATATATTTCCGCCAGCTTGTCTGTTTACGGCAGCAGTCGATCAGATGGTTGCGGATGACCGTGATGGCATAGGTCTTGAACGATGTGCCGCCATGGTAGCTTGCCGCTGCATGGCAGAGCGCAACGCACCCCTCCTGAAAGAGATCGTCATATTCCATATGGCAGTTGCTTTTGGGGACAAGCCTTGCAATCGTCCAGTGGACAAATTCCAAGCTGTTTTCTACGAGCAGTTGCTGTTCAGCGGTCAACACGATGCTGCTTCGATCCATTTTGTTCCACCTTCCTTTGTGCGTTCAAAAATTCTTTGCAGAGTGATATGACCTGGTCACAGCGATACTCCGAGAAGTTGGCAATATGTGCGTCCGCTTCCGGGATGCCGAGCCGGACGCACAGCCATGCGTAAGCATCCTGTTTGCGCATGAAACCTTTCTCCCAAAGCTGGTTGAAGGTCCGATGTGCCTGCATCCGCTTCTGCCGGAGCTCTTTGTTGGCAAGAGTCCCCATTGGAAGTCCGGTCGCCTTGTGCGCCTGTACATAAGCGTCGCAGGCGGGATACCGGGAGCAGACGTACAGTTTCGCTGTCCGGTCTTTCGTGTGGATGCCATAAATGCTGCTGGCCGGGCGAAGCTGCGCCGGCGCGTGGCAGTATGGACAGGTAATGTGGGCTTTTTTCAAACTGAGATCCTCCTATGTATTATTCAGAAGGAAGAAGAGAGAGTATCTGTAAACAGCAGCTTTCATCGTCTGACAGGCACCAGTTGAGGTACAGCGCATAAATGTCCTCGAAGGCGATGCGGGAAAGCTGTCCGCGGCATTCCGTTGGGTCAATCCGCTGCGCAGTGAGGCGTTCATATTCGGCAGCGGAGATCAGAACAGGCTTGCCGCTGGCATCTGCGCTCATCAGATAACCGGAACACGGCGAATGACATTTGCAGACACCGCAGGAGACGAAGCAGGCACTTCGCCAGTTCCCGCGGCAGGCGGTTAGAAATTCTGCAAGCTGCTGGATGGTTGTCCTCATAGGTTTGTCCTCCAAATCCTTCTACTTTAATACGCACCGCAAAACGACAAAAAGACCACTTGAACCTGTGAATTTTCTGTAAATTATGAAAAAGCACCCGGTCAGCAGCTGCTGATCGGGTGCAAATTTCAGCCAATGATCCAGAACGGCCCGCCGGAACCGGCGGCTTTGCTGGCTTCATTCAGAATGATGGACAGCTCCCAGCTCTGTTCGCTGCGCGTCCGGCTGGCTGGATCGGCAACGAGGATCTTTTCATCTTGGACGCCGCGCAGCACGATGAAATGTCCGGACGAGGTAAAATGCCCAGCGGACATGATGGCGATGACCAGCTTGCCGCTGGAAAGCGCGTCCGTGATCCGCTGCGGCTCTGATGCCGTGCAGCCGGAGACCGGCAGCCCCCACGCTTCGGCTGCCGCCGGGATGAGTGCATGATACGAACCGCTTCCGCTGCACCAGTAGCCGTGCTCATATGACCACTTTGCCATCTCCACGGGATCGACCAGATCGTCCGTGAGCGAGGACACCACCATTGCCATAGCAGTTGGGCCGCAGCCGTAGCCGCCGATATTGTCAGTGCCATAGGGTTTATTCGCGTAGCGTTCATCGAGCTGGTTGTAGTAGACGACCTCCGTGCCGCCATCCGTATAGCGGATGTTTCCAAGCGCAGGGATCGTGAAGTTGCTCTCCGACGAGGATAGATTCTGAAACAGACCGTCGCCCAGAAACAGGCTGAGATTCTCGGCAAAGTTCTGCGCAAGCGTTTTCTGCTCGGCGGTCAGATGAAAAATGGAGTCGGCAAAATACGCTTCGCCGCGATAGGAAAGCGTGTAGACGCGCACTGTCACCTCACGAAGCTCTGTGACCTCCTCGCCGTCTTCATTGAGAATGGTTTCTTCTATCTCGCGCGTTTCGTCCTCATAAGTATAGTCGTAAAGTTCGCCAATGCCAGCGCGCAGAAGCTGCTTCATATCCTCCAGAGAAATGGCGGCAACGTCCGTATCACGGTATGCACAGTATTGCGAGATGAACAGGTTGACGTTGTTGATACGCTCATCCTCATATGGGTTGACGATCTCGTACTGATCGGCGCTGGACGCGGCAAAATCGTCCGCGATCCGCTGCTCGGCATCGGCAATACCACTTCCAAGCAAGTCGCTGACCGCAAATGCGATCTCATTCATGTTTTCGGTGATTGCAGCCTGATCGTTCAGAATGGTGGTATCGCCGGTGGTCTGCGCCGTGCCGCCGAAGATCAGCGTCGGTAGCATCACGAGGAACAACAGCGGGATCGCAAGGATGGCGAGCAGCGCAAGGAGGATCTTCTTCCCATGCTTGGCTGCCGCGATTGCAGCGCTGGCAGCCGCGCCGTAGGGACCGCCGAGGGCGGTCCCATTTGCAGCTGCGACCGTGATCTTGCCGGCTTTTGCGGCGCCTTCCACGACCTTTGCGGCGGTGCTGCCGATCTGAACGGCTTCGTCCAGTCCGGACTGCCGATTTTCATTTACGCCCATTCGAGTACAAAGACGACCGACATGATCTCCTGCCCGGTCACAGGCTGAGAAACGGCGGATACGACGGCATCATAGTTGATGGAGAGCGCGTCTGCTTCTTTGACCGTCCACGGCGCGGCCAGCGTGAAGACCTCGGAATCTCCGGTTTTGCTGGTCTCAGACGAATTGATCTTGAAACCGACCTGCTTGGCATCCACCTTGGCCTTTGCCATATTGGTCGAATACGGCACGAACTCCCAGCCATTTTTGCTGGTAACGCTGACGGAAGAAACTTTCACATCACCGGTGGAATTGTTGACGATGGAAGCAGCGGCGACATAGACCTTGCCGGTTTCATCCACAACGAGCGGCAAGGTGGCCGGAACTGTCACCGAAAACAACTCAGTAATTTCCCAGTGCGCATAGTACGTTGTTGCGGCGATTTCCTTGAAAACAGTGTTTGCCGTAACTTCTGTACCGCCGTCTTTCTCCGTAAACCAGCCTAAAAATTCTGCATTTTTGCGAGTTGGCTCGGTCGGCAGTAACAGCTTTTCCCCGTAAGTCTGCTCGGTCGTTTCGCTCTGACCGGTGCCCAGATCCCATGTTACGGTGTACTTGTTGGCCTCAAACTGTGCGTAAAACGTTGTGCTGGCTGTGATCGAAGTGACGGTGTTGTAGAGCTTGCCGCCTGTTTTGGCCGTGTACCAGCCCTTAAAGCTGTGTCCCTTTTTGACAGGGAGCGATGCGGGGATCGTCGGCTTGCTGTTCGGCTGAACAGTTTCACTGTACGTTGCTTTGCCGTCAATCGTACCGCCGTTGCCGCCCGCGTTCCAAGTGACGGTCAGGCTGACCGTTGCGCCGCAGTCGTCACATTTGCCATCGCCGTTGGCATCCACATGGTCGGCGTATTCTTCACTGGAAGCCTTACAAACCGAGCAGGTTTTCGTGCGCTTGTGCTGGGTATCGCTTACGCTTGACCACTTGCCGTAAGTAAAAGAATGGCCAGTGTACTCATAGTCGCTGGTGGAACAGGTCGCGCAGCTTTTCGTGCGTCTGTGCTGGCTATCGCTGAAATTTGCCCACGTCCCATATTTGAAGCTGTGGTTTGCGTAGGTGTAACCAGAATAGCCGCAAAGACTGCATGATGCGCTTCTGCGATGCTGCGTATCCGAGTCGTTTTCCCAATTCCCATATTTCAAGGAATGATTCTGTTTCGTGGCAGAACCAACGTCGGAATTACAGACGCTGCAATATTTTTCGACTGTATGTTGCGTTTCATTATACTCATAGTATTCCGTGCTTGTGCTGTGGCGACCGTATTGATATTTTCCACCACCGCCGCAATCGTCGCAAGTGCCATAGCGTCGATGCTGGCTGGTCGAGTAATATTCCCAGTCACCATAAGAATACGAGCCGTGGGACGTGCCCCAATCAACGACTTCGCCGCAGTCCCGGCAAATTTCTTCCCAATCACATCCATCCCACGATGTATAGGTATTGTTGTGCTGGCAGGACGTATCTTCTTCGTAGCCGCACTTTGTGCAGATACCTCTGGAATTGAAACTATGGGATTGTGTGTGGCGATACGCATACTCGTTTGCGCTGCAATTCGTACAGCACTCCCAGACGTAATGCTTGGATTCATCCTTCTGCTCATAATCGTAGGTGAAGCTGCAAGACGAGCAGTTACAGCCCGAAACGCCGCAAGCGCCGGAGGAAATCATAAGAACGGGGTATGCCGCGACAAAGGTGATGCCTTTTGCGTCAAGAATGCCCATCGTGACCTCATCGCAGGTTACGATTTCGAGCGCAGACATATCTACGCCCGAAAATGCAGTGTCCGAGATGTAAAAACTCTCGTCGTTGTAGTGCAGCTGCAACCGGTTCAGATTTGCGCAATCCTTGAATGCATCGGCGCCAAGATTTGCAAAGGATGGCAGGACACAGCTTTTCAAATTGATGCAGTCTGCGAACCAGTACGCAACGTCGGGAACAACCATATGTGCGCCGGGATCAAACTTCACGCTTGTGATGTTTTCCCGCATTTCGTGCCACGGTTGGTCTTCTGCGCTTGTGAACGCAGCAATTCTGCCGTTGCCGGAGATAGAAAGTGTGCCGCTGTCATCCAGCGTCCACGTCAAATAGCCGGTGGGCGTTTTCTCCGCAGCAAACGCGGAAATGCTCAGAGAAAACAGCATACAAAGAGCCAGCACAAATGCAGTAAATTTCTTGAAATTCTTCATCATGCAGCCTCCTTTTCATTCACGGCAGCGATGGTGAACACGATTGTTGCGGCGTTGATGTTCGTGACTGCTTCACTCGCGGAAACCTTGGCTTTATAGCGGATGGCGAGATTTTTCTCGGCGGCAATCGCCGGGAACGCACCGCCCACAAGCGTCAGACTGCCCGCGCCTTTCGTGCTGCAACCATTGATGGACAGCGCGATACTGTTCTTCGATGCCGTGAAATCGTCAAAATTGCCGATCTCAAACGTGCCTGCCTGCACATCGACCTTGGTCACGCGAATTGCACCGGTTTTGCCGGTGTTCGTGATCGCAGCGCTGCTGGCTGTTACAATATAGCCATCTATTAGCGATACAGGCAAACAGGCGGGGACAGTACACGAAATCGGTGCAACGGTGTTGACTACCGTAAGGGTGACGGGAACCTTTGCTTCGGTCGTTTCAGCTGCTGAAGCTGTGACCGGAAACGCGAAGATAAGCGCCAGTGCCAGAAGAAGTGCCAGAGATTTTTTCATGTCACAGCACCTCCTTCGGCCAGAGGTATGCGGTATGGAGCGTCAACTCCGTCTGCATAGAGCCGATCTGCTTGCCGTCGCGGAGCGCCGTGACTGTTACGGTGCAATCTACATTGCCGAACTCTGCCGCTTCGAGCAGCGTAAGCGTCGAAATGCTCTTGCCAGCGGCAAGCTCGAAAGCATCTGCGATCAGCGCGTTATCCTTATTCTTGCGGATTTCCACTTTGTAAGTGTCCGATTTGCTGTTGTTGATGAACTCAGCTTTCACGTTGGTTGCCCCGACAAGTGCGTAAAGATGAGCAGGAGCAGTAACAGCCAGAAGATTGCTCTCGACGATAGAGTTGAGATCTTTCTGGGCTTCACGGAGCCCGGAGACGTCATAAAAGATAACCTCGGTTTCTTTGAACGCCTTTGCTCTGTCCGTAATGCGTACCTTGATGGTGTCGATGACCGCGAGCGTAGAATCTCTGTCGTAGATTACTTTTACAGCATCATCTACACGCGCCACCACAACAGCAGGCATATTTGTGCCGTTATTGCAGTACACGGCTTTCGTGCCACCGCCCCAGACGAGCAGACGACCCTTGACGGTCACATTGTCCAGCACGATTTTACCATCCGCCGCGCCGCAGCCGATGATGAGGTCGCCGTCCACGGTCAGGTTTTTCAATTCTACATCGTCGGTGCGGATCAGGACACTGCCTTTAATGTCCTTGTCATAAGTACCCTTGGACACGATGTAAGTGCCGATGATGTTGTAAAAAATCTGTGCAAACTCGGCTCTTGTGATGTTGTCCAGCGGCTCCAGACCTTTGGTTCTGCCGTGGATGTAATCTGCGCCGACCATTGCGCGGACGTATGGCAGCGCCCAATTAGAAATCTCGCTGCGGTCGGAGAATGCGGACAGGTCCGTTTTCGCGTATGCGTCATAGTCCAAATCTAACGCTCTTGCTACAACTGTCATTGCCTCCTGCCTGCTGATCGGTGCGTCCGGGGCCATTGCCGTGTTCGATCTGCCGTTGTATGTTCCCATTTGCACCGCCATGGCCACATCTTCAAAATACCATTTGTCTTTGGAAACGTCCTTGTACTTGGAAATGTCGGCTTTCACGTAGCAGCCGAACGAGCGGTTGATGATCGCCGCCATCTCCGCACGAGTCATATCGCCGTTTGGGTCGATGATGGTCGCGCTCTTGCCATACAGCAAGCCGTTGTCCACGGCGGCGCTGACCGCTTCTGCGTACCATGCGGATTTATCGAAATCGCGGAAATCTGTGGCTTTGCGGTTGACCGTGTTTGCCGCCGACGCGCTGACGGCCAGCGACAGGCACGACGTAACGGCAAGCAACATTGCGAGGATTCGTTTTTTCTTCACGTTGAATACCTCCTGTTAGAATTTAAGGGGAACGCTTTTGACGTTCCCCTTGAATGAATTGCAATCAGACCGCATCCCAAGCGATGATGAACAGGACGCTTGCGATTGCGGTGTTCGTGATCGCCTCGGAAACCGGCGTCACGATGGCGTCATAGCTAATCCCGATGGAGTTTGCGGAGGTGTCGCCCACGCCGGACATGAAGCAGCCCTCCACGGCGTTGTCCAGAAGCGTCTGCTTGCTGGCGTTCTTGTTATCAGTCGCCGCAGCAGCACCGCCGCCGATGGCGAGCTGGAAACCGAACTTGTTGCTGTTAACTTTCTCATGGGCGAGGGTGTCCTTGCTGCCGAACGCGGCCAGCGACCAACCCTGCGCGGCTTCGATGGAAATATTCGCAACTTTTACTGCACCAAACGAATTGTTGATGATCTTCGCGTCGGTCGCGGTGGAAACAGTGCCGTCAGCGCCAACAGCAACCGGGAGGACGGTAGGCACGACTACGGACATTTTGGTAGCTGCCGGGTCGCCGCCGATGCTGCCGTCCGCGGTGCTGGACAGGGTAACAGACGAAGTGCCCGTGCCGCCCGCGACGTCCACGGTGTTGGCAGCGGAAGCGGAAATTGCGAGGGAAGCGATCATGCAGACCGCAAGGATGAGGGAAACGATTTTCTTAGTGTTCTTCATTGTAATGACTCCTTTGATTAAAATTAGTGTTGAATCGTAATTGTAATGATTGCCCCGGCTGTGCCGATGATTGCACCAGATTCCGGGTCAAGGTTATGAAAATAAGCGGTACATTCGTATGTACCCGCGGGAAGAACCACGTCCAGCCGCGCACGTTCAATCTTACTGCCAACGGCAATGGCGCCGGATTCATAAATCTGTTCGCCCGTATCATTACGGACGATCTGAACCATCTGCGGATAGTTATTGATGGACTCATTTACGAGCATCAGATTTCCCTCAGATGCTCCATCCTCAAAGATGGGTGCGGTGTTGGCTGAAATGTTAATCATGCCCTCGGCCACTTTTTCATTCAGCCGCGCTTCGATTTCCTCCGGCGAAAGGTTATCCCAGCCGCCCTCAACGGCGGACGAATCATAAATGATCCCGGATTTGCTGTCTGCAAGCGCCGCATCCGCGGGCTTATGCAGCAGCCTGACTGCGAGGAAAATGCCCGCACCGACCAGCAGAACGAGGAAAATAATCGCATAGACGGTGATGTCCTTGGAGCGTGTTTCACGAGGGGCGTCAATGTATTCTTCTTTGGCTTTCATAGAGAAAACTCCTTTGTATATTAGTACCGTCAGGGAGGCACCCTCAGACGGCGCAGCAGCGGTTCCAGTGTGGACGCTGCAAGGAACATGAAATCGGTCATAGGCAGAACGCTGCCGGATTACAGGTTCCGCTTGATGATCCGCGTGATAATGCCGACGGCAATGCCGTGTTCTTCATCCAGCCGTGTGACCGCAAAGCTGACATCGTCCTTTTTGCCGGGCATTCTGGAATCATAGCAGGTGTGTGCGATGGCGTTGACGCCGTTGTTCAGACGGATATACACCACACCGCCGCGAAGGTCCGTGACCTTGCCGGCATACTTGCTCTGTACCTGACACTTTTTGAGATTATCCACGCTGGTTTCGGAAAACGTGCTGCGGATATCTGCCCGGATGGAAAGATGCTCGGCATCCTCACCGCTGATCTCCTGCACGCGGACCAGAACCCGGTCGCCGACACTGTAAAGGTCGCGGACGTCGGACACCCACTGCCAGGAGAGGTCACGCGCAAAGATGGCACATTCAATGCCAAAGGCTTCGACACGCAGCACCTTCTCCGCGACGGCGATCACGCGCGCCTCGACCAGACGGCCAGGATAGATGTAGGGGTTTCCAGAAACATCTTTGCCGAGATAGAACGTCTGCCGCTTGCGGAGCATGGCTTCCCGGCGGCTGGCAACGGCGCTGTGCGTGGTTGAGTCAATGCCCTTGACGATGAAGTCGATCTCCGCGCCGAGCATCGTGCCAAGAATGCTGTTCAGCCAATTCATGTAGTCGGCATATGCTCTGCCGGACGGCATCCGTTCCTCCAGCACAAGCATCTCGCGGATCGGGATAGCGATGCGGAAACCACGGAAGCTGACCGTCGCCAGCGTTTTGCCGCCTGCGGTCTGCTCAATGCCGTCCAGCGTGCCGGTCAAGATCCGCCGCGTCCGGTAGGCGTTGCGGATCTCATGCCAGAGTTCGTCGGTGGCTTCGGCTTCGCTTTTGATGCGCGTTCTGGCCGTGATCGTCAGGACCGCGTCATTGCGCGGCGCGGGCGGAGATTCCGGGGGCGTGGACTCATTGGACGGTTCTTCTGTGGAGATGGTCAGCACCGGTTCTTCCTCGGAGGGCATCGGTTCCGCTTCGTCAGACGGAGCAGGCTGCGGTTCTTCCTGCGCAGGAGCTTCGTTCAGCGCCTGAAGAAACTCTGTGTATTCCTCCGACGGAGCATCTTCATCCGGCGCACTCTCATCGGGCGGACTTTCTGTGGGGATGGGCTCCTCCTGCGGCTCGGTGAGCGGCGCATCGGGAGACTCCTGCGGTTCAGTAGAAAGCAGGTTGTCCTGTTCGCCGCTGTCCGGGGCAGGTAATTCCTTTTTTCTGGGCATGGGTCATTCCTCCTTTTTTGCTGTTTTGGGTTTGGATAAAATGGATTCCTTGCTGGTGGTTATGATCTTCTGCTTTTTTGCAGGAGTATCCTTTTTGGGCGCTGGGGCTGTGCGCGGAACAGGGGTGGCAGGTGTTGGAGACGCTTCGCTTCTCCAGCGTGGGATGTGCGACGCCGCTTTATCCGGGCGCAGCTTCTTTGCTTCATAGTGCTTGGAGTAGTCAAATTTATCGACCTCCAGAATATTGCGCCCACGGATAATGACGAGCGCCTTATCCACGTCCAGTCGTAAAACCTCGTCCATCGTGAGCAGCCGCCTGCGGCCAACACCGCTCGTTTCGCGGTATTCCGGGGTATAGTTGGAAATACGCCATGTGCCGAGCTGCTTGGCCTGACTGGTCACGGCGACGCTTGCTTCGCCAGAGCGTGAGGAAATGAACTCCGCCGTCAGTGCGTCCGTACAGCCGAGAAACAGCTGCACGTCGCAGTTGCCGAGAATTTCCTGCCATTGGTTGTTGGGATAGCGGTTTTGCAGACCGGCGAGATTCTGAAACACGCAGGACATACTGATGTTCCGGGAACGGATCACGGAGATTTTTCGGCTGAGATCGGGGATAACGCCGCAGGCGCAAAGCTCCTCGCCAAGCACATGGACGGGAACCGGCAGACAGCCGCCCGGACAGTTCTGGTCGGCGTAGCGGACGAGTTTGATAAAAATGAACGACAGAAACAGCGAGGACAGGAAATCAAAGGTACTGTCCTGATCGCTCGTGATGCAGTAATAAGCGCACGGCTGCTTGCCCGGTAGTTCCAGATCGATCTCATCATGGCTGGTGATGGCGCGAATGTCCGCGTTTTGAAACACCTGCAGCCGGGAGCCGAGACCGATAATGACGCCGCCGCGCACGCTCTCCGACGATTGGCGGAAGATGCTGTACGGCGCTCTGGCCGGATGCCCCAGCGGGAGCGCGTCAAACAGTTCGTTCAGCTCCTTTTCCGAGCAGCTTACAAGCAGCTGATACGCTTCGCCAATGTTTCGCCGTTCCGGTGGATAGCTGCGCTCGACAAACAGGACGAGCGCCTTGAGAAGATTCATCTCGGCGCTGTCCCAGAAGTGGTCGCCCCGGTCGCTGCCGGTGTTGCGGATGATAACGTCGCAGAAAAGCTGCGCCATCAGCTCCTGCCCGTCGATCTCGGACAGGCAGTTCCACGAATCTGACGACGCAGGCGTGACCAAGTTGAACACGCGCACGGTATAGCCCTGATCGCGCAGATACGCGCTGGTTTTTTCGTACAATTCCGACTTCGGATCACAGATGACCAGTGAGCTTTTCCGTGCCGCGCATTGAAGAATCATGTTGACACAGAATGCGCGCGTCTTTTTCGAGCCGCTCGCGCCGTAGATCGCGAGATTGCCATTGAAGCGCGTCTTCTCCGGGATGCAGACCACGCGGCCATCCACTTCACCGAGAATCGTGCCGTGGTGCTTGCGCAGGTCCGGTACAAAGTCGAGTACCTGTCCGGCTTCTTTTGGATTGAGAAAACCGGCGGTTCCGTAGGTTCCCTTGTGGGAATATGTCAGGTTTCTGGTCTTGTCGTACTGCCCGTCGCCGCCGGCGCCCATGTGCATGATCGCCACGACAAGAAGTACGATTGCCGCCAGAAAGATGCCCATGCCGTACAGACCGTATGGAAAGCGGAATACGAACCGCAGGCAGACGTCGAACGCGGCGTCCGGCAGCGGCGGCGAGGTACCGCTGTACGGCGTGCCGCCTTCGGCTGTCCATGCCTGATAGTTGTAGATGAACTGCGCAAGATAGCCGCCCGCATAGAAAAGCGCTGCTAGCGCGACGGGTAGAAAACAGGCCAGAGTGATCTTCTGTTTCTTATTGATGGAGCATCATCCTTTCATAAGCGGCAAAGTCGATGCTTGTGATATTGACCTGCGCGCCAAACACCTCCCGCAGCGCCTCTGCCTGATAGTCAAAGCAGAGGATGCTGCCAGTCTGGTTCCGCAGCGTCAGCGCACAGCGGAACCGGTGCAGCCTTGGCAGGTCGCAGAGATACGAAAACAGGACGGGCGACCCGTCCTGCTCCAAAGCGTCATGTTCGATTGGCAGTGTGGGAGACGGTGGCAGGAGGTTTCCTGAGAGAATGTCGTTCAACTGCTCTTGCATATCTGGTTGACATAACTGAATTGCACCAACCTCACCAAAGTGGTCGAGCGTCAGAAAATTGAAATGCGGATAGCTGCCATCCAAAAGGAAATGGTTCTGCGCCATGTCATTCAGAATTGCAGGTATCTGCATGGCGGAACTGCCAAAGACAATGCCACCCACAGAAGATTGCGAACGGCGGCGAAATTCTGTCTGCAAAACAGCTTTGAGCCGGATCTCAGCATTGTATGCCCATCTTGGAAAGGTTGCTGCCATGTTGTAGATTGGAAAGATAACGTGTTCTGTAAACAGCACGCCTGTCATGCGGGAATTGCGGATTTTGGTGCAAAGACTGCCGAGTGATTTGAACTCGCGGGAGGAATAATAGACCGGAAATACAGATGAATTTGAGCGCCAGTCCTGCATGGACGGCTTTTCCCACGGCAGCGACGGGATTTGCGCGTTGTGCAGGATCTGAAGCGCCTCGGCCATCCGGTGCAGCCGCAGCCGGCGCTCTGGTTCTGACTTCAAAGAGTTTGTTTCGGACGTTCCTGTAAGATAGGGCGCAAGGTCAAATGGATATTTTTGAAGCAGCAGCCGTTTGGCGCTTGCGGTCAGCCTGAGTCCACGCAAACCGTTCTTGGTATACGAACGGAGCAGCCCGTCCTTTTTGAGTTTGCCAATCACGCTTTCGATATAGCTGCAGCCGCCCGGAAAGTGGCCGGAAAAAGCAGCCGGGAACTCGCCGGAGACGGCAATGATCTGCAGCACAAGAAGCGGAAGCGTGCCATCAGTGGGAAGTTGCGTCGGATTCATAAAAGTGACCTCTTTTACCGTATCGGCTCTTAACTTCGGTAATTTTTGCGCTGTCGGTCAAGCGAAAACGCCTGATGTTTCAAGGGAAAACACCATGCGCGGCGGTATCTGAAAAAGAAGGACGAAAAATGCTTAAAAATCCGACATGGTTTCCAGCGCATTTTGATGCTCTTCCAGCCAGCCCGGAAACATATCTTGATCCATTACAAAGAGCTTTGTGACATCTTCCTCGCCTAACTCCGTGGTGTTATAGACGTTGCACAAAAGCCCATTGTCATCCATCATAAGATAGGCGCAGACAACGTCCAAAATCTGCTTCATTTCCAGATTGTCATAGTCCCGGATGCGGCCGCGTCCGCCAGATACCGCATAGATATGGCAGAAGCAGATGATGCACGACTCAAAATGGGAAAGAGGATGATCTTTGACAAACTGCCCGAGCGCCTGACTCAGCGGGTCGGTCAGATACTCGGCGCTGCGTTGCTTTTTCTTAGGAAGCAGACCCGGCAGCGTAATTTCCACCAGCCCTGGCTGCGCAGTGATCGTGATGCCGAGGACATTTGCGGCGGAGGTCAGGTATTCATGCTTCTGCACGGTGGTGAAGCCATACACCAGATGCCGCATCCGGCAGGCGATCTGCTCTGCGCGGAGCGCCGCGTCAGTGGAAAGCAGCTCATAGTTTTCCGGATACCGCTGCAAGTCCATTGTGTTCATGGCGCAAAGCGCGTTGCTCAGCCGCGAAACCTCCGCCAGCAGCGAAGATATTCGCTTGGATAAAAGCGCACGGTTCATAGATAACCTCCATAGTGTGAAATAGAGCTTCAAAAAAAGAAAATTGATTTTATTTAGAATCTAGGCTATACTGAACTGAGAAAATACGATGTGTGAAAGGAGCGGTTGTTATGGATCAAATACAAAACCGCCGGATTGCTGCTGTCAAGGCAGCCGACGCGATCAATGCGATTGAAGGCGTTCCGGTTTCCGATTATGCAAAGACGCTCTCTGCTTGTTGGGCAAAGGGTGAAATCACAGACCAGCAAATGAAATCTGCACTGCTTGCTTCTCACAGAAGGCTGGTGGCAACAGTATATAGCAACGACTGAAATGTAATTTATATAGTTTATTTTCTGAACGGATGCAGACGCTGCATCCGTCCTTTTACATGAGTTCTTGAAGATATTGAACACTTCCATCACCATCCAGCAGGCAGTATGCGCGCACATTTGGAATGGCAATCAGATCAACCTGCGCGGCATCCTCCAGAATGACCAGCCGCACAGGTGGTTCCTGTTCCGGGCGGGCAAGCAACAGATTCAGGATGGCTTCTTTGCCCGGTTCGGCGTAGAGAATTTCATAGACCTCGCCGCCGGCAAGGAAGATGATCTTCACGGGATATTCTCCCGCAGCATGGTACTCGACCTGCTCCATAAAGTCTGCCAGGACGGTCACCGCTGCTTCCAAACCACGGTCGCGGTCTTTTGGCAGCTCCGGCGTCAGGGAATAGAAGCCGTCCACGAGGAACAGCCGCTTTTGCTTGCAGAGATAGGACAAAAGATTTTTGAGCTGTTCGTTTTTCTGTGGGTACAAACCTAAAATCTGTTTCTGTGTCAAGACACCATAGGTGGAAATATCCCGCAGGATGCCGCTGGCTTCGTGCGAGTAGATCTGTGCGCGGGTTTTCATAGTCGTCACCTCTAATTTTTGTGCGTATAACTGCCGCACAGAATACGCACAAGCAGTAGTCACCAGATTTGAGGATAGCCGTTATACGCATAAAGAATGTATTGTGTACGTTTTAGCTTGTTTTTCCGTTCCGTTTCAGCAATTCCTGAAGCTCCCTGCGGTCAGTGGCGATGAGTTCCTTTTCCAGTTCGCTGCATTTAATCTCAACGGCGACATTATTATTGTTCGTGCTGATAAGGGCGCTGCCGCGCTCAAAGTGAGTGATCTCCATCAGTTCCGCTTCGGAAAGATGCAAAATCGAGCCGACGCGCTGGGCTTCTTCATCCTCCAGATTCAAGATCACCTTGGTCTTGGAGTTGTTGATGATGCCCTTGCCGTATTTGCCGTCCTCCAACGCGAAGAAGTCATTGAGATCCTGCGTTGCACAGACGGCCGAGCCGCCGTAGCCGCGGATGATCTTGAAGATCTCCAGCACAAACTCCGCTGCCAGACGGTTGCTGCTGGCGCCGATGAGCTGCCAGCACTCGTCAATGAAGATGGCCTTTTCTTCGGTGCGGTTCTCCTTCGCCTTATCCCACACAAAGTCCAACGCCATAAACATGCCGACGGTCAGAAGGTCGCCGGTCAGCTCCGAAATATCCAGAACGATGTATTTGTTATCGAGAGACACGTTCGTCTGCTGGTTGAACGTTTTGGCAGAGCCGCTGACGAGCCGGTTCAGAATGTTTGCCAGCCGCAGCGTGGAGGAAGATTCCTTGAGTACCGCGTACAGATCGCCCAGAATTGGCATCTCGCGGTATCGTTCCGGGTGCTTGGGGTCGCGGAGCGTGTCATTGTCGTGCGTAATACCCTTCTTGGCGTAGGTGCGGATCATGGCTTCATCGAGAAGCTGCCGCTCCTCGTGATTCATGTCGGGGATCAGCAGGCTGAAAAAGATGTGCAGCCGCTGGATCTTGGCGGCCAGCATGGAGTGCTCCACGGTGCTGCCGTCGAGTTGTTCATCGACCGAGCGGTCTGTCTGCCGGATCTCCATGACGTTGATGCAGTTGGGGGATGCGGGCGAGATCTGGATGAACGCCCCGCCGATGTTGGAGCAGGCCCGATGAAATTCGTGCCCTTTGAGCGGCGCGACGATAAACACCTGGATACCCTTACGCCGCATCCGCAGCGCCATGAGCTGCATGGTAAAGGTCTTGCCGCTGCCGCTCGTGCCGAGAATGGCGATGTTGGCGTTTTTGTAGATGCGCGAATCAAAGATGTCCACGATGATAAGAGAATTGTTGTGTTTGTTGACGCCGAGCAGGATACCGTTGTCGTCACACAGCTCATACGCCGTGAACGGATAGCAGCTTGCCGCGCCCAGCGTCAGCACATTCCGCTTACTGCGTTCAAAGAGCGATTTATCCAGCTTCACGAGAGGAAAGGAGGAGCGGAGTGCCTGCTCCTGACAGAAATTGCAGCTCTGCACGTTCATATCCTGCGAAATGAGCAGCTTTTTCATCTCCGCACACTTCCAGTCCAGATCGTCCGGGTTATCCGCCGTCACGGTGATAAGCAGATTCAGGTAGTAGAAATCCTCATGGTTGCTCAGACCATCTTTCAGAAAATAGCCGCTTCGGATGGCACTGTCGAGATCGTCAAAGTCCGTGTTGGTGTCGCTGGTCTCCTTGATCTTGCTGCGATTGATGCGAAGCTGCTGACCGAGCTTGCGGATCATGCGATCCTTTGGCTGCCGCGTCAGAAATACGTCGAGGTCAATGCCGTCCCCGGCGTTGACCAGCAGACTCAGCCAGCCCGCAGGAACCTCGGACTTATACCCGTCCGACGGCACCAGCAGATACGCATAGTACGTTCCGTCAATGTAGAGATAGCTGCCATGCGTAAAATCCAGCTGCGAAGGCGCAAAAAAATCACCGACGGGAATTTCGTCGATGGAGCAGCCTGCCTTTATGTAGTTGGATGTGATATGGGAGATGCGCTGCAAAAACGGAATATCCGTGCTTTCTCTGCGGCAGAGAAATGTATAGAGCATTTCGGCGGCAGCTTCGTCCTCATTCTCATGCTGGACAACGCTGTTGCCGCATTGCCGGAGATAATTTGCCGCCGTCCGCGCCGCTGTTTGCAGTGACGAAATGGCATCCGCTTCTTCACGGTCTTTCTTCGCGCCGGGGAGAGGTTCATACTCCATGATGAGGAAAAACCTGCGTGCGATGGCTTCTTTGGAGCCGAGCTTTTTGAGCAGCTTCAGATAGTCCTCCTGCTGCATCCGGCAGCTTTCATTCGTTTCCTGCGCCATCTCCCGGCGCACGGTTTCAATGTGTCGGTTCATATCCGCACGTTTCGTGATAACCTTGATTTGCAGCTTGACCGGCGCAATTTTGAGATAGCTGATAAACGAATACACGATGTTCCGCTGCTCTCTTGCGCTACGGAGTAAGAAGTTGATCGGCACGATCTCCAGGATCTTGATAAATCGGTGGTCGGTCGTGTAGACAATGCCGTTTTCGATTTTCTGAATCGGCACATACGCTGCAAGCGGATTGCCGGGTCGCGCTGCCTGTTTCTTCTGGCGATAGGCGGTGTCCAGCATCAGGCGGCGTGTGTCCTTTGCAAAACGGATGCGGCTGCCGTCCTTTTTATAGGCGGCAGGCTGCACAGCCGTGCTGGGGCCGGACTTTTTATCCCATGTCGGGAGAATGGACTGCTTTCGGCTGCTTTTGCCGCCGCTTTTGCTCAGGGTTCTGCGGTTGCGGAGGAAACGAAAAAACAGAATGATATAGGAGGAAAGCGGCATCCCCGCGATCCCGATGAGCGCCAGAAGCGCCAGTGGCAGCGAGGTCAGGCAGAGCAGGATGATCCGGACGGTCAGCGTCAGCGAGAGCGTCAGGATCGGAATACCGGTGCCGGCGGCAAGAATGACCGCCTCGACCACATTTCGCGCCTTGAATAAGCCGCCGAAGAAAGAACCGCCCTCAATAAAGTTTGGCGGGATCACATAGCTGTCCCGCTGTTCCTGACTCATAGGTTCTCACATCCGATCTTTTCTTTGCGGTGGATTCGGCAGCTTCTGCACGATCTTTTCATGATAGGCGATCTTGCCGTCCTCCGCCTGATAGGGCTTTCGTTCTACGGTGTCTGCCGCGTACTGCTTATACCATGCAGCGTCATCCGCAGAGTAGACCTTGCTGTAATCGCCCTTCGGTTGGGCGTACTGGTCGGCATGATACATACAGAAATCAATGCCGTCCGGATGCTCCGGCGTAAACTCGCGTCCTGTGATGCGGCCGCCGCCGATCTCCACGTCCTGATAGCGCGGGATGTTGGGCGCGTGTTCGCCGAGCGCTGTGAAGCCCATGTAGGACATCAGAGAGCGCGTCGCGGTCTTGCCGGTGATGGAGCCGGTCGTGCGGTAATCGCCCTTGGCGACCGTGCCAATCACATCGTTGGCAAACGCGCCGCCCTGATAGAGCGATTTCGCAAACAGTGTTCCGCCGAAGCTGCGGAACTGCGTCGGTGCGGACGGGATCGGTGCAGACCGGGCGGCGGGTGCTTCATTTGCCGGGGCAGAAGCGGGCGCAGCAGATGGTGTTTTGCTGTGCAGGAATCTGCCGGGGCGCTCCTGCGCCTGGACAGTCCGCTCTGCAATGGTGGTTTTGGAAAGTCCATTGCGGACGGAGAAAAACTGTTTGTCGGATTGCGCAGTATGCTGCCGGGATTGCGATTCCACCTGTCCGAAAGTGGAGCTTTGCGTCTCCTGCTGGGTATGCTGCGCCTGCTCACGCTGCGTGATTCCAGACTGTTCCGTGTGGAAACCATCCATCGTATCATGCTGTGCATGGTGGCTTTCCTCGGACTGCACCTCGCGCTGGGTAACACCGATCTGCTCCTGCTGCAAGGCAGACTGCATGACCTGTGACTGTTCAGTTCTGGCTTCCTCGCTGCTTGCTTCAAATTCATCCGACTGCACCACAGAGCCAACAAACTCGCCCTGTTTCGATTGGAACGACAGATGCGATGCCTGTTGATCCTCCGTATGCAGCGCCGCATGGAACTGCTGTTCCTGTGCAGTCTGCGTATCCTGATGGAGCTGGCTGACGTCCACGGATCGCTGCGATTCATGAAGTGCCTGCTGAGAGCGTTCCTGCTGCTCCGATTTTACAGCGCGGGAAGAAACCACCTGCTGGTTTTGGTCAAGCTGGCTGGTGTTCTGCCGCTGCTGCTCGGAAGCAGACTGCGAACCGGAATGGGTGTCGCTGCTTGCGTGTGTCCGGCTGACGGTCGCCTCGGCCTGCTGCGGCTGGACGATGTTTTTCTCGGTCGTCGCCGTGCGCACAGCGTCGCTTGCGATTTTGCGGCTTGCCATGCCGACCAGTCCGCCGCTGAAAAAGCCTGCCGCAGCTGCGCTTCCGCCGCCGGATTTCCCGGATGCAGGCGCAGAACCGTGACGGCTGCGGCTGCCCAATGCGCTGCCGACCGCGCTGGTCGCGGTGTTGATGGCGCGCATGGCGATCATTGCCTCCGAGAGCATGGAGCCGCCGGTGTGACCGACGTTCAGCCCAAGACTGGACAGAAAGCTGTCGATCTTCTGTGACACCTTCAAGAACGCAATGGCACACAGAAACCACACCAGTACGTTGCCGGAGACAGCTTCCTTGCCAGCGGAACTGACTGCGGATTCTACGTCGCTCTCGGAAATGGCAAATGCGCTGGTTGACATAACTAAAACAAGAACGAGGATCAGCAAGAAGTTCAAAAAGAATCGTTTTCGCATAGGAAAGGTCATTCCTTTCTGCCGCATTACAGGATACCAAGGAGAAATGAAACATGGCATTTCGGGCGCGGCGATACTGCATAAATTGCCGTAAATCATAAGTTTTTGCATTTGAGTGCAAAAACTTGATAATTTGCTTAGACGGTGTTATACTAATGCCACAGGAGGTGTTCAGCATGATAGATTCCCACGAACTGAAAAAGCGCGATATTTATCTGAAGAAGCTGATTGGCTTCCAGGATACCGAGCCGGTCAAGGTGATAACCGGCATTCGGCGCTGCGGCAAGTCCAGTCTGTTGAAACTGATGGTTCAGCATTTGAAGGATACTGACATTCTGCCGGAGCAGATCATCGAAGTGAATTTTGAATCCTTTGATTTTCGAGGGATGCGCGCCGACGATATCTATCGGTATGTGAAAGAGCGCATTGTCCCCGGAAAGCGGATGTATCTTTTCTTTGATGAACTTCAGCGGATCGAAGCATGGGAGGATGCGGTCAACGCCTTCCGAGTGGATTTTGACTGTGACATCTATGTTACCGGGTCAAACGCCTATCTTCTTTCCTCGGAGTATTCCACCTATCTTTCCGGGCGGTGCGTGGAAATCAAAATGCTGCCGCTTTCCTTCCAAGAGTTCCTTGCTTTCCACGACTTCGAGGTTCGGGAAACGCAAAGCGCCCTTGGTGGACTCCGCAAGCAGGTATTTGATAAGAACGGTGAACGCTACGAACTGCGCGAGGTTTTTGACGCTTATATGCGTTTCGGAGGAATGCCTGGTATCGCCGATGTTGGGCTGGAGCAGGAAAAGGCGCTGTCGCTTCTCGATGGTATCTATTCCACAGTCGTGATTCGTGACATTCTGGAGCGAGAAAAGCGCAGGGGGCAAAAGCAAATCACAGACCCTACGCTGCTGCGGAAAATCATCCTGTTCCTCGCCGACAATATCGGCTCCAGCGTGTCAATTGCTTCTATCGGCAACACGCTGGTCAATGAAGGGCTTCTGGAGGACGGTAAACGCAAGGGTACGCCCAGCGCCCATACCGTGCAGGCATATGTAAATGCGCTTCTGGAGAGTTATTTCTTCTACGAGATCAAGCGCTTTGATATCAAGGGCAAGGCATACCTCCGTACCCTCGGAAAATACTATATCGTCGACATCGGTCTTCGCAACTATCTGTTGGGCTTCCGCAATCGGGACAGCGGTCACGCCATCGAGAATGTCGTTTACTTTGAGCTGCTTCGCCGGGGCTACGATGTAGCGATTGGCAAGATTGGCAATGCCGAGGTGGATTTCATCGCAACGACTGCCGACGAGAAAAAGTATATCCAGGTAACGGAGTCCATGATAAGCGAGGATGTGCGGAAACGTGAACTTGCACCGCTGCAGAGTATCCGCGACAACTACGAAAAAATCGTGTTGTCCCTTGAACCGGGGCTTGATGCCTCCTATGACGGCATCAAATCCGAAAACCTCATCGATTGGCTGCTCAGTGAGTAACAAGTTTTTTACGTTGTGTCCCTAAAGAGAAAGTGGATTTGCGATAAACGTGCCGACCATGCTGGTAAACAGCCGCAGGCACCATGCGTTCATAAGCAGCAGAAACACTTGCCCGCCCAGCATCCGACACCACGCCTTGAAGATATTTGCCGTGGACTGAGAGCCGCCCATCGAGAACGCGACCGGCGCGGTGTAAACAAGAACGCCGAGCAGGATATACCGCTCGGCGGCTTCAAAGAGCAGCTTCAGATAGTTCCACGCCAACAGCACGACGATGATGAGTACGATCAGCGTGACCGCACCGTTTGCGCAAGCGCCGATGATGACCAGCATGACGGAGTTGAAATCCGCAAAGCTGAGCGGCGGCAGCTCGGATGATAAGATCCAGTCATACGGTGTGCCGCCAATCTTCAGGACGACCTCGACGATGCTTTTTGCGCAGTAGGTGAGTGTGATGAAGATGATCGCGCGGAAGGTCAGCTTGACCGGATGCTCCGCTTCAAAGCCTGCGCCCAGCCAGTAGTTCTTGAACAGGTTCCAGACCCACATCAAGAGAATCAGGCCGATACCGATGGCGGTAAAAATATCATACATCGTCTCGGCTGCCGGGAAGTAGCGCAGAAACGTGTCCATCCCGCAGCCGAGTGCGCCGAGCACCGACGTGTTGATGAGGTCCAGACCGTGCATGATCTGTTCGGAGATCCATTCGACAACGCCGTCAAGAATCCCCATGCTTTATGCCGTCCACTGACCGCCGGAGAAGAACGGCGTGACGTAGGCCATGATGAAACCGAGTCCGTTCAGGATCGCCCATGTAATCGCAATACGTTTGAGCCATGCGCGCGATTCCTCGACCGTCCGACCGCTGCGCGAGAAGTTCATCATCAGAAGCGCGACAGACGCGGTGACGATGGCAGCGATGGTAGAGATGAGAAGAATTTGCTGGTAGACATCCTTCATGATCTCCGTCGCCTTTTCCCAGATCGTCGTGGCCGAAGCCGGCTGAGTCAGAAGCGGCAGAATGCTGACGCCGAGCCATGCGGCATAAAGCCAGCGCCCCGGACTTTTCCTCGGCGGCGGAAGCTGCGGTAAGTTGTTGGAAGTGTTCAAAGATGCTCCTCCTTTTCTTTTCCCGATGCAAAAAGCAGACGCCCAATCCGGGCGTCTGCTCGCAACAAGATTCAATTTTTGTATGCTTTTGAGCATCTTCAGTATAGCATATCCGGATTTGCGCCGAAAGAGCAAAAGTGTGCCAATGTTGTGACAAGATTCTTTCAATATTTTATTTACAGAAGCGAAGAAAGAGTCTATATTTTAATATGGTGAAATTTATTGTATAAGCAATTCAACATTGTACTGATCTGGTATGGAGGTGATTGTGAATCAGCTCGTTTTTAGGGAAAGTGTCTTGACAAAGTGATTGAAAACAAATAATATATTATATTCTAAATTTGTGAGGTGCGCCCAAATGTACTACGCTGTGAAAAAAGGACATGCGACTGGCATTTTTAATAATTGGCCAGAGGCGCAAGCTGCAATATCGGGTTATTCCGGAGCTGAGTACAAAAAGTTTAATACAAAAGAAGAATCCGAAGCATATTTGATTAATAGAGATCTTTGGGTTGAAAAAGTTGCTGCGGATAATAAAGATGGGTATTTAGTAGCATTTACGGATGGGAGCTACGACAAAGAACTAAACAGATATTCGTATGGTGTGGCAATTATTTTGCCGGATGGTACAGAGCAGGATATTTGTGGCTATGGGAGCAATAAAGAATATATTGATAGTGATAACATCATTGGCGAGATATTTGGTGTGATCAATGCTGTCGATTGGGCCATATCTAATGGATATGAAAAAATCAAGATATATCACGACTACGAGGGGCTTTCAAAGTGGTTGACTGGGGAATGGAATGCGAAAGCTAAAGCAAGCCAGATGTTTGTGTCTTTGTATAAAACAAAATTTGAAGATTTTGTAAAAGCTGAATTTGTTAAGGTTCCGGGACATAGCAATGTAATTTACAATGAAAAGGCAGATCGGCTTGCAAAGTCTGCATTGATGGATAGAAAAAAAGTCACTGTTCAAGGTGATCATTGGTTTTCTGTTCCATACTTCAACGAAAGCGATTTCGATGCCTTTTCTGATATTATTGAGGAGGCAGATTCAAATATCACGCATACTGTCGAGCATAAAGTAGATAAAGCAATCTATCGTTTTAGTCTAAACTCTGAGACTGTGACGGTGTCTTTATTTAAAACAGGTCAGCATAAACTACTGGTACAGGGTAAGAACTCATATTTGTTCCAGGTAATTACCACTACATTGGTGGAACTGGATGGGGGCACTAAAGTTGAGCAAATTCTTGGTAGTGCTTATCGTGTGAGTATTAAAAAAGATGTAGTTGATACTGCGTTCCTCCCAATAGAACGTGGACTTCCAGCAGACTATCCACCTAGTATTAAGCGCCTTATAAAGCAGGCTATTATCAACATAAACTACTATATTGAAAGCGAAGACTATTCACAATATGCGTTTCCTGCGCTTAGAGCATTAGAAGGCCATATTAAATATTTGATAACTCTAGCTGGTGGAACGGTAGGGAGAAATTTCACATGCTTCGGACACGATAAAACCACGCCCAATAAATATATAGTTACAGAGTCATTTGCTGACAATAGTAAAAACCAATACATAGAGAATTGCTATAACTACTATGTGTCGCAGCGAAACACGGCATTTCATTTTGGTGATGTTATTAGCACGACACTTGATAATACAAGAGTTATAAATACAAAAGAAGAAGCGGATGAAATCATTAAGAGTTGTATCGACTTGATTAGCACACAACAATAATAACGCGTTGAAAGGAGGAAGTATTATGAATGAGTACATTATCAAAGATATTAATACAGAGGGTTATGACAGATTCCTCCTTTGGTTATCATTTGAAAGTTTTGTGGATCATCTTGGTAGCATAGAAAAGGCACCCAATATGGTTCATTCGTCAGGGAAAATATTGATTGATCAGCTATTCCTTACGGGAGATGGAGATAATAGATTTATTTCTTGTGATTTTAAAGATGGAAGGTTGGATTTTAGAACAGCGCGTATTGTGGCACCAGCGTCTATCTTGCGTAAAGTAACTGTGCAATGGCTACATGAAAATTATAACTATGTTGAGAATTCAATTTTAACTGATAGTCAGCGTCAAAAAATTAAAGCGGGCATGACCTTTTGACGAGAAATACCACCTGAACAAGTTCCAAGATTAGGATTATGACAGAACAGGTACAAGTAAGGGGCAAAATCGGAATCGTCCGATTTTGCCCCTTTGCGCGTGTATTTCGCTTTTATGAATTAGGTGCTATGTTGGGGAAAAACAAGAATGTTATCATCTTCTACACGACGCTTTGATAGTGTTCCGGGATCAAGGTTTAATAAATCCTCTACTAATTCAGGCGAAATGGAAAATTTATTACTGGAGAATATATTCATGATTTCTCCACTGCTCATATTTCCAGTGGTAAGTAAAAGGGTAATCGCTTGCTTAAACGCAACAGGATGCTTATACTCAACGGTGTCATCAAGTGGCTCTTTCTGCCGATAGCCATTCATACTCATCTGACGCATTAAATATGAATACTGGTTTGGAGAGAGATACCCCAATGAGTGTGCTCGCATAATCATAGCCATAATAGAGACATTCCATTTTTTCTTTAGCTGAATGTAATGGCTTAGCTTATTTGGATACACTGAAACATCCCGGCCAAACGCTCTCGCTGGAAGAAGGAACGCAGCAGCAAACGCATTTGCTTCATCTTCACGCCGCCGATATTCGTCGCGGTCAACCTCATTCAAATCGTCATATCGTTCGTGAAGAATAATATGACCTAATTCATGTGCACAGTTGAATTGACGACGATAAAAGCTATGTTTATCAGTGCCAAGGATTACACAGTACGACGGCTGATTGTTTTCTTCTGAGTATTGATAAAAAGCATCGATTTCTCGACTATCAGTGGCAAACTCACCGACAATGATACCATTTCGTTCAAGAAGAGATACCATATTGGCAATAGGCTGATCACCAAGCTCCCAATGTTGCCGAACGCGCATAGCACATTCCTCGAGTGATATTTGCGGCTCAGTGGGGATGCAGGGGAGATTAGGCTCGATAAAGCGAACTTTTGTTGCCAGAATCGAATGGATTCTGGCAAGGTACTTTGCTTTGACTTGCTGTGAAACAAGATCTTTCTTCTTGCTGGAATACAATGCGCGGAAATATGTGTTCCCAGTGATCGCTGCAGGATCATTTTCAAAGAAGAAGGTATAGGGAAAGTGCAAAACATCAGCAATCCGCTTTAATGTCATTGGATCGGGGGATGCTTTCCTGTTCTCAAATTGAGAAATGGCCTGCTTGTTAATTCCAATGGCAACAGCTAAGTCTTCCAGAGTCATTTTTTGAAAAAGACGTGCCTCTTTTAATCGCTCTGGATTTATTTTGTTTCCATATATCATTGTACATTAGCTCTCTTGTAAAAAACTCTGAAGAATTACTTCAGGGAGACGAGCAATTCATTCTCGTCGATGTCATTAGACTGAGGAGTGACAACTTGCTCAGTGTCATAAGGGGGTCGAATAAGAGCCGACCAGTCCTCTTGTTCGGTAGAAATTTCAAGAGTAGGGGTAAGGCGAACAGCGCGAACACTCAATAGGCGGTCGGCATGCACATCAAATAAAATGAGTACATGTCCAGCAACTTCACCAACATCACGGTTAACAGCCTTAGTAAGTTGTTCCTGAGATGCAGCAATCCACTTTTCTTCGGCAGGTGGTATTTCGGAAAGTTGTAATTCGAGTTGTTCATATAAAGCTTCGACATCGCGATTAAAGGCGGCAGCACCGCAAAGGTAGTGCTTGCCTTTGTCACTGCGCTTTTGAATTTTGACAAACGTATCCTCGGTCATGAACGTAATCAGAACTCGTGTTTTTTCGTAAAATAAAACCGGTAGTTTCCACGCGGCTCTTTGACAAAGTCCATTATCAATCCAGCCAAGATGGGAACACACAGTTCTTAGTTGCGCAATAATAAAGTTCCATTTGTATTGACCATATCCATTACGTTCCGTAATATGATAAGTTTGCATCATTTCCGGAAAAAGTTCTTCGAGCGCATAACGTAATGCTTCAACAATCGTACGGTCGATTTCTGCTAAACCGAGGCAGGCGTGTTTAGATGTAAACTTCATGTGGACACCTCCAGTAACGTTTGATTCTATTTTTACATAAAGAATTGAAAAAGTCAAGCGCAGATACAAAGAAATTAAAATAAATCAAATGCACTACTGGACGATATGCGAGAAGTCTCAAAAGATTCTGGTACACCTAAATCCTTAAATGAGACTATATGTTCAGGGTGACTAAATAGTCAATCGCCTCATATACAGTTGAAAATGTCAAGCACTTTTGGCAAAGCCAGCGATTACGTTCATCTGTGTCCTCTATACAGGGAAGTCCGTCCTGCAGCAAGCTTGATACAGTTCTTTTGGCATTTGTGACTGCCGTGGGATAGGCGCGGGCGATTTTAGCGGTTATAGCGGAGTCGCCCTTTTTATAAAGCGGTTCCTTGGAGAGCAGGCGATTTATAACACGAGTTTTGTCGGCAACAGTCTGAATGGGCGGTGCATACATCTCATAATGCAGCATAAGCCAGTATTCGATACAGCCAGTTGTCATCAGCAAGCGGACTTTAATGCCTGGGTTCTTGCGCAAAGATCGTAAGCGTTTGATAATTTTCAGTCTGGATTCCCATGCACCAATGTCCTTGGTTTCTACATCAAAGAAAAACCAGACTTCGTCTGTGACCTCCACGTAGTCCCGATATTTTGCGTCTTTCTTGTATTTGCTGTCTGCAACATCAAAAAGGCCGGTGGCTTTTGGGCGATGGATCGATGCAACGTCCTTGAACTCTTTTCTGAGAAAGTCTGTGTATGCCTGTTCACTTTCGCCCTCACAAAAAACGACAATATACGGCTTTGCAGACTTTGTTGAGCGGGACATTACTCCACCTCCTCGATTTCAATGTCTGGCGTAGCACCATATTTTCCAACCAGATATCCCTTGCGAATATTCTCGGTCGTCCGTGTGGAAAATTCACTGATGCTATATAATTCGGAGGAACCATCTTTATCGCGCTTATCTGCGAAGTAAAGCTGATCTTTGCGGAGCAGTTCCAAATTCATCAACTCTGTATTGTGCGTTGTAAAGACAATCTGAGCGCCATGGGGGTTTGATGTGCTGCTCTGGAATTTCGCGATGATATAATTCATCAGCATAGGATGCAACTCGCGCTCCAGCTCATCTACAAGCAGAATACCACCAGTTTGCAAAGCAGACTCAATGGCTGGAGCCAAGGCCATCAGTTTCCTGGTTCCATCGGATTCGTCCGAGAGCTCCAGCAGATAGGAGGCAGTTTGCCCGTCGCGGTTCTCACCCTGATGGCTTGCCTTTGCACTGACGGCACCCATTTTCAAGCGCGCTTCTCCTGCAGCGGAGTTTTCCGATAAGGCGTGCATAAACTGCACCAACGCCGCCTTTATTCCAACTGGCAGATTTGAGGGGAGCGCGGTATCATCTTTGAGTTCTTTACTGTCAAATTCAAATTGCATATCCTGAATTCCGAGATCAGCTGCCTTGGCATAATCTGAAATTGCCTTCAGCATATTTTTGTCCTCAGAATACTCCAAGAGCTGCTTCGGAATGTCTGAATAGTCACGGGAGAAGAATATCTGATCGCGGAACCAGCGCATAGCTGCGATGCAGGGGGCGTCATTCATCGTACAGGCTACCGAAAAGAACAGCTGATTTTCAGCAACCATTTCACCAATCATTTTACGTTTGGATTGATCCTCTGTAAACGAAAACTCTTGCCCAGTTCTGTTGAAAATCAGTGCGCGCTGCTTCTTCGGAGCATGATAGAGATATTCGGAAATAATTTTCTTCCGCGTAGCAGAAAAACCATACCAATATTTAATGCCATTGATGGTATATTCAAAATCAAACGAAGTGGGTTCATCCTTTGAGTAGTCGTTCAACGCAAAGGGATTCACAGGAATCGTGGAGCTTTCATGCTGCGTCCGCTGAGCATTGCGGATAAATTGTACGGCCAACCAAAAAGCCCGGATTACATTGCTTTTGCCACCGCCATTTTTTCCGTAAATCGCAATAGCTGGGAGCAGCTTGGTCGTAGAAGACCACGGAATCAGACTCTTCTTGAAAGAACCCAGACCGGTTGCCTCCATAGACAGTACCGCTTCATCGCGGAAAGAACGATAATTCTTAAAACGAAATTCTATCAGCATAAAATCACCTCTAGTAATAACTGATTGTAGTATACCACGCGATAAAATGATATACAACAGAAAAAATCAAAATAATTGATTTTTTTATTCTAATTTCAATACAAGGACGGCGATTCTACAAATGCCTTTAAAGCGTGGAACGACTTCACTGCTAAAGCACAGCGAATTTTACGGTGACTTTCTTGATAATTCATCTTGCTGGTGATACAGTGAAGGTGGGGGTGAACGGTATGGTCAATATTGCAGAAGAATATATGGGTTTTGTTGATGAGGTGAATGATGCCAAACTATTGGCGTTGGCATCTGAACGCATGGCAATGGCGGATTCCAGTCAATTTGTCCCAGCAGAGCGCCTCAACAAAGAACTTGGCATCACGCAGGATGATTTGGACACAGTTGGTGACGTAGATATTGAATGAATTGAGAACTGAGAGAAATGCTTGATTGCGCCGAGCAGGAAAATTATTCCTGCTCGGCGCGCTGCTCTATTGACCACAAAACTCCCTCACGATCCCCGCACTATCCTGTGCCGTATATCCCCACAGCACTGAACTCAGCACCTCAACGGCTTCTTTGCGCTTCCGGTAATACGTCCGGGTGCTGATGTCGCGGATGTGCGGGCGAAGCTGGTCGATGATCTCCTCGACGTTCTGAAGCTCCTGCGGGGAGAGATAGGCGTAGTAGAGCAGCCAGTAAAATTCTTCGCCGTTCTTATGCTTGGCGCGCATGAGGTCTACGGCGCTGTCCACAAGGCAGAGCATTTTATGGCTCTGCTCGATGCACTTTGCCTGATGCTCCAGCTCTGTCCCGGAGAGATCTGCGCCAGCCAGATAGACGGATTCCAGAAAATCCTCGATCGTTTTGCCGTAGTCGATCCGAAACCGATTCCGAACTTGACGCACGGAAACCTCCAGACTCCATACCACGTCGCGGTATTTCCGCAGCAGTGTCCATGTATCGTGATAGTGCGGATCTTCGGTCACGTCTGCTGCGGGCAGCTTATTCTTCGCCATTGTCGTTCGCTCCTTTCTGCTGAATCGTAAGTTCAAAATACCGCGTCTGTGTGCCGCCGCAGAAGAGCATCATCCCCAGCCGAAGCTCCTCCGTTTCCGGTTCCCATAAGACTCCGGCGCAATCGGATAAGGGATATAACCTATACTGGAACCGGGGGCAGGTCGTACAGCAAACGCCCTGAGTTTTCAAGAGTTTCAGGACTTCGGCGATCAGAATCTCCGTGTGCGATTTTGAAACGCTGATCGAGCAATCTGATGCGCAGTCCGGTTGAGCCATATCCTGCGCGCAGGCCTGTACGCGGATGCAGAGATTCAGCGCCATCGCAACTTCTTCTTTGTCCACCATGACATCGGAAATCTGAAACATGGTGGACAGATAGTTCTGCAAATAGATCGCTGTTCCGCTGCGGCCGGGAAACGAGAAGGCCTTGATGTATTCCAGCCGCGCGAATTTGCCGAGGATACGTCCGGCAGTCGCCTTGGACACGCCCCAGCGCTTGCCAAGTTCGGCATAGGAAACGAGCGGGCTGCCGGTGCCGTTTCGCAGATAAACCACAGGGCCAGCTTCAGAGCCGGCAACCTGATGGTCGTTGTAGATCGCGTTCAGCCAGAGATCGAGCAGAGCGTCCATTTCGGAGCATTTTCCAAGACTGAGCAGCCGGGACGCCGCGCTCATGGGCAGAAAGAAGAAGCCGGAATCCTTCTGGCACGGGCAGCTATAATCCAGCACGGTGTTATAGCGCGGCCAGTCAAGGATGCGGTACTGCACAAGCTGTCCGCGGCTAATCAGGTCATATTCGATGAAGTGGTGCCGCTGGAGAGAATCAAGCTGGTGTAAAAGCTGACGGTTTGTGCGCGCACGGAACCACGTCCGCAGTTCCCGCAGCGGGCAGATCCACTGACCGGGATGCACGATGTAACTGATGCCGTCGTACCGATGATAGGACGTGCGGAAGTTTGCATAGCAGCAAAGCGCCGCATAATGAAAAAGACCGGAGCACCCGTTTGTACGGATGCTCCGGTCTGCGATCAGACTCTGTATGAATTGCCGGTAAATGCGGCATTTTGGGTAGTCTACGATTTGCTTGATTTCAAGTTTGTAATCGGTCATAGGGCAAAATCCTTTCTGAATGATACGATAGAACTGTTCTTGCAAATGACGAAAAATAGGGTTATAATTATCTTGATAAAAGGGGAGTGCGGAAACCAAATTCTGTGAAGGGAAGGGCGATGATAAGCGTACCTGCTATGCGGAAAATTGCCTTAAAATTTTCCCTTATTTTTTCCCTTATGAGATTGGTTAACCGTGGTTAGGGGTGGTTAAAACACCCTTGAAAAGTTCGCATATCCATAGAGAAATGCTGCAAAATGCAAACTTTAGCTATGGGTATCAAACCTCGTTGGCAGTTCAAGTCCTTGTGCCCCTGCCAAGTCATCCGAACACTTTGGCTCAACGGGCGAAAAGCCCAGTGATTTCAAGGTGTTCGGACTTTTTTACGGTCGCAATTTTTTAAAGTATTCCATGGCTCAATGGAAACGCTGCAGAGGCTCAAACAAGGTTTGAACCTCTGTTTTTCCATATTCAAGCGAAATTTCCGAGACAGCGCCCTCTTTCAGAGGGGCACGGCGGCAAGATTTCGGAAGAATCAGAGAAAAATCTTTCACAAAGTTATGGGCGCTGGATTGTTGGTTTTCACGAAACAAGTCCAGCGCCTTTTTTGCGCTCAAAAAGGGCGCTACAGATTGGAGGTATTGTATGGGTGAAGAACTCATACTAATGTCTTTTTAAAAAGGTTGATAATTTATCACTGTTGATGTATAATGAA
>ERZ780083.76-NODE-76-length-35787-cov-9.742975_pt1 | contig 35787 bp, 28 predicted proteins | sample MGYA00511838_ERZ780083 | MGnify/ENA primary metagenome ERZ780083 (study PRJEB29588, sample SAMEA2152602) | human gut metagenome | biome: human gut; feature: human-associated habitat; material: faeces | place: Denmark | collected 2008/2010 ...
CGCCGACCTTCTGACGCCGCTGGACAGCGGCGTGACGAATGCACAGGGCCTGCTCACCTTCCCGAACCGGCGCAGCTCGATGAAGCCCGGCCTGTATCTGGCCGTCGGGCAGCAATATTCGGACGGCGCATACGTTTACACGACCGAGCCGTTTTTGACTGTGCTTCCGGTCACGGACGAAACCAGCAACACATGGGTCTATGACCTGACCGTCTCGCCGAAGCATACGGCGGACGAGGTCACGCCGCCCTCCGACGACACGACGGAGCGGAAGGTGCTCAAGGTCTGGGACGACGGCGGCGACACGTCCTCGCGTCCGCAGGAGGTCACCGTCCAGCTTCTCAAAAACGGTGCCGTCTACGACACCGTGACGCTGAGCGCCCGGAATAACTGGCGCCATACCTGGGACAAGCTCCCGAAGTACGACGCCAGCGGACGGCGCATCGAATGGAGCGTTGTGGAGCGCGACGTTTCCGGCTATACCGTTCTGGTCAGCCGCGAGGGTCCCACCTTCGTCATTACAAACAGCCGCACGCCCGGCAAACCGTCGGAGCCGTCCACACCCGGAAAGCCCTCGCTCCCGCAGACGGGCCTGCTCTGGTGGCCGGTGCCGCTGCTGGCGCTCTGCGGGCTGGCGTTCGTGATCGCCGGAGTCAGCTTCGGAAAGAGGAAACACCATGACGAAAACCGGTAAAATTCTTACTGCGATCGGGCTGCTGCTTTTGGCAGCAGCCCTCTGTCTGACCGTCTATAATTTGCGCAGCGACACCGCCGCCCGCCGTTCGGCAGACGCCGTACTGGCGCAGCTCGCGCCGGAGCTGGAGAAACGCGTGGCTGCGGCGGAAGCAGACACTTCCGCACCGTCCGCACCGGACGAAGCTCCCGCCGCAGCAGAGGAGACCTTCCTCCCGGACTATCTTCTGGATCCGGAGATGGAAATGCCGTCGGAGGAGATCGACGGCAGAAGCTATATCGGCGTTCTGCGTCTGCCGTCGCTGGGGCTGGAGCTGCCGGTGCTCGGCGAATGGAGCGATTCCGGCTCCCGGGCCGCGCCCTGCCGCTACTCCGGCTCCGCTTACCTCGACACCATGGTGATCGCCGGGCACAATTATTCCGGGCACTTTGGCACGCTCAAAAATCTTACGCCGGGCGACGCGCTCTCCTTCACCGATATCGACGGGAACGTGTTCTCCTATACGGTCGTGGAGCTGGAAACGCTCCCGCCCTATGCCGTCGAGGAAATGACAAGCGGCGACTGGGATCTGACGCTCTTCACCTGCACCGTCGGCGGCCAGTCCCGCCTTGCCGTGCGCTGCGAACGCGCCGAAGCCGCCGCCTGACCCCAAAATCGCATACAACCGTCGGTTGAATCGTGCAGAAGGTGTGCTTTTCAACCGGCGGTTGTCTGTTTTTTCTGCAATTCAACCGATAATCTATTGATTTTTTCGGATTTCGCGGACATAATGGAGCCATAAGTTGCAGGCCCGCAAACGAGAAAATCAAAAGCCATCGATCAGATTATGGAGGAAATATACTATGAACGATTTTGCACAGAGGATCATCACGCTCCGCAAGGAGCTTTCCATGACACAGGAGCAGCTGGCGCAGGAGCTTGGCATCACCGCGCAGGCCGTCAGCAAATGGGAGACCGGCCAGAGCTATCCGGACATCACGCTGCTGCCGAAGCTGGCCGAGGTGTTCCACGTCCGTGTGGACGAACTGCTGGGCGTCGCACAGCAGCAGGACGAGGAAGCGGAGGAGGACGCCTCCGAAGACTCCGCCAGCGCTCCGCTCGACCTTCCGTGGGACGACGATCCCCATACGATCCACGCCGTGCTCTTTGCCGGACATAGGCTCATCGGCGCGCAGGGCGTCACGGACTGCCCCGAGGCCAGCCGGATCACCTTTGAATATGAAGGCCCCGCGCTGAACATTGATTCCGTCTTTTCCGTCTCCTGCGGCGATATCACCGGCAATGTTCAGGCAGGCGGCAGCGTCAACTGCGACGATGTTTCCGGCGACATCAAAACCAGCGGCAGTGTCACCTGTGACGCGGTCGAAGGCAACGTAGCCTCCGGCGGAAGCGTCAACTGCGACAATGTGACGGGAAGCGTCACGGCCACCGGCAGCGTCACCTGCGGCGACGTGGGCGGAAACGTCACGGCGGGCGGCTCGCTGAGCTGCGAGAAGGTACACGGCGGCGCGTCCTCCGCACCCAACGGCTTCTCCTTCCAGACCGGCAGCGGCAAAAAGCGCGGCAAGTCCGCCAGCTTCCAGTTCGGCGGCGGCTTCGACAGCAAGCAGTTCGAGCGCTCGATGAACGAGCTTGGCCAGAAGCTGGGCCGTCTCGGCAAGGAGCTTGGCGAGCAGTTCAGCAGCGCTTTCGATTCCTCCGCCTCCGGCAAGGACGAGGACGACGGAGGCGAGGACACGTTTGTCTGCGTGACGGACGACGAGAACTGAGCCGTACCAATTATTTGCCCACCATTCTGCCCCGTTGGAGACATCGTCTCCAGCGGGGTGGCTTTTCTCTTTACCGGAAGCATTGAAAAAATTTCTCACAAATGGTTGAGTCCCGGGGAAAATCGTTGTATACTAGACGCAGAAATGTGCGGATATCCGCAAAATTGGAGGTATATACTATGTTTACGAAACTGCTTGACGCTCTGAAGGCCACGCGCCGCACCATCGTCTTTACCGAAGGACCCGACGCCCGTATTCTGGAAGCCACCGACCGCCTGCTCAAGGAGGATCTGATGGACGTGATCCTGATCGGCAACACGGACGAGGTCAAGGCTGCTGCGGAAAAGGGCGGCTTCTGCATCTGCAAGGCCACCATCATCGACCCGGCCACCTATGAGGGCATGGACGAGATGGTCGCAAAGATGGTCGAGCTTCGCAAGGGCAAAATGACCGAGGAAGAGTGCCGCGCGGCGCTTGCAAAGGGCAACTACTTCGGCACCATGCTCGTCAAGATGGGCAAGGCCGACGCTCTGCTCGGCGGCGCTACCTATTCCACGGCCGATACCGTCCGTCCGGCACTCCAGCTGGTCAAGACGAAGAAGGGCGCGCATCTGGTCTCCTCCTCCTTCATCCTGTTCCGCAAGGACAAGGACGGCAACGATGAAAAGTACTGCATGGGCGACTGTGCCATCAACATCGACTATCCCGACACCCTCGACAAGACGACCGGCGAGGTCGTGTTCTCCGGCGCACAGAAGCTGGCGGAGGTCGCGGTCGAGTCCGCGCGCACGGCTGCCTTCTTCGGCATCGACCCGAAGGTCGCGCTGCTCTCCTTCTCCACCAAGGGCTCCGGCAAGGGCGGCACGGTGAAGCTGAGCCACGACGCCACCATCGAGGCCCAGAAGCTCGCGCCCGAGCTTGCCATCGACGGCGAAATGCAGTTTGACGCGGCGGTCTCCCCTGTCGTCGGTCAGCTGAAGTTCCCCGGCTCCAAGGTCGCGGGCTACGCCAACACCTTCATCTTCCCGTGCATCGAGGCCGGCAACATCGGCTACAAGATCGCACAGCGCCTCGGCGGCTTCGAGGCCTACGGCCCCATTCTTCAGGGTCTGAACGCCCCCATCAACGACCTCTCACGCGGCTGCAACGCAGACGAGGTCTATAAGATGGCCATCATCACTGCTGGCATGGCATAATAGGTCACTCACGCGACCATCCGAAAAACTTCGTGGGGATACTGCTTTTGAGCAGCATCCCCACTTTTTCACCGTTTTCTGCGGAAGCTCTGACAAAACGGCCGAACCTGGCGGTTCGGAGCTTCCCTCATGGAGTGTTTTTTATGAAATGGAGCAAATATCTCGGTGACAAGCCGTTCTGGCGCGTCACACTTGCGCTGGCCATCCCGGTCGCGCTGCAAAACGTGCTGACCAGCTCGTTCCAGCTCGTCGATACCATGATGGTCTCGCGTCTGGGCAGCATCGCGCTGTCCTCCGTCGGCATGGCCGCCCAGTGGGGCTGGCTGTGCGCACTGCTCGGCTTCGGGCTTTGCTCGGGCATGAGCGTATTCATCTCGCAGTATTGGGGCATCAAGGACTACAAGGGCATCCGGCGGGTGCTGGGCATGGGTGTCCTGACGAGCCTGGTGCTGACCGTTCTGTTCCTGATCGTGGCGAGGCTTGCGCCCACATGGGTGCTCGGGCTTTTCAACGAGGACCCGGACGTGATCGCCGCAGGCAGCGAGTATCTTTCGATCGTCTGCTTTTCCTACCCCGCCGTCACGCTGACGAATGTGCTCTGCACCGTCCTGCGCAACACGGAGCGCGTGCGTCTGCCGCTCTATGTTTCCATCTTCACGACCATCGCCAACGCCTTTGTGGACTACGGTCTGATCTTCGGCGCGTTCGGCTTCCCGGAGATGGGCATTGCCGGCGCGGCCCTCGCCACTTGCATTTCCTCATGGCTCGGTCCGGTGCTGATCCTGCTGTTCTCGCTTTTCGAGAAAAACCTGCTGATCGGCCCCATCCGTGAGCTGACAGCCTTCGGGCTGAAAAACCTCGGCGCCTTTTACCGCCGGGCTATGCCCGTCGTGTTCAACGAGGGTATGTGGGCGCTCGGTATTCTGATCGTCAACATGATCTATTCTAACATCGGCTATGAATACTACGCCGGTATGACCATTTTCAAGACCTTTGCCGATCTGGCCTTTGCGTTTTACGTTGGCCTCGGAAATTCCTGCGTCATCATGGTCGGCAAATCGATCGGCAGCGGAAAGATCCGGCGCGGTGTGGAGGACGCGCGGCGCTTCTCGGTGCTCATCCCGCTTCTGGGCATGGTCATCGGCGGGCTGGTCATTCTTTTCCGCTATCCCCTCATTTCGATCTTCTCCTCCGGCAGCAATCTTTCGCAGCTGACGCTCGATACGGCGCTGGCCGTGACGGTATTCTGTTCGCTGGAGGTCTGGTTCCGCAACATCTCCTATGTGCAGGTCGTCGGCGTATTCCGCTCCGGCGGCGATACGCTGTGCGGTATGCTTTATGACATGGGCAGCCTCTGGCTGGTCTCCATCCCGCTGACGTATCTGGCCGCAAACGTTCTGAAGCTTCCGTTCGTCGGCGTGGTCATGGTCGCCTACCTCGCGGAGGATATCCCGAAGTCCATCGCCTGCCTTATCCACTTCAAGAGCATGAAGTGGCTCAAGCCCGTCACGGACGAGGGCCGCGAGGGCCTTCGCGCCTATCGGGATTCGGAATAGGCGCTCCGCGCAGGAGGCTCCTCCTATCACAAAAAACTCCCGGGGCACTTCAAACATGTGCTCCGGGAGTTTTTATGCTTCGTTTTACGCTCAGAAGGTCGCTACCTGCTGCGCGGCAGGCTCCGCCGGTTCGACGGTGAGCGCCGTCAGGATCGGGCCGACGCCCTTGTAGAGGCTGTGGTACTTGACCTCCACCGTCGCCGTCACCGTCACCCACGACTTGACCATCAGCCCGGCGCTTCCGACGAATTTGCACGGGATGCCCATGAAGGTGATATCCGCCTCACAGCAGGTCATGACGAATCGTCCCGGCGCGAACATGCCGTTTTTCTCCTTGCGCAGGCGGGCTACCTGACCCTTGAAGCGTACGGTCTTTCCGGCATATTTCTTCGGCTCCTCCGTGATATCGCGGTAGAAAAGCGCGTAATCCTCGTCGGCGATCTCCACGACCGGCGCGCTGAGATCGAACGGCAGCGGGTCCTCGATCTCATCGTACTGCGTCGTGCCGTCGGAGAACTCATAGATAATGTCGATCTTGCGGTTGACCGCACGGGCGATCTTATGGAACGGCATGATGTCGGCGCCCGGCGTCATGCGGTTGAACACGACCAGCTCCGCTCCGGCCAGCTTGTCCACGACGAGCTGGCGCATATTCGCGTTGTAGCTCATAAAGGTCTGCGCGTCGGCAAACATGACCTCCTGCGCGATCTGCCACGAATCCGGCGTTTTCAGGTAGAAATCCGCCGCAAGGTGCATTCCGTTCAGCTCCGCCACCACGCGCTCGGCGCGATGCTTTTTGAGCAGCTCCTCAAGCTTTTCCTGACTCAGCTCGTCATAGTCGAGCGTCTCGATATAGACATTCTTGGAGGGATAGGTGGAGAGGTCGTATTCCTCCTCGCCCTCCTCCAGCACCAGCAGCAGCGTCCGTTCCCCGGAGTTGAAGCGAGGATCCTCCAGCGTCTGCTGGATAAAGCGGGTCTTACCGGACTCCAGAAAGCCGGTGAAAACGTACATCGGAACAGCCGTCATGGTTTTTCCTCTCATTCCGCTGTGCCGAACAGCTCGGCGACAGCCTTTTCATTCAGCTTCGAGCCGATCACGCAGATGCGGCCCGTGACCATCGCGCAGCCGTCGCGGACGTCCGGCTCGCCGGGAACATAGTCGAAGTGGATCCACTTTTCGCCCTCGGCATTGGCGACATAGCCCTTCGCACGCAGGACGATGCCATATTTCTCCGCATTCTCCAGCGCCTTCAGGCAACCTTCGATCTCCGCCTTGGTGTACTTCTTATGCGTCTCCTCGCCCCAGCTGATGAACACCTCGTCGGCGTCGTGGCCGTGGTGGTGGTGATGATGATGGTGCTCGTGGCCCTCCTCGTCCTCGTCATGGTGATGGTGGCAGCTGCACTCGGGATCGTCACACTCTTCGTCATCGTCGTGATGGTGATGGTGATGATGCTCATGCTCGTCCTCGTCGTCATCCTCGTCATGGTGATGTCCGCAGCAGCAGTCATGCTCCTCGTCGTCATCGTGGTGATGGTGCTCATGCTCATCCTCGTCATCATCGTCATGATGGTGATGGCAGCTGCACTCCGGGTCATCGCACTCGTCATCGTCCTCGTCGTCATGGTCATGATGGTGGTGATGCGCCTCCTCCTCGAGCTTTGCAAGCTCAATGGCGATGGTGCTGCGCTGCTCCATGGCCTCCATCAGCTGTTCGCCGGTCAGCTCGTCCCACGGTGTCGTGACAATGACCGCGTCCTTGTTGTGTTCGCGGATCATGGTCACGCACTGGTCGAGCTTCTCTTCCTTCATGCCGTCGGTACGGCTGAGGATAATGGTATTGGCGGTCTCGATCTGGTTGTTGTAGAACTCGCCGAAGTTCTTCATATACATTTTGCACTTCGTCGCGTCCGCCACCGTCACAAAATTACCGAGCTGCACGTCGTCGCTCGTGACCTTGCGCACCGCGCCGATCACGTCGGAGAGCTTGCCCACACCGGACGGCTCGATCAGGATGCGATCCGGATGGTACTCGTCAATGACCTTGTGCAGCGCGCGGCCGAAATCGCCCACCAGCGAGCAGCAGATGCAGCCGGAGTTCATCTCCGTGATCTGGATGCCGGCCTCCTGTAAAAAGCCACCGTCAATACCGATCTCGCCGAACTCATTCTCGATCAGGACGAGCTTCTGGCCGTGATAGGCCTCCTTGATCATCTTTTTGATCAGAGTCGTTTTGCCCGCGCCGAGAAAGCCGGAATAAATATCAATTTTCGTCATAAAAACACCCTCTATGTGAATTTCTTTCTTTGAATATTATAGCACGTTTGTCAAGCGCTTTGTCACCCTCACGCGATTTTTCCGGAGGAAGCACCGAAAACAGATTGACAAACCGGATTTTGTATGGTAAAATTATCACCGTCTTTGAGACAGTGATTCGGAGAGATGTCCGAGCGGTTTAAGGAGCTGGTCTTGAAAACCAGTGACACAGCGATGTGCCGTGGGTTCGAATCCCACTCTCTCCGCCATTCTTTCCCTCATATGTTTTGATTCGACCTGCGGAAGTACCCAAGAGGCCGAAGGGGCTCCCCTGCTAAGGGAGTAGTCGTCTAAAAAGCGAGCGAGAGTTCGAATCTCTCCTTCCGCGCCAGGAAAAAGGCCTTGAAAACACTACGTTTTCGAGGTCTTTTCTTTGCTCAAAAGCGCAGTTTTCCCCTATGTTTTCCCCTTACAGGCTGGAATCGGCCTTTTTTGTGCTCTGAAACAGGGCTTCCATGCGGTTCGCAGAATCCCGTTTCATGCGCTCCGTTGCATGGGCGTAAACATCCAGCGTGAACGCCGCCGTCGCGTGTCCAAGGTTTTCCTGCACGATCTTCGGGCTGTCGCCCGCCTGCAGGGAATTGACAGCGAACGAATGACGAAGATCATGAAAACGCGCTTCCGGTATGCCGATGCTTTCCACGGCCTTCTTGAAATGCTTGCGCACGGTCACATGGGACAGATGGTGTCCCAGCTCATCCGTAAATACCAGGCCGGATCTTCCCAAAGCGTCCCAGCCTTCAATCTCCATTCCATTTGTTCCCGCCGCTGCTCTTTGAGCGCCTTCATCACCGAAGGCGCCGGGGTCAGCAGGCGGGTTTTGTCGTTTTTCAGAGAGCCGAAGAAATACGCTCCGCCCTTTTCCTTGGATTTGAGAAGCTGCTGCGCGACGGTCACTGTCCCGGCGTCGAAGTCCACGTCTTTCCAGCGCAGGCCGAGAAGCTCCCCTTGCCGCAGTCCCGTCAGCAGATCGACGATAAACAGTCGCTCGAACGGCTGGCCGCGGATCGCGTTCAGGAAGGCAGCAGTCTGAGCTTCGTCCAGCAGCTTGATTTCTGGGTGCTCCACACGCGGTAGCTTGCAGGCATCGGAAGGATTGATCCGCAGATAGCCGATCTCGACGGCCTGCTCCAGCGCCCGGTGCAGAATGCCGTAGATATCCCGAACCGTTTTTGCAGAAAGCGGCTTGCGCCCGCTCGTGCCGCGCTGGAGGTCATTAAGCATCTTCTGGATCTGCGGGGCTTTGAGCGCCTGCAGCTTGACAGCGCCGAATGCGGGTTTGATCGTGCTTTCCACCTTGTTTTTGTAGGTCGAGCGGGTCAACGGCTTCACATCGCCCGTGTATTCGGCAAGCCAGACGTCGAGCCAGTCGGACACAGTCAGCTTGGACGGCTCCTGATAGGTCGAATCATTGACCGTCACAGCCGCGGCCTGCATCTTCTCACGGACTTCTTTCTGCGTCTTGCCGGAGAAGCTGCGGCGGATCTGCTTGCCCGTCCCTGGATCAACTCCGACCGTCAGCCGTGCTTCCCAATACACATATTCCCGGCCGTCCCGAAGGACGGTCTTTTTTCGTATGCTGCCCGCTCCCGCAGCGTTTCGTTTAGCCATCTTGCATCCCCTCCTTCCGAATTACGATATCCGTCAAATGGTCTGTCGTCGTTCTCTTTCGTTCGTCCCAACGCAGAATTTCATTTGGCGAAATGCCCAGATCATCGCATATTTGGCACGCATCTTCAAAACTGAAGCCTGATTCGCCAGCGGCAACTTTTCTCATATATGCGGCATCAATACCAGAAGCATCAGAAGAATCGACGTGCTCCAGTTCGTTCTGCAGCCCTTCGCGGAAAGCATCTGTCCAGAATGTTTGACTGCAAAATGAAGATAGATCCAGAAGTCTGGCAAGTGGTATTTCCATGGCGTTTGCGAGTTTTTCCAGCGTCCCCCATTTTGGTTTCCTTGCATATGGAGCGCTGCTTTCATATTGCGCGATCATCGAACCGGAAACGCCAATTCTTGCGCCAAGTTCAGCCTGGGTCAACCCAGCCTTTTTTCGTTAAAATCTAATATTCTCTGCTATTTTTTTAGAGATTTCCTCCGCTAATGCAGACGTGATTTCTGTCATGCTTGAATTATCACACATATTCATCACTTTTTTATATTAAACCAGCTAGTTTGAAAATCAACATCCGTTTTAGCAAATGATAATATTTCTTATTTGGCTTTAGCTTTTGCTTTATCTATAATAAAATTAGCAAACGCTAAAGATCGGAGGAATTTGAAAATGAGAATCGACAGAATCATGTTTAAGGTTGAGCAAGTGCGTAAAGGACTTTCAGTTACAGAAAATGCGGAACGGTCTGGACTTTCACGCTGCACCGTCACAGCCGTAAAGAACGGAAAAAGCTGTTCTCGCCAGACTGCGGAAAAACTAGTTTCCGTACTCGGTGAAGGCATCATGGAAAACGGTGAACGATATGGAACCCATTCCTGATAAGCCGTATATCGCCCGGCCGCTATAGGCTTAAAATGGCGCGCTTCTCGTTTACATAACGATGTACAAAAAACATTTGTGGCACTGAGTATGATGGAATTGTGGGAGCGATGAGTTTGCCTCGGACTGCAACCACTGCTTTGACTACAATTAAGGAGGATTGGTAAAAAATGAGAAAATCCAGCAAGGACATTCGCACTTACGCTTCTGTGCACGGAATTTGGCTTTGGCGCGTAGCGGAGCGAGTCGGTCTCAGCGACTACAGGCTGTCCCGCTCATGCGTCGAGAGCTTTCGCCCGACTTCAAAGCGAAGCTTTTCGAGGCCATCGACCAATTAGCAATGGAGGATTTGGAAAATGATTGAAAATTCGGAGAAATTAGCGATTTCCGTTCCGGAAACTGCAAAAGTTCTGGGTGTGAGTGTTCCGACGGCCTATGAGCTGACGCGCCGGGCAGACTTTCCGGCCTTCCGCATCGGCCGGCGGACGCTGGTTGATCGGGCTGGACTGGAGCGTTGGGTTTCGCTGCAAGCAGGTGCAGCGCGAAATTCGGAGGCTGCGGTTCTGGAGAGGGGGAGCCGCACTTGAAGAAACGTGAAAAACGTGCAACTTGGTTTAAGTGCTTCCTGTCGTCGAAGGCCACCATTGACGCAGTCCCAGATGAAAACGTTGGCAAAGGGTTAAAGGCCGCATTTGCCTATTTTCAAAACAAATCTGTTCCTGTGCTAGATCCCCTATCGAACGTCGTTTTTTGCGCCATGAGGCCATACATCGATGAGGCGTTTGAAGATTATTCCAATTCACAGAAACATGGGCGTGACGGAGCGAATGCTCGGTATGGGTCTAATGGGTAGCCCCCCTATACCCTGCCTATACCGTCTCTATGGAAGGCTTATAGGGTCACGTGCAGATACAAATACAGATGCAGATGCAGATGCAGACGTACGAGAGTTTTACAGTTAAAGAGGATAAAGCTGGATGCCGCAGAAGAAGCCGCCCTGTGGGAAGCACTTCGCTTGTAAAAGAATCAGAAAGGAACGTTCTTTTCGGAACGTTCCCTTTCTTTTAATAGCGACTCTTGGGCGGTGTAACGAACCGTTCCCCCGTCTGACTGTAACGGAATCAACAGCCAATAGTTAGGAAATGCAGCCTTTGAAAATTCATCACAGAAAATGTCGGTGCGCTCGTTCACCCATCGGCAGCTTGCTGACGCGCCCAACTTTGGTTTCGTTGGCCGGATTTCGGACGTGCAGACCAACACGACGAAATTCGTCTGCTTGGTTATAGGCGCAGCAGCCAACGGAAAAATCCGTTCGCCGATCTCATTGCGCGCAATTTTGCGCTGAGTAACTGCTGCTGAATCCAAATCTGGATTTTGTGAGATAGCAACCCGTTCAAAAATGTACGGGTCGGAAGTCGTTCAATGCAGGAGGTGTCACAAATATGCCCTCCGCACTGTGCTTTACTGTAAAGAGGCTAATGGGCAAAATTGTCCATTACTCAAAAATGAGTAAAACGCGAAAAAGTCCGCGAAAGTCTTTCCCGGAACATTGAGAACCCTCTCAAAAAAGAGCAGGTATCGTTTCCCCCGCTTTTGGGGGAATGACGCACGGCGGTCCGTCCGTTTTTCGGTCGGACCATGGAGCGGCATTTTACCACCCCACTTCGGTCTACTGCGTTTTACCGCAGACGCATACAACCGTCCGAATTTCGGACATTTGTTCTAAGCTCGCCTATGCCCTTCTGTGAGGCGATGCGCCATGTGCATGGGACACTCACGCCGAGCACGCAAAAGCCGCACAGAACGGCGTGTGCGCCGTCACGGAAGCATTTACAGAACATGGGCGGGCGTGGAACACTTCCCCCACACCCACATTCGTGCCCCGTTTTCGGTGTCAAAATGCCTTGTCATCCGCGAATATGGTAAAAAATAGCATTCTGTTGTCCGGTGCAAATGCAGAAAAAGCACGATTTTCCGCGTAAAAACTTCAATATCCTTCGATCCGGCGCACTCCGTCCAAATCATCCGGAGGGAACTCGACAAATTCAGGCGGCTCCAGCCTTTGACCACGCGCGGCATACCGGCCGGTACGGGTCGCAGATTTCTGCGGCTTTGCACCATGCAGGAAGGCAAGCAGCGTTTCTTCGGAAACCATGACCTGCCCGCTGACGCTGTTGGACGGGAGTTTTCCACTCTTGCAGTATCGGTATGCGGTTTTCCGGGAGACATTCAAAACCTCTGCCACTTCGTCGAGATCCAGAAGCGTAACTCTGCTGTTCGGCAGATATGCGATATATGGCACAAAACCATCTCCTTTCCGCAATAATTATAATAAAAACTAAAAATCCAGCAATATCAAGGCCAAAACGGTCAAGGTGTAGGAGTAGTCAAGTAATAATCGACTCTCCTACACCCTTTTCCGCTCTTAACTACGAGGATTTTCCTCGTCCATCCGGGGCTGACTCTCTTGAAGGAAGTCCCGTTTTTTCAAACGCTCCTTATAGACCTCACGAATATTCTCGATGGCAAGGACTGCTCGGTTATTCGGGTATTCCGGATGCTCTTCGCAGTACCGCTCATAGTCATCGATTTTGGTCAGCACCTCAACAAATTCCTCTTTCGTATGATAAATCGGTCGGAGCAATTCATTGTTGAAATGCAGGATTTGAGCCCGGCAGTTGTCAGCCGTTCGGCGGTCATCCGTCTTGATGTGCTCGTCCAGCTTTGACTCGATTTCGCTGAGACGGTTAAACACATCGGCATTCACGGCTTTCCCGATTGCCTTGGCTAACGCCGTCCACGGGTTGATCTTGATGGGGGCAATCTGCACCAGGGTCATCAGAATCAGGAGCAAGCCGCCCCCACCAAGCAGAAGTTCTTTAATCGTCAAAATTCAGCTTCCTCCTGTTTGCGTTATGCCTCGGTATGCAGCATTCCGATAAGCTCCTGGTACTCGCTCTCGGTCACCTTGCCCACAGCGAAGAAAATGTCGATTTTCTCCTCCAGGCCTTCAGTCTGACCTCTCTCGATCATGCGCTTCAAAGTACGATACAACATGACAAAATCCTCCTCTTAAATAGAAATATCCGCCAAGCCAAGCTCCAGCATGGTCAGACGGAACTCCTGGTCAACATTCATACTGTCGGCGTCAGCCACAGCCTTGGAAAGACTACTCTGCCCCTCCGTCAGCAAGAACATTGCCTGGTCCTTGTTCATCTGCGCCTCCTCATAGGTGAAGATGGTGGACTTTCGTTCATCCATCTCCTCCCGTTCGGTCTCAACAATGTTGCGGCGCAGGTACACCGTGGTCACGCCGACCTCGATTTCCGGCGGACGAACGGCGCTCTCGGCGTGGATATAGGTAAGCTCCACGTTGCTTTCCTCCTCTCGGTTGATAGAGTCTTGCAAGCTGCTCATAGATACGCTTGTCGTCAAATCGGTCATACTTGGAGATGTAGCGTTTCATCTTCTGAAAGTTGACGAACGGCTTCATATGCTTTAGATACATTCGGTAAGTGTCTGTGCAGTTGATCCATCCCAAATAGGACATCATTTGCCGGCAGTCGTAGATGGTCGGCTTGGGTTTCTTATGAATCTTGCGGGCTTTTCGCGTAGCCTTGAACATGATGGACCTTCGCAGCACCGTTCGGTTCCGGTAGAATTGAAAACCCATAAAGTCGAGGAGGCGGCCCCGGTCTTCACCTTGAACGGTATAAGAGAAACGAAAGACCTGCCAGTCTCCTTTCAGCTCCAGGCCAAACTCATTGGCCAGATACTCGGAGATGGCAAGCCGTATTTGGTGCAGAACTTTCTTGTTTGACCCGCCGATTATCATGTCGTCCATGTATCGGGCATAGTTCTTGGCGTGGAGTTTCTCCTTGATGAAGTGGTCCAGCTCCTGCAAGTACCAGTTGGAGAGCCATTGCGAGGTGTAGAACCCCAGCGGCAGTCCCACTTCCGTCACATCGAGGATCTTGAACAGGAGATCCAGCATCTGCTCGTCATGGATTTTTCGGGCCAGCTTGGCCTTCAAAATATCATGTGGAATGCTGTCAAAGAAATGATGGATGTCCATTTTCAGAACATACTTCATGTTCTTCGGGTCTCTGTCAATCCACTTCTCGATGACCTTCTTGGCTTTGTGGGAGCCTCTTCCCGGAATACTTGCGTAGGTATGGGAATACATACCCCGCCAGAGCATATCTTCCATAGCCATGACCACACAATGCTGGACGATCAGCTCTTCCAGTGTGGGCACAATGATGGTACGGTTTTTATGCCGGATACCGTCTTGAATGACCATGGGCGTGTGCTCCGCGTTTTTGTAGTTGATGATCCACTCAAAGGAGAGTGCCAGCACATCGTCATCAGACAGGTGGCGCCGTTTCAGCATTTTTCGGATGCGTTTCGTGCGCTTGGCCTTCTTGATAGCCCGACGGCGGTTTTCCTCCGAGATACAGATGTCAAACAAGTGTTTGTAGGATTTCATAAATTCTCTTATCCTCTCACCCGCGTTCAGCCTTTTTCAGATACTAACGGGTGCTTGCACCGAGTTAATTTTCACCAAGCGGTGAGGAAGGGGGGGGGGGTAGTTTCCCCGCCCCTTACCGCGTTTCCGCGGCGATATGCACTGCATTATAAATATCAGTAGATAAGAAAGGGCCGCGCCAATGTTCGTGTTGGAATTCGACGGCGTATTATAGAGATTGGCGTAGAACGGACCGCAATTCAGGTCATTGTTCCAGTTACCGCCGACATACGCGGGTGGCGCAGTGCATACCCCTAAAAAGTTTAGCTTATTTCGTTTCCCTGGAGACCCAAGGTTCTCCCGTCCTCTCCTTTAAGCGGCTACGCCGCTGCAAGTGGTTTACAAGAGAGGGCCGCGCCAAGGTACGCGCCGGAAGCCGACGGCGTAAGACAGAGATGGGCGCAGAACGGACCGCACAACAGGTCATGGCTCCAGTAACCGCCGACAAACGCGTAATATCCACTGCCGTTGTCAGCCCACACATAATCCGCCTCATAGGTGGTGGTAGAACCGTTTGCGGCCTCGGGGAACCGTCCAAAGGGCTCGGTCTTCATCTGACTGATATAACCGCTTCTGGTCAGGCTTACGCCGGAGATGGTCTTGTAGCCGTTTCCGTCGAAGTTGTAGTCGGAGACCGTTGTGCCATCCTTGGTGCCTCGGGTGATTTTCACTTTCTGGGTGCCGCCGCTGATACACCACCCGGCAATACGCCGGAAGATGTTGCCCCAGTAGTTCTCCATACCGAAGACCTTCACGCCGGAGGTCTTGTCATTGCTGCCCCAGAACAGGCCCTTGGTGTTCATGGTGCCCGGCTTAATTGCGCTGCTCGCGTTGCAAACACCATACCCCGCTGTTGCCTGAAGGTCGGTGCTCCGGAACATCATGGTCAGCAGGTCGTTGATAAGCATACGGTCTGCCAGGACTTCGGTGTACCAAATATCAGCGCCGTTATTTTTGGCGTAGGTCACCTCATTCTGGGCGGTGGTGCTCACCGAGTTGTTCTGTCCGCTGATGGAACGCAGTCGGTTGGAGGAATCCCTGGAGCCAAAGAAGATGGGCGTATAGAAGTGCGGGATTTCCTTGTTGTTCTTGTCATAGTTGCACCAGCACTCATAGTCGCTGTCCACCTTCACGTCCGAGCACCGGAAGTGATAGATGTTGTTCTCTTCCCAGCGCTTGACATAGATCTTGGGCCACTCCATCATTGCATTTCCGCCAAAGTTCACATTTGCGACCTGCGATGCGGAGCCGTCCTCCTTCTTGGTGTAGTCGTTGGGATTAAGATAGTGGTCCACCACGCCGGCATAGGTCAGCATACAGGGCTTGGGCATGAACTTCTGTCCCGGGGTGCTGGGCCAGCTGCCATAGCTGAACGCTCCGCCGAAGTTCATCTTGGCCGGGGTAAATCCGCTGTTCTCCACATCGCTGGGATAGCTGACTCGGGTTGCCGGATTGCTGTCGTTCAGATTGATGTCAAAACCATAGAGATATTCCCGGAACTGGGCCTTGACCGCAACGCTCTTATCGGCGCCGGCCAGATAGTTGCTGCCTTCGGCTACCTTGACCGTGATTGTGGCGCTTCCGCTGGTGTCGTTGACGCTGTTCACTGTCACCTCGCCGGTGTTCTGATTGATGTTGCCGATGGTAGCCACGCCCGTGTTGTTGGAGGTGGCTGAAATGACGCCGTCTCCCTTGCGGGTCACCGTGAACTTGGCGCTTCTGGCGCTGGTGTTCAGCGTTACGCTTTGCGGGCTAACAGACACCACCTGGTCGCCCTTGCCGATAGTCCAGGTTGCGGTCTTGGCGCCCACAGAGCCGTCCCACCACTGGTGGTTGGAGTCCGGCGTAAAGGACGCGGTGTAGCCGGTTCCAGCGTTGATCTGCGCCTCCACCGAAACGGTCATCTTGTTGCTGTCGTAATTGGTATCCCAGGACGGGGTCTTGGGGTTTCCGTCGTACTTCAGCGAACCGCTCTGCTGCGGAACAGCAGGAATAGACGCCCGGCCGATGGTCCAGTTTACTGTCTTCTTCCCGGTGGTGCCGTCCGACCACATACCAGTCAACAGGGTGAAGGTAGCAGAGTGGGTGCCTGCATTGGTCTGGGGCGTCACCGACACCGAGGAATTCTCCTGATCAAAGTTGTCCCACTCCGGCGTCTGGGGCGCTCCCGTATAAGTGAGAGAACCCGACTGCACCGGAATAGACACGATGACACTGGTAATGGTCCAGGTGACCTCCTTGGCCTCTGTGGAGCCATCCCACCACTTGTAGTTGGCCGTGGGGGTAAAGGTGGCCGTATAGTTGCCGGCGTCTGTACCGAACCGGTCCCCGCCGATGGTCAGCTGGGTGACATCATAGCCATCCCAGGTCGGGGTCTGAGGCGTACCGTTGGCCGCCAGCACATTGCTCTGAGAGGGCAAAGAGGCAATAGTCGCCCGGTCGATAGTCCACTCAACCTCGGCCTCCGATGCGTCGCCGGGGAACACATAGCCATAATTCAGGACGAACTTGACCTTATAGGTTCCCGCATTGACGCCGTTGGTCTCCCCGGACATGGACATCTTCACTGAGTCATAGCCGGTCCAGGAGGGTGTCTTGGCAGTTCCGTCATAGACGGGCAGTCCATTTTGAACGGGGACGGCCACCTCGATGGGATTGACGGTCACATTCAGGCTTGCGGTCTTGGTCACGCCCTCATAGGCATACGCAATCTCCACCGCCTGCTGCCCCAGCGTGGAAAAGGCGGTCTCGGGATAAGTGTACCCGGAGACGGCCTCAGAGGAACCGTCCGAATACTCCGCGGTGACCACCATGCCGGCCGGGTTAAATGTCTCCAGATAGCTGTATGCCATCTTGGAGGGGTTGGTCGTGATGGCGATGGACACCAGTACCTTCTCCACCGTAACAGGCACCATAGCCGTCTTGGTGACGCGCCCCTCGGTATAGGTAATGGTGACTTCCGTCACGCCATCCGTCAGAATCTGGGGCGATACGGTATAGCCGGTCACATCCGAAGTGAGCCCGTACCCATATCCCGCCGTGACAATCATGCCGGTGGGGTCGAAGGACTCTCCGGACTTATAGACCGTCTTATTGGGCTGCTTGGTAATGGTCAGGGTCTCCAGCTTCAGAGAGCCGCCGCCACCGTTGCCGCCGGTCATGTTGAAAACCTTGCCAACGTTAGCGTTACTCATTGCTCTGCTCGACCTCCAGTCGCAAAATATAAATGGTCAGGTCCTCCACCGGAGTCACCTCGCAGCGGAATGTGGCCTGACCGTCAACGGTAATATTGTCGGCTTTTACGCCGGTTTCGCTTGCCGCCATAAAGCAGTCCGCATCGGCGCACACAATATACCAGTATTTTTCGTCAGCTAAGAAGGACTTGTCCTGCACAGTCTGAGCTCTGCCGTTCCAGTTCTCGGCCGGCAGAGTGACGGTGATACCGGTGTGCTGCGCGCTCTCCAGCAGAGGAATCATAAGCTCCAGTACCTCGGAGATTCTGGACTGGGAGTCCAGCAATGCCCGCTCTGCTAATTTCCGCAGCTGCCCCAGGCTGGTGAGTTTGTTGTTCTCTGCCATATCGGAGCTCCTTTCGAGAAAAAATAAAGAGGGGGACAGGCTGCCCCATCCCCCTCCTCAGGCAAATTAGGCGCCTTCCTGGCCGCCCTCGGCATCCTCGGCCGCGCCGAAGACCTCGTCCAGCATATCCTCCACCTCGGTGTCGGTGGCGATCTCGATGCCGTTGATCGCCTCGGCAATCTTGCCGTCGATGGCGGCGATGATGGTGGCATAGGTATCGCTGTCCCCGCCGATACCGGCCACGATGCTGTTCAGCTTGGCGATGGCGGCATTCATGGCGGAGGCGTCATCGGGGTGGTCCTGAATCCACTGGGCGATCTCAGTAAGAGTGTCCAGGGAATCCTTGGCGCTCTCGGGAATCAGCTGCTTGGTCAGCTCCTCGTTGGCGATAGTACGGGCACTCTTGCCAGTATCCTCACCAATCAGGGTGGCCAGGTCAGCGCCGGAGGCCTTGGCATCCAGAACCGCCTTCAGAGCAGTGTCCAGATCAGACTCGGACACCTGGGCCTTGTAGGCCAGAGCAGCCAGGCCCTTTACCGCCACATTCACACCATTGACGGCCAGAGTGCCGTTGGTAGCGCCGGTAGCGATCAGGATGTCCACCATCTTTTCGGCGATGGCCAGGGCAGTGCCGTTGACCTTCACGCCCACCAGGACGTTGGGCTCGCCGCCCGCAGTGACAAGTTCATCGACCCTGCCAGACAGCTCCGTCACACGGGTATCGACCTTGTTGATCTCGCCCTTGGTGCGGAGGGCCAGCATTTTCAGCTGGTCAAGAGTAGTGTGCTTAGACATAACTATGTCCTCCTTAAAAATATTTGTTTACGGCTCGTCGCCGAAAACAGCATCCAAAATGTCCTCCACCTCTTCGTCGGTGGCGGTGTTGTCCGGGTTCTCCGGATCATTGGGGTCATCGGGCGGCGTCCATTCAGACGCAAACGCATCATTGATGGCCTCCTGAACTTCCTCGTCCGTGGCCGTATTTTCCCGGATAACCTCCAGGATTTGGGCCGTCACATCTCCTCCAGGAGAGACCGGAGGAATCAAAGCGGCCGTATCCGTCTGATAGAGGATTTTGCTGGTCAGGCACCAGACGGGGCCTTTCTGCTCGTCCCCATTGACGCCGCTCACGCCAATCTTCAATACCACCCCGGCCCGTTTCAGGCATTCGGCAGGAATGATGCATCGATTGTCTGTCAGCGCCACAGGTGACTGCTGCACGCCGCCGGCCTCAAAAATCGCCGACTTGGTATATCCGTCCCAGCTCTGGTCGAAGGCGAACTCCACAATGTATAGCTTTTCCGAGTTCTGCACCAGGCTCTCGTCTTTGATAAGATGGGCGGATTTTGCTTTGACTGCAATTTCCACGGATTGCACCTCCTCACTGAATGGCCCCGTTACCGGACAGCTCGAATCGAATGAGATTGACCGTCAAATCCATAGTCGGGTCGCTCTCATTGGTAAAAGTAAGAAAGCCCGAAGTGGTGATGTCCTTCGGCTGCACATTGCAGTCAATGAACTCCTCCTTGCAGGCTTCATCTGCGCTGAGAAAATATTTATGGGTCGCCAGGGCCAGAAGACGGCTGTCGGAAATCGTAATGCTCCCATCCTTCCAGCCATCCTTGGGAATGACCAGGTCGAAGGAAACGCCCAACACATCACCAGCGCCCGTACCATTCAGACCGTTGTAGACTGAGATGGTATAGGAGGACCCATCCGTCAGCAGAATGGTGTAAATATCCGTGGTGCCCGGAGAGTGGTCGCCGCTGGTCAGCTGAATGTCGTCGATGCCGATACCAATGGGCCCCGGCAGCTCACAGCTGATGTGCGTGTCGTAATACTCACCGGTATCGGCGTTCCAAAGCCACCAGGTCCCATTTTGAGGCATGGGTGGTTTCCCACTGTACTGCTCCGCTTTGGCAGCGCTGTCTGCGGCGTCGGAGGCGCTCTCCTCCGCATCGGCCTTCGCCTGTTCCGCAGCTACCTTGGCATTCTCGGCGTCCTCCTTATCTTTGGCCGCAGCAAGGGCATCCTCTTCGGCGCTCTCCTTGGCAGCCAGGGCATCGTCCTTCGCCTTTTCAGCGGCAGTCTTGGACTCCAGTGCGGAGTTTTCCGAGGTTTTGGCGTTGGTCTCGCTGAGCTTAGCGGCGTCCCGGGCAGTTTCGGCAGCCTCCTTAGCAGCCTGAGCTGTCTTAGCATCCGCCGTGGCCTGAGCCCCCAGGGTTTCCACCTCATTCTTGACGGTCTTGACCCGCTCCTCGGCGGCCTTGGCCTCAGCCGCACTCAGCGCGGCGGCATTCTTAGCCTCTTCCGCCTCGCGGGACTCCTGGAGCGCAACCGCTTCCGAGTTGGCAGCATTGGTCTCCGACTCCTTGGCCCGGTTGGCCGCGCCAATGGCGTCGTCAGAATACTGCTTTGCCAGGTTTTCAGATGCCTTTGCGGCAGACTCGGAAAGAGCAGCCTTCTCGGCGGAGTCTAAAGCCTCGGACGCCTTTTTGGTAGCGGTGTCCGCCTCTGTCTTGGCTTTCTCGGCAGAGGCGGCGGCAGAATCCTTGGCCGTAGCCGCAAACTCCATGGCGTTGGAGGACTCCTGATTCATGGCGGCCAGGGCGTCATGGATGGAACCGCGCACCTCCTCGCCATAAATCGCCTCCAGGATTTTCTTTAGATAACTGCTGATATCGGCCAAATCAACTCACCCCTTCCTAATCTTCCAGCATCCAGTCGATGGCCAAAATTTCCTCTCCGGACAGGTTCCCCGCGGCGTCATCGTACTTCGCAGTCATCAATTCCACCTCATGCTCCATCTCGTTAAAGGGAGCCAGCTCGTCGCAGAACTGCTTGAAATTGGGGGAATCCATTTTTAGGATGTAGTTCGGCGCCCCATGCTCGTCCTTACCCTCTTCGCCATACTTCTCGATCAGGCTCCGGCGAATCGTCTCGTACTCCACAAGGGAGTTGGAGAGAAAGCGATAGTTTCGGGCAGCAATGTAGCCGATCTTGTCCCTTCGGGAGAGCAAGGGCTTAAGCGAATGAAGCCGCTCAAACACCTCTGAGTTTTTCAATGTTTTCTTCATGGCGTGTTATTCTCCTGTTCCTAAATCCAGACCTTGGACGGTTGCACCACTAAAATCCACATAGCCCTCAAAGTAAACAACTCCACCAGTGCTTCTTCGTCCGATGGTGATATATCCTCCGCAGGGGCTGTAAATATCGATGTATGGAGCATCGCCCTCGTAATATTCAATCGCCAGCATGTGGAATCGGCTGTTCCCGTATGGGCCGTACAAATTAAAACTTCCGTAATCGCTCCCAGCGATAATGTTGAACTCCTCGCCATAGAACTCGCCGCCCTCGATGACGGGGGAACGGATCGTAGTGGAGTCAATATAAGTCGACTTGATGTATCGAGGCATTTCAATGGAATCTGCCAACTTATAGGCCCGCTCCGCTCTGGAATACGCCGTATCAGCGTAGTCATAGGCATCATCCGCCAAATTATAGGCGTCGTTGGCCATGGAATAGGCCGGGTTATAAGCAAGATTTGTATTGCTGACACTGGACCAGTCAATCACACTTCCAGCACCCATGCTGATTTGACCGTTGATGGTGATGCGCCCCGTGGAACTGACTGCAAAGCTGATCTCCCCGGTACTCCGGTTGGTGATGGTGATACCATAAAGGTCCAGATAGTCGGAGGCAAACTTGCTGCCATTCATCATACTGTTGCCATAGCGGTCCAGGAAGTCCTCGGCCTGCACCACGCCTTTGAAATCTCCGGTGGCCGCTACCAGCTGACCGCCAAAGGTCCCGTTGGCGCCGGACAGGGTGCCCGCAAAGGTGCCCCGCCGAGCGTAGAGGTTGCCCTGCTCGTCCACGGTGAAGTTGCCATTTCCGATGTCGATGGAGCCCTTCTTCATAGTCAGTGTACCGGTCTCCATGTCCAGGGAGAAGTTCCCGCTGATGTCCTTGAGCATACCCGCCCGAATGATATCAGCGCTCAGTACGCCCGTATTGACATAGTTGGCTACGATAGAGCCGTCCATGGTGATGGCCAGCCCATAGGTCTTTCCGCCGTCATTGGAGTACCCCAGACCATTCATGTTCCACTTCCAGAGCTTATCGGCCTTGGTATAGTCCCGGACATTGGAAATATACAGAGTGTCCGAGCCGTATTCGTCCCTGGTGATGGTGATGTAGCCCGTAGTGGCCATGTTCATGATCTCGGTGGCATTCTCCTGGGCCTCCTTGAGAATGGAATGGGCCTTGGGGAGATTGTCGATCTTCTCCAGCACCGCGGCGTTGGTCTGGTTGTTGACGCTGGTGAGGCTGACCTGCACAGAATCTCCCATTTTGAACTGGGTGTTCTCCGGGTGGTCCAATGGGATCTCCAACTTGGTCACCGGGAACAGGCGGTCCAGACCGTGGGGACGGGAGATGACCCGGATCTCGTCCAGCAGCTTGACCGCCTCGGTGTTCACATCCAAATAATGAAGATCCAAGGCACTTAGTTCCAGCTCCAGGTTGTCGAACTGGAGATCTTCCAGATACTCCTTGGCCTTTTCCAGCAGCACCGCCGGATCACTCACATCGTCCCAGCTCACTGTCTTGACGATCCAGCCATAATTTTTCACGGCCTCGTCGGACTGGACATAGAGACTGCCATTGTTCACACTCTCCACCGTCAAATAGGCGTCCAGCGCCTCAATGGGGCTGTCGTCCAACCGATTGCCAAGGGGCACGATAGCCGTAGCGTACTCAGTGGAGTCCCAGTTGCGGGTAAAGTCAATGAGATTGGACCCGAACTGAATGACCTGACTGCAAGTGTCGGGATACTCCTTCAAGTAATCCAGATACCGCACCCCGTCCACCTTCCGGACCCGGAGATGGCCTCCGTAGATCTCCACCAGGGCGTTGAGCAATTCCATGGTCTTCTCATAGTTGGTGTAGTAGGTGGGGAAGTTTTCATCCACCACTGTCACAGCACCGATAGCAAACTGCCGGTTGGCGCCAACCTTTGCGTTATGGACGGAAATCAGCTGTTCCAGATACTCCCGGACAGACTTGCCGGCATACTCTGCTGGGGGCTGTACTGAGTCGTTGAAATAAGCCAGTTCCCCCTCACAGTAGAGCACACGGTTGTTCCAGAAGTCCTTACTTTCTGAGAGCACACGCCCAGACCAAATCTCTTCCCCATGCTTTTTCACAGAGATCTCCGTGACCATACGGACAATGGTGTCATAGGCCTTATTGGTGTGGGGAAGCGTCATCTCCAGAGAGCCGGCCGCGCTGTCCTCCAGCGTCAGCTTGGGGTTCACGACCTTCATATCGTCCAGCGAGAATACATCATTGTAGATACACACGCCATCCGCATAAATGCTATACATCGGTCACAACCTCCCAACTCTGAAGTCCACAGAGACTGTTCCAGTTCCGGTGTCACACCACAACTCCAAGGTAGCTCCCTGGTCACCGAAGAACACAAACTCAGGGAACTGAATCGTCCCATCGGTAAGCAGCTTGGTTTCATCCAGTCCCAGCGTAGGATTGACGAACCGGATATGCACGCCCCGCTTATCCGAACTGGTTACAAAGAACTGGGGGCAGACCGGAGCCCGCCCAAAAAGCGCAGCCTCCAACCTGATAGTCCTTTTGACGGTGGTCACGGCAATGTTCTTAAACAGAGCAGGCCGGATCACGCCATTTTGAAAGTTGAAGGGGTCCCACAGCCAGTCGTCCGTCGAAGACAGGAGCGACCACTTGTAGGGCCCCACATCGTAGTCAATGGTGATGCGCGACCAATCCTTTTCCGACTTCCAGACATTGACGGTAAACCGACCCTCGTAGAAATACTCCGGGTCATCCTCCAGCACCGCACGCAGCTTCTGTCCGTGCAGGTAGTCCATGATGTCGGAATAGGCCATGTGCCAGGGTTTGAAGTCGTTCATCACGATAAATTCAATGGAGCCCGTCCGGTTCTGATACACCGGATACCCGGTGAGAGACTGGGATAAATCGATCACCCCATCCCCACCGGGTATATCCAGCGTCGTCACCTTCTGGGCCGGAGGATTGAACACAGGCCGGGAGGCGGGAACCAGCCGCCAGTCGTCCCAGGTGTTTTTATCCCCAAAGGTAACCGAGTGGTACAAAGCTTAGTTCCCCCTTCCTCTTCGAGTGACCCTCTGCCCAAGGGCATTGTCCATGGGCCCCGCCATTTCACCGACCAGAGTGCCGGTGTCCAGCACGACCCGCATCCGTTCCATCCGATCTGTCAACTCTGTCATGTCCGCCCGGAGAGAACGCAGTTCCTCCACCACATCATCGTTATTGACCGTGATGGTCTGGGTCTGCTGCTCTCCGCGGGCAGCAAATGCCATGCTCACCTGACCAGCGAGCCCAAGCGTCCGCTGAGGGTAGAACAGACTATCCAGAACTCCGGCGCCATTTGTGATGTTGGAGAGATCCAGCACCGGACGGATGGTGGGCGCCATGTCCATATCGCTGTTAACGATATCCGCGATGGTTTGAATAATGTTGGAGAGGCCAAACCGGGCCGACTCCGCCATCTCCGAACCGGCCTTGTAGGACTTATCCGCATAGTTGTGAAGGCCATCCACGAAGCCGAGCCCCGTGTATTCGCCCAGCTTCCGGGTAACCCGGGAGGGTGAGTTAATTTGGAGCACGCTCTTTACTGCGGCCACACCAGCTGTTGCCATAGCAGTCAAGGCGGTGATAAAAGTGGGCTTCTGAGTTTCCACACCTTCAGTCAGCCCCGTCACGATTTGCTGACCGGTTTCGTCCCACCCAGCTTCCCGAAGGATCTTCTGGGCGACCTCGGACATCTCCCTCATTTCGGCCTCGGTGTCCTTCTTGATCAGACCCACCTTCTCGCCGAAATCTTGTCGGAGCTGGTCCAGTTCCGCGTTGGCGTCAATGGTGACCTGCTCCATCTGCTCCTGCCAAACGGCCCGGTACTCGTCCAGTTCCCGGTCTGCGTCCTCCCGCAGCTGCGCGATGTTGTTCTGGGTCTCAATGCGAAGGCCCTCCAGCTCGCTGACGGCCTGTTCCCGGGCCTGGGCGTGCTTGATGGACCACAGAGAGGCATACTTCTCCAGCTCTTCATCACTCATGGAGTTGAGCGCCTTGATTTCCGCAATGGCATCAGGGCCCATCTCCTGAAGTTCCTCTATGAGCGCAGAGTCCAGGCCGCGAGCGGAGAGCTGGTCCAGAATATCCTGCCACTCGCCGAACTCCTTGACCTGGCCCTCCAGGTTCTGCATCAGGGTCTCGCCGCTAACCTCTTCCCGTTCCTTGACCTCGTCAAAGAGGCCGTAAGACTGGTACAGGCTGTTGGTGCGGGACTCCAGTTCACGCTCATACTCGTCATTCAGGTTCTTGATGTCCTGCGCCAGCAGGTCATTGATTTCCGTGACCTTGTCGGCATACTCCTGCTCCAAGTCGAGGCGTTTCTGGTTTGCCTCCTCCTGGACCCGCTGCACATCCTCCTGATACTGCATTTGGGCCTCATAAATCTCCTGTTCGACCCGATAGACCTCCCGGTCCATCTTCTTACGCTCTTCGGTGCCCACCGCATACCGGCTCTGGACACGCTTATAAGCCGCAAGCTCGTCGGCAAGGCTCATTCGGCCGTAATACTGTTCCTCCTCGATCCAGTCCATAGAGGCCTGGTAGGACTCCTCCATCAGCTGATTGCGCAGGGAGTAAACCTCCCGGTCAATTTTCTTGCGTTCCTCACTACCCTCAATGTACCGGGACTGCATCCGCTCGTAGGCGGCCAGTTCCTCCTCGGTGCTGAGGCGGTTGTAGTATTTCTCCTCCTCGATCCAATCGATGGAGGCCTGATAAGTGGATGCCACCAGCTCATTTTGAAGGCGATAGACCTCCCGGTCGATCTCCTTGCGCTCCTCAGAACCAGCGACATACTTCTTTTGAAGATTTTCCCACCCGGCCAGCTCGTCTTTTAGACTCAGCTCGTCGTAATAGGTTTTCTCGTCTACCCAGTCCTTCCAGGCGTCGATGCCCTTGTTGCTGACATCGATGACCTCGCCGATCATGTCCGAGGTTGCCTGGGCGGCCGGGACAATACTGTTGTTGACGCCGATAGCCAGACCCTCGCCAATATTCTCGCCCAAATAGATAAACTCCCGGGAAGGAGAATGGCTGTCCAGGGCCTTCTTCGCGGCGTTCAGCGCAGCCAGACCAAGGCTGCGGCCCGCCGAACTGGCGCTGCTCATTTTCGAGCGAATGCCGTTGACAAAGCCCTGGCCTACATTCTGACCCGCTGTCGTAAACTCGGATTTGGTGTCATTGATGGCGCTAATGGTCTCTGTAAGCACCACGCCCATGGCGACCACGACGGTATCTCCGTTCTCTTTGACCGCGGCGGCAAAACCGACCATCATCGTCACCACAGCGGTGTCCATAATGGTAGTCTTTTCCGTCAGCACACCGGCCATGGAAATGACCAGCATCTCCATCTCCGGGTTTGCGATGTTCTGGTTTGCGGAAATGGTATCGCTGACCACATTCAGCATTCCTACCACCGAGTTCCGCACGGTCTCCGCACAGTTGTCAAAGGCGTCGGTAAAGCCAGAAATACCGGTATTGGCCAAGGTCGTCAGAGAACTGCTGAAATTGGCAAAGGCGTTCTTGTCCAAATCCTGTACGCCTTTCGCCAGGTCCACCAGAGCCCATACCTGAGTAATGACTCCGGAAAGTTTGTTGGGATCAGCGTTGGAGATTTGAGAGTAGTAATACCCCATATCCTCGCCGAACGCGGCAATATCCTCGCCAAAGGACTCCAGCGTCTGGTCGCCACCAAACCACTGGTCGAACAAGCTGCTGTCCGGCAGCCCCGCCGCCAGATTGGAAAGCGCCTGCGCTGCATTGGCCGACGCGGTCACCGCATCCGGCTTCACCGCGGAAACAGCCTCCGCATAAGCGGCCAAGTCCTCGCCGAATGCCACGATATCATCCCCGAAAGCAGAGATAGTATTGTCTCCGGTGAAGAACGATACCAGCCCGCCGCAGTTGGGCAGGGTGTTCGCCAGTTCCACCAGCGCCTGACCCGCAACGGCGGAGTTCTCCACGGCATTGGTGTCCAGGCCCTTGACCGCCAGGGAATATGCTTTGATAGACAGGCCAAAGCTCAGCAGCTGGGTTCCGAAAGTGGACAGGTCATTTTCTCCAGTGAAGAATCCGACCACACCGCCGCTGTTAGGCAGCGTACTGGCCAGCTCTACCATGACCTTTCCCGCCGCAGCAGAATTGGTCACCGCGTCCACATCCAGCCCCTTGACCGCCAAAGAATAATCCTTGATGGCCTTTCCAAATGGCACCAGTTGCTCGGCAAAGGTGTCCATGTCGTTCTCTCCGGCAAAGAAGCCTACTACACCGCCGCTGTTGGGAAGAGTAGCCGCCATCTCCGCCATGGCCTTGCCGGCGGTGGCCGCATTAACCACAGCGTCGGAGTCCATACCCTTGATGGTGTTTGCGAAGTTTACCATTGCGGTGCCAAAACCACCCAGCTGGTTGCCAAAAGTCTCCATATCGTTCTCTCCGGCAAAGAAGCCAAGGACGCCTCCGCTGTTGGGGAGAGTCGCAGCCATCTCAGCCAGGGTCTTGCCGGCGGTAGCCGCATTGGACACAAGGTCTGCATCCATTCCGGCGATGGAATTGGAGAAATCCCGCATGGCCTTTCCAAAGGGAACCAGCTGTTCAGCAAAGTCAGAAAGGGAAGACCCGCCGGTCAGCCAGGAGGTCAACCCTTCCAAAATATCAGCAGCAGTCAGGAGCAAAATCACTTCGGTAAGCGCCTTGACACCGGAGAGCATATCGGGGCTGATACTGCTGGCCCCGTCGATAAAGGGCTGCACATTGGCCATGAACGAGGACAGGTCTGCCCCAATCTGGGGGAACTGCCCGGAAATTCCGCTCATAAAACCGCCGACAATACCGCCCACAAAGGAACCGATTGCAACGCCCACGCTCTCCAGCAGCTTTCCGCCCTCGCTGATCAGCCAGGACAGACCTGGGATTTGAGCAAGCGCGCCTACGGCCGCCAACACCAAAGCCAGCTCCGCAATCACGGCGCCCATACCCAGTACACCCACCATGGCTCCAGGAATCAAACCGGCTACCGCTCCCAAGGCCACCATGATGGCGGACAAGAGGCCGATCCCGACGATGCCTTGCACCAAAGTAGACACATCGATGCTGGAAAGAGCCTGTACCACACCAGAGAAGAAGGACATCAGCACATTGACCGCCGCCTGAATCAGATCCGGCAGATTGCGGGCAATGCCATTCAGTACCTCGACTAAGAACTGCACAATAGAGTCCACGATTTGCGGTGTGTAGGTCACCAAAGCGTCCAACACGCCGGCAATCAGTTCCAGCGCACCGTTGGCAATGGCGGGCACACACTCCACAAGAACATCCACTAATGTCAGCACTAAAGCCTTTACCGCCTCGCCAATGGCGGGAGCGCCATCGATGATGACCTGACAGAACGCCACAATAGCCTCGCCGAATTTCTCAGCAATCGCCGGAATCAGCGCCGCGATACCCGTAATGATAGAGGTGAGTCCGGCCACAATAACGGTCACACCTGCGCCCAGGGAAGTTGCCAGAGCTGTGACGCCAATGGCGATGGCTGAAAGCCCCGCCCCGATAGCAAGCAGACCGGCTCCAATGCCGACAGCGCCCACGCCAATCAACGCAAACGCCCCGGCCAGGCCGAGAATAGTAGGAACCAATGGCGTGAGAATTGCGCCGGCCGCGCCGATGACGCCGAAGGCGCCCGCGACCGCTACCAGTCCTTTGACAATAGACTCCCAGCTCATAGAGCCCAGAGTGAAAAGCACCGGGGTCAGCACAGCCAGAGCGCCGGCCGCCACCAGAACAGCGGCAGAACCAGCCAGAGAGCCATTCATCAGCTTCAAGCCAGCTGCCAGTTCCAGCAGGGACACGCCCAAGGTCACAAGGCCCTTAGCCACGCTCTCCCAGCTCATGCCGCCCATCTTGTTCAGAGAATCAGCGACGAGTTCCAGCGCTGCACCCACCGCAATCAAGCCTGTTCCAAGCGCAACCATGTTTTTGGGCATCAGCTTTGTGGCAAGAGCAACCTCTGCAAGCGCCCCGCCCATCGCCAGAAGGCCTTTTCCGATTTCCGCCAGAGACATGCTTCCGAAGTCCGCCATTGCAGAGGCAAATATTTTCATAGCCGCGCCAATCTCAATCATGGCAAGGCCGGTGGACATGAGCCCCTTGGCACTCCCCGTTAGCTTTGTAAATGCGGTGATCTCCAGGAGCAGAGTCCCGACGGAGCTGAGCCCTTTGACCAATTCGCCTACGTTCATCTGCCCGAAGTCCTTGCAGGCTGAGGCAAATACCTTCATCGCACTGGCCAGGACTAAAATGCCGGCGGCCGTCGTCAATGACTTCCCGCTGAACTGCGCTGTATTCATGAAGAGGGACACTTCCGCCAGCAAGACGCCGACACCCACCAGGCCCTTTGTCAGCCCTGCCAGGTCCAGCTGAGCCAAATCAGTACAGACGCCAGCGAGAACTTTGATGGCTCCGGCAAATATCAGCATCTGGGCCGAGCCTTTGATAATCGTGCTGGAACCGCTTCCCATCACTTTGGAGGCGGCCACCATAGCCGTCATTAGGCCGGCGATACCCACAAGACCAACAGTAAGCTGCCCAGCATCCAGATCAGAAATCTTCTTCAATGCAGATGCCAAAATCAACACGGAAGAAGAAATAGCGAGCATAGCCGTGGTGCTCTTCAGCACACCCGTTACCTCGCCGCTGATTCGGCTAAAAATCGCCATGGATGCCATAAGCTCCGCGAACAATACCGTGATAGCGCCAAGAGAGGCGGTCAGCTTATCACTGTCAATCAGAGAGATCGCCACGATGGATGCTGCGAGAATTGCAATGGCACTGGCAATCTTCAGAAGGGTTCCGGCCTTCAACTGCGTCTGATAAGCCTCAAAGCACCCGCGGACACCATCCAGAATCCCCTTGACATTGTCCAGCAGGCTCCCTACATCGTCAAAAGCAGAAGTCAGATTTTTCAGGAATCCAGTGATCCCCACCGCAATGCCACCCAGGGAAATACCGTTGAGTAGGTCGATCAGCCCGCTGAAATCCGCATCGCTGATAGCCTCGACCATAGAGCCTGCAAGATTCCCAAGCACGCTCATGATTCCACCGGCAATGGTCTTGACCCCATTGAACAACGCCTGAAGAAGTTGCAGGAATTTATTGTTCGCCAAAGCGGAACCCATGGCATCCGCCGCAGCGCTGACGCCGGCGCCCATGTTTCCGGCCGCATCAATCACTTGGCCGATACGGGCCTGAATGCGCTCCAGGAGAGCCTGGAATACTTCCAGACCTGGCACGGCAAAGGTATCTTTCAGGACATTGATGAAATCCCGGATCTTTGATACGACCGTCCCAATGATACCGGCGATGGTCTGACAAACCCTGTTGAACACATCGCCCTTCTTTGCCGCCTCGTCCACGCCTACCAGCCAATCGCCAATGGTCGCCGTGACAGAAAGAATCCCATCACTCAGCGTCCCAAGGCCGCCGAGCAACGGGCTGATCACATTGAATACCGCAGAGAACCCCTGCTTGATTAGGTCAAGAATAGCAAACAGGCCCTTAAAGGTTCGCCCCAGCTTGTCTGCCGTTTCATCTGAAATGATAAGCCGCTCAGAAAAGCTGTGCAGCGCCTCGATGATACCGTAAAGCCGCTCCGAGGTAAGGGGCGGAAAAATATCATTAAAGGCGCCCTTCAAGGTCTCGAAGACCTTTTGAACGGCCTTGCAGCTGTTTAAGATAGCGTCAAATAAAAGCTCTCTGCCGCTCTTGCGGGTCATGTTGTTGACCAGCTCCGCAACGGCGCCTGTGGAGTTGCTGGCCTCGCTGCTCAGATTTCTCAGTGCCTCGATCTGTTCCTCTGTGTAGCCAATATTCTTCAGCTGCTCGTCAGACAGCGCGGCAATTCCCTCGGTGGTCCCGGTGGCCTCGTTTGCCATCTTATCCAGGGTTTTAGCCAAAATATCAGTGGTCAGCCAGCCTTTGGACAGGGTGGCGTCAAAGGACCCGGCCTCTTCCACCATCTTGTCAAAGCCGTCGACTGTCTCAGAGGCAGTCTCCTGAAGGGCCGCCGTGAAGTCATCTACCGCAAGCCCGGCATCTGCAATCTGGTTTTTCAGCTGTCCCCAGCTGGACATCAGCGCCCCGCCCAGCAGAGCGTTTCTTGCATCAGCAGACGCGCCGATGATTTCACTGAAGAAGTTGTTGAAGTCCGTGAGAGTGGCCTTTGCCTCCTCAAAGTCACCAACAAACAACTGCCAGGTCTCCGCCCAGCCAGACTGTGCGCTCTCCTTCAGTGTATCCAGCAGCTGGGAGAATGTCTTGACATCCTGAGCCGCCGCAAAGGCCTTCTTGCCAATGTCCGTGGTTTCGTCGGCATATTTTCCCAGCGTTTGAGTCAGAACCTCGGTGGTCATCCACTGACTGCTGAGGGAGTCATTGAACATGGTAGTGGTCGTGAACAGCTCTGACACATGACCATTCAGGTCTGTGGTCGTAGACTGATACTGGTCACCCACCTTGACCAGCGTACCCAGCTCCAGCGCCGTTTCAATCAGCTGCTCCTTGAACTCCACTGTTGCCATGTTGGCAAGCTCGATGGACTTCCAATCTTGCAGGCGGACGCTTCCGGAGGACAGGGCCTGTCCAAAGTTATACATGGCGTGGGACGCCTCGTTGGCATTAGCGCCAGACACGGCGGCCACATTGGCCACGCCCTGGATCGCCGCCACCGCATCATCCAGATTGACGCCGGCATTGGTAAACTTGCCGATGTTTTCGGTCATATCGGCAAAGGAGTAGATGGTCCGGTCTGAATATGTATTCAGCTCGTCCAATTTCTGATTGACCACATCCAGACTTTCGCCGGTACTGGCCATAATAGTCTGAATAGAGCCCATCTTCAGCTCGTACTCATTAAAGCCCGTTGTAATGGGCTCAATGGTAAGGGAAGAGAGCAGCCGCTTTCCGGCATTGACCGCAGAATTTGTGATGTTGGAAAGGGCGGTTATGGCCATGACCTCAAGGGCGGAAAATTTGGCCCGAACGGTCTCGACGGAACGGCTAAGGGTGGACAAGTCACACTTCCTGGCGGCGTCGTTCAGGCCTTCCAGACCCTTAGCCGCGCCGTCCAGATCCAGCCCCTTCTTGAGTTTGTCCAGCGTTGACAAACTGGTCTGAACGCCTTCTTCAAACTGCTTGTTGTCAAATCGCATTTCGACGATTCTCTCGTCGATGGTTTTGCTCATAGCCGTGTAACCTCCTTCCATGCCTCGGCGGCGATTTGGTCAAAAATAGGCTGGATAGCGGGGTTGATGTAATCTCGCCCTTCTACCCTGCCTCCGGTTCCAGTACCATGTCCATACTGGAGAATGATTGCAATGGGAACTCCATTTTGAATGTTGGAGTTGTGAAATGAGATGGTGACCGAACCTTTTTTATTAGAAATCTCGTAGTACCACGAGCGCGCGGTTTCTCCGGAGTCGACAGGCGTTGCAGACGCCAGGGCGGCCACTCCAGCCCGGCCGAACTGGTCCAAGTCACCGAGATGAACGACCTCTTTTGCCTTTTCCAGAAAACGGGTCAGCTTTGAGAAGTCGCCCTTTTGTCTGAAACGAATCACTGCCGGCTCCTCCTATCATTCAGATTTTTTCTGCCACTCCTGGATGACTTCCTTAAACTTGTCAAACCCAAACATCGCAGCGTAGGCAGACATAAGCCCGACCACTATGGCAGCCGCCACCATGTACCAGGTAACAGCCAAGCCATTGATTGAGGCGTAGGCTCCTCCTGCGGCCAGCGTCAATGCCTCGGCCACAAACAGAGCCACCAGATTGGTGGGGATCTTGTCCCAGGTGATGCTTTTGACCACCTGGACAATGATGTTCGTCAGGATGGTGACCCCACCGACAATCATCAGCAGCGTTGAAATGATTTCCGCATTCATTGATGCGCCCTCCTTAAATCGCCGGACTCTCCACGGAGCCTACCGGCGTTTGTGAAACATTGAAATTAGCGGCCTTTGCCGCCTCAAAGGTGATGCCGCCCGTGCTGTGGTCAGACTTGCACAGGTTCAGATAGAAGCTGCACACCACACCATGCGCGGTCCAGGGAAGGCCGACCATGGCACCAACCCAGGGCAAAGCTCCGGTATAACCAAGGCGGACACAATAAAATGCCAGCAATAGACCTCCCACTGTAACCACCCAAAGCAGAGCCCTAATGTCGTTGGTCAGCTGCTTGGAGTGCTCTCGTGCCTGTCTGGCTCGTCCTCGGGCCAGATGCCGTCCGTTTTTCATCACGCCAGCCCTCTCTCCTGTGCAAAGCGATAGAACAGCATTGCTGCCTGCTCTCTGGTCAGGAAATCAGACCACATCATGTTCGGCTGACCGTCGATGGTAGTCCCATTTCCGGCAAACAGGCCGACACTGACTGCCCACTCCCGGGCCGCCTTGCTCCACTCGCCGCAGTCATTGTCCTGCAAGCCCTTGCGATACTGCGTCATGGCAGTGTTGAACATTGTGTTGAATTGTTCCTGCGTCATCATATCGTCGTCCTCCTGTACGATAGAAAAGTCCGGACGGCCATAGCCGCCGATGTAACTGGCATTCAGCGGATAGTTCTTATCCCTGACGCAGCCTCCGTTTGGCACCACACCGGGCAGGGAACTGGTGTTTCCCTCGATGGTGTAGACACGCCCGCCAGAGACCTTCTCCACAATTCCGGTATGATACATGGTCTTGCCGCCATCATCGGTAAAGAAAATCTGGTCTCCCGGCTGGGGGTTACTGGTGTGGAACTGTCTCTTCTGCTTGTAGTAATTAGCGGAATAGGTGCAGCCAGCGCCCAACCCTTTCTCCGCCTGACAGAGCAGCTTCATGCCTATTTCCAGGCCAAAGGTGTGGATGAAGCACCAATCTGTAAAGATATCGCACCAGGCATAGCCGTTCTTGTTGAAGTTATAGACGATGCCGAGGGCGTCCAGATCTCTGGCATACTTGTTCCAGTTGTTGTCGCCGGCATTCGCCGTCTTATCGTCGAGCTGCGCATTGGTTTCCTTCTCGATGTAACCAATCTCAGCCCTGGCAGTCGCCAGCAGTCTCTCCACTGCCGACATAGCATTGGTAGAAGGCATGGTTTCACCCTTTCCTGCGTACTGGTCGAAATACTTCTGCCCATAGGAAGCCCGCCTTGCCTTGGCTGTTTCGCTCTGGTCGGCGGGTCGTTCAAACTGCACCAGGACGGCGTCAGAGGCAATCCGAATGGTTGCGGCGGACTGTAAGGTTCTGACCAGGGATACATACCCCTCGGTCAGCTCCTTCCACAGAAAGTCCAGCTGCATATCCAGATCGCCGATACTCTTGCCGCACTGCCTGGCAAAGTTGAGCAGATTTTGCTTTCTGCTCCAGAAGGTCCACTGGGCAAGGCCGTATCCGGCGCTGTCGTGGACAAAATTGGAGTAGGCGCCGGAATCCACCTGAGCGGTATAATCAGCATCAGACAATCCCAGCTTCTTCTCATAGGTGTTCTGGAGATTGGTCGGCTTCAGGCCGCTTTCGGCATAGAGGTTCCCCATCAGACCAGCGGCCCCAAAATCGGAGAGCCCTTTTCCTTTCAGAAAACTCCAGATTCTTGCTTCAGACACGTCTTTCACCCTCTCGTGTTCCATTTCTTCCTCCGCGCAGCGTTCAGCGCACGGCGTTGAGCAATCATCTCCCCTTTGGGCATCTTTTGTGGCTTGGAACTCTTGATATCGCACACATGGATCAGCGTGAGCAACCGGTTCAAATGCCACTTCTGACACTCAAAGGGGATGTTGTGTAAAATCATCCAATAGTAGATGATTTCGGCCGTCACAATTTCACGACTGCCCTTCTTCCTGCCAAGATTGGAAAAGGTTGTGGCAGTCATGGGGGCATCGATATACTCATAAACTTGGCGGAGCAGTTCGGGAGTGATCGCCGTGTAAACATTGGGGTCCACATTCTGGGTCAGAGTCATGCACCGAACATAATCCACCGACTCCGCCACCGTCTTCGGCTTTGGCGAAAGGAACGGCTTGTGCCACTTGGACTCCCATTTTGAAAGCGAGACCAGAGAATGCTCCAGCTGGAGCGTCTGCTCTTTCGTGTTGATAAAGGTCTGGGTGGCATTGTCAAACTGTTCGGACGCCGGAACCACAATTTTCAGCATCTCCCGACTCCTCCGGGTGTCAGCCCTGGAGCGCGGGCGCGGCGGCAGGCGCAGCAGCCGGAGCCGCAGCGTCAGACCCGGCCGGCACAATGCCGTTGACAAAGGCGCTCGCTGCCTTGGCGTCGGTGGCCAGCTCCATGAACAGCTTGCTGTAAGCCTCAGTCTGGGCAAACTCGTCCCAAACCTCCTGGTTCTTGATGAACCGGCGGCCATCGGGGGACTTCACGCCATAGGCCTTGCGGATGACCTTCTTAAAGGTCTCGATAATCTGCCGGCCGTCCTGGGCGGCGGTGGTTCGGTGTGTCATTTCCCCCAGGCCCCCCGC
>ERZ780083.79-NODE-79-length-34874-cov-5.328614_pt1 | contig 34874 bp, 34 predicted proteins | sample MGYA00511838_ERZ780083 | MGnify/ENA primary metagenome ERZ780083 (study PRJEB29588, sample SAMEA2152602) | human gut metagenome | biome: human gut; feature: human-associated habitat; material: faeces | place: Denmark | collected 2008/2010 ...
TGCCTTCTTCATCTTCGGGAATCGGGTAATGGCCGTGGCATTTTGAAACCGCTTCCTCTTTCCTGCCACTGCACTTGCCTGTGCCTTCCATGACTTTCTTGAAAATCGCATGGAGTTCGTCAACAGACTTGCCGTTTTCTTTGGCAATGGCCACATGGCGCAGAGCAGATTCATAGCGCTTTTTGCCTTCTTCATCTTCGGGAATCGGGTAATGGCCGTGGCATTTTGAAACCGCTTCCTCTTTCCTGCCACTGCACTTGCCTGTGCCTTCCATGACTTTCTTGAAAATCGCATGGAGTTCGTCAACAGACTTGCCGTTTTCTTTGGCAATGGCCACATGGCGCAGAGCAGATTCATAGCGCTTTTTGCCTTCTTCATCTTCGGGAATCGGGTAATGGCCGTGGCATTTTGAAACCGCTTCTTCTTTCCTGCCGCTGCACTTGCCTGTGCCGTTCATGACCTTCTTGAAGATTTCATGGATTTCATCAAGGGATTTTCCCTGTTCTTTTGCGAGTGCCGCATGGCGTTTTGCCGATTCGTAACGTTTTCTTCCCTCTTCGTCCTGAGGAATTGGATATTGTGGATGTGTCATTATGTTTTCCTTCTTTCTTAAAAAATATATTTACAGATAGCAGTTTTATTTACGGAAATATATGGGCGCCGTTTGCATCCCGATGGATGACTATCTTTTGCTGCACCTGCCTGTGCCGTTCATGACCTTTTCGAAAATTTCATGAATTTCTTCTGCGGATTTCCCCTGGGCTTCCGCAATGTCCGCGTGGCGTCTCGCCGATTCACGCCGGTTCCTTTCTTCCCTGTCAGTGGGAAGGGGGGCGGCAGGATGGACAGAGCCCGCCTTCTGCGCACCACATGTCGGCAGATGAGGGGTTTGTCCCGCGGCGATCTGCGCACGCTCGATGGATTTTCTTGTGTACCGGAGGATGGTTTTGGCATCTTTCAAAAAAGATTCTCCTGCCGGTGTGAGGCGGATACCGCGGTTCGTCCGCTCAAAGAGAGGGGCACCGACGCTTTTTTCCAGAGAATTCATCTGCTTCATCACGGCAGGGGCGGTAAGGGAAAGCTTTTCCGCCGCTTTGTTGAAACTGCCGTTTTTGGTAACGGAGATGAATGTGTGCAGTGTTTCATTAATCATTTTGCATATACTCCAAGTTAAAACTATGCATTAACTATCTATTAAAACAATGTTACCACTATAATTTGATATTGTCAATATAAAATACAAAAAATATTTTGTGAATTAAACAAAAATATGTTCATAAAAATCAAGAAAATACGGAAGCATAAGAGGTGTCGGAAGACGCGGGGATCTTGTGAGTAAAATGATCCGCAAAAAAAGATGACCCGCAGGCCATCCTTTCGCTTTATCTATTTTTTAAATTTCGGGTCGTCGGTAATGAGCAGTTTCCCGTGCATGGTGACCGCTTCCTGATCAAGAACATAAGACGGAGAGGACAGATCGTAAATGTCCTGATAAAAATTTGTCTTTGCCTGCCAGATGCCTGACGCTGTTTCAAAGAGAAGATCGTTGGTAAAAATCTTATCTTTATTTGACTGAAGCGCCGGAAGGATATCAGGGTGGATCTTCCTATAGTCCGGAGAAAGGTAGATCCAGAAAGGAATGCGGATCATGTCGTAGGAGAAACCCGAAGTGCCGTGGTAATACACCATGTCTTCCGCATGATCGGAAAAGTAAATCATAGTTTTCAGATTCAAATGCTCTTTGGCGTATGTAAAGATACTGTGGAGCATTTCATCGGTGTAGGCCAGCGTGACATCATAGTTATAGTAAGGATCATCTTCGGGAATATCCGTGGATTTTCCGTATCCCACGGGGACGCGGGCCAGATAATTATAATGGCTGCCGTTGATGTGGATGAAAATGATACGCCTCCTGGCGGGCGGAAGTCTTTTCATGACTTTTACCGCTTCGCCGTCAAGGCTGTTTTCCCAATAGGACGCGTCACACCGTTCACCGATGACGGAAACGCCGGCACTGGCAAGAGAGCTTCTGTTCTGGAAAGAAATCCAGTCGGTGCGGTATCCTGCCGCTTTGGCAGCGTCTACCAGGCTGACGGCATCATTCAGAGCAGTTTTATTGTATTGGTTCGTATTGGTGAGAGCATAGCTCAGTGACATGACGGTTGTCGGGAAATTTGCGTATCCTTTATCCGCAAAGAAAAAGTCGGGGGATTTCGCCATGGCATCTTCCCAGGGTGTCGTCTTTACGGGGTAACCGGGTGTAAAAGACTGCATATGATCGCGGCTTGCGCTTTCACCGATGACAATGATATGGGTGCCTTCTTCCGCTGTCTGGCCGGGAAGAAGGACGACAGCTTTCGCATTTTCGGCAAGGTGCCGGTTCAGCGTTTCCATGAGTTTGAAACTGCCGCTGCCCTTCTTGGCGGCATAATAAATCTGCAGCGGGAAAATATGTCTCATCTGCCGTAAGAAACCGCCGGAAAAAAGAATGGTAAATATGATAAAACCTATGAGGCTGCCGCGTCCGGCGGTGCGGAAGGGCGTCTCTGCCGTTTCCATGGACATGAAAAAACGGCGGGCGATGCAGAAGCAGGAAATCAGTAGGATGATGGCAAAAATCGCCACGGCGGCAATAAGGGCGGGTGCAGCCACCGTCTCGACAAATTCCGCCGCTTCACGGGCGTTTGTCATGGCGATAGCCATCAGGGCGAAGATATCCATTTCGCTTTTATAAATGATATAGTAGCCGATGTAGATCAGGGGTACGAGGATCATAAAAAAAGAAAAGAGGCCGGCTAAGACAGACCAGAGGAAAGCGCCCCGCTTCAGTTTCCATTTCCAGGCAAGGGACAGGTAAGAAAGGGAAAATAAAAGGGAAATCATGCTGTAATAGTCGCCGAGATACTTGTTTTCCGGCAGGTACATGTAACCATAAGCCCAGGTAAAGGCGGCAAACCATATGGAGGGTAAAAGGAGAGACGGAAAGAAATATTTCTTCAGAAATTCTTTTTTGAATATGATAAATAATCCCGTATTCGTGAGAAGAAGGACACCGGCGGAAGTCAAAAGGTGGGGGTTGGAAAGGCTCGGAAAAAACCGCTCGTCGCCGATGGCCCACAGAAGAGCAAGGACAAGGGAAATGGTGCCCAGTGTGCTGAGCACGATCGAACGTAAAATAGACGGCATAATATCTCCTTAGTATAGTGTGACTAATTATAATGATTTTCCTTATTATAATACAAAATAAAAAAAAATCATTTTTGGAGAGCCGGAAGCGGGACTCCTGCGGGAGAAACGCAGGAGCGGCTTGCAGGAAATGCTTCTTTCCCGTACCATAAAATAAAGAGCAAGGGAGGCTGTATGGAACGATATTTCTTTTTTGATATAGACGGAACACTCACGACACCGCTTACTGCCGATTATCCGGACAGTGCAAGGGAAGCGGTCCGCCGGCTGCAGGAAAAGGGAAATTTTGTAGCTATTGCGTCGGGGCGCCTGCAGGCGGATGCCGTCGACGTGGCGGAAGAACTTGGTATCGATTCCGTGATTTCCGACGGGGGAAATGGCGTGACCTGCTGCGGAAAGATCCTTTACCATGAAGGACTGCCGCTGGAGGCCTGCTTCCGTTTACTTGGTGAAATCGACGGGAAAAAACATCCATGGGCGGTGACGACGGAAAATAAAAAGCGGCGGACAACAAAGTACGATGACTACCTTAAGCGTGTGACGGACCGGTACTATGAAACAGTGGTGGACAGCCGTTACGATTACCGCAGGGCGGCGCAGATTTACAAGATCTTTATCGCCTGCGCCAAAAGGGAAGTAAAAGAGATTCCTCTGCACACGCTGCCCCATGTGTGGCTTACGAAAGGAACAATGCTTGTAGAACCTGTCCACAAAGAGAGGGGCATTTTTGAAATTATGAAGAGGTATAATGTATCCGATGACCGGATCGTTGTTTTTGGCGACGGACTGAATGACTGTTCCATGTTCCGTCCCGAGTGGATGACGGTCGCTATGGGGAATGCGAAGCCGGCTTTGAAAAAGAAGGCGAGGTATATTACTGATGATGCCGATGATGATGGTATCTATAATGCGTGCAGACATTTCGGGTGGATATGAATATGAATACCATAGCAAGGAAAACAAAATCGCCATTCTATGAGTGGCGATTTTGTTTTCACTGTGTACGGTTTGATTCTTCACGCAGAAGAGTACTTTTCTATAAACAAAAATATGACTGCCGGAGAGAAAATATTTTATATTGTATTGTTAACGAAAAGAGGAAGGGGATTATTGACAAAAGCTGCGTATTTCCTTAGAATATAAACTGATTTATTGCATTTGGCGAAAAGCAGTCCGCCTTGTTGTTATGAAACGCTGCTGTATGTAAAGCGAGGAAAAAATGGAAAGCAATTCCGGAGAAGTTCTTTTTGATATCTGCCATGTCTCCCATACTTTTGAAACGGAGGAAGGCAAAACTTTTGATGCGCTCAAAGATGTAACGGCACAGATCAAAAAAGGGGAATTTACCGCCATCATCGGAACGAACGGCAGCGGCAAGTCCACGCTGGCCCGCCATCTGAACGCGCTTCTCATACCGACGGAAGGAGAGCTTATTGTGGAAGGAATGCGCACTTCCGACGCCGGCCGTGTATGGGATATCCGCCAGAAGGTGGGCATGGTTTTCCAGAATCCCGACAATCAGCTTGTCGCTGCCGTGGTGGAGGAAGATGTGGCTTTCGGTCCTGAAAATCTGGGCGTGCCTCCTGAAGAAATAAGAGAACGTGTGGATCTTGCATTGGAAAAGGTGGGGATGACATCCTATCGTAAACAGGCGCCGTCCATGCTTTCCGGCGGGCAGAAGCAGCGTGTGGCTATTGCCGGCGTTCTTGCCATGAAGCCCGACTGCATCGTTCTTGACGAACCGACTGCCATGCTTGATCCGAAAGGGCGTAAGGAGGTCATGGACACGATCCATGAGCTGAATAAAACAGAGGGGATCACCATCGTCCTCATTACCCATTTCATGGAGGAGGCGGTCACGGCGGATCATATCCTTGTTATTGACAGGGGTGTCCTCAAGATGGAAGGGACACCGAGGGAAATATTTTCACAGGCGGATAAGGTGACGGAAATCGGTCTGGACGTGCCTGTCCCTGCGGATCTGGCAAGACGCCTCCGCAAGAAAGGGATGGCAGTTTCCGAGAAATGTATGACCGATGAAGAATTGGGAGAGGCGTTATGTCCATTTGTGTCGAAAATGTAAGTTATATATACGGGAAGGGAACTCCTTTTGAACGGGCGGCGGTTGAAGATATCGACCTGACCATAGATAAAGGAGAGTTCATCGGCATCATCGGCCATACGGGGAGCGGCAAGTCTACACTCATACAGCACCTGAACGGCCTCCTTCATCCGTCCGTGGGGAAGGTAACCGTAGACGGCGTGGATCTGGCGGAAAAGACAAAAGAAGCTATGGTGAAGCGCCATTCGGTGGGCATGGTTTTCCAATATCCCGAGCATCAGCTCTTTGAAGAAACCGTAGCAAAAGATATTGCTTTCGGTCCGCAGAACCAGGGCTGTGATGAAGAGGAAACGGAAAAACGAGTAAAGAGTGCCATGCGCTTCGCGGGGATTGATTATGAAACATTTGCCGAACGGTCGCCTTTCCGCCTTTCCGGCGGCCAGCAGCGCCGTGTGGCCATCGCCGGCGTGATTGCCATGCATCCTGATTTTCTGATTTTGGATGAACCTTCTGCTGGGCTGGATCCTGTGGGGCGGCGGGAAATATTCAGCCGTATTCAGGGATGGTATAAAAAAGGCGTGTTTTCCGTCATTCTTGTGTCCCACAACATGGATGACATTGCCCGTCTGGCGACCCGTCTTCTTGTCATGCATCAGGGGCGCCTCGTCCTTGACGGGGAGCCTATGGATATTTTCCTCCATCACAGGGAGACGCTGAAGGAATGCGGTGTGGATGCGCCGCCTTTGACACAGACGCTTCTCTATCTGAAGGGAAAAGGAATTCCTGTGCCGGAAACCGCACGGACAGTGGAAGAGGCGGCGGAAAAAATGTATGCTGTGCTGGGAGGAGGGAAATAATGCTTACCGATATTACGCTGGGTCAGTATTATCCCGGAGATTCATTCCTCCACCGTATGGACCCGCGGGCAAAAATTCTCTGTACCATGATTTTTATCTGTGCTATTTTCCTGGCGAACAATCCATGGTCTTACCTGCTTGTGACGGTATTCACGCTGGGATGCATCATGATTTCGGGCGTGTCGCCTGTCATGGTCTGGAAAGCGGTGAAGCCGCTCTGGGTCATTCTGGTATTTACGCTCCTGATCCATGTGCTGACCACGCCGGGGAAGGAAATATTCGGTTACGGGTTTATCCATATTAGTGAAGAAGGTCTTAGGAACGGTCTTTTTATGACGCTCCGTCTTGTATTTCTTATCGGCTTTTCTTCGCTCCTGACGTATACTACGAGCCCTATCGTCCTGACAGACGGGATTGAAGCGCTTTTAAATCCGTTCCGCCGTTTCGGCGTGCCTGCCCATGAACTGGCAATGATGATGACCATCGCGCTCCGCTTCATTCCGACACTGCTTGAGGAAACAGATCGGATCATGAAAGCTCAGGCTTCCCGCGGTGCTGATTTTACCAGCGGGAATTTGTGGCAGAAAGCGAAGGGGATGGTGCCCCTTCTTGTACCTCTCTTCATTTCCGCGTTCCGCCGCGCCGATGATCTGGCGACCGCCATGGAAGCGCGGTGCTACCGCGGCGGGGAAGGGCGTACGAAAATGCATCAGCTGGCGTATACGTCCAGGGACAGGCTGGCGTTTATCACAGTCTTTCTTGTGACAGCCGTTTTGCTGGCCATGTATTTTTATTTCAGGACATAAAAAAAGACATCTTTTCCTTTTGCAGGGAGGAGATGTCTTTTTTGCTGTGTGGGCAACAGAGCCTGCTATACGCTCCACGGTGCATAAGAGCCGCAGATTGTCTTTTCCGTCAATTCTTTTGTAACAGGCGTGAAGTATACTTTGAGAAGGCAGAGTCCGTGGGCAGGAGCGGTGGCGCCAAGGAATTTTCTGTCTTTTGCTTCCAGTATCTCCCGCAGATCTTTGGGAGTCAGTTTTCCGGTGCCTGCATCAGCGAGCGCGCCTGCGATATTTCTTACCATATGGTAAAGGAATCCTTCTCCGGTAACGAAAATATGAAAGAAGAGATGCTTTTTGATGATCCGTATGTCATGGATAGTACGGACCGGACTGGCAGGAACGGAATTATTCCCGCGGAATGAGGTGAAGTCATGAGTGCCTGACAGCACTTCTGCCGCTTTTTCCATTTTTGAAATATCCAGTTTTCGTCCTGCCTGCCAGGCATACCGTTTAAAGAAGGGAGGGCAGTCTTTTTCTTCGGTCAGAAGGTAGCCGTAGGTTTTTCCATAATTGTTCCTGCGCACGGAAAAATCATAGGGCACTTCTCTGCTTTCCGTTACACGGATATCGGGAGGAAGGAGAATATTCAGAGCGAATATGAAACGATCGCCGGGTATGGAAGATTCCGTATAAAAGGTGCATTCCTGCCCGTAGGCATGAACGCCGGCATCCGTGCGCGCGACGAAGTAGAGCGTGGTTTTCGTACCTGTCAGTTTTTGGAGGGCAGTTTCAAGAATTTCCTGGACGGTTATACTGTTTTCCTGCCGCTGGAACCCGCTGTATGCCGTTCCTTCATAGGCAAGAGTGATCCGGATGTTTCTCATGACGGGCCGCCTCTTTTCATTTCCTTTTTCGCGCGGGAAAAATTGAGGAGAAGGCGGTTCAGATTAGAGATGATTTCTTTTTCTGACAGAGGAAGAGAGCCTAAGAACCAATAATCAAGGATAACACCGGCAAACCCCGAAATCATGAAAGACATTTCCACTGCATTGTACGCAGCATCACAGCCCCCTTCTTCCACCAGACGGCTGAATACGTAACGCTGGCGGATAATCAGGCGGTCGATGAAGCTTCGTGTGGAAATATGGTGGAAGAGAAGTCGGAGCTGTTCTTCGTGGGCGGTGATGTAACGGAACAGTTTTTCCGTGAGTTCCGAAATATTCGCCGCCGGCGCGATGGGATAGTACTCGTCAATAATATTTCCAATGGCTTCGACATATTCGTTCTCAAGGGTGTCCAGAAGGTCATGGATGTCTTTGTAGTGGAGGTAGAAAGTCCCCCGTCCGAGCATGGCTTTTCTCGATATTTCCGCCACGGTGATTTCAGAGATACGCCTGCTTTTTAACAGTTCAAAGAAGGCAGCCCGGATGGAAAGTTCCGTCTTGCGGAACCGTAAGTCCTTTTTTTTGTCGGTCATTGTTGAACACTTTCTCTAAAACAGTTTCATAAAAGGCACTTTCATGGGAATTGCCGATAGCCTTTACAGTTAGCCTAAGTATATAATACATTTGAACGATAATCAACAAATGTTTATTAAAATTCTTTCGGGAGGAATACATGAAAAAGTTCGCGGTTATCTTTGCCGCTGTATGGGTCGGCTTTTCTCTTGTGCTGACGGGGTGTGGGAATAAAAAAGAGGTGGAAACGAAAGCGGTGCTTGTCAAGACGATGGTTGTCGGAGAAACGGCAAAAGCAGAAAGCCGTAAGTTTTCCGGCACGGTTCATGGCTATTTTGAATCGCCGCTTGCTTTTCAGGTGGGGGGGCGGATTACGCGCCGCCTCGTTTCTTCCGGCGACCGTGTCACGGCGGGACAGATCCTTATGACGGTGGATTCCAAAGATGCATCGGAACAGGCTGCCGCCGCCGCGGGCGCGTTGAATGCGGCGGAGGCGCAGTATCGTCTGGCGTCATCCACGATGGCCCGTTATGAAAAGCTTCACGAACTTCAGGCAATTTCTGATTTGGCGATGGATCAGACAAAGAACCAGTATGAATTGGCATCGGCCCAGCTTTCCCAGGCGCAGGCTGCTCTGGCACGGGCGGAAAATAATCTGGGTTTCACGTCGCTTACGGCAGACCGTGACGGCGTGGTGGGAAGCACGCTTTACGAAGTAGGTCAGGTGGTCAGCGCAGGAACGCCGGTCGTTCTTATCGTGGATGATACGAAAAAAGATGTCCATATTTCCTTTACGGAAAAGCAGTACGGAAAATACTCTGTCGGCCTTCCCTGCACAGTCACCTTCTGGGCGTTTCCTGATCTGCAATTGAAGGGAACAGTCAGAGAAGTGGCGGCAGCGCCAAATACGTCCACGGGAACTTATGACGCAAAAGTGACACTCATTGACGCGCCTTCCGATGTTGTGGTGGGAATGACGGCGGAAGTATCTTTTGATGACCCGCAGGGGAATGAACAGATCATGGTGCCGCTTTCTGCTATGGCTGCACAGTCGGAGCAGCCTGCCGTGTGGATCGTGCGGGATCATAAAGTATATCTGCAGAAGGTGGAAACGGGACAGTATGGGAATGATACGGTAGAGATCGTTTCAGGCCTGCAGAAAGGCGACCGTGTAGTGACCGCCGGTGTGCAGAAACTGCATGAAGGGGAAGAGGTACGGTTATGAAAGGCCTGAATCTGGCAGAATGGGCGATCAGGCATAAACAGATTGTCTATTTTTTCATTATCGCCATCATTACGGGCGGATTGTGGTCCTATTTCCATCTGGGGCGCAGCGAAGACCCTGATTTTACAATCCGACAGGCCGTGGTTACGGCTGCATGGCCGGGCGCTTCGGCGCAGCAGATCACGCAGCAGGTGACGGATCCTTTGGAAAAGAAACTGCAGGATACCAAGGGGCTCGATTATATCAAATCTTTCACCCATGACGGTAAAACCGTGATTTATGTCAATCTGAAAGATTCTGTACCGAAAGAGGAGATGCAGACCCGCTGGCATGAAATACGCAATCTGGTCAATGATGAATGGGGCAGTCTGCCGTCGGGAGTCATGGGGCCTTATATTAATGACCGGTTCGATGATGTGTACGGCTCTATTTACGCCGTCACGGGAGACGGATTTTCTTATGAGGAAAAACGTAAATATGCGGAAAATATCCGGCGGCGCCTGACAGGGGTGGAGGATGTGCAGAAGGTAGAACTTCTCGGCGTCCAGAAGCAGGAGATTTATGTCGAAATGGATCAGAATAAGCTGGCTTCTTTCGGCATGAGACCGTCAGACGTGTTTGCCATGCTGCAGCAGCAGGGCGCGATGATGCCTGCCGGTATGATTCACACTGATTCCAGAAATGTGGCGATCCGTGTAGAAGGGCTTCTGGATACGGTGGAGTCACTGAAAGAACTTCCGATCCACGTGGGAGAGCGTTCTTTTCATCTGGGCGATGTGGCGTCAGTTACACAGATGTATGCGGATCCGGAAACATCTCTCATGTATTTCAATGGAAAACCGGCGGTAGGAATTGCCGTATCTATGGCGCCCGGCGGAAATAATCTGGTTCTCGGGAAAAATCTGGAGAAAGAAATTGAAAAAGAGAAATCGGAACTTCCTGCCGGTCTGGATATTGAACAGGTGGCAGATCAGCCGTCGGTGGTGAATGATTCCATTCATGAATTTACAAAATCCCTGCTGGAAGCCATCGTTATCGTCATGGCGGCCAGTTTCCTGTCACTGGGATTTTGGAGCGGGATCGTACTGGCGTTGTGCATTCCGGTGGTGGTATGCGCTTCCTTTATTTACATGAAATGGCAGGGGATCGATCTCCATATCGTTTCTCTCGGTACGCTCATCGTATCGCTCGGTCTTCTTGTAGATGACGCGATTATCGTGATCGAAATGATGCAGGTCAAACTGGAAGAAGGGATGGACCGTCTGGCGGCAGCCCAGGCAGCGTATAAAGGGTGTGCGAAACCGATGCTGGCCGGGACGCTTATTACAGCGGCGGGTTTCATTCCTGTCGGTTTTGCCGCAGGGCAGACAGCGGAATATGTGGGAGCCTTTTTTTGGGTCATTGCTTCTACGCTTCTTCTTTCCTGGGTGGCATCCATCTTTGTAAGTCCGGTTCTGGGGTATCGTTTCATCAGGGTGAAGGCGGGAGAAAAGAAATCCGCTTTTGCGGACAGGGCTTACCGACTGTTTTATAAGGCAATCGCCTGGTGCATCCGTTTCAAAAAGACGGTTATCATAGGCACAGCAGCGATTTTTGCAGGGACAGTGGCACTTATTCCTTTTGTGAACCAGGAGTTCTTCCCCGATTCCGTACGGCCGGAAATCATTCTTGATGTGAACCTTCCTTCCGGCGCATCCATCAAGGAAACGAAAGAGGTCATGGCGGGCATTGCGGACAATTTATACGGGGATGATCGGGTGTCTTCCTTTTCCACCTATGTAGGGGACAGCGCGCCGAGGTTTATTTTGCTTTTTGATCCGCTGGCGCCGGAAGACAGCCACGGACAAATGATCCTTGTGGCGCGCGACAGCAAGGTGAGAGACAGCCTTCGTGACGATACGCTGGCATTTATTGCGGAACAATATCCGGATGCAAGAGCCCATGCCCGGCTGATTACCACGGGGCCTCCCGCTGAATACCCGATCATGCTGCGGCTTTCAGGAAAGAATGTGGAAGATACGGTAAAGTTTGCCAAAGAAGCGGCGGCTCTTGTTTCTCAGTATCCCGGCATGAAGAATGTCAGTATGGATTGGCCGGAAGAAACACCGGTTGTCAGGTTAAAAATCGATCAGGATAAAGTAAGGAAACTGGGGGGAGATAATTATTCCATTTCCCGGGATCTGTATGTGAAATTGTCAGGCTATAAAGTAGCGGAATCCTATCAGGGCAATCAGCTCGTGCCGATCAGCTTCCGGCTGGAAGGAAGCAATGCGGCGCGGCTGGCCGATCTTTCTTCCCTCCCTGTCCATGTGGGGAGCGGACGGTATGTGCCCCTTGGGGAAATCGCGGATATTTCCTATGAGAATGAAACAAGCACGATCTGGCGGCGCGATCTGCACCCGACCATCACTATCCGCGGCGAAACCGGCGGGGATAAGACAGCCGATTCCGTAGTCAATGAACTGTACGACCGGACGCTTAAGGAATTTAGAGAACATCTGCCTGACGGTTATACGCTGGAAAAAGACGGGGCTATAGAAAACAGTGAAAAATCCGTACAGTACCTGGCGGCGCCGGTTCCGATCATGATTTTCCTTATCCTTATGATTCTGATGTTTGAGCTAGATAAGATTCCGCTGATGGTAATTGCGGGCATAACCGGGCCTTTGGGGCTGATCGGCGCGATTTTGTCGCTGTTCCTTACACGGCAGCCCATGGGATTCGTGTCTATTGTCGGTATGCTGGCCTTATCCGGCATGGTTGTCCGGAACAGCATTATCCTTCTTGACCAGATCCGCCAGCATTTGGCAGATGGGAAGAAGCCTTATGATGCGGTCATCGAGTCGGCGGCGCTCCGTTTCCGGCCGATCATGCTTTCCAGTGTAACCGATGTACTTGGTTTTGTTCCGCTGATTCCCAGTCCGTTCTGGCGTCCCCTTGCCGTATCGTTTATCGGCGGGCTCCTTCTTGCGACTGCTATAGGGCTGCTGGTCGTTCCTGCGCTTTACTGCTGGTACTATAAGGTGGAAGGGCCGAAAGCATCATAAAAATACCGATACCGCACTATCTCTGAAAAAGTCAGACATATTTTCAGGGAGTCCGGTATCGGTATTTTCAATTGGAAAGTTTATTTTATGATAAAGACAGGGCATTTCGCATTCTTCAAAATGCCGCTGGAAACGGAACCCATGAAAAGGCTCTTGAGAGTACCGCGGCCGCGGCTGCCCGTGATGATCAGATCGGCACCGATTTCTCCTGCCAGATAGAGGAGCATGGGTACCGGTTCCCCCATTTCAAGAAGAACCTTATGGGGGATGTTTTCAGGAATGAGTTTTTCGACTTCCGCCATGTCGACCTGGTCGGGATCATCATCCGCGGGGATGGTGCTGTTTAAAATCGTTGCGACATAGAGTTCTGCGCCGTCTGAGCACTGCGCCAGGGAAATAGCCTGGTTCAGCGCTTTTTTCGCATGGCTGGAACCGTCATAGGGAATGAGAATCTTTTTGAAATCAAGCATAATAACCGCCTTTCTTTTTGTAATGGAGAAATCTGGTTTTTCTGTGCGGAAAATAAAGAAATACCTGTGAAAATATCAGCCGCACCGGAGGGAGAAAACACCGGCCCTCTAAAAGGTCGGCGTTTTGTCTTACGGGAAATTATTTCACAATGAATACAGGCGCTTCCACATGGGTCAGCAGGTAATTGGATACGGAGCCGAGAAGCATGCCCGTAAGGGCGCCCAGGCCGCGGCTGCCCATGACAACCAGGTCTGCGCCGATTTGGTCTGCCGTATTTTCAATCAGCATGCCGGGATCTCCGGTTTTGGCGATATATTCCGCTTCGATTCCTTCAGGGACGGCAGCTTTTGCTTCATCAAGAGTTTTATCAGCCGGGCGGAAGTGGATGGCCTGCATCTGTTCATTGATGTAAGCCCTTTCCAGATTATTCATGCTCAGCGCGGAAACATCTTCGTCAACAGTGATGATATACAGCTTTGCGCCGTCACAGCACTGCGCCAGTGATACAGCCTTTGCCAGGGCACGCTTTGCGTGTTCCGACCCGTCAAAGGGAACAAGGATTTTTTTGAAAGTAAGCATGACGGACCTCCTTTTCCGCGGTATTTCCGCTGTACTATTTAATAATAAGGATGGGGCATTTCACGTTGCTTGCCAGATGGCTGGAAACGGAACCCATGAAAAGGCTCTTGAGAGCGCTGCGGCCCCGGTTGCCCATGATGACCAGGTCGCAGTTTTTTTCAAAGGAGAGATCCAGCAGGACGGATCCCGGATTGCCTACACGGAAAATCAATTCATGAGGAATATCCTCGGGAATGAGTTTTTCTGAATCATCCAAAATAACCTGCCCGGGGTCTTTCTTTTCCGGTTCTTTTTTATCGGCGTCAAAGACATATGCTTTTTCCCGCGCGATTTTTTCCATCGGCGGCATCGGCCGGGAAACGGTCGCAATGAAAAGCTTTGCGCCGTCGCAGCATCTTGCCACGGAAACGGCACGGTCAAGAGCCCGCTTTGCGTACTCGGAACCGTCGTAAGGTACAAGAATCCGTTTGTAATCTAACATGATCATCAGCCCACCTTTCTTTTATAAATGAAATTCCAGGGAGAAAAATCTTCTCTCTTTAATTACATTTTAACATAGTTCAAGGGGGTAATACAAAAATATGATGCATAAAAAGGGAAATATTTTTTGAAAATACTTTTATCCGAGTCTGTGATGTGGTAAAATAAATTGTATTTACCGATACAAAGATTTTGTTAGACTGTGGATTTATAGATTGAGGCGGAAGGCCGGAGAGAAGAAGGAAAGAAATGATCAGAAAAGATATCCGCAACATTGCGATCATCGCCCATGTCGATCATGGTAAAACCACTCTTGTGGATGCCATGCTGAAGCAGAGCCATATTTTCAGGGAAAATCAGAAGGTGGCGGAACGCGTCATGGATTCCAACCCGCTGGAACGGGAACGGGGAATTACAATCCTGGCGAAGAATACGTCTGTCATGCATAATGGTGTGAAGATCAATATCGTAGATACGCCCGGGCATGCCGATTTTGGCGGGGAAGTGGAACGTATCCTGAACATGGTGGACGGTGTCCTGCTCCTTGTTGACTCCCATGAAGGCCCGATGCCCCAGACGAAGTATGTTCTCCGTAAAGCTCTTGAGCATCACCTGAAACCGATCGTCGTCATCAATAAGATTGACCGTCCTGATCAGCGTGTGTCTGATGTGGAAGGGGAAATTCTCGAACTTTTCATCGAGCTTAATGCTGATGATGAGCAGCTTGATTTTCCGCTGGTTTATGCGTCCGCCAGGAGCGGCATCGCCAAACTCCATATGAATGATGAAGGGAAGGATCTGCAGCCTCTGTTTGATACGATTCTGGAACGGATTCCCGCTCCGGAAGGTGATCCGGGTGGAGGACTGCAGATCATGGTAACCACGCTGGAAGCCGATGATTATCTCGGCAAAGTGGCGATCGGCCGTGTGACCAGGGGAACGGTCAAGCAGGGAATGACCGTGGCCATTACGGATGGAGAAAAAATCCGTACTGATCATGTAGGACAGCTTTTCAACTGGCAGGGAATGAAACGTACTCCCGTCGCCGAAGCAGGCGTGGGGGATATCGTGGCGATGGCAGGATTTAAAGACATCAATATCGGTGAAACGGTAGCCGATGCCGCTAATCCGGAAGCGCTCCCATCCATTCATATCGATGAACCGACGCTGTCCATGGTTTTCCATGTCAATAAGAGTCCTTTCGCGGGAAGAGAAGGCGATTTTGTTACATCCCGCCACATCCGCGCCCGCCTGATGAAAGAAATTGAAACGAACGTGGCTCTCCGTGTGGAAGAAACGGAAACATCCGATGCATTCCTCGTTTCCGGCCGGGGAGAACTTCATCTGTCCGTTCTCATTGAAACGATGAGGCGGGAGGGGTTCGAATTGGAAGTATCCAAACCGCAGGTTATTTATAAAACAATCAACGGCAAGCGCTGCGAACCTTTGGAAAGGCTGACTGTTGAAGTGCCGCAGGAATTTATGGGGGCCGTTATGGAAGGACTCGGTCCGCGCCGCGCGGAAATGATTTCCATGGAAGAACTGGCAGGATATATGAAGATGGACTTTTCCATTCCCGCCCGCGGACTTTTGGGATTCAGAAATGAACTTCTCACCACCACCCGTGGTACAGGCATCATGTACCATGTATTCCAGGGATATGCGCCGTATAAGGGAGATATTCCCGAAAGAACGAGAGGCTCGCTTGTCGCTTTCGAAGCGGGCACGACCACCGCTTACGGCCTGAATTCCATACTGGACAGAGGGGAACTTTTCCTTGGCCCGGGCGTGGAAGTTTATGAAGGCATGATTGTCGGCGAAAATGCCCGTGAGCAGGATATGGACGTCAATCCCTGCAAGAAGAAGCATCTGACAAATACCCGTGCTTCCGGTTCCGATGACGCCATTAAACTGCCGCCGTGCCGCCTCTTTACCCTTGAATCCGCTTTGGAATGGATAAACGATGATGAATTGGTGGAAGTGACGCCTTCCAGTATCCGCATGCGCAAGATGGTTCTTTCCAAGCAGCTCCGCTACAAGAACGCCAATGCGAAGAAGAGCCAGAGCGGACAGTAAGAGTTGGTGCTATAATAAAAGACACAGATATTTCTGATTGTGTGCAGCAAAAGGAGGTATGGAGAAGTGAAATTTGTTTCTTTATGCCTCCCTTTTTATGATGTTTTTCAGAATGGCAGGGTGGGCATATGGAACCAAAAAATTCAGATCCGGCAGCCGTATACTTCATAAAGTGTTTGATCAAAAGATATATCGATGATGATGTGGGCTCCTTTGCGTCAGAAGCGTCATACTGCTTTATCCTCGGGCTCATTCCGTTTATGATTTTCCTGGTTAACTGTATCTTGTTCTTTGCGGCGCCCCAGCTTGATACGATCCTTGATTTGCTGCAATATCTGCCGGCCCAGTTTGCGGCAAGTATGGAGGAAAATATCGCCCGTATCATCGCGGGACGGAGTACGATATGGCTCTTTGCCGGTCTCGGCGGAGCAGTGTGGACCGCTTCACAGGGGACGGCCGTCCTTGTCCGCGGGATGGATAAAATATTTTTCCAGGACAGAAATATCCAGTCGTGGTTCAAGGTCAGCCTGAAAGCCTGTTTCTTTACCGTATTTCTTGTATTTGCCATGATTCTTTCTCTTACGCTGATCGTTTTTGCCAATGCCGCCGTATTCCTTGTACAGGACTATATTATGGAACTGCCGCCTGTTTTCTGGCAGGTCTGGCGGCCGTCGCGGTATGCCATTCCTTTTGTGGTTATGAGCTTGTCTTTATCGGCTTTTTACCGTTATGCGCCAAACAGGTACATCACGAAATGGACATGCATCATTCCTGCTTCCTTTCTGGTGGCGGCGGCCCTCCTTTTCCTGACGGCAGGGTACGGTTACTATATTCTCCATATATCGGGCATGGGCGTTACTTACGGTTCCCTCATCGGCCTGATCTTCCTCTTTCTCTGGATCCATCTGGCGGTCCAGATTATTCTTGCCGGCGGCGCGGTGATTATGGCATGGGAAGATATGCGTCACCGGCGCCTGTAAGAATATTTCCGGCGGGCCACCGGAAGAATTACAGACATCCAAAATAAAAAGTGATAAAATAATGGAAGCAAAATCGGAAAACCCGTTGTGACAGGAGGAAATAAAATGCAGATCCAGGTAATCGACCATCCGCTTATTCAGCACAAATTGACGATTATGCGTCAGAAAGAAACCAGTTCCGGTGATTTCAGAAAGCTTCTGAAGGAAATCACACTGCTCATGGGGTATGAATTGACTCGTGACCTGCCCATGGAAGATATAGAAATTGAAACGCCCCTTGAGGTAATGAGAGGAAAACGCGTGGCAGGGAAGAAAGTGGTGATCGTCCCCATCCTCCGGGCGGGATTCGGCATGCTTGACGGGCTTCTGGAACTTGTTCCTTCCGCCCGTGTAGGCGTTATCGGTTTGTACCGCGATCCCGTTACGGCAAAACCTGTGGAATACTACTGCAAACTTCCCGGTGTGGAAAACCGTGATTTCATATTGATCGATCCGATGCTGGCGACCGGGGGGAGTGCCGTGGCGGCTATTGACATGATGAAAGAAAAAGGCGTGAAGAATATCAAGTTTATGTGTCTTGTCGCCGCGCCGGAAGGCGTACAAATCGTGAATGACGCTCATCCGGATGTGCCAATCTACACCGCTGCCCTTGACCGCCGGTTGAATGAAAAGAAATACATCCTTCCGGGACTCGGCGATGCGGGAGACAGGATTTTCGGGACGAAGTAAAAGAAAGAACAGAAATAAAAAATGTCCGCCTTTATTTACGCGAGGCGGATATTTTCATCAGAAAGGGAAAACATGGAATTATTGGATTTACGATTCAGCGAAAAAACACTGAAGATTTTAAAAGGGATGGCAGGACAGGTTTTTGAAAAGTACCGATGCGATCCGTCCATTTTCCATCCTGTATATCTCCTGCCCGTCGGTATTTATGCCAGCGGAAAATGCTATATCATGACGCAGGAAATAACGGATAAGGCGGCTGGCGGAAAAAAGACGGATGTTTTGGAATGGGTTTTCCGTGAAGCGGAAGAAAAAGAAATCCACTCGAGCCGCCCTGCCGTGGTGCAGGAAGATCATGCCCTTCAAAAAGAAATAAAAGAAGTGCGGATCATCAATGAGAAGAAGACGCTTTTCCGCAGAGGGAAGGCGGAATACCGCGTGTATCTTACAAAGGCAGTCCGTTTTATCTTTGAAAAGGGATACCTGCAGATCAGAAAACCTGTTTATTTCTCCCCTTTCCTCAATTTGGAAGATGATGGGGAAGAATGCAGGGAATGGGAAAAATTGGACAATCTTCCTGAAGAATGGGAAGAAGCATATGATGTAAATACGGAAACAGAAATCCTGGCTTATAAGAAATAAAGTCCCCTCTTTCGGGAGGGGTTTTATCGTGGGTGTCTCGCAGTAAAAAAACCTCCCTTCGGAGGCTTGGATTTGAAACGTTATTTTTTTGGCGGATAGGTTTGGAATCCGGCAGGGGAAAGCCGGGCTGTTTTCAGCATATAGATCATGATGCCGAAGACGGTAACGAGCGTCCCGTAAAGGATGATATCCCATCCGCAGCCGTATACCGCGTATACGCTGTATACACCGCCGATGATAGCTGCCATGTTCGGCAGTTTTGCTTTTGCCGCGGAGATGCCTTCTTCTTTCTGCAGATCGGGAACAGCAGCCATGGCAAGCAGGTAGGGAATGAGATTGACCATGACGGCAAGATTGATAAGGACATTGAACTGCTTTAACAGAGAGGGGCTGATTGTAGACAGCGTCAGTAGGGACTGGATACAGACCAGGGTCCCGATCGCCATGTAAGGCGCATAGAAACGATTGACTTTCCGGAGATAGGAAGGGAAGTGGCCGATGGTGGCAGCCTCTCTTACCACCTCGGAGATGGTGAACTGCCATGCGGTGAGGGATACGAAGCAGGAAACAACAAGCATGGCAGATACCATATGTCCCACCGTATTTCCGAACATGGCTGCGTAAGCAAGGCCGAAAGGCGCGCCGGCAGATACCAGCTCTGTATGAGGAACAAGCCCCCCGATAATCGCTGTGGAGGTCATGTAGCATACGCCGGCAATCATCGTTCCTGCCAAAACAGCGACAGGCACATTCTTTTCAGGATTTTCCACCGTGTCGGAATTGGCGCAGGCTGTTTCGAGACCGAGGAATGCCCAGAGAATGACGGCGATGGAATCGCGCATGGTGAGATAGAAAGGCATATCATGAGGGTTCCAGGCAGCCATATAGATATCCGGGCTGAAAAAATACCAGCCGCAGAGAAGGAGGCCAATGACCGGAAGAAGAATGCAGATCATGCCCAAAGAGGTGAATTTGCCGAATTTTTTCGGTCCGACAAGGCTGATGGAGGCGGCGACGACAAGCGTGCCGATGGTTGCCAGACAAACTTCCATGGGAGAAAGGTCAAAACCGAAAACGTAAGAACCGTAGCTGACTACGCCGGTGGCGATAGCCACGTTGGCGATAATCAGGGAAATGGCGTAAGTGTAGTTGGAAAGGAAGTTTCCAAGACGGCCGAACCGGTATTCCGCGTAACCGCCCATGCCGCCTACCTTTTTGCTGTACATACCGCATTTGGCAAAAGCGTAGGCAAGAATAGTAGCGCCGATAGAGGCAAGAATCCAGGCGAAAATGGAAACCGTACCGATTTCCGCGAGTGTTGCCGGCAAAAGAATAATGCCGGATCCCATCATGTTGATGGCGGTGACTGTGGTGAGCTGTACCACTCCCATTTTTCTGCTTTCAGACAATGTAGTTCCCTTCTTTCTCGTACCAATTTCCGACACATATTCGGAACGGGGGAAGATATTTGTCCGGAATCTCACCGGAATGCCCGATTTTCAGGCATAGGCAATCCCCATTTACTTTCGTTATGGTGAAAGAAACAGGGAAACAAAGAAAACCGTTCACTTAAAGAAGTGCTCCGCAGCTCAGCTGCACTTTCATGCAGGGCGCGTAATATTTTTGCTGAGAGAAATATACCACAGATAAACAGGAAGTACAATAGGAAATTTCAAAAAAATATATTTCTTTATCCTTGAGGACTTTTGAGGACCTTTGAGGAGAAGAAAGAAAAATGAAGAAAAACGAAAAAAATGGAACGCTATCGGATATTGATATGGATTGGAGTGATACATCATGATACATTCAGATTTCCGGGGACTATAAAAATAGAAATCTTGAAACGCCGCTTTTATCGGTTTTTTTAAAAATATCTGGGGAAGGACAATGACTTCAAAAATGGATATTTATTCATTCTGATAAATATGTTGCAAAAACAATGGATGCGGTCCGGGATCCGATTGTCCTGTGAGAGGCTGAAATCTCCTCATTTCTCCCTATATGGACTTTATTTGCCCGAAATGATTTTGAAATTGATAAGAAGCCTTATGTAATTGAGAAAATGATATTTTTTCTTTTTATGGGTACAGAATTTTTTTATAAATAAAGAACAGGGAAGATCTCAATCCGGTAAAGGAAAAACAGGAAGAGGAAATCTGTTTCCTATGGCAGAAATGATTTTGGAAGGCAGGCCCCTATTTCTGTTTGTAAAAAGACTTTCCAAACGGAACGGGAGTCGTAAGGAACGGTTCTTATCAAATTGACAATACATTTTTATCTGCTTATACTTAATAATATATCCTTATAATGGGAGTTTTATAAAATATTTATAGAAAAAGGAGCAATTGGCATGGCAGAATTGCAGCATACACTTGTGACAAAAGAAGGTCTTGAAAAATTACAGAAAGAATTGGATGAACTTCGTACAAAGACGCGCGGCGAGGTAGCACAACGTCTGAAAGAAGCCATCGCTATGGGCGACCTTTCTGAAAACTCTGAATATGATGATGCAAAAAACCAGCAGTCTTTCGTAGAAGGACGTATTAAGGAACTGGAACAGCAGATCCGTACGGCGGAAATTATTGACAGCGGCAAAAAAGGGAGAAAGAGCCGCGTCGATGTAGGAATGACGGTAACCATTGAAGCGCTGGAAGACCATGTAGAAGAAACGGTGAAGATCGTGGGCAGCACGGAATCGGATCCTTTTGAAGGGAAAATTTCCAATGAGTCTCCTGTCGGCCGCGCACTGATGGGTGCCAAAGCAGGGGATATTGTAGAAGCGGAAGCGCCAAGCGGTGTTGTAAAGTATAAAGTTATTAAGATCAAAGCATAAATTTTATTGCTGATTGGTTATATGCAAAGAGAGGTTTCGGAATGGAAGAAAAACTGAACGACCAGATGCTGATCCGAAGGGAGAAGCTGGAGAAGATTGCCGCACTGGGATTTGAGCCTTACGGCGGAAAGTATGAATGCACCCATCACAGTGAAGATATTCATGCGAATGCGGCAGCTTTGGAAGCAAGCGAGGAGCATGTCAAAGTGGCAGGCCGTATTATGATCATCCGCGGGCACGGAAAAACGGCATTCTGCACGCTTCGTGATGAAAAAGGGGATATCCAGCTTTATTTCCGGAAAGATACTGTCAGTGAAAATGAATGGAACCTCTTCAAACTGGTAGACATGGGAGATATCCTTGGAGTGGAAGGCACTGTATTCACTACACACACAGGAGAAACGACCATCCGTGTCCTGCACTTCACCATGCTTTCCAAGTCTCTCCGCCCGCTTCCGGAAAAGTGGCACGGCCTTACGGATAAGGAACAGCGCTACCGCCAGAGATATCTTGACCTTATCGCCAATCCCGAAGTAAGAAAGACGTTCATCAAGAGGGCGAATATGCTCCAGGCCATCCGGAACTGGTATACCGCACACGGTTTCCTTGAAGTGGAAACGCCGGTTCTTCAGCCGCTCTACGGCGGTGCGAATGCAAGACCTTTCATGACGCATTTCAACGCGCTGGATATGACCATGTACCTCCGCATTGCGCCGGAACTTTATTTAAAGAGACTTCTTGTCGGCGGGTATGAACGCATATTTGAAATCACCCGCAATTTCCGCAATGAAGGCATGGATACCCGTCATAATCCGGAGTTTACCGCTATTGAAACATACCAGGCTTATGGCGATATCGATGATGTCATTGACCAGACGGAACAGATCGTGGCAGCCTGCGCTATGGCTTCTTACGGCACTACGAAATTCACCTATGAAGGAACAGAAATCGATGTGGCAGGCCCATGGCCGAGACTCACCATGGCAGAAGCGGTAAAGAAATACACCGGGGAAGACTTTGATGCCTGCAAGACCATTGAGGAAGCACGTGCCATCTGCGACAGACTTCATGTGGAATACGGTGAATTTGACGGTTTCGGCAAGCTTCTGGCAGCCGCTTTTGACGATTATGTGGAAGAACACCTTATCCAGCCTGTCCACATTACAGAGCATCCCATCGAAGTATCTCCGCTGTCCAAACTGGATCCCAAAGACCCGAGATATACCATCCGTTTCGAGTCTTATATTTATGGACGCGAACTGGCAAACGGATTCTCCGAATTAAATGATCCGCTGGATCAGAGGGCGCGTTTTGAAATGCAGGTAGAAGAAAGAGAGCATGGCGATGACGAAGCGCATCCTATCGATGAAGACTTTCTCACTGCTTTGGAATACGGTATGCCCCCGACAGGCGGACTCGGCATCGGGCTTGACCGTCTTTTCATGCTCATGACCAATTCTTCCAGTATCCGAGACGTTCTTCTTTTTCCTGCGATGCGGCCGGAAGGCGACCAGGGGAAAACGGAAGTGAAGGAGGCCGTCCCTGCCGTTCCTGAAAAAATTGATTTTTCCAAAGTAAAAGTAGAACCTTTATTTGAAGATACGGTTGATTTTGAAACTTTCAGCAAATCGGACTTCCGCGCAGTGAAAGTCAAAGACTGCACAGCAGTCAAGAAGAGCAAGAAACTTCTTCAGTTCACACTGGACGATGGATCCGGCAAAGACCGCATCATCCTTTCCGGCATTCATGCCTTCTATGAACCGGAAGACCTCATCGGCAAGACGGTGATCGCTATCGTGAACCTGCCCCCGAGGAATATGATGGGCATCGACTCCTGCGGTATGTTGCTTTCTGCAATCCATGAAGAAGACGGTGAAGAAAAACTTCATCTGCTCATGGTAGACGACCATATCCCTGCGGGAGCGAAGCTGTACTGATATCTGATAAGACAAAAGCACTTACTGGACGGTAGGTGCTTTTTTACGGATTGGTATAGAGGAAAGGGAAGAAGAGGACTTTATGGAAATACGCAAAGCAACGATAGATGATCTGGCATTGGTGTCTGCGGTGGAAGCGGAGTGTTTTCCTCCTGCCGAGGCGGCGACAAGGGATTCTTTCAAAGAGAGGCTCACTTATTACGGCAATCATTTCTGGCTCCTCTTTGAAAAGGGAAAATTGATTTCCTTTGCGGACGGTATGGTGACAAACCTTGCGGATCTTACAGATGAAATGTATGAGAAAGCGGATATGCATGATGAACATGGCGCATGGCAGATGATTTTCGGGCTGAATACGGTTCCTGCCTGCCGGAAGAAAGGTTATGCGGGACTGGTACTCCGCCGCGCTATCCATGATGCGGAAAAGGAAGGAAGGAGAGGTCTTGTCCTCACCTGCAAGAAAGAACTGATCCATTATTATGGCAAGTTTGGTTTTCTTAACGAAGGAATATCCGTATCGGTTCACGGCAATGTGGTGTGGTACCAGATGCGCCTTACTTTTTAAAGGATAAAAGACAGAAAACAGCTGACAGAAGATAGAAGTCAGATTCATGCTTACAGTCTTCCTCACCACGGTAATAGATCCTTCGCATAGTTCTGGATGACGTTTTAAGAGTAGAGTTGCTTTTATCAGGGGAAACCTAAACGGAAATCAGCTATCAGCTAACAGAAGTCAGCGGTCGGAAAACGGAAAACAGTATTATGACACTTTTTCTTACAGCGTCATTAGTACCATATAAGTGTAGCAAAGAGAAATACAATATTTCCCCTGCCGCACTTATTTTATTATGGTAAGGAAAGCAGTTGGCCTGACACCCCGTCATTGGGTTTTCCGAACGATCACAAGAATACTTTGTAGAGAAAGCGGTAAACGATAATTGTTATGAAGAGTGAAAAATCTATTATGCTGATGACAGAAAACGGGAATCAGCTGACAGAATACGGAATCATGCTTACCGCTTTCGTCATTACGGTAATAGACTCTTCGTTTCACTCTGAGTTACGGTTTTAGAGCTTTCAGCTGCCGGCTTCCGGTTGTCGGCTTTAATCTCGTAGCTAACAGCTAACAAGACAGGATCATTGCTGGTACACTGACTGACGTTTGACAGGCAGTGTTGCTTTTATTGGTACTCGACAGATGAAAATCGAAAAATCCCTTACCGATGCGCGGCAGGGGATTTTTACGCAGGTTCCTGTGTTTTTTCATTGGACATGTCTGAGGACATTTTGATGGCGCGGCCTTTATAGTCCGTCAGCATGAGTGTATACGGGAGGCCGCTGATCTGATGGGATTCTTTGTCTTGCTGTCCCGCCCCCCAGTAGGCAAACATGGCTTTTTATCTTCATATGACAGGATAGATAACGGAACGGAAACAGAAATCCAATTCCTCCGGCGTCTGCTGCATACGATTCTTTACCCACCATTGGACCATTTCCACAAAACTGCCTGTGATATGGTTCAGAAGAAATTCCTCGGGTATATCCCTTCTCTGATGGTCCGGGGACTGGAGAATATATATGCTGATGAGGCTGCGCAGGCTGTCCCTGAAATATTTAAGGAAGATATCGCTGCTTTCGGAAATAAGCAGATCTTTGATATGGTAAGAGTTGCTCTTGATATGCTGGAGGATGTGGCAGAAAACAGGATCCGGCACACCGGGGGCATTGTGATGGTCTGCAGGGAGGTCATGATTCATGACGCCGTCGATGATATGCCGGAAGAGTTCCGTGCACATGGCGTTCAAAAGGTCGTCTTTTGTCTGGAAGTGGGAATAAAAAGTGCTCCGTCCGATATTCGCGCGGTCGATGATGGTTTGTATGGTAATGCGTGAATAAGATTCTTCGGATAAAAGCTCGCTGAAGGCGTCAAAAATGGCGGTTCGCGTTTTTTGCTGTCGTCTGTCCATAAAAGCTCCTGTGAAATATTTCTCAAACAATTTGTTTCTTATTGGCTATATTATCACAGTTTGTCTTAAGTTTAAAGATAAAAATCTGGTAACTGAAACTTGAGAGTATTACATATCCTGTTTTGATGTTGTATAAAAAATCGGGTAAAATGATGCACATTGAGATTATTATAAATAAATGATAGTCTAAAACGAATAGGTGTGAATGATTTCTACTTGTTTAAAGGAGGAAAAATGGAGTTAAAAGAAACAGGGAGAATACATAGTCCTTATAAAACAGTAAAAGAAGCGCCGCGGCAGGGAAAGCTTTCTGATAAATTTTGTGAAATTGAAATCTTTCCGGCTTATGAAGCGGCACTGCTTCATGTGGAGGATGGAAAATATTATGTTGTTTTATATTTTGCCCACAAAGCTGACCGCACGGCCCTGCAAACGGTGCCGCCCTGGGCAAAGGAACCTTACGGTGTATTTGCCAGCCGTTCGCCGCACCGGCCGAATCCCATCAATCTATGCGTGGTCAAACTGGTAAGGCGGGAAAAGAACAGGCTTTTTGTAATCGGGCTGGATGCTATTGACGGAAGCAGCCTGATTGACATAAAACCTTATGTGAAGGAACTGGATGAAGCGGAAGTGTAGCCAATAAAAACAGACACTGCGGAAATACAATTTCATAGCGGTGTCTGTTTTTATTGCCTGTAAACAAATAATACAGCTTATTCAAAAAATGCGGTGCATGCCATGACCAGGTAAGCGGTATCTTTCGTGCCTGCTGTTTCATAAGAGGAGTGCATGGCGAGCTGGGGAAGTCCGATGTCCACCGTAGGCATGGAAACCTTGGTGTTGGAAATATTTCCCAGGGTGGAACCGCCGGGGATATCGCTCCTGTTCGTAAAGACCTGTGTCGGTACTTCTACGCGGCGGCAAAGGTCGCGGAAGAAGGCGGCGGAGAATCCGTCAGTGGCGTATTTCTGCTGGGCATTGAATTTAATGACGATGCCTTCATTCAGGCGCGGCGCGTTTACGGGATCGGCATATTCTCCATGATTCGGATGGAGCGCGTGGCCGTTGTCGGCGGAAATCATGAAGCTTCGGGCAATCATGGCTTGTGTTTCGTCATAGCTGTAACCCAAAGAACGGGAGATTCTTGTCAGTGTATTCTTGAGGAAGGTGGCACCGGCGCCCTGATTTGTGGCGCTGCCAACTTCTTCATTATCGAAAAGGGCGTAAACACAGATATGCTTTTCCTTTTTTCCTGCGGTGAATCCACGGAACGCGGCGAAAGCGCATTGAAGGTCATCCAGCCTGGCGGAAGAAATAAATTCATGCCGCTCTCCCCACAGGGTTCCCTCTATACGGGAATAAAGGTACAGGTCATGGCCTAAAATATTTTCCGGCGCAACCTGTGCTGCAGCGGCAACGGCATCCATAAAGGACAGGGAATCGTCCGCCGTCCCGTAAAGAGGAAGGAGATCCTGCTGTATATTCCAGGCGTGCCCGCCGTTTGCAGTACGGTCCATATGGATGGCGACGGAGGGAATGACGAGTGTCGTCCGATCGAGATTGACCAGTTTGGAAACGAGTGTTCCATTTTCCGAAACGATGATACGGCCTGCTGCCGACAGGGGGCGGTCGAGCCAGGTGGACATAATCATTCCGCCGTAGCCTTCCACGTTCAGCCGGACATACGCAGCGTCGCGGAGTTCGGGATTTTCTTTGATTTTAAAAGAAGGGGAGTCGCCATGGCTTGCCGTTATGCGGAACGCATGACCGTCGTCTTCAGGGATGGTAAATGCCATGAGGGCGGAGCCGTTTCTTGTGACGACATATTTCCCGCCTCTTTCAATCTGCCACGGGTCTTCTTCCCGTATTTCCGTAAAACCTGCATAAGAAAGCGCCGTCCGAATGCTGTTTACAGCATGAAAAACAGACGGTGCTTTGGCAATGAAGTGGAGCAGGTCGCGGTTTATTTCTTCATAAACGGCGTCCATGGCTTACTTCTTATGTACTTTTCTCTGGTAGACCGCTTCTGCCATCTGTGCGCGTTCACGGATAACGGGATTGGTGGAGTTGACGGAGGTCGCGGAGAAGTTGCTCTTATAATGGAGTTTCTTTGTGGTCTTTTCCATTTCTTTCACCTGGATGGTTCCGGCGGTTCTGTCATAGACATAAGTATAAGTGCAGGTGCCGTCAGGAAGCTGTTCTACCGCAACGAATTCCAGTATGTCGTGGCCATCGGTGGTCGGCTTGTACCGTGCTTCAGCAAGGTCAATGGTAACGGTTTCGCTGTACTTCCACAGTTTTTCAGCGGAAACCGGCATGGTCATGGTTGCGATGACTGCTGCCGCACCAAGGGCTGTCAATAATTTTTTCATCAGGTTCACTCACTTTCAAAATATAAAAAAGTAGTTTAAAACTGTTAATATTATATCATATGGAGTTGCAGTAAATATAGTTTTGTTTGACGCTGCTGCGGGCTCTGCGTACAATGGGAATAACGGAAGCTATAAGGAGGTTCTATGAATTATCGCTGCATCGTACAGTATGACGGTACCCGCTATGAGGGCTGGCAAAAGCAAAAGCGTACGGAAGAAACGATTCAGGGGAAATTGGAGAAAACTCTTCGGAAAATAACGGGGGAAGAGGTGCAGGTCATCGGCGCGGGACGGACAGACGCCGGGGTTCATTCGCTGGGACAGATGGTGAATTTCCATCTGAAAGAAAAGAGGAAAGCGGAAGAGTTGGAAACGGATTTGAATATGCTTTTACCTGACGATATTGCTTTGAAGCATATGAAGACGGCGAGAGAGCGTTTCCACAGCCGTTTTGATGCGGTGGAGAAAATGTACCGTTACCGGATCCGCACGTCGACGGAGAAAAATGTGTTTGAACGACGCTTCGTGTGGCAGTATGGAAAGCCTCTTGATGTAGAAGCAATGAAGAAAGCGGCAGCATTTTTAATCGGAACTTATGATTTCATTTCCTTCTGCGGAAATAAGAAAATGAAAAAGTCTGCGGTCCGCTGTATTTCCAAAATTGAAATGAAAGAAATAAAGGGAGAACTGCAGATCGATTTTACCGGAGACAGTTTTCTCCAGGGCATGGTGCGCATTTTAGTGGGAACGCTTGTGGAAGTGGGCGAAGGAAAACGGAAAGCGGAGGGTATCCCTGCGGTGCTGGAATCAAGGAACAGAGAGAAAGCGGGATTCACTGCGCCGCCCCAAGGATTGATTCTTGTTTCGGTAAGGTATGAAATATAGAACGGAAGAAGCACTTTGTATCCGCTTCACACGGATTCGGGTGTTTCTTCTTATGCTATAATAGGGTACAAACAAATTGGAAAAGCCTTGAAGCGGAAATAAGGGACGCTCAAAGGGAGGAATGAATGGCACCGGTAAAAATGATAGCGATCGACCTGGACGACACGCTTCTCCATGATGATATTTCACTTTCCGATTATACGAAAGATATTCTTCGGAAAGTGATGGAAAGAAATATCCGCATCGTTATTGCCACGGGCCGTATGTTTCAGGCTGCCCGCCCATGGGGGCAAGCCATCGGTCTTGGAGATGTGCCGCTGATCTGTTATACGGGTGCGTTTGTGGGGCTTTGCGAAAGCGGCAGAGTGCTCCGCGATGTGACAATGGATATGAAAACGGCACAGGGCATTATAGATACGGCCCATGAACGGGGATGGTACATGCATGCCTATATTGATGATGAAGTGTACGTGCCTTTCCGCGATGAGCGTACGGAGAGTTATGAAAAGCAGTGCGGCGTTTCCGCCCATGTCCTGGGAGAGGATTTCTGGACGCTTGCCAAAGAACCGACGAAGCTCCTGGTATTTGACAGAGACCCGCAGGTCATGGCAGAGGTGGAGCGGGTACTTTCTGAAAAGTTCAGCTATGCCACGAACCAAGTGAAATCGAAGCCGGAGTTTTTTGAAATGAACAGGAAAGGCATGTCCAAGGGGGCGGCGCTCGCCGAGCTTTGTGACCGCTGGGGGATTCCTTTGTCAGGTTTGATGACTTTTGGGAACGGGCATAACGATATTTCCATGTTTAATCTGACCGATTGGTCTTTTGCCGTTGAAAATGCGGCGGAATCGGCAAAAGCGGCGGCCCATTTCATCACGGCATCGAATAATGAGGATGGCGTGGCAAAAGCCATAGAGAAATATGTACTGGAGGTATAAGTAATGGAACGGTTTCGTTTTGTGATTATCACGGGCATGAGCGGTGCGGGGAAAACGAATTTCATGCAGAAGCTGGAAGATATGGGGTATTACTGTGTGGATAACCTGCCGCCGGTCCTGATTGCCCGTTTTGCGGACCTTTGCTGGAAGAGTACGTCCAATACCCGCCATGTGGCGGTGGTTTCCGATATCCGGGGCGGTTCTTTTTTTGACGCGCTTCCCCAGGCGCTGGACGAATTGAATAAACGGGGGATTCCCCATGAAGTGGTTTTCTTGGAAGCATCGGACGAAGCTCTTGTGCGGCGGTATATGGAAACCCGTCGGCAGCACCCTTTGGCCAAAACGATGCGCATTCAGGAAGGCATAGAGGCGGAACGAAAAATTCTTGCCGGTGTCCGCGCACAGGCGGATGTCATTATCGACACTACCGCTATGAAACCGGCTGATCTGCAGGAATACATGGGGAGCCGTTTCGGCGCGGTGGATAAGAAACGGGACATGCAGATTACTGTATTTTCCTTTGGCTTCAAATACGGTATTCCCATTGATGCCGATATGGTCATTGATGTCCGTTTCCTGCCGAACCCTTTCTATGTGGAAGAATACAAGCACTGGACGGGGCGCGTGCCGGAAGTGGCGGCATATATTGAAAAATCACCGGTTACCAAAGAATTTAAAAGAAAACTTTTTAATTTCATGGGATTCATAGTGGATCAGTTCAGAGATCGGGGAAAAACGCAGTTTACCATTGCTATCGGCTGTACCGGCGGTATGCACCGTTCCGTTTTCGTGACAGAAAAACTGGGAGCCCACCTGAAAGAAAAGCATGCCCATGTGAACGTGGAACACCGTGATTTGCACAGGAACCGCATTGTTCGCGATGCAGATGATAAGTAGGAGGAAAACAAATGAAACTGCTCCTGCAGTGGCTTTATCCCGGGTTAAATATAAAAAGATGGATGCTGCTCTTTTCCTTCGGCCTTATGCTGTTGGCATTCGGTGCTGCTCTCGTTATGAACTACCAGGTCTTTGGGCGGATTGAGGAGGAAATACTTCGCCTCCTGTTCGTTCTTACAGGGACTTACAGCTATACATTTCTTGCTGCGGCAGGGATCTTTTTCGTGTTCATCGGCCTGTTTTTCATGTTGTGGGCGATCCGCAGGCTGGTGAAACGTTTCTTCAGCCTTGTGGCACCAGATCAGGAAAGCGTGTCCCGCCATATCGTGTCAAAATGGGAATTGTCCCGCGGGCTGAAAGTCGTGGCTATCGGAGGAGGACACGGATTGTCCATGCTTCTCCGCGGATTGAAAACAAAGACTTCCAATATTTCCGCTATTGTTACGGTGGCGGATGACGGCGGCTCTTCCGGCCGGCTTCGTGAAGAGATGAATATTGTCGCGCCCGGGGATTTACGCAATTGTCTGGTGGCTTTGGCAGATAAAGAAACAGTACTGGAACAGCTCTTCCAATATCGTTTTGGCGGGGAAGGAGAACTGGCGGGCCACAGTCTGGGCAATTTATTCCTGGCGGCGCTCATGAAGGAATTCGGAAATGTGCAGAATGCTTTGGAAACGGCCAGCACCGTTTTAAATATCCGCGGGCAGGTCATGCCAGCAACGGCGCAGAAAATCCGCCTCTGCGCGAAAATGTCCGACGGCAGTACGATTGAAGGGGAATCGGAAATTGCTGCTTATGTCGAAAAAAAAGGCGGCAAAGTAAAAATCATCCATGTGGATACCGTTCCGTCGGCTCCCATTGCTGTAGGCGATGCGTTGGAAGCAATCCGCAATGCCGACCTGATTACCTTGGGTCCGGGCAGCTTGTATACCAGCGTGCTTCCCGACCTTCTTGTACCTGAAATCCTTGCGGCGATCAAGGAAAGTTCCGCGCCGTGCATGTATATCTGCAACGTGATGACCCAGCCGGGCGAGACCCTCGGTTATACCGTCAGTGACCATTTAAAAGCCCTTGTCGATCATGTGGGGAAAGGGGTCATTGACTATGTTCTTGTCAATAACGGTGTGCCGAAGAAAGATGTACTGAAACGTTATGAAAAAGTACAGGCGTATCCGGTGGAAATAGACCATATGAAAATCCAGCGTATGGGAATAATCCTTATTGAAGCGGATTTGCTCGGCGTTGAAAAAGGTGCTGTTCATGATACGGATACGCTTTGTAATGAAATCATCCGTATTTCCGGACTTCTGAAAACCAATATTGCGCCTGAAGTATTGTCGGGGTATCTGGGGAGGGCGAAGTAATGTCATTTACGGAGCAGGTGAAGAATGAGCTTGCCCGTGTTGTCCGTCCCGATAAAGAAAGCAGAAGCGGGGAACTGCTGGCACTTCTTCGTATGGGCGGCGCAATTGTTACGGGAGCGCAGGGGAAAAAGGGCGTGGAATTTTCTACGGGGAACAGCGCCGTTGCCCGCCGTGTCCTCGTCTGCCTGAAAAAAGACTTCAATCTTATGCCGTCGGCTATGGTGCGGCAGGGACGGAAGCTGCGCAAGAAAAATGTGTATACTTTGACCGTCCGGCCGTCAGCGGACAGCTTGCGGTTCCTTGGGGAAATGGGATTGGATCCGCTCATGGATATCCGTGATGCGGGCCGGCTGGTATCTGCCGAAGAACGGCGGTCTTATCTGGCGGGCGCTTTCCTTGGCGGCGGTACGGTGAGCCGGCCGCAGGGCGATTATCACCTGGAATTGGTGACACAGTCGCTGCGGTTTGCCGGAGAACTCATTGCCGTGATGCGTTCTTTCAAATTGAATGCCCGTATGACCGATCGAAAAAATGATTACATTGTCTACATCAAAGGCGGTGATGATGTGAGCTCTTTTTTGCAGATTGTCGGCGCGGCAAACAGTTATATGGATTTTGAAAGTGTCCGCGTGGTGAAAGATATGCGGAACCGTGTCAACCGCCAGGTAAACTGTGAAACGGCAAATCTGCAGAAATCAGTGGACGCTGCCGTCCGCCAAATGCGGGATGTGGAAAAATTATTGCAGTATAAACGATTATCCGAATTGTCACCGTCTATTCGCGCCGCCTGCGAAGCGCGCATGAAAAATCCGGACGCTTCCATGGCGGAATTGGCGGATCTATGCGGCATCACCAAGTCGGGACTGGCCCATCGGTTCCGTAAAATAGCATCCATGGCGGAAACATTGGCAGGAAGGGCAAAAGGCAGAAAGTAATGAACATAAAAACATGGATTGCCGCTATGGCGGCCGCCGCCTGCGGAGCGGTTACTGCGGCAGGGGCGTCGCCTTTGGATATTTCCTATGAAGAAATCCCTTTGGAAAAGATAAAAGCGGAAGATACGCTGATCTTATCAGACAGCCCTGAATATGCCCGAAACTACGGAATTCTTGCGGAAGGTACTGTATTGAAGGGGAAAGGCCGGATTTACTATTATCATGTAAATGAGACGGGGAAACCGGCACGTCTTGCGGTTTATGGCGTAAGCGATAAAGGAGAAGAGATCAAAGTCGTCCGTACGCTCCGGGGGGAACCGAGCCGCAGCTACGTGCCTACGGGAAAGACGCTTTCTTTCAGAGAAGTGACGGCTAAACAGCAGCCGCCGCGAAACGTTATGCTGGAGAAAGGAAAGCGGACTATTCTTTTTGAAGATAACGCAAAAGGAATCCGGCAAGATGATTTGGTCAGCGGTATCGTGGAAGTGGAAACGTCGTCGCCCGTTCGATTCGGCGCAGCTATTCTTCCTTATGAAGGCAGTGTGGAAAAGCATCTGGAAAAGGCAAGGTACCTTCCTCCGGACTCCCATGAAATGCGGGGAACATTTCCCATGCACGTTTATTTTGAAAGCGGCGTGTGGGACGCGGAAAAAAACGCAGGAAAAATTGAATTGGGTTCTGCCGAAAGCACAGCATTTTTTCAGGAAGGAAGGGACGAACTTAATTTCATCGGGCGGGAAAATACGGGGAACTACGGTATTACCTGCCATTTGACAATCCACAGCAAAGGGACGGGGAAGTATGATCTCTATCTGAACCCGAACGGAGGTGTTTTTGAAGGGACACTGGAAATCGGGCAGGACCGCAGGCTGCTCCGTATATACCGTACGGAACGCTATGGAACCCGCTGGTTCGGCCATGATACCATTTACGATTATGAGAAGCTGGGAACTTGGGAAGCGGGGAAAGATCTATATATCCGGTTTATCCCGCCGGGTGCCTGCTATTTTCCGATCCGATTATTATTTGTACCGAAGAAATAGGGTGACATGATGAAATTTATCCAATTCCGCATCGGTGATGTCGTACAGATGAAAAAGCAGCATCCCTGCGGTTCTTCCGAATGGGAGGTCCTCCAGCTGGGCAGCGATATGCGTGTCAAATGCCGTGGCTGCGGCCGCATCGTTTTGATTGCGCGTCCGAAGTTCTTAAAAGGTGCGAAGAAAGTATTGAACCGTGATGTCAGCGGGCCGACGGAACTGGTGAGCCGCAAAGAAGAAACGGAGTAAAGAGTATTTCATTTTGAAAAGGGAATGCCTGACTGCCATGGCTGTGGAAATGGTGGACAGCAGCGGCGGTTGGTGCTATAATCAGTAGGCGTAAGCGATAGGAACGACCCGTGAAAACTCTTGACAATAAGGTGGCCTGTATGTATAATAACTCTTGTCACTGATGTGCTGGCGTAGCTCAGTTGGTAGAGCAGCTGATTTGTAATCAGCAGGTCGTAGGTTCGAGTCCTATTGCCAGCTCCATGTGGGCGGATTCCCGAGTGGTTAAAGGGAGCAGACTGTAAATCTGCCGGCTTTGCCTTCATAGGTTCGAATCCTATTCCGCCCACCAATGACGCGGGGTGGAGCAGTTGGTAGCTCGTCGGGCTCATAACCCGAAGGCCGCAGGTTCAAGTCCTGCCCCCGCAACCATGTTTATTATCTTCATTCATATAGATTGCTGATATAGCTCAGTCGGTAGAGCGTATCCTTGGTAAGGATAAGGTCACCAGTTCAATCCTGGTTATCAGCTCCATGGCGGCTTAGCTCAGTTGGCTAGAGCAAGCGGTTCATACCCGCTGTGTCCGGAGTTCAAATCTCTGAGCCGCCACCAGCGTAGAAGATCCTCTGTGTCAGGGGATTTTTTATTTGCTTTTTATGACGTTGTTTAAAAAGAAACATTTCTTGGGGAATCTTTATGGGAATAAGGATACCTTTCGGCGCTTCCTTGTTTCCTGTCGTTTTTATATGTATAATAGGAAAAGCGAAAAATCTTTTTTTTATTGAAGGAGAGAAGATATGGCAAAAGCACATTATGAAAGAACCAAACCGCATGTAAACATCGGTACCATCGGACACGTCGATCACGGTAAAACCACCCTGACCGCGGCCATCACCACAGCGGTGTC
>ERZ780083.84-NODE-84-length-33503-cov-16.648350_pt1 | contig 33503 bp, 23 predicted proteins | sample MGYA00511838_ERZ780083 | MGnify/ENA primary metagenome ERZ780083 (study PRJEB29588, sample SAMEA2152602) | human gut metagenome | biome: human gut; feature: human-associated habitat; material: faeces | place: Denmark | collected 2008/2010 ...
TGACCGGGATCCCGGCAGGAAGGCCAAGCTCCCCTGCGCTCGCCTGCGTCACGCGCCCGACAATGTCACAGCTGCGGTGCAGCGCAGGCAGTTTTTCCATGTCGACGCCGAACTGCCGGAACAACTCCGGCTCATAGCTGCGCGTCGTGATGTTCATCAGCTCGCCGTGGCTGGCGTCGGAGTAATCCGTCGTATCGGGATCTCCGGTCAGCCTGGCAATGATGTAATCCTTCGACTGAAGGAATTTTTCGGTTTTTTCATAGATCTCCGGGCGGCACTGCCGGAACCAGAGGATCTTGCAGAGCGAGCTGCGCGCATCAAGAATGTTGCCGGACATCTGATACAGGCGCTGCGCGCCGATATCGCGGCAGATCTGCGCATACTGCGCCGCGGCTCTTGAATCCGAGTGGAGCAGATGCGGATGCAACGGCTCAAGATCCTTACCGATCGGCACGCAGCCGAGCATATGGCCGCTGACGCCGATGGCCGCGATCTTTGTACGGCTGTCGGGGCTGCGCCCGATCAGCGCCTGTGTCGCGCGGCAGATGCCGCTCCACCAGTCCAGCGCATTCTGCTCGGCAATACCGCCGCGCGCATAGTGTGTCGGATAGGACTCCGTCTGCGTGCCGACGACGGTGCCGTCCGCCGCGATGATGGAGGCCTTCACGCCGCTCGTCCCAAGATCATAAGCCAGTAACTGTTCCTGCTGCATAGCGTTTCTCACTCCACATTCACAAGCCGTCCGCCCTTTGACTGGATATAGCGCTTCCAGCCGTCGCTGACCGAGGCGTCGACCATTTCAAATTCCTGGTATTCGCTGTCAATGCGCTTGGCCTTGGAGACGCCCAGCTTGTGATAGGGCAGGATCTCCGCGCCGACCAGCTTCGGCAGCTGCACCGTCAGCTGCGCAATGGCGTCAAAATGCGTCTGATTGTCATTAACGCCCGGAATGATCGGGCAGCGGACCAGTACGCGCGCGCCAGAGTCATGCAGATACCGCAGGTTTTCCAGGATCCGGCGGTTGTCGCAGCCGACATAGGCCTTGTGTACCTCCGGGTCGGTCGCCTTATAGTCATACAGGAACAGATCCACGTAGGGCATGACCGCGTCATAGGTCTCTTTTCTATGAACGCCGTTCGTCTCCAGCGCGATGCGGATGCCGTGCTCGCGGCAGCGCCGCATCAGCTCCAGCGCAAAGTCCTTCTGCATCAGCGCCTCGCCGCCGGAAAGCGTCACGCCGCCGTCCTCGCCGTAGTATTTCTGATCCTTCAGCACGACCTTCATGACCTCGTCCGCAGTCATACGCTTGCCGATCAGATCGAGTGCCTGCACCGGGCACGCATCCACGCATTTGCCGCACGCCTCACAGGCTCTGCGGTCAAAGCGGTGTTCGCCGTTTTCGATGCTGTGGCAGCCGTTCGGACAGGCCGCCGCGCACGCGCCGCAGCGAACGCAGCGCTCCTGATTCAGACCGATAAGCGGCTGCATGGGGATCCCTTCCGGGTTGTGGCACCATTTGCAGTTGACGTTGCAGCCCTTCAGGAAAACCGTCGTGCGGATACCGGGGCCGTCATGGATAGAGAGGCGCTGAATGCCGAAAACGATTCCCGTATGGGCATTCTCCGTCATGGCTGCACCTTCTTTCAGGCTCAAAGCTCAAGGTGAAGGATCTCTTCACCCTCCAGCTTGCCGGGAACAAAATCGGTGGCAAACGTGCGCTCCGGCAGCAGCACGATCACTGCTGCGTTTTCCTGATCGACCGGGAACTGCGTTCCGTGCAGGACGCCCGCCTTGAACTTCACCAGCGTGCCCTTCGGCACGAGGAATGCCTCAAACTTGGGCGGGAGGAACGGCGCAAAGCCGAAGCCCGCGAAGATGACGATGTCCGCATCAAGGCACACAACGCCCTCCGCCGCGCGGTTGTGGAATTCATAGTTGGCAACGACCATATCGCGGCGCTTTACATGGCAGACGCACGCCGAGGCATTGCTCATGCCAAGCGGCATGACGTCGGGATAGAACGCATTGTCCGTTCCCACGCCAACGCCCATCGTCTGGGGCTGGTACAGGTTCTCAAACGAACCGTATTTGCTGAAGCTCTCCTGCGTCAGGGGCTGGACCTTAACCGTTTTCATATCGCGCTCTTCCTTTCGTTTTTGCTCAAAGGCTCTTCGGGCCGCCGCAGGCGGGGTTGTCAAACTTCACACCGAGATATCTCGCCGCCTCGCGCATAGCCGGAACATATTTGCCGTACATGCCGCCAACATGGTGGATATACGGGCCGAAGACCAGCTTCTCCTCCCACGCGGGCCAGTTTTCCGTTTCAAACCAGACATAGGTACCCGTGGTTTCCGGGCCGTCGGTCGCATGGCCGTCGCCCGCGAACAGGTAATACTCGCCGTTTACGCCGTCAAAGCGGCACAGCGTGATGTCGCCCTTTTTCAGCTCCCATCTGCCGTACATATCCTTCATCTTCGCCTTGCTGGCCGGATCCTTCATCGAGTACGGGAACGGGCCGCAGTGCCACAGCAGCTCCGCATTGTCGTTCTCCGGATGACGGATCGTCAGATCCGCAAAGAACTGAGAGGAATCGCCCATCGCGCAGGCGTTCATGATGGCAAGCGTGACGGCGCCGTTGACATCGCCCTCACAGGAGACGGGAATGCCCTCGTCGGTCAGCTCGCCCAGCGCCACACACGGCAGGCCCTTCAGCACAGCCGCCGACGGCCAGCAGTCCATGGATGCACAGGTGCAGTCCTTCTCCAGAATCGCACGCTTCATGGCGAGCTTCATGGCGATCGCGCGGCGGACGGCCTCCTCGCCGGATTTCAGACCGATCATCTTGCCGAGCGCGAAATTCTCCATCTCCGAGCAGTCGACGCGCGCGGTATAATCCGCATAGTCCTTCTGGAGCTGCTCGCCGTTTTCCGCGAGGATCTCGTCGGTGTACTTGACGATGGTGGGGATGGAAACGGGGATCACGTTGATCCCGAAGCGTTCAAGAAGCTCTGCCTCGTTCGTCATGACGCTCATGAACGGCTCGGGGCGGTTTCCGATCTGCGCCACGCGCAGCGTGCGCATCGTCTTGACGATCATGCTGGCGCGCAGGAAGGTCTCAAAGCCGTTTTTGAACTGCTCGGACTGTGTGGGACAGTTGACAATGTAGGAGAATTTTACGCCGCAGCGGCTGAGCACCTTTGTCGCGGCGATGATACCGCACTGCGTGTCGCGGCCGCGTGTCACATCGGAGTTCGGTTCGGTGTCGCGCGGGCCCCACACCAGCGTCGGGACTTTGAACGCGGAGGCGATCCCGGCAGCAACGCTTTCCTCACCAAAATCGCAGAACGGAAGGAACAGCGCGTCGATCTCGTTGTCCTTGAGCTTCTTCACGATCGGTGCGATCACGTCATACGTAAAGGCAATGCCGTTCTCCGTCAGCTCGTCCACGTCGATGATCTCAACATAATCGCTCTTGATGCTGCGGATAACGGGCATGAATTCGTCCTTCTGCGCCTTCGCCGCTTCCATCGGCAGGAAGGTTCTCTTGATCGGCACAACGCCAAGCTTCAGCTTTTTCATTTCAATTCCTCCATGATCTTATTTGTAAACATTGTTGTCAAACTGTGTAAAAAGAAATGGCGAACACAAAACAGGAGGCTTTTCAGATATGTTTTTCCGTCCTTCTGCCGTTTTGTACGCCTTTCAACCGATCTCATTGTCCCGCCGTTTTCTGCGGGCCGCTTGTTTTGATGCTCCTATCATTTCACATCTGCCTTCGTTTGTCAATTATATTTTCTAACTTCTCTGTTTTCAACCAAATCCGCATACCGCATTTGTGTATTTCGCCTATTTTTTGACTTTTTCCGCCGCTGTGCCCCCCCTGTTTCATACTTTAAGGTTGACAGTTTGTACACAATGTTGCTAAAATATTGTTAAATAAGAAATATAGGAGATTCTTCCATGGCTGAAAGAAAACTCGCTGGGCATACTCAGCGTAATATACGCAGCAGCAATCTGCACGTCGTGCTTTCCATGTTCCGCTCCTCCGACACACTCACCATCCGGGATATCACCGAGCGTACAGGTCTGAGCAAGACCGCCGTCTCCAAGATCGTCAATGAGCTTCTCTCGCGCGGGCTTGTTCTGCCAGCGGGCAAGGGTACGTCGACCGAGGGCGGCGGAAAGCGTCCTGACCTGTTTGAGCTTTCCACCAAAAACACCTTTGCCATCGCCGCAACATTCATTCCGAATCTGATCACCGTCAGCCTGTATGACGCAAGCCTTGTCTTGCTCGACTCCGAGCGGCGTCAGCCGTCTGACTGCGATTCGGCTCCTCATTCCGCTTACACATCGATCGCAGTCGATCAGCTGCGCAAGAAGCCGCACGAATATTTTGAATACGATGCTGCCATCTCTGTTCTGGCTGGGCTGATCCAACGCATTATGGTAAAAAATCATCTGACGCCTGCGCAGGTTGCTGGTATCACAATCTCTGTCGTCGGCATTGTCTCCAGCGAGACCGGAACTCTTGTCACGACACTGATCAATAAGGCCTGGCCGGACGAACTCCCCGTCGTCCGTGATCTGCGTCAGCATCTTCCCTTTCCGTGCAGTATCTACCTTGACAACATTTCGCGCGTCGGTGCGTATGCGCACCTATGGGAAAAGCCGCAGCGGTACCAGCAAAATATCGTCGTGCTCTACTGTGACAACAGCGTCGGCGGCGCATACATCCGTAACGGCCACCTTGTCCACGGTAAGCGCGGCCTCGTTGGTGAATTCGGACATATCACAACCGATTATACTTTTAAATCGCAGTGTGCCTGCGGAAAGTCCGGCTGCTTTGAAAGCATCGTTGCCCGCGATGCCATTGAGTCCCGTGTTTGCCGCGAGCTTGCCAACTGGCCGGAATCCAGCCTCAATGCCTGTCCTGATGCGCCGCATGTCACCATTGCCGAGCTTTTTCAGGCCGCCGACAACGGCGATCCCTTCGCCTGTCTTCAGGTCGACCTCGTCGCACGACAATTCTCAGTCATGATCTATAACTTCCAGATCATGTACGATCCGGATGAGATCATCATTTCCGCCTACTGCGTGCCGCAGATCCGCTATTTCACACAGTCTGTCAAAAAGCAACTGTACTATTTTGCCGGACAGACCGAAATGAATCTGGTGCTTAGCTCCGCCGGTAATGAGCAGTTCTCTGCTTTCTTGCTCAATTCCGGCGCAGCAGCGTTCTGCCTTGATCAGTATTATTCCAACGAGGCGTTGGCTGACCTCGCCTGACGTAAAGGAGGTTGACTTGGAAGCAACATGATCTGCTATATGCTTGCTGGGACATCATGGAATCCGGATGCTTCTTTTGCTGCCGGGCTTCCCTCGAGCCGCCAGAGAATGGTTACGATCATGGCTCTGGTGGTTTTCTGTCCCGGTGCAAACGTTGTCTTTGACACACCGTTCATCAGGCTGTTTTCATAGACATACGCAACGTCGCCATAGAACCAGTCCTGCTTTGCGACATCGGTAAACGGGAGCACCGCCGGTTCTTTCGTTCCGGATGCGCCCGAGCCGGCCGGAGCGGATGGCTTGACCGGCACAACCGGCATATCAGAGACGCTCAGCTCCTGCTTGCCGGAAACGGAATAAAGCTTGCCGCGCCAGCGGATATCACCGTCGCCGAACGCGTGGTAAACGGTCACTTTCGACGCGGAGCGAATTGCGCTTCCGTCGTCTGTGCTGAGCACGAACATTGCGCCGTCCGGATAGTCCACGCCGTTATAGCGCACTGCGTAGAACGCCTCCAGCGACGGTGACACAACGGTAAAGCCATACTGCGGCAGGACGCTTCCGTCCGCGCAGGTATACGGCTGCGCGCCAAAATTGACCGTGATCGTAATGTCGCCGAACGTCGTCTGTTCCACGCACTCATCTGCCGTCAGGAAGCAATGGGACGTCATTTCCCGCTCTGCTGTCAGACGATTCAGCGGAGAGAGCACCTCATAGGAGTTCTTCATCAGCGTATCGAAATAGCCAAGCGACTGCTCCTCTCCGTAGCCGGCATCATTGCGAGAGAATACCTCATAGTCATCCGTAATCAGCTGCGCTGCCTCTTCAAACCGGAGCGCGCCATCGCTGCCGACGCAGAGATAGCCGAGCAGATACCGGCCAAACGCGTCGCCGTTGCCGTCCGACAGATGCAGACGCTGGCCATTTGCGCCAAGCAGCATCGTCATAACTGCGATCCGGCTGCTGGAGCTGTTCGTGATGGTGACGGTATACGGGCCGTCTGTGATGATATCGCCCTTTTTCCACGTCGATGCGCTTGCTGCAAGATTATGACCCTCCTGGAAGAGAATCTTTGCCTCCTGGAACGCTGCTGCCTCGCTTGTAAAGTGCGTAAAGACAGTCTGCGCTTCAACCGAAACGTCCTCCAGCGCCTCCCACTGATAGGTGATCTGGAATGTATTGCTTCCGGTCTGCTTGATCTCGCTGACGGAGGGCTTCACCGCAACAACGTCGTCGTTTTCATAGTACACGCCGTCGGTCAGCTGATAGAGCGGATTTTCCGCATACAGAATATCTGTCGCTACATGCTTTGCCGTATTATAGCCGTTTGTGCCGATCTTTTCGCTCATGTGCGGATACAGCGCCACGCAGTCGCCATAGACCAGCTCCATCAGCGGCACGATATGGCTTCCCGGCTCGGCCTGCGTCTTTTTGGAGAGAATGCCCTCGAAGTAGTCTCCATATGGGACGGCCCATTCGACACCGCCCTCCGAGCCGAACACGCCGAATGTATCCTGTGCGTATCTGGCAAGCGTCTGCTTCCAGTGCATATCCTCGCTGCGGCTGAGCACATTCGGCGCATAGCTGACGGCAAGCGGTACATTGAACGTTGTGTCGATAAAATAGCTGTTCGGCGAAAACAGATCCTTGACCTGCGGCAGATTGCGGTAAGCAAACTCCATTGCCTTGTCCGACGCCATCAGATAGGGCGTTCCGCCTGCCCATACGCCGCCGGTCTGCGGGCGGCCGTCCTTGTTGTACATCAGGTATTTCGTATCAAACGACGGCGCGTCGTCATACATATCCTGATAGTTATCGTGCAGACCGAACAGCCAGCCGTAATCGCGAACCTGCGCGGAAAGTGCGGCAAGGCCCTCGTTGCCGCCGGCCTCGGGAGAAGCCGGAAGAATGTCCGGATATTGATTGTCAAAGCCCATTCGGATCCAGCCGCCGAGCGTCATCAGTGCCCGGTCAAAGCCGAGCACATCGTTCCAGTGCTGCGCGACCTGCGCAAGCTCCGCAAACGTGTGCGAGGTATAGCCCGCGCTGCCGCGGCTGCGGATCATCGTGTCCGGCTTTGCAGTTGCCGCACCGTAGAGCTTCGTCACGCCGGGGTTTTCCTGTGCCTTCTGCGCGAACGTGCGCACCAATCCACGCGCAGACGCGGCTGCGCGGTATGCCTTAGCGATCTGAACATAGCCGCCCTTGCCAAGCACGCGCATCTGGAATGCGCCGCTGCGCTGCGTCATGCTCAGCGAGAACGAAAGCTGATCGCTGCCGCCGGCATAGGGGCTGTCGATCCGGCTGTGGTGGACGTTCAGCGCCGTATCGGGATCTGTCCAGTCAATCAGCATGGCGCTGCCGTCCTTGACTGCGCCGGCAAACGCCATGGAGTAGTTGCCATAGGTCTGATAGACCTTGTTGAACTGCTCGCTTCCGTCGGCATAATAGAGCTTGCCGATGCTCTCCGGGACAGCGGCATAGCCGTTTTCCGTATCGAGCGTCCAGAGCGCATGATCGAGCGGCGTAACCGACGTAAGCGTCCAGCCGTCGGCCGGTGCTGCCGTATAGCTGGCGGAAATACCGCTGCCGTCCGGCAGCTGTTCAAAGTACACGTCGAACGTGCCGCAGCTGCGCGTCCAATTCAGATGGATTTTTCCGTTTTCCAGTTTTGCCGCGTCGGGTGCGGTCAGAACGAGCGTATGTTGCTGATCGCCATGCTGATAGGATGCCGTACCAACGCCGTTTGTCTGCACGCCAGATGACCAGACAACGCCGGTCGCAAGATCATGCAGCAGGAAGCTGCCCGTCTGTTTGGAAACTGCAAAGCGCATCTGCGCGTTTTCCAGCGTGAGCGCTTCGCCCAGCCGGTGCAGCAGCGCATCTCTGCGGGCCGCAATTTCCGCTGCATCCAGCGCTGTTTGTACATTTCGATTCGCCCATGACGTCTGCTTTTGCATATTGTGTGCGTCCGTGGCTGTGAGCTTCAGCTGGAGCAGACCGTCTGCCGCCGCGTCCAGTGCAAACGTCTTGCGGAACGCCGTATGCGCTGGAACCGTGACGGTCTGTGTCTGACCATCCCACTCACACTGATATGCAGCAGTCTGATCGGAGAAATTCACAAGGAAGCCGTCCACCATTGCAGAGCTGTCTCCGACACTGCGCGGTGCTGCCGCAATGCACCAGTCGGTATTCACGTCCAGCAGCTCGACCTTTGCAAAATCGTCTGCTTTTTTGCCGTTTCCGATACCGGCGCGCCATTCAAGCGTTGCTTTGCTCGAGCCGCCGTCACGGTCGCCCGCCAGCATGGTCATATAGAACGAGCCGTCCGGCTTTGCAGCAAAAATCGACTGCCACGGGAACGCAATTTCATAGCGCGTATGTCCGGTTTCCTCGTCGCGGACGGTCTTGAACTGCACGCTCTGCATCTCAAGCGCGGCGTTCCCGTCATACCACCGCCAAATCTCCGGCTGGCCATTATAGTTGGAGAAGCCGTTTTCCGCGCCATAGTCATCGCCGTATTCGCTGAACGCGATCTGCAGACAGTCTCCGCCATACATACCGTAGCCGTAGTCTGCGTCCAGCACGTCGTCCATTACGTCCACAGCCATATAGAAATATGACTCGTCATAGGCGGCGCGTGCCGTCATGGAGAAGCCCTCGGGCTTTGCAGGGAAATATTTGTCCAGCGCCAGCGTAATCCCGGCTGCGGTATCCCAGTCGCTGAAATCGCCGTCGATGGTCAATCCAGCTGCCGGAAGAACCGGCAGATAGCGGCCGGAGCCAAAGTTCGTCAGGCCATGATACAGTTCATCGTCTGCGTCCGTACCGACGGTGTAGCGGAATTTCTCCACGCTGCCGTCTGCCATGGTCTCCGCCGCTGCGTAAGCGCGGATTTCCGTTTTGGTGGTGATGGAGATCGGTGCGGTGTAGACAGCGGCAGTTACGGATGTGCGCGGGTCAGTACCATCCGTTGTATAGTGGATCACCGCGTTTTCTACGGCCTCCGCCAGAGCGAGCGTTACTGTCGTTCCGGGTGCAACCTTGCCCGCCGCGGGAGAAGCTGTTACCGCAGGCGCGGCCTTTTGCTTTACAACGCGGATATTGTCCAGCAGATACACCATGGAGCATTCCGTGTCGCCCGGCATATCGTTGCCGTAGAGCCAGAATTTCAGCTCCGTCAGATTGCTGACGTCCTTGCCGGAAAGGTCAATCTCTACGGTTGTCCATGTGCCCTTGGGCGCATCGGCAAAGGGGCTGCCCATATAGATGGTCTCGCTGCCGTTGGAGATGTTCAGATTCAGACTTCTCGGTTCAAGCGTCTGTTCCGGGTATACGTCGATCAGCAGCTTCTGCGCGCCGGTCAGATTCAGACCGCCTACGTTCCAGATCAGATTGGCAAACGCGCCGCTTTTCTGCTTGTAAGTGCCGGTGACGCGCAGCGCTGTCCGATCGCCGCTCTGTGCCGGCTCTGTGCATATGGCGACGCTGGCGTCATTCTCTGTCCGCCATGCAGAATCATCGTCCATTGCGTTCAGCACGACTTCTTCCAGCACCGGCGGCGTCTCCTGCTTCTCACAGATCATGCGGATATTGTCCACAATGTAGGTCATGGAGCACTCGGAATCACCCGGCATGTCGTTGCCGTAAAGCCAGAATTTCAGTTCCGTCAGCTTTGTGACATTCTTATCGCTCAGGTCAATGGCAACCGTCGTCCATTTTCCTGCCTGCGCGTCCGGGAACGCAGCGCCCATATAGACCATTCCGCTGTCGGAAGTCAGGTTCATATTGAAGCTGCCGCCGGAAAGCGGCGTTTCCAGGTAGACATCCATCAAAAGACGCTTTGCACCAGTCAGATCCAGTTCGCCCGGCTGAAGCACCATCGTGGCAAAGTCGCTGCTTTTTGATGAATACGTGCCGGTCAGCTTCAGCGCGGCGCTGCCTTGTGTGTGCAGCTCGCTTTCCTGCGCCGTGATACGGACGCTTTCCGTGCCGTCAATCTTCCACGCATCCATGTCTTCCATGCCGCAGATCAGAACGCTCTTTTCATTTTCCTCTGCGTCGGTTTTGGGCAGGACAACGCGGATATTGTCCAGCAGATACGCCATGGAGCATTCGGTATCGCGGGGCATATCGTCGCCGTAGAGCCAGAATTTCAGCTCCGTCAGATTGCTGACGTCCTTGCCGGAAAGGTCAATCTCTACGGTTGTCCATGTGCCCTTGGGCGCATCGGCAAAGGGGCTGCCCATATAGATGATGCTGCCGCCGTTTGAGATGTTCAGATTCAGACTTCTGGGTTTAAGTGTCTGCTCCGGGTATACGTCGATCAGCAGCTTCTGCGCGCCGGTCAGATTCAGACCGCCTGCGTTCCAGATCAGATTGGCAAACGCGCCGCTTTTCTGCTTATAGGTGCCGGTGACGCGCAGCGCTGTCCGATCACCGCTTGCGGCAGCTTCAGCCGAAATAGCGACGCTGTCGCTGCTCTCTGCGTGCCAGTCCGCAGCGCTGTCCATTGAATTGAGGACAACTTCTTTTGTATTGGCCGAAACCGCTTCCGCGCGGGCGGTGGGAAGCGTACCGGCAAGTACCGAGAATGTCAGCAGCAGACACAGCGCCGCTGAAATCCATCGTCTCATTTGTCTGTTTGAACGCATATTGTCTATCCTTTCACTGCGCCGGCAGTCATGCCGGACACGATATATTTTTGCAGGAAACAGTAGATTGCGATGATTGGCAGGGAAATCAGAGTGATATTCGCGAACAGAAGATTCCAGTCAGATTTCTTCTGTGAGCAGAACGAATAGATTGTCAAAGAGACGGTATACCGCTTCGGCGAGTTGAGCAGAAACAGCGCCGTTCCAAACTCATTCCAGATCGACATACCGGCAATGATGATAACCGTCACCATGACGGGCTTGATAAGCGGGAGGATGATCTTCCAGTACATCTGCATCGGCGTGCAGCCGTCCAGCAGCGCCGACTCGTCCAGCTCATCCGGAATGCTGCGGAAATAGCCCGTGAAGATAAACACAGCAAGCGGGAAGAAGCTTGCCGTATAGACAAGGCAGATTCCAAGGTAGGTGTGCAGCAGTCCGAGTGATTTCAGCAGAAAGTACGTAGGAACGGTAAAGCCGGGCATGGTCATGCCAAGGATAATCAGGCTGTTGACGCGGCCGACCCATTTCTGCTTGCGGCGCTGGATGATGAACGCGGCCATGCTTGCCGTAAGCACGATCAGCGCGACGGACAAAACCGTGATGATCGTGCTGTTGAGATACGCCGTGGTCAGGCCGGATACGCGGAACACCTCCGCATAGTTCTGCGCCGCCTGTTTCAGGTTGACGCCTGCCAGGGACAGGCTGAGCTGGTTTGCATGCTTGGAGTCCTTGAGGGAGTTTACAAAAATCATCCAGATCGGGACGACAAAGATTGCGCTTACCAGCAGCGCGACCAGCTCCGCTGCGATGGATTTCCATTTCTTTTTCACAGGTCTACCTCCCGCTTGCGAATGATGCTGTACGACGAAACGGCAAACAGTGCGACAATGACCGCCAGCAGGACATAGCCTGCATTTGCCTCGCCCTGCATATTGAACGAGAACGAGCGATAGATCATGGTGTTCATGACCTGCGTGGTAACGCCCGGGCCGCCGTTTGTGGTGGCGACAATGATATCGAACACTTTCAGGCCGCCGATCAGACTGTTTACGAACGCATTATTGAACGCCGGCAGGATCAGCGGGAACGTAACGCGCCAGAAGCGCTGCCATGCGTTTGCACCGTCGATGGTTGCGGCTTCCTGATATTCCGGCGGAACGGCCTGAAGCCCGGCAAGGATGATGACCATGTTGAAGCCCGACCACTTCCAGATCTCCACACCGCAGACAGACAAAAGCGCCAGCTTTGTATCTGTCAGCCAGTTTTTCGCCATAAAATCAAGTCCGAGCGCGCGGAAGAACTGGTTGAGCAGGCCGTAGGGATGCAGAATTGCCGTAAAGACAATGCCAACGGCAACGGTACTGATGATGGCCGGGAAGAAGCTGATTCCGCGCAGATAGTTGCGCAGGTGGAGCTTCCGGTTCAGAAATACGGCCAGTGCAAGACCAAGGCCAACCTTTCCGACAGTCGTCACAACCGTAAAAATGATCGTATTGAGCAGCGCCCGCTTGATGCTGGGATCGCTGATGATATTTTTGTAGTTCATGAGCCCGACAAAGTCCGCTCTGGTAAAGTTCCAGTTTGTAAAGGAATACCAGACGCCGATCAGCACAGGCAGGATGAAAAAGACGCCGTAAATCAGAACGCCGGGCGCCATAAACAACGCGGGATAGCGCTTGTTCTTATTCATACTTCACAATTTCCTCGCTATACGGAAGGGCGTCTGCCAAGTATCCGTTTGGCAGACGCCCTTGCTGTGGTCAATGACTGTGTTTAATTCCAGTTGGGATCGCCGGCGTCAATCGCGGCTTTTGCAAAGTCAGCGTCGAGCGCTGCGGCAACGTCCGCGGGCGTCTTGGTGCCGACGAGCACCTCGGAGATATAGGTCTCCAGCGGACCCTTGGAATACTTGCAGAAGTCCGTCCACTGCGGGCTGAGGTCGGCGGTGTCGAGAATGTTCTTGATGTCGGCATACGGACCTTTCAGATCGGCGGTAACGCCGTTTGCAACGGGAATGCCGGACTGTGCATCAAAATATGCCTGCTGTGCTTCCGGAGAAACGAGTGCTTCCATAACTTTCTGCGCAAGCTCGGGGTTCTTGCCGTTCTTGGAGACGTAGAAACCCTTGTTCACGCCGACGCCGCAGTACAGATGATCTGCCAGCGGGATGAGGAACGCGCCGATGGAGGAAGCGGTCTTGTCCGCGTCGATCTTCTCCAGCTCGCCGACAACCCAGTCGCCCTGTGCATAGAATGCGCAAGTGCCGTCAAGCAGTGCCTGCTGCGCCTGCTGATAGGTATCGGACAGGTAGGTTTCCTGCACATAGCCAAGATCGACCAATTCCTTGATCTTGCCGATGGAGTCGATGAAGCCATTCATGTCGCTCCAATGCTTCTGGTTGGTGCTCATTGCGTCGGCAAAGGCCTGTGCATCCTCGGGAGCGTAATCGCTGTACCATCCCATCAGCGCAAAGAACTGGAGGGTCCACGTGTCAACGCCGGAATAGTAGACCGGGGAAATGCCGTTTGCCTTGATCGCTTCGCAGTCAGCAAGGAACGCGTCCCATGTGGTGGGGACTTCGGTGATGCCGGATGCGGCCAGCACGTCCTTGTTGTAGAACATATACATACCGCCGCCGGTTGCAATCGGGAGATTGTAAAGCTTGCCATCGAGCAGGTAGCCGGGGGTACGCAGATAGGAATCGCTGTAGAGATAGGAATAGTCGTTTGCCGTCAGGTCAACAAAGTTGTCGGCGACGGACAGACGGGAGTTGGTGTAGGACACAGGCTGGAAGTAGAGGATATCGGGCACGTCCTCGCCGCCGGCGTAGCGAACCTGAATCACCTGCTCGCCCTGATCGCCGTCCGGCACTTTTTCCAGAATGAGCTTTGCGCCGATTTCTTCGGCGTGGGCGTTGACATAGTCAACTGCTGCAAGCAGACCGTTCGACTCGTCGGAGGTCTGGAGCATCAGCGTCAGCTCAGGCAGCTCCGCTGCCGGCTGCTCGGCCGGGGTGTCCTCGGCTTTGGTTTCCGTCTTTGCATCTGCCGCATCCGCAGCGGGGGTATCCGTCGTGTTGGGAGCAGCTTCCTTCGCTGCGCAGGCTGCAAAGGACAGCAGCATGGTCAGCGCCAGAAGCATGCAAAGAATTTTCTGCATCTTTTTCATTTCTGGTTCTCCTTTTCATTTGTTCGGAGCCTTTGGCTCTTTCTGTTATGATTGTAAAGCAGTCCATCCATGAAAAAAACTGCAAAAAACCACAATAACTTATACTCTTCTACACTTCGGACAAGTATGCACGCGGGCTTTTTCCCGTCTTTTTCTTAAATACGTTCGTAAAATAGGTATACTGTCGGAAGCCGCACCGCTCTGCGATCTGACTGAGCGGAAGCGTGTGCTCTTTCATCAGCGCAATGCTGCGCTCAATGCGATAGTCCGTCAGATAAACCGCAAAACCTGTCCCGGTCTCCTCCTTAAACAGTTTGCTGAGATAATTGCTGGAAATGCCGAGCTGCTCCGCAATCTCGCTGACCGACAGCTCGTCGGCATAATCCGTCTGAATGCGGCGCAGCGTCTGACGGACATAATGGGAGTATCCGGCTGACGGTGCATCTGTGTGCATCGCCGAAACCAGCCGGGAAAACGCACCGGAAAAGAACGCCTTTGCATCGGCGACGGAAGAAAATCGCCGCCAGATTTCATCAAAGCTGCTGCAGCTGCCATAGACGCTTTCCAGCGGCACACGATGCTTTTTTGCCGCACGATTGAGTACGCCCAGAAGATCATTCAGAATCATGCGGGCATTTTCCAGATCAACGCGGCGTGTTTCGATCATGTCAAAAATCTCATTCAGACGCGCTTCGTACTGCGTGCCATCCTCCAGCGCGGCGGCAAAGCTTTTTTCTGTTTCCAGCGGCAGTCCCATCAGCACAGACTGCGTCTGTTCCTCCGGACTGCGCAGCACGCAGGTGTTGTCGTGATAAAACAGCTCCTGCTTCAGCGCCGTTACATAGCGATAGCCCTCACGCAGGTGGGCTATATCCCGCAGCGATTTGTCCATGCAGAAGTTCGCCTGCCGGTTAAAGTAATTTCTCATGCAGAATGAGATCCTCTGCAGGACGTTCTGCGTCCGGGCGTCGATTTTTGCCTGACTGACCTGTCCGCCATGTGAAAACAGCAGCACGTAGATGCCGTCTCCAAGGCTTCCCGCCAGACCGTCTCCGCTCTCATGCAGGATTTCTTCAACAATATTGAGCACGCCGTAATCAAACAGCGGGTCGTCCTGCGCAGCGTATGCAGACCGGCCATCTGCGCATGGGGCAAACGTCAAAAGGCACAGCATCAGCCGGTCCTGCGCAAGCCGAATGCCAAGAACATCCATATGATGCCGAAGCTCCTCCGGCGGTATTTCCTCCGTGAGGAGCCGGTGGAGAAACTCATTTTTCAGAACCATGTGGTTTTTGCGCACATAGGCCTCCGCGTCCCGTTCGCGCGCGTGCTCGCTGCTTACCGTGGCCTGCTGCCGGATCCAGTCGGCGGCGCGCTGAAGATGCTCCCGCAGAGCCGCAGCGCTGATCTCATGCTTGAGCAGATAGTCCTGCGCGCCAAGCTGAAGCATTTGCCTGACGTGCGGATAGTCGTCGCAGTTGCTCAGCGCAAGCACCGGCAGCCGGTGCGGCAGGTCGGAAAGATGCTGCATCAGCTCTACCCCGTCCATGACCGGCATCAGCACATCCGCGATCACCACATCGACCGGCTGCGCTGCAAGAATTTTCAGCGCCTCCGCGCCGTTGGCCGCCTGCGCGCATACCAGAAACTCGCTGCCGCTCTGATCGATCAGCTCTTTCAGATAGGTTCGAAACCAGAGCTCATCGTCCACAATCATCACATTATACATGTTCTGCTGCCTCCGTTCCTTTTTTCATTTCTATTTTTGGCAGCAGCAGCGCCACTCTCGTCCCGAACCCGCCGGAGTGGAGCTCCACGCCATACGGCGCGCCATAGTAAATTTTGATCCGGCCGATCACGTTCTGCAGGCCGATATGACTGTCGTCGCTTTCGTTCAGAATTTTTTCAATGATCTCCTGCGGCATTCCCACTCCGTTGTCCACGACCTCGACCCGCAGCATTCCATCGTCCGAAAACATCTGCACCTTGACAACCCCCGGCCGGTCAGATGGTGCAATTCCGTGCTTGAGCGCGTTTTCCACCAGCGGCTGGATCAGCATTTTCAAGATTCTATACTGTTCTAGTCCCGGCTCAACCTCAACTGTATAGACGTATTTTCCACTGTATTTAAAGGTCTGGATCTCCAGATAGCTGCGCAGACTCTGCGCCTCCTCTTCGATTGTCAAATATTCGTTTGCGCGCATGTTGTTCCGCAGCAGTACGGAAAGACTGTCAACGACGGTTACGATATTCTCCTCTTTCTGCACATAGGCCATATAGCGGATGGTGTTGAGCGTATTATGCAGAAAATGCGGATTGATCTGGTTTTGCAGAATCTGAAATTCCAGCTTGTGGCGCGTCTGCTCCGCGCACTGAATGTCGTACAGTAGATTCCGGATGCGGTCAACCATGTAGATGATTTGATTTTGAAGCGTTTCAATCTCGTCGCTAGAGTGAATCACGGGCTGCATTTGCAGATTCTGTCCGCCGATCTGTGCGACCGCAGTGCACAGCTTCTGGATTTTTGCGGTTTCACCGAACAAAAAGACTGCCAGGAATGCGACTGCTACCACGCCGAACAGTAGGCTGACTGCCATCGCTGTCAGGCTGACGCTTCGAAATTCACGCGTTACATCGCTTTCGGGCACAACACCGAGCGTCAGCCAGCCGGTCAGCTCGGAGCGCTGATAGATCACAAGACTGGAAACACCGTCGATTTCCGCATAGCCGCTGCCGCTTGCTTCGCCCTGCCCGCCGCTTGTCAGCAGCTGTGCTCCGATCTGCTGTGGCACGTCCAGCGGGTAGATAATGCGTTCGCTTACAGGGTCAATGATATAAATTGCGCCAAGACCGTTGAAGTCCTTGCCATAGCAGTCGTTTAAAATGGTGTAGCGCACATCTGCCTTTACTACGCCCAGCTGCTCACTGCCGGAATAGATGTTGCGTGCGATGGAAAGCACCATTTCCGAGCCGTTGCTGTACGGCAGGATCACGGCGCTCTTTTTTCCATCCATCGACACCTCATAAAACCATGGCTGCTGAATCAGCGTTTGATAGGGGAGCGTCGTTCCGATTCGGAAATAGTTCCCGTCCACACTGGAGATCATCATTCCCTCCAGATATGTCTTGAACTGATACAGACTCAGCATGGTATCCAGAATTGTCTGGTTGCACGCCAGCTTTTCGGATGGAGCTGCCGTCTTGTAATTTCGAAGTGGGTTCACAATATGGTTTGTATCAATGGATGCGCAGATTACCAGATGGTCCACGTCGCGCAGCATCGTTTCAAACGAGCCGTTCAGCCGCTCCAGAACGCTGCCGATATAGCGCTCTGCCGAGCTTTGCGCCTGCTTCGATGTCTGCTGATACCAGAAGCTTCCGATTGCCCCGGCCATCACGCAGACAATCAGCACGGACACAATCAGAACTTTTGTCTGAAAGTGCATATTTCGCTTCCTATTTCCAGCAGCTTTCATACGGCAGCACCTCACGGCTCAATCTGGTTTCATTATAGAATTTTGTGAAAAACGCCGCAAGATAAATTTCCGACATCGAGCTATCAAATCAAGACATCTTTTGCATGCGTGCTTGTATCTGAATCCGCTTCGTGATATGTATACGGCAGGAGGTGCCGTCATGAAAAAAACGATCGGTTATGTTCTTTCCCACACGCATTGGGATCGCGAATGGTATTTGTCCTTTCAGCTGTTCCGGATGCGCCTTGTGGATATGCTCGATACGATGATCCCCTATCTGGAGCAGCACCCGGAATTTCCGCACTTTCACCTTGACGGGCAGACGGTCTGTCTGGAGGATTATCTGGAGGTGCGCCCGGATCAGGCGGAGCGGCTGCGGCACCTGATTGAAGCCGGGCGCATTGCCGTCGGCCCCTGGTATGTCCTGCCGGATTTACAATGCATCGGTCAGGAGTCTATTCTGCGCAATCTCAGCCGCGGCCTTGCGCTGGCACAGCGCTTTGGCGGCGGCACGCCGGTTGGATATCTGCCGGATATCTTTTCCCATCCGGCGCAGCTGCCGCAGATCTTCGCCGGGTACGGCTTCCGCGCGGCTGTGATCTGGCGCGGAAGCTCAGATGATCCTGAGCCGCCCTACGAGGTGCTTTGGCGCGCGCCCGACGGCACGCAGCTTCTGACGCTCCGCCTGCCGGACGACCGGGGCTATCTCAACGCTTTTCCGCTGGCCGATACGCCGGAGGCCGTCAGCCGCCAGTTCGAGGACTGGTTTCGTGACCGCCTGCCGCGCGCACAAAGCGGACAGCTTCTGTTCATGAACGGCTGTGACCATCAGACGCCAAATTATGCCCTGCCGGAATTTATCCGGTATTTTAATGAAACGCATGACGATTACGAGCTGCGTCAGGTATCGCTGACGCAGTATCTTGACGAGCTGCACATTACGCCGGGTGAACTTACCGTACTCTGCGGGGAACAGAACCGGACGAATTATTCCGCAGGCCGCCATTTGAACCCCACGCTCAAAAATACATTCTCCACGCATATTCCGCAGAAAATCGAAAATGCACAGTGTGAGGCCGGACTTATGCGCTGTGCCGAGCCGCTGAGCGCGATGCTGGCAGCGGCACATCTGCCGCTTGGCCTGCATTATCTGGACACCGCCTGGAAATATCTATTGCAAAACCATCCGCACGACAGCATCTGCGGATGCAGCTGTGACGATGTTGCGCGCGATATGGAGCGCCGCTTTGCGTGGGCGCGCGATATTACGCAGCAGTACCAGCAGGAGGCCATGCGCCGGCTTACCGCGCAGACAGACACGCAGCAGACGCTTGCGGATGAAATTCCGGTGCAGCTGTTCCATCTTTCTCCGTGGCCGGAGGAAAACGCCATACAGACGTTTACACTGCGGCTGCCGGCAGATACGCTGCTCCGCGGCCTTGCTATCCGAACAGCAGACGGACAGGACATTCCCTGTCAGATCGTCCGCCTGCGAAAAGACGGCGTGATTCTGCACCCAATGGATCGCGATCCAAGCTGGGACGACTATCTGCTTGCCGACGTGCTGGTGCAGCTTCCGCATCAGGCGGCCATGAGCTGGACGACGCTATACTGCCGTCCGTCGATCGTTCCGCTGTCGCTGCCGGAGCGTCCGGTTGTTCGCTTTCAGACGCTGGAAAACGAATATCTGCAGGTTTCCATTCAGCCGAACGGAACGCTGGACGTAAAAAACAAGCGCAGCGGCACAGCATATCGAGGGTTAAATCTCTTCACCGACGAAGCGGATATCGGCGATGCGTACCTGTTTTCGCCGGAGCTTACCGCGAAGGTCTGGAATTCTGTGACCAGCGCGCCGTCTATCCGTATCCAGCAGGGGGCGCTTTGCACCAGCGCCATTCTGGACTGGCGCTATCGCCGCAAGCCGGACGAGGCGGAGCAGTCGCTCCGTCTGACGCTCAGTCTGCGGAAAAATGACCCGCTGCTTCGGTTTCATCTGGAAATTGAGAACCGCGCCGGCGATCATCGACTGCGGGTGCATTTCCCAACCGGATTTTCCTGTGACGAAAGCTTTGCCGATTCCATCTTTACCGTGGAAGCCCACCCCATTCGCAGACGGCAGCCAAAGCCGGAGGCGTGGGTTGAGACAGAAAGCGGCTGCTATGCGCAAAAGCGCTTTGTCTACCTGCAAAACGGACGGCAGCGGCTGGTATTTATGGGTGCGGGACTGCTGGAGTATGAAGCGTCGGATGGCGAAAACGGCGCAGATCTTGCCGTGACGCTGCTGCGCGCCGTTGGGCGGTGTGGCTCGGTTCGCTCCATGACCGCCTACGCTCCGCCCGGCCCGTGCGCGCTTTATCCGCAGGATTCTCAGCTGCTTGGCAATTGGGAGATGGAGTACGCACTGGCATTCGATACGCCGGACAGCGAGCTTTCCATGCTGGCCGAGCGCTATCACACGCCGGAACTGTATTATCAGGATACCGCACATCCCGCGCAGATGCAGGAATCGGCACAGAACCTGTTTTGTCTGGATGTGCCGGAGTTTGTTGTTTCCTGTGTGCAGGGGCTGGGAGATGGAGAAATTCTGATTCGCGGCTATCAACACACCGGTCATTCACTTTCAGTTTCGATTCGGTTTTGCCGGTCCATTCAGACTGCGTGGCGCACAGACTTTACCGGTAATCGCCGCGAAGCGGTGGAGACCTCCGGCGATACGCTGGCATTCTCCGCACCGCATGCAAAAATCATGACGTTTGTTGTCCGATTGTAAAAAGAACTCGCCGCCTGTGAAAACTTCTGCTATACTGTCAGCAGAGCACAACACAGGGGGCGAGATTATGAACAAGCAGCCGGAGCTGCATACAACCAATCTGCTGATGCAGCCGCTATCCATCTCATTTGAAAACGCTGCACTGCAGATTCTTCGCTTCTCCAAGATTCACGAAAATACCCACGCGTGGGTGATTCCGCTGCACACGCATCCGACGATTGAGCTGCACTACATCCTTTCCGGCGCGGGGCAGATTCAGATCGACGATACGCTCTTTCATGTGGAAGCGAACGATATTTATGTAACGCTGCCGTTTGTCCCACACTGCCAGATTTCCTCTGCGGCGGATATCATGGAGGAATACTGCGTGGAATGTACGCTGGAGCTGCCGACGGCCGAAAAAGGAGAAGCAGATCCGCTTGCGTCCCTGCGCCGCTTCCTTTCCCGTCAGGCATTTTCCTCTGCCAGAGCGCCGGATGAGCTGCTGCCGCTGCTGCTGCGGCTTGACCGGCAGGCGGCTTCTTCGGATCCGCAGCTTTTGCAGACGAAGCTCTTGTATCTGCGGTGTCTGTTTGATTTTCTGGGTGTATTATCGGAGGCAAGGCTGCCCGATACGCTTTCCGGGAAAAAGCGCGCAGACACGACGGCACTTCGTATCAAAAGCTACCTTGACGTCAATTTCCGGACGCCGTTTTCCGTTCAGGATCTGTGTGCGCAGTTTTTCCTGAGTCAGCGGCAGCTTGACCGTATTTTTTGCCGTGCTTACGGCATGACGGTTCACGCATATCTGACAGAACTCCGCCGTCACTACGCCTGCGCGCTGCTGGAAAAAGGCGAGCTTTCGGCGCGCCGCGCCGCGCTGGAAAGCGGGTTCAGCGGCTACCAGCAGATGCATCGTGCCGTCCGCCGCAAGCAGCCATAGCCCGTGTCATTTCACAACATAGGAGGAATCCGTCTTATGAAACGCTCCGAAATAAACAAAGCCTTAAAAGAGCTCGAAGCCATGTGCGCGCGGGAGCATTGCTACCTGCCGCCGTTCTGCCATTTTACGCCTGAAGAATGGAAGTCCAAGGGACATGAATATGACGAGGTCCGCGACTGTATGCTCGGCTGGGACATCACCGATTACGGTCTCGGCAACTTTGGCAAGGTTGGTATGTCGCTCATCACCATCCGCAATGGAAACCGCAAGATGGCGGACAAATATCCGAAGGTTTATGCCGAGAAGCTGCTCTATATGAAGGAAGGTCAGTATTCCCCAAATCATTTCCATTGGTACAAGACCGAGGACATCATCAACCGCGGCGGCGGTAATATCCTCATTCGTGTCTACAACAGTCTGCCCGACGAGTCCATTGACAGGGAATCCGATGTGACCGTCCACTGCGACGGCAGAACCTATACCGTGCCTGCTGGAACGCAAGTGAAGCTCACGCCGGGTGAGAGCATCCATATCCAGCAGTACATGTATCATGATTTCGAGGTCGAACCCGGTACCGGCGCTGTTCTGCTGGGCGAAGTCAGCCAGTGCAACGACGACAATACGGACAACCGCTTCAATCCCCCAGTCGGCCGCTTCCCAAAGATTGAGGAGGACGAGCCGCCCTACCGCCTGCTCTGCAACGAATATCCAGCCGCGAAGAACTGACCCAGATTGTGACCCAGGTGTGTGCGAAAGCGTGTGGATGCAATGGATAAAACCTTGCAAAATCCCGCACTTTTTGCTGACGGAACGGACGTATTGTACTCAAAATCACCAGAAATCACGAACCGATAGCAGCTGGCAGTCATGAGGTCAGCGGTTCGATCCCGCTTATCTCCACCAAAACAAAAAAGTCATTCCGTAAGGAATGGCTTTTTTGTTTTGGCTGGGCATACGTGGCGCGAGAAACGCTGTGGTTCGACCGAATGCATTTTTGCGGCGCAAAAGCGCCGCTTTTTCTGCATGCAATGCAGAAAACATAAGAAAATGCAATCGGCACGGAGCAAGCGAAGCTTGCGGAGTATCCCGCTTATCTTTCCACTTTCTTTTCTCGAAAAACGAATGCATTTTTGCAGTCATGCGACCCGACCCAGATTTGACCCAAACGGGCGAAAACGCGGTGGATTTATTGAGATTTATTTGACAAAACAGCACGAATATTTCTTGAACGATATAAATCAAATTCCAGCTTCAGGTGGGCAATTCACGCCCGCTTGCGGTGTGTTGCCCATGGATTTTCCTGCGGTTCTCTGCTATACTGAACGAAAAGACGCGAATGCGGCGGAGGTCGGGCGTTTTTCCGCTTGCATGGTATCAATCTTGCAGAGTGGAGTTTCCGGATGAATCTGAATCAGGTGAAATCATTGTTTACCGCCACCGATTTTGAACGTGGGATGGAATATTACCGGAAGGGGCGGGTCACGGATATACAGTGTACGAAAGCCGGAACGGAAACGAATGTCAGCTGCACTGTCCGCGGCAGCGAACGCTACACGGTGCGCTTCACCGAAATGGCAGAAGGACGGCTGCGCATCAGCTGCACTTGCCCGCGTTACGCCGATGTTGGCCGCTGCAAGCACCTTGCCGCCGCCATGATCGCCTATATAGGCGAGCCGCCGCGCGAGTCTGTGCCCGGCAGCGACTCGTGTGCACGGTGGATGCTTCAGCGCTATCTGCAAATTACACAGGAATCGATTGAGCCTTCACAGCAGCCCATCCGCTTGACTGCGGTGCTGCGCGCCGGATACAGAACCGAATATCCCTCGTTTTCCCTTCGTGTCGGGTTTGACCGGCTGTATAGCGTACAGAATATCCGGGAGTTTCTGGACAATGTAAGCCAGCGCCGGACAGTCGTCTACGGAAAAGGACTGACGCTGGAGCACAACCTCGAACTGTTTGAACCGAAGGCACAGGCCATGATCCGGCTTTTGATGAACGAATACGGCAGGTACCGCGCACTCGGTTCTTCTTCCTACTATATGGGCTACGAGCCCCCGGATTATCGAAAAAACGAGATCACGCTGACCGGCGATTCCTTTGATCGGTGGTTTGATCTTTTGTCGGACGCACCGGTAGACTGCGCAGGCTCCGGGCCGCTCACGCTCACACAGGCTGACCCGCAGGTTCGTCTGCAAATTGCGGAAGAAGGCGGCGGTGCATGGCTGACGGTCCAGACGCCCTGCCCCTACCGCTTTTTCGGCAGCTACCGGAGCTTATACGCGCTCGGCGGCGGCAAGCTTCTGCGCTGTTCGGGCGAGTTTCGGGAAAAGATCTACCCGCTGCTCGAAGCAACGCAGCAGACCATGTATCTGGCGCGGAAGGATCTTCCGACCTTCTGCGGCTGCGTGCTGCCGGCGCTCGACGGACAGGTCGAGATCGAAGATCCGCAGAAGCTTTTACAAAACTACATCCCCGATCCCTGCACGGTCTGCTTCTATTTTGATATGGAACAGGACACGCTGCTTGTCAAGCCGGTCTTCCGGTACGACACCCATTCGATCGCTTTCGACGACAGCGCCGAGCCAGACGGTGTGCGGCGAAACAAAAAAGAAGAACGTGCCGCTTTGCTGTTCGTCCAGCGCTATTTTCAGCAGCAGGGACAGCAGTTCGTTTTACAGGGCGAGGACGCGGCCTATGATTTTCTCACCGGTCCGGTCGACGCTTTCCGCCGCAGAGGCGAGGTCTATTTCAGTGACCGCCTGAACCGCAAGCGTCTCCAGCCCGCACCGACCAGCGTCGGCCTTTCCGTTTCCGACGGCCTTCTGACACTGACGCTGGACACCGGCGGCTATCCGCCCGAGGAGCTTTCGGAGCTTTACCGGAGTATGCTGCTGCGCAGAAAATATCACCGCCTTCCGGACGGCCGGTATCTGGAGCTGAACGGTTCGTCGTGTGAAAAGCTTGCGGAAATGGCGCAGATGCTCCAGCTCACCAATCGGGAGCTTGCCCGCGGCAAAGCGACGCTTCCGGCGTATCGCGGTCTCTATCTCGATGAGCTGCTGTCCGGAAGCGACGGCATACAGGTCAGCCGCGACAGCCAGCTGCGCAGCATGATCCGCAATTTCAAGACGCTCTCCGAGAGTGACTACGCCCTGCCATCTGGGCTGAACGCACAGCTTCGATCCTATCAGCAGATCGGCTATCAATGGCTCAAAACACTGGAGGGATACGGCTTCGGCGGAATTCTCGCAGACGAAATGGGACTTGGAAAGACCCTTCAGATGATTGCGTTTTTAGCAACCGTCCCCCAAAAGACCGCCGGTGTACCAAATCTCGTTATATGTCCGGCCTCACTGATCTACAACTGGGGAGACGAGCTGCAAAAATTTGCCCCGCAGCTGCGCTATCAGCTGATCCTGGGAAACGCTGCCGAGCGTGAACGTCTGCGTGCTGCGGGCGCAGAATTCGACGTGTGGGTCACGTCCTATGAGCTTGTCCGGCAGGATATTGAAGCGTATGCGAAGCTGCAATTTTACTGCTGCGTGCTCGACGAGGCCCAGCACATATTTTCTGATTCTCCAAGATAGTAATCTGTCAGCTCGTAAATTCCTGTTGCAAAGGCCAAATCCGAGGCGGATGAAAAGCAAATGGAGACAGTTTGCATGAGCAAGTCCAACTGTGCTTCAAAAGATTCTCTTGTCAGTACAAAATTTTCAATTGAAAGCATATGCATGGTAAATTCAGAATAAGTGATAGACTGAAAATACACGTTTTTGTTTTCTAACAAAGGTAGTTTGGAAAGTTTTATGATATTTCTACCATCTGCAATACCCAATATACTTTTAATTTTTTCAGATGTAGCCGAAATAGCATTATGATTTCCCTCAAAGAAAGTGATTTCAAAATATTCACCCATATTAATCCCTCAAATAATTAGCTAGATAATTATTCTGACGCGTAGGTCAGACTGGCCCGGTTGCCATTCGCGTCATAGGTATAAGCAGCCTGCATAGCTCCATCCGCACAAACAGCCGTCAGGCGGAATCGTCTATAGTATTACCTCTTTACGGGACAAATCACGAAACGATTTGAATACACAACACATTCGATCATTCATTACTCCATCTGTGGGATATCTTGTTCCCATAGACGATAGAGATTCAGAAGATCCTCTGGAGCGCCAGTACCTTCGCGGAAGCGGACTGCTTGTACTCCAACAAGTTGATCTGGCTGAAAAAAGCTCTCAAATGGTTTCCCATGGCGAGTGTCCAAAAAGCCTTTTAAGACAGGCTGATGATAATTGACATGACGTTTCGGCTTGCGAATGATATCCCAGTGGATAGTGGGATAATTTGTCGTAAACACAGCGCTTAGATACATTGCAATATCCCGCAAAATATATTCGGAACGGACAGAATAGCGAGTTTCAGCGAAAAAACGGCTGCCGAATCGAGCAAAAAATGCTCGCTGCTTTTCATGCTCCTTTTGCGGTACTTTTTCAATTTCTGCGTTTCGGAAGAACCACGCCCAAATATCCTTCAGGGTGTCCGGTGCGATACTTTCCTCTGTTATTTGAACATTAGCCTTTTGGGATAAGTATTTGACCCGTTCGGGGATATGGGCTTTGTACCATATGAGGTACTCTTCTGCCTTCTCTGGTGACCATGTGTCATACTCTAGTGCAAAAGGCGGCACAAGCGCTTCATATCCATTGAGTAGATAATTATTCATACATCCTCCTGATGCTCAGTGAAAAATGACTGTTAATCCTTGGCGAAGCAATTCTTTCAGCAGCGGCGGTCATTCGTGTTGAATATGTATGATCCCATCGATCTGTAAGGCTGCGTTGAGGCGCTGCAAAACGGAGATCGTGGGCGTCCCTACAAAAATCGGGGGAAAGGATTCGTCTTTTTTGCCGGCACACATGGGATCCATGGCATTTCTGCTCTTTGTAAGCTCAAATGTGATGTGAAAACACCAACTGGAATGGAGCATTTCTGCAAGCTTGGGCATTTGATCGGCTGACTTCTGGATTCGCTCGATCAATGTCCAGATAACATCTTCAACAGAGAAAGCGCCATCCAGCTCGTTTTCGATCCCCCAAGTATACATCCCGTCTCCGCTTTGGCTGTGCTCACGGAAAAAATCAGGCTGTATGTGCATTTGCTCTGTTACATACAGGATATCTACGTGCTTGCCGGTCAGCGTAAGCTGTGCATGAAATCGCATTATGCTCCCCCCCTTATACATGATCGAAATCGAAGACCGAGTATACGTCCGTGTCGAGCTTGGCTTCAATGGTGCTTAAAAAGGCTATAATCTTTGAATCGAAAGTGATCGTAGGAAAAATTGGCTCTGTAAGATCGACACAAAGCTGCACATCCCACGCTGCGTTTTGTTCTTGCGCGAGCTGGCGCATCTGTTCAGCATGTTGAAAAAACGGTGCCAAAAGCGTGTCCAGTACCGACTGAATGCAGCTTGTATGAGAGCACACGCTCACTGTCCACTCGCAGTACCCATATTGCTTTCCGCTTCGTGACAGATCCTGTGCGCTATGAACAGAGGTTGGTTCCATTCCCAGCACCTTTGAAATATGGTCAATATCAAAGTGGTCTCCGGTCAGCGAGATATGCCCCTGAATTTTTGCCATAATGTGACGCTCCTATATTTGATTATTTGATAAAATAGTCAAGGTATCCAACAAAGTTGCCTGTACTTTTTTCAAACAAACCTAACTGTCCAGTGTCCTTATTAACGTAAATGTCGTATTGGCTTATGTTGGCCTTCTTCCCAAGATATTCCTGTTTTACTTTATGTGCGTCAGTACCCTGTTTGTTCAATTTTTGCTCTAAATATTCGCTTGCTATTTTCTTCCAGTTTTTTCTATTGTCATCAGGATCTGGCATCCCTGCAGCGGTTTGAGCTTGACTTGCTACATATTCAGCGGCCTTGCGCTTTATATATTCTTCCAAGCTTTCTTTTGCCGCCTTAACAAGCACACAAAACTCATGGAGCAGGTCAACAGATGCTGCATATGCATCCGGAATCACCTTTTGCAGAATTGCAAATACCGCAACGGCGGTTCCTATGGCAAGAACAACAAGTGCAATAGCGCATGCAATCGCTATCTCATTACCATTTGAATCTGCATAATAAACCGAATTATTGACCCCGTACACATACAGGTTTCCACTCTGCATGACGGCAGTGATCTGCGGTGCGTAGGAATACGTCTTTAATCCAAGCTTATCCTCGCGCTCATTGATCTTCTGCGGATTGTCGCCGTAGATGCTGTTGGCAGTCGTCCAGTGGGTATCCTGCTGCGTGAAGCGGCCAATGGTCGGATCGTAATATCTCGCGCGGAGATAGTAGGTCTCCGTCTCGCGGTCAAAATACTCGCCGCAGTAGCGGAACGGGTTCTCATCCAGCGGGTCAGGATCCTTCTCTACGCCGAACGCATCGTAATCATAAGCCCGTGCGCTCGCTCCGGTGCTGTCCGCCAACCCTGTGACATCGCCGTGGGCGTTGAACAGGTAATAGTCCGTTCCATCCTCGCCCGTGCGCGAAATCAGGTTTGCGCCGCGCAGATAGGAAACGTATTCCCCGTTGAGCCGTTCGCCGACCACGTTCGCTCCATCGAGCAGGTAATTTGTCCGCGTGGAGAAGGTCACCTTCGCTGTCCGGATGCCCTGCGCGTTGTAGGCATAGGCCGCTGTCCGCTGGTTCTCTGTTGCGGAGACGAGCTGATTCAGGGTGTTGTAGACGTAGGTCGAGCCAGCCGCGCCGCCGTTTCCTGCAAGTACCGTCTTTGAGAGCAGATTTCCGTTCGCGTCATAGGTATACGTCGTCAGATCCGTCAGCAGGCCCTGCGTTTTCTGCTCGGTCAGCAGGCGGTTGTTGGCGTCGTAAGTATAGCTTACGGCATAGCTCTCCGTGCCGGTGACCGTCATTGCCGCGCGGTTGCCGCGGGCGTCGTAGGTATAGCTCTGCGTCAGTGCGCCCGTTTCGCTCTCCTGCACCAATCTGTTCAGGCCGTCATAGACATAGCTCGTGACCTTGCCGTCAGCAGCCGTCTTTGTCTTCTGGCTCCCGCTGGCATAATAGGTATATGTATAAGACGAGATCAGGCCGCTGTTGTTCCGGTTTTCGAGCGAAATGATCCAATTTGCCTTATTGTAGCGGTAGGTCTCGGTCACGCCGTTCGCGTAGGTCAGACTGGCCCGGTTACCATTCGTGTCATAGGTATAAGCAGCCTGCTGCGCGCCGTTTTCGCTGACTGTGGTCAAGAGGTTCAGGTCGTCATAGGTATAGGCGACAGATTGCAGCACCTCGCCATTCTGCGTAAGCGTGAAGCTCGTCTCGCCGAGCATCAGGTCCCGGTCAAGTCGTGCCAGACAAGGGGCGCTCGTACCAGATAAGCTTTTCGGCAAAAAGTGCTGCCGCCTCGCGCATGATATCCGAAAGTTGTGCTATTTCTTCGCGCGTCCACAGGTGCTTCTCCGATGGATAACCCATGGCCGGGAGTTCACAGCACCGAAAAAGTTTATCATACAGCGTGTCCGCTGTATGCTGCGTACCGGAATAGGACATGCCAAGCGTTTTTGCAAGATCATCCGCAAGATTCCAGATCGTCAGGAGCGCATTGCTTACGGCGGGTGTGAATTCCGGCGAAAGCGGCGCGTTTAAGTCATCCAAATCTATGACTGTCTCTTCTTCGCTCACGAACATTTGCAGGCCTGTGGCGGCGGCTGAAGCAGCTGCGCGATCGGGAAAAGACAAAATACAGTTGGTGGCATCCACCGCGAATACGTTGGTCTCGTCAGGTGCCTCATACCATAATGCAAAGGAAACACACGTCTCACGTAAAAAACAGAGAATATACGCTTCAATTATATTGTCCATCATTTAAACCCCCGGTCGCCCCATTTTCTAATTTTGTTATACTCACTACCAGGGCCTGTAGTATAATTTCCCTTTCCGTACTTCTCATCTAATAGCCGCTTTGCAAATTCTTTGCCACTTTCACCTTTCTTGGGGCGTTTGCCTTTTGCCCAACTTGGGACGTCGTCGGCAGCTTCTTTCCCACTCTTCCCTGAAACTGGCTGCTTATACTCATCTTTATCTTTCGTATCTGAACTTGCGACCTGTGCATCGGTTTTGCATGCCACATAATCAGCAACTTTACTCTTGCCGCACTCCTTCAGATTCTCTGCCGCCTTAACAAGCACACAAAACTCATGGAGCAAGTCAACAGATGCTGCATATGCATCCGGAATCATCTTTTGCAGAATTGCAAATACCGCAACGGCGGTTCCTATGGCAAGAACAACAAGTGCAATAGCGCATGCAATCGCTATCTCATTACCATTTGAATCTGCATAATAAACCGAATTATTGACCCCGTACACATACAGGTTTCCACTCTGCATGACGGCAGTGATCTGCGGTGCGTAGGAATACGTCTTTAATCCAAGCTTATCCTCGCGCTCATTGATCTTCTGCGGATTGTCGCCGTAGATGCTGTTGGCAGTCGTCCAGTGGGTATCCTGCTGCGTGAAGCGGCCAATGGTCGGATCGTAATATCTCGCGCGGAGATAGTAGGTCTCCGTCTCGCGGTCAAAATACTCGCCGCAGTAGCGGAACGGGTTCTCATCCAGCGGGTCAGGATCCTTCTCTACGCCGAACGCATCGTAATCATAAGCCCGTGCGCTCGCTCCGGTGCTGTCCGCCAACCCTGTGACATCGCCGTGGGCGTTGAACAGGTAATAGTCCGTTCCATCCTCGCCCGTGCGCGAAATCAGGTTTGCGCCGCGCAGATAGGAAACGTATTCCCCGTTGAGCCGTTCGCCGACCACGTTCGCTCCATCGAGCAGGTAATTTGTCCGCGTGGAGAAGGTCACCTTCGCTGTCCGGATGCCCTGCGCGTTGTAGGCATAGGCCGCTGTCCGCTGGTTCTCTGTTGCGGAGACGAGCTGATTCAGGGTGTTGTAGACGTAGGTCGAGCCAGCCGCGCCGCCGTTTCCTGCAAGTACCGTCTTTGAGAGCAGATTTCCGTTCGCGTCATAGGTATACGTCGTCAGATCCGTCAGCAGGCCCTGCGTTTTCTGCTCGGTCAGCAGGCGGTTGTTGGCGTCGTAAGTATAGCTTACGGCATAGCTCTCCGTGCCGGTGACCGTCATTGCCGCGCGGTTGCCGCGGGCGTCGTAGGTATAGCTCTGCGTCAGTGCGCCCGTTTCGCTCTCCTGCACCAATCTGTTCAGGCCGTCATAGACATAGCTCGTGACCTTGCCGTCAGCAGCCGTCTTTGTCTTCTGGCTCCCGCTGGCATAATAGGTATATGTATAAGACGAGATCAGGCCGCTGTTGTTCCGGTTTTCGAGCGAAATGATCCAATTTGCCTTATTGTAGCGGTAGGTCTCGGTCACGCCGTTCGCGTAGGTCAGACTGGCCCGGTTACCATTCGTGTCATAGGTATAAGCAGCCTGCGTGGCCCCGTTTGCATAGACAACTTACTCTAGGCTGAGTTCCATGTGAGAAAATACAGCAATATATTATTTGAGATGTTTACGGCCTGAAAAGGTACTCTCCAATGGAATTAAAAAGCTCTCTTGTGTGTGGATGCATATACTTTTTCACAAATGAAAATATAGCTTTATCAGCCCAAAATGTTTCTAGAATTGCAACCTGGAGGAGATCTCTAGTATCTTCATCTTCGGATTTTGCCATGTCTTCAAGAAACGAGAAGATATGTTTTAATTCTTTTCTGTCGTTTTCTGTTATCATTTTTCTTATATATGGTGCGAAACATTCACCATATATTATGTATGGAAGATCGAGCGAACTTTCATAATCGCCTAGCGGTAAATCCGAAAAAGCTATCAATAAATCATGAACAGCATTTATATACTTCATTTTAACCTCCGACATATTTCACAGCATTATATAAATCATTACGAATGCGATATAGAATTTGAAGTTCATTTTTTGAAAGGTTTTCTATGCGTAAAATTTTTTCCAAACGAGTAATTGCGTTTTTGGCTTTTTGAAGATGTCTTAAATGAAGTCCATTATCAAATTCATACCGGAGCATATCAGCAGTCCCACCGTCACCTATTTGGGCATCCGCACGATATAACTCACTTACGAAATTCCGTAGCCTCTTGTTTTGAATCTGCTTTAAAAAATAATCACGATGATTCCAATTGTTGGGGCCGGACGGTGAACCTGAACCACCTCCGGAGGCAGATTGTTGCGCAGCGTCGGAAATAGCCTCAGCCTTATCGCCAGCTTGCTGGATTAATTGCTGAAACGCATTGTGACAGTTCCGCCATTTGCATCGAGCGTAATATTGTAAACAGGAGACTCCACAGCCGGGAGACTGGCTAATTCAACCTCCTCTGTTCCAATGAGCTGTCCAATCGCATCATACGCATATGTGGATCTCTGCCATCCGTTTTCCTCGCTGCGCAGCTGTCCTGTTTTGGTATAGGTGTACAGAATCGTCTGCGCAGAATCACCGCTGCCGGCGCTTACGGAAAGAACGCGCCCCAGTGCATCATATGTGTAGCTTGTTACGATACCATTTCTGCGGCTGCGCCGACAGCCTGTACGGGTTTCCACTCCCGGATGATATTGCCGCAGCCATCATATTCGTATTTGCTGACCGCCGTGATATCGTCTTCAATGGTGACCGTCTGCGAAAGAAGCCTGCCGAGAGCATCGTATGTATATGCTGTAGGCGTTCCTGCATAGTCTGTCGTCTGGATCAGCTGTCCAAGGGCGTTGTAAGTGCTTGTGGTAAATTGCCCGGCCGCATTGTACGCCTTTACGACCTGCCCGTTTTCATTATACTCGTATTTTGCGGTAAAGGGAAGATTCCTTGCAGCGTCAGCAGCAGACAATTCCAGCGTTTTGTTCCCGACATAATCATACGCAAAAGTGTCCAGATGTTCTGTGCCGTTCAGAAGCTGGCCGGTCTTGACGACATTTCCGCATTTATCCGTGTACTGTGTTGTGACAATGGACGGGGCCGCCGCATCGCCGACGACTGTTTTGGTGACCTTCTGGTACAGACCGCTCTCAGCCGCGTCGTCGTAAGCATAGCGCGTCTGAGACAGGATGACCGTGTCCTGCACGACTGTCTCCGACAAGATCCGGTCAGACACATCGTAGGTATATTCGGTCACTGCTCCGTTCACAAAATCGCTGAGCTTGCAGAGCCGGGACTGCTCGTCGTATTCCTTTCGGGTCATGACAAGGCCGCTCTGCATGTCGATCGTTTCGTATTCCAGGCCGAGCGGTGTGTATGTATACCGGAGCTGCGAACCGTTTTCATCTGTCACTGTGAGCTTGTTGCCAACATAATCACGATCATAACGGACAAACGTTCCGTCAGGATTTGTACATTGCGTAACGTTTCCTGCTGCATCATAGGTATATGCAGTAAGGTTTCCGCTGCCGTCTGTGACTGATGTCATACGTCCGAGAACATCATAGGTGTAGTCTGTCGTGATCGTTCCGGCCGGCTGACCAGGCGAAGAAGCTGCGCCGGCTCCATCTGCGGTCAGAATTCCGGTGTGTTTCTCCTGCGTCAAATAGGCATTACGGTCATATGTTAGGCGAAGAACGAATTCTAAAGATGTTTGACGCTCAAATAAATCATGGATGATTTTTAGCGCTCTTTTTGAACGCAAAAAGGGCGCTGGTCATTGGTTTGTGAAAACCAACAATCCAGCGCCCATAACTTTGTGAAAGATTTTTCTTCGATTTTTCTGATACTAATGTCTTTTTAAAAAGGTTGATAATTTATCACTGTTGATGTATAATGAAGATGGTGATGAGAAATGAAAAGATACACTTTCACGCTTGAGGAAACGCAGGAAATCAAGGCTGCGAGGAAAAAGAATCGAGACAAGAATGTTGAAAAAAGACTGGCGGCACTTGAGATGCGAGCAGAAGGGAAGCAGAACAAAGAAATTAGTGAAAAAACCGGCTTCCACACGCAATATATTACCGTGCTGGTTTCCCGATATAAAGCCAACGGTCTTGCAAGTATCACAGAAAGCCACTATCACGGAAACCACCGGAATCTGAGTTATGCAGAAGAGGAAGCGCTCTTGGAACCGTTTCGTCAGGCTTCAAATGCAGGAAAAACGGTATCGGTGCATGATATTGAGACTGCATATCGGGAAGCTGTAGGCCATTCCATAGGGACATCACAGATC
>ERZ780083.86-NODE-86-length-32940-cov-11.441174_pt1 | contig 32940 bp, 19 predicted proteins | sample MGYA00511838_ERZ780083 | MGnify/ENA primary metagenome ERZ780083 (study PRJEB29588, sample SAMEA2152602) | human gut metagenome | biome: human gut; feature: human-associated habitat; material: faeces | place: Denmark | collected 2008/2010 ...
TTGCGGCGGAGGAACGAGCCGCAAGCGGCGAGGCAGGACAAAGCCGCGGTGTCGTGTGCGCCCCGCGGCGGTCACATCTGCCCGCGGTGCGGGCAGTTTGGGGCTTTCGCACAGGGGTTGTTGCGAGGGCAAAAATAGCCCCGATGGGGTCATGAGTGCGAAAAGCCCCGCCGTTTCAAGGAAAACAGCGGGGTCATGCACTGAAATTGGAGGAATATTGGCATGGCAGGCAACAAGATCAAGTTTCCGCTCTGGCTGACGCCGGAGTGCAAGCAGGTCGTGGAAGATAACTACCGTCCGGATCAATGCCAGAGCCGGAGTGAATTCATCGAAAAAGCAATCTGGTTTTACGCGGGCTTCCTGCACACGCTGGATGCAGGCGCATATCTTCCGCGTGCCTTAAAGCAGATGCTGGACGGTACGCTCGGCGTGTTCGCAGAGCGCATTGGACGGCAGCTTTTCAAGCTGGCAGTCGAGCAGAACGTCAATAACCACATTCTTGCTTCGGACACAGACATCGACGCGGCACGGTACATGAAAATGCACACGCTCAGTATGGATCAGGTCAAAGGTACGAACGGGAAGATCGCGTTTGTTGACGTGCTGCAGCAGGAAAAGACGCTGTAACGGATGGCAAAGCTGATTCAGAAAAGCGGTTTTCTCAGCAAAAAACGGGCCGGCCGTTATATGAAATACATCGCTACGCGCGACGGTGTGGAGATCTTGGACGAGGACGCGGAGGGCATTTATATGCGTTACATTGCCACCCGCCCGCGTGCAGAGAAGCATGAAGGGCATGGTCTCTTTGGTGCAGAGCTGCACGTTGATCTGGAAAAGACTATGCAGGAGCTGAAAGCGCATGAGGGCAACGTCTGGACGATCATTTACTCTCTGCGCCGCGAGGACGCCGCGCGGCTTGGCTATGACAATGCGGAAAGCTGGCGCTTGACGCTGCTGGCGCATCAGAATGACTTTGCCGAGACCATGCAGATCCCGCCGGAACATCTTCGCTGGTATGCGGCGTTTCACGACGAAGGCGAGCATCCGCATATCCACATGATGCTCTGGTCGGATGATCCGAAGTATGGTTTCCTGCGGAAAGACAGGTTGCTGCATATGCAGTCTGTTCTGACCAATACGATTTACGCAGACGAGCTGAAAGAAATCTATGTCCAGAAGGATGTGGCATACAAAGAAGTGACTGAAGCGGCGCGGGCAGTCATGCGCGAACTCGTTGATCGCATGGAATCTGTCTCCGAACCGCCTGCATCCGTCCAGCATATACTGCTGGATATGGATGCTCTCGCCCGGCGTCAGGCGCGCCCGTGTCCCGGCTGGGACTGTGTATGTCCTGCCGTCACAGTGAACCGTCACGTCAGATACTTTGTCGATGGACTCATTGGGCAGACTGTTGTATACGCGAATCAGGATGTTCGCGCCGCCGCGGTTGATGATGTCCTCAGTTTTGAACCAGTGGAAGTGATTCGCGGCCATCTGGCCCTCTTTCAGATACAGCAGCTTCTCCGCGTAGACCTTCGGATATTTTTCCGGCTGCGTGCGGCAGCCGTTGCGGATGGTGATAAGAGAGAACCCGAATTTGTCAAAGTTACCGAGGCCGTAATCAGTAATATCCCAGCCGAGCATACAGTCGCGGACTTCATCGTACTCGTGACCCTTTTCCTGCCACTCCTCCGGGGTAAAATTGCAGAACGGCGGCAGATAGCACTTGTATTTCGCGCACATGGCTTCAAGTTCTTTTAGTGCTTTGTTAATTTCAGAGCGTTTCATTTTTATGCTCTCGTTGATAAAGCAATCAAAGCAGATTACGTTCTAATTGCAATGTGTCCAGCCCGAACCGCACAAACGCATAATTTTCCCGATATTCCTCGCTTTTTCCGTTGTGCCAGCTTCCGTAGAGCGAAAACAGCGTCGGATCGACGAAAAGCGGCTCAGGCTCCGCTGCGTTGTGGTGCGGGCCCAAAAGATTGCGGTTGCTTGCCATCAGCTCCAGTTCCAGCACATTTTCACCCGGATGCAGATACGGCGAAAGATCAAGCGTATCGCTAAAAAGCAGCGTTCCGGCCTTCTTGCCGTTTACAAATACGCGCGCATACTGGACGCGGCCCGCACAGCGAAGCTGCCAGTTCGTGTTCTGCACAGTGATCGTGCGCTTCAGGCGCATTGCTCCGTGGAAGAACGGGAAGCCCTGCACCGTAATATCCTGCGGGTCAAGCTCCGTGACCGGCGCGCAGAGACGGAAGCGGTCGCCGAATCGAACGCCGTTTTCACCCGCCTGCCAGCCGGAATCCGGCCGCACGGAGAAGCTCCCGAACAGGTACATGGCTTCGATATTCGTCTCATAGCTGACACAGTTCATGAGCGTCTCTGTGACCTCGCCGCTTCCGTAATAGAAGCCGTTAAACACGTCATACGTCTGCTGAGACTGAAAATAGTCCAGCTCCAGCACAATTTCATTTTTGCCTTTTTGCGCCAGCGCGGCAATGTTTCCACGCACAAACGAGTGATCAAGGACTCCCTGACCGGTCAGGCTGATTTCTGTACCGTTCACAGACAGTTTTGCGTTTTGGAGCGTTTCCAGCTCCAATGTCAGATCATCCGGCAGGAAATCCGCCGTAAACGCATAGCGCAGCCAGAGCTTCCGGTTCGTTTTCTCCCGCAGCAGCCGTTCCGAGATATACGGAACCGGCAGCAACTCTGTATACATCTTGCCATCATAACTCAGCGCCGCCTTGTCCAGCGTCAGGGTGTTCTGTACCGGCGCGGACCGCGTCCATTTCCCGCCCAGCTCCATTGTCTCGACAATGGGTTTTTTTTGCGCCTGCGGCATCGCGGAATCGTTCTGCATGAGAAGCACAGACTCGCCGGGGGCGAGATGCAGCTTTGCTGCGATCCCGTCTGTCGTCTTTTCAAAAGCAACGGATTTCGTTTTATGTGTCAGCAGATCGTATGCCTCCACGCCCGCAAACGGAAGTTTTACAAACATGTCAGCTATGTCCGTCTCAGACAGATTGACTGCAAACAGGAAATTTCCATTCTCCGCAAAGCGGAGCGTGCAGCGCACATCGCGGTTTGCCTCCGGCAGAAGCGCACGTTTCCGCACAAGCTCATCCCACGTCAGATTCGCTTGCAGGAAACTGAGATCGGCAATTTCGCCGTCGATGCGCGTGGGCTTCCGTCCCGCCAGCATCAGCCGCCCGCCCTGCGAGAGATAGTCCTTCAAAAGCGCGGCGGTACTGCTGTCCAGCGTGTCGCAGTCGGGAATCACAACGAAGGAATAGGTACACTGTCCAATGGTCAGCCTGCCGTCCTTGACGCTGCCGTACTTCTCCATCAGCCGCTCGTCGCCGTAGTGATGGCCGATGCCAGCCGCGCCGAAGCGCTCAATGAGCACGTTGAACGGTTCGCCAACGTTGCGCACGGATGCTTCATCGTTCGCACGGTCAAACGTCAGATAGGCCGAATGTATCGGATGGACAATCAGCACGTCCGCCTGTTCGCGGCTGTTGGCAAGCAGATAGCCCAGTTCCGTGAAATAGTCGTCGAATGTCTTTAATTCATCCGTCCACGGATTGTGCTCCGAATAAAACGCCGGATAATCCCGCTTGCGCTGGCCGCGGATGGAATACGGGTACAGATGCTGGCACATGAGGTTCACGCCGTTCACATACTGCCATTCGGCGATGCGCTTGAGTTCTTTCGGCGTCACGTCCCAGCCCGCACAGGCAAACGTCTCCGTCAGCACCTGCTTTTTGCCAAGCTGCTGCGCGGCGGACGAAACCTGCCGCGGGGCCAGCTCCGTGCCGATTCTGCGTCCCAGCCAGTCCACGCCCGGAATGCTCTCATACTCGTAAAACGGCATCACGCCCGCGCAACACCACATCTGTGTATAAAGCTCGCTTTCCTCGACCGTGTGACCGGTCAGGCGGCAGTTGTGCGCCAGACACCAGCGGTAGACCCGGCCCATGAAGTTTTCGGTATAGAGCACATTCATCAGCCGCCAGTAGCGGAAGCGGAAACCGGGTGCTTCTTCGCAGTCCACAAACAGCGCGCCCAGCAGATCAAGAACATCTGCGCGGTAGGCTTTTTTGTACTCTGTCAGCAGCACCGGCGTGTAGGCCGTCTCATAACGGAAATACTGCGGCTCATCGGTGAAGAAGCCCGCAATGCCCTTGCCGAATTCCGCACCGAAGCGTTCAAAATACTTCTCGTGCGTCAGAGCAAGAAACGCATCCGTGATGCGCGGATTGAGAATATCGACCGTGGAGGAATTTTGGCAATCATATACGCAGAGATACTCTGAAATGCCATTCTCCGCACCGGTGACGCGGCGAAGATGGCCATTTTCCAATGTATAAACGCCAAGTGCGGCTGCATCAAAGTCCGTTTTTCGCTCAAAGCGCAGATAGTGCGCCCGGTTTTCCGGATTTTCCAGCAGCTTGCCGCCGGCGAAGCCGCTCGGCCAGCCGTTTTCGTCGTAGCACCAAGCCTGCATCCCACGCTTTTTCGCCTCGTCAACGGATGCCTCCACCGCACGAAACCACTCCTCGCTCAGATACTCTGTTTCAAGGCCTCCGCGCGCGTGCATAAAGAAGCCGCCCATGCCCGCGTCCTGCATCGCGCCGATCTGCCGCCGCAGCTCGTCCGGCTCTAATTTGTCGTTCCAGCTCCAGAATGGAACAGGGCGACAAAAGACTGAAATCAGGTCAGTTGATTTCATTGTTATAGGCCTCCTTTGTGTCCGCTCGGTTCAGACGGTTTGCGCGATATTCACTCGGCGTAACTGCGTAGTGGCGCTTGAATACGGTGTAGAAATAGTTGGAATTTCCGAAGCCGGTTCGTTCCGCAATTTCACTGATCGGCACGTCGGTCTGCGCCAAAAACTCCGTCGCCTTATTCAGACGCAGACGGCGCAGATAGGCCGAAATGCTGCTGCCGGTGGCAGCCTTGAAAATATTCTGAATGTGCGACGCGGACAGACCGACATGATCGGCCAGCGCATCAATATTCAGCTTCGGATCGGCATAATTGCGCTCGATATAGCCGATGAGCGCGTCAATATAGTTGCTTCGGTTGTCAATGCTGGCAAATGCACAGGAGACGTCCTGCACCAGATCCAGAAACAGCCGCTTGACTGCACGAGAAGACTCTGCACGCAGAGCCTCCGTGCGGAAGCGCGAGGGGTTATATTCCATCGTCACGGCATAGGCACGCTTGAACGTTGCGATATATTCAGAAACGCCTGCAATCAGCAGATCCAGCGTATACGGCACATCTGCTGTCGGTTCGAACCATGCGTCAAAGAAGCCCGCAAGCGCTGCAGCGGCATCGTCAAAGCGCTGGGTGCAGAGAGCTTGTACTACCTCACTGCGGATCTGCTCTGCCTGTGCCTTGCCAAAGGCCGGACGTGCATCCAGCTCTGTGCGGGAAACAAAGTGACCGGCGGGATAGAAATACAGCAGATCCAGCCGCTCGTTCAGTGTGCGGTAGGCTGCGGGAAGCTGATCGACGGCAGAAATTCCATTGCACCAGACGCCAGAGACGGAAAACTGCGCGGCTTCAGAGAACGCTGCGCAAAGCGTTTGGGCAAGCGTCTGCGTGTCTACCGTATCCGGCTGCTCACAGACAAGGAGGAACCGGCCCTGCAGCATATCGACCAATTCATAGCGTGTCCCCTGCGGCAGCGTCTTGTCCAGCTGCTCCTGCAACAGAAAATGTGTTCTGCGGTACGACATATTCTGATTGTCATCCGAAAGCTCCCGCTGCCGGAGCTGGAGCAGGAACAGCGCAAAGCCGGAATATTGCTCCAACTCGATGCCATTGTCGGAAAATTGCCGCCCGATGACAAAATCGCTGCTTCGGAGCGTAAAAAAGCTGCGGAGAATGGCGTGCTTGATATAGCTGTAGTTTTCGGCGTAGCGTTTTTCCGAAAGCGCGTACTGCTTTTGCAGCGCGGCGTATTCGCGGTTGATGCGGGCCGTCAGATAGACGGAGATCAGCGCGGCAAACACCACAATGCTCAGATAGAACAGCAAAAACCAGCGCGTCAGCGCACGGAGCTGTGATGAAATGACCGAGTCGCTGATGCAGCTGATAAAATACAGGTCTGTATCGGCAGAGCGCGACCATGTGCAGATCGCATTCGCCTCCTGCACGACCATTTGGCCGCTTTCTGCGGCCCCGCCCAGCACAGCTTCGATCACGGCATCCGTCTGTTTCTGTTCCAGCAGCGTCATGCCGCTTGTGTAGGTCTGCCCATTCGCATCCACGATCAGAAGCTGACGCTCCGTGCCGTTTGCCATACCGTAGCCGAGCTGCATCAGCCGCTCGGCGCTGATATTCGCAACAAAGAAGCCATTATAGCGATTGAGCGAGGTTCTGACCGGCAGAACATAACTGAAAACGGTTTTGTCGGAGGACGTGCTGCGGTAGCGAAGTTGGCGCATTGCCGGCTTTTGCGTCACACGGGACACAGCTGCAAGATTCCGAACGAACGCTGCGTCGAAAAAGTCATCCAGTGTACCAAATGATAACTGATAGGTGTTGCCATTGGCGTAGGCATAACAGATACAGTCTTCCTCTGCACAATAAATGTATACAGAGTCCAGCCATGACGACGCGCGCGTATAGTTTTGCAGCAGCTGCATGGATTGAATGACCGACAGGCTTTCTGTATCCATGGAGTAGATTAGCTGCAAAAGTTTCGGATCGCCGTTGAGTTGCGTGAGCATGGACGAAGCGGTGTCCTGCATGATGGAGGCGGAATAGCTGACGTTCGAGACAATATCCTGCTCTGCGAGATAGGACTGTTCCAGACTCCGTTTTTTGACGTTCTGATAAATGAGCAGAAAAACGAAGGATACCAGCAGCAGGCAGAAAACTAGAATGCCGCTGAGTACCTTAATAAAAAAGCTGTTCTTTCGATCGTTCGGAATATTGGACTTGATTAGCCGCACGAGTTGTCCTCCCCCCTCTTCATGCAGAGCATTGCAACTATGCAGTTTCCACAAAGCGGATGGTGAAAACTATTTGCATACCTAAAAAATATCACAATCCCAACGCACATTTCAACATAATCATAAAAATTCAAAGTCGCGCTCAAAAATCAAAGTCCGCTTTCAGGGCAATTCAAAGCAATCGTGAGAATTCAAAGATTACAAATATGCACCTCGCCACTATACTGAATTTAGCGAAAACGACAACGAGAAGACAGAGGTGGTTCGCATTGATGAAAGCTGCAACGAAAAAACGGGAGCCGGACACGATCCGCAGGCGTTCCTCTTATAACCGGAGCCTGCGCAAGGATAACCGACAGCTGTTTTCCATGTGCGTGCCGGGCATCATTCTTCTGGCGCTGTTTGCGTATCTGCCGATGTTCGGTCTGGTGCTGGCATTCAAGAATTACAAATTTAATCTCGGCATCTTCGGAAGCGAGTGGGTAGGATTCAAGAACTTCGAGTTTTTCTTCACATCCGGCACCTTCGGCCGCCTCATCCGAAACACGCTGGGTCTGAACCTGCTGTTCCTGCTGTGCAATACGGTCATCACTGTTCTGCTGGCGCTTCTTTTATATGAGATCAATAACCGCCACGCGATCAAGGCGTTCCAGACGGTGATCTTCCTGCCGTTTATCGTTTCATGGGTTGCCGCGTCGTATGCGCTCTACGCAAACCTCGCCGACGTCAACGGCATTGTCAACGGAATCCTGACGTTCTTCGGAAAAGAAACGGTTTCATGGTACACAACGCCAACATGGTGGCCCTACATTCTGCTTGTCTGCTATCTGTGGAAGAACATGGGCTACGGCATTATTATTTATTACGGAAATCTGCTGTCGATCGACAAATCCTATTTTGAAGCGGCGCAGCTCGACGGCGCAACGCGCTGGCAGGTCATGTGGAAGATCTCGTATCCGTTCATCCGTCCAATCGTGACCATGTTCTTTATTTTGTCGCTTGGCCGGATTTTCAGCGCAGACTTTGGTATGTTCTATTATCTGACAAAGAACTCCAGTATGCTCTACAGTGTGACGGACGTGATCGACACGTATGTTTACCGCGCACTGCGCGTGACTGGCGACGTGGGTATGTCCACGGCCATCGGCCTGTGTCAGTCGGTTGTCGGCTTTATCATTCTGGTCGTAGCAAATAAGATCACGAAAAAAATCAACGGAGAGGGGACGCTGTTTTAATGAAAAAGAAAAACCGTATTGGAACAGTGTTCATCTATCTGATTTTCATCGTGCTCTGTCTTGCAATTCTGTATCCGTTTCTCTGTGTGCTGTCCGTGTCGCTTTCCAGTGCCGAGGACATCAAGCAGTACGGCTTCCGCGTGATCCCGAAGCATCTGGATTTCTCCGCCTATTCCTATCTGTTCCGTGACAGTAAGATGCTCTGGCAGGCTTACGGCACCACGATTTTTGTCAGCGTTGTCGGAACGGCTATCGGCTGTCTGGTCACGAGTTTGTATGCCTATGCAATCTCACGCACAACGTTCCGCTGGCGCGGTGTGCTGTCACTGTTCGTGACGTTTACGATGTTTTTCAGCGGCGGCATGGCGGCGCAGTACATCACATATGTCAAGCTGCTGAATCTGAAGAATTCCATCTGGGTACTGATTCTGCCGGGCGCGTTTTCCGCGATGAACACGATCATCATGCGTGCCTATTATGAAAAGCTGCCCTACAGCATGATCGAATCGGCCAAAATCGACGGTGCAAGTGAGTACCAGATCTTCTGGCGCATGATGTTCCCGCTTGCAAAGCCTGCGTTGGCCACAATCTGCCTGACATTGTTCGTCGCCTATTGGAATGCTTACTACGAGGCCATGATGTATATGGATACCGGCAATTATGTGACGATTCAGCTGCTTTTGCAGCGTATGCTGGAAAAGGTCGACTTTCTCAAGAATAACGCGTCTACGGGGCTGCTCGGTGCAGAAGCCGCAAAGCTTCCGGGCGAGGCCATGCGTATGGCAATGTGCGTGCTGACAGTCGCGCCGATGCTGCTGGTGTTCCCTCGCTTCCAAAAATATTTCGTCAAGGGTATGGCAATCGGATCTGTCAAAGAATAAAATCATTGACAGAACGGTATGACATAATAAAAATGAAAAGGAGAAACACAAATGAAAAAGTTCCTCGCGCTTCTGCTGGCAGCCGTGATGGTGCTGGCAATGTTCACCGCCTGTGCCAAGACGGAGACCAACACTCCGGCGACCGACACGCCCGCCGAAACTCCTGCGGACAAGCCCGCCGCAAACGAAGAGAACACTAACACGGAAGCTCCGGCTGAGACGCCTGCCGACGACGATCCCTTCGCAGAAGAAGTCACGCTGCACTGGGCATTCCCCGCGCTGCAGGACAGCTTCCCCGGCTTTGAGGCCATCAATGAGAAACTCAACGAGATCACAAAGGAAAAAATCAACGCCAAGATCGAGTTCGAGATGATCCCCCTCGGCGAGTACACCGAGAAGATGAACATGAAGTTCACGGCTGGCGAGGAATTTGATATCTGCTTCACCGGCGCATGGAACCCGTATCTGCCCGCCGTTGCGAAGGGCGCTTATGCCGAGTTGACGCAGGACGTTCTGGATAAGTACGCTCCTGACGTTGTCGCTGATCTCAACAGCGCTGTCTGGGATGCAATCCGTGTAAACGGCAAGCTCTACGGAATTCCGCTTCAGCAGATCTATGTCCGTCAGACCGGTATCCGCTTCAACACCGAGCTTCTGAACAAGTACGGCTTCGATCCCAGCACTGTCAAGACGCTCGACGATCTGGACGAGTATGCTGCGACCATCAAAGCCAGTGAGCCGGATGCCGTTGTGATTTATAATTACGGTCATCTTATTTATGAAAATATGGTCAACTATCTTGGCTATGATGTGATCGTTTCCAATACGACGCCGGGTGTTGTTTACTATGCTGCCGAAACTCCCGTTGTCTTCAACCAGTTTGAGTCTGAAGAATTCAAGGCTCTGTGTGAAAAGATGCGCGAGTGGAATCTGGCGGGCTACTTTCCGACAGACGCCGTTACCGGTGCTGACTCTGTAGGTGAGAATGACATCCGTGCGATCGACACCGACCCGGCGCACAAGCCCGGCGGCGACATCACCGAAGGTCAGCTTCGCGGCTATGACATCACCGGCATTGCCTTCGGCGACTGCGCCATGACGACCGGCGCTGTGCAGGCGACGATCACCGCTGTCTCCGCAACCTCCAAGAACGTCGAGCGCGCTGTCGCGTTCATCAACCTCCTTGACTCCGATCCCGAAGTCCTGAACCTCATCTGCCACGGCATTGAGGGCACGGACTATGAATTCGTCGGCGACAAGGCTGACGGCCTCATCAAGCCCATCAGCGACTATCCCGGCATGCTGAGCTTCCTCGTCGGCAACGTCTTCAACGAGTACTACACCGACGCTTCTCAGGTTGGTACCTGGCCGGAAACTGCCGAGATCAACGCCAACGCGCAGGCCTCCTGCATCCTCGGCTTCGCATTCGACTCCGAGCCTGTTGCAACCCAGATCGCGCAGTGCTCCGCTGTCGCCGAAGAGTATCTGCCCGCTCTCAACTGCGGCGCAGTCGATGTTGACAGCACGCTCGAAGCGTTCAACGCCGCTCTGAAGGACGCCGGCGTTGACCAGATCATTGCCGAAATGCAGTCCCAGATCGACGCATGGCTGGCAACCAAGTAAATAAACGACCCCATCAGGATTTTTAGTCTGACTGAAGGACGGGCAGGATGAGCCATCTCATTGCCTCATCCTGCCCGTTTTGTATGCAAATTCTTTGAGGATGGAGAGATTATGCCATGAAAAAAGCAATTTCCCTGTTCCTGGCGCTTGTCATGCTTGTCAGCGTATTTGCCGGGCTCGGTATAACCGCCTATGCCGCAGATGCGCAGGCGCTCTGGGTCGATCCGGTCAACGGCAGCGACAGCGCTGCCGGTACGCAGGCGGCTCCCTTCCAGACGATTGAAAAGGCGAAAGCCGCTGCCGCAGCACTGAGTGCAGGCGGTGATGTGACGGTATGGCTGCACGGCGGAACCTATCGTGTCAGCAATGCGATCACGTTCACCTCTGCCGACTCTGGCAAGAACGGCCATGTCATCACATATAAGGCCGTTTCCGGCGAGGTTCCGGTCATTTCCGGCGGCACGCCCATCACCGGCTGGACGATATATGACGCACAGAAGAACATTTATGTCGCCGACGTTCCGGCTGCGGCAGTCAATTCGCGTCAGTTCTATGTGGACGGCGAGCATCAGACCCGCGCCATGACGGAACAGTCTCCCACAGACTGGACGCTGTTCGGCACAAAGGGTTATATGTCTCCTGCCGTTACGACGCAGGAAGCAAATGAGTATCTGGTTCTCGATCTCGGAAAAGTACGCAGTGTCAACTATCTGACCGCATATTCGTCCATACAGGCGGATAAAAACGGCCGTGCGGCCGGATTTCCGCAGGACTTTACAGTTGAAACCTCAGAGGATGGCACAGCTTGGACGGTGCAGTGTGAACAAACCGGATATGAGTCGCCTGTGGTTGCTACCGCTGCAACATTCAACTTTGCACCGGCTCAGGCACGCTATATTAAGCTAAATGCAACAAAGCTCGGCACTGCGAGCAGGACGAACCCTGGCCGGTATATGTTGGCCATTTCCGAACTGGAAACGGGTCTGAAAACCGGCAGCAATACAGATCTCTCGGAGGTTGTTGTTGATTATGACACCAACCTGATGACTGCTGTTGAGGTTCTGGGGCACAACGAAAATCATGACTGGAACTGGCTGAATCAAACCGGCTATGGCAGCGCGAACCTGTTTGACAACAATCCGGACACCGTCGTTACAACAGGCGGGTATTATCGCCAGCAGATCGAAGTCGAGGGCGTTTACCCATGGCTCAGTACAAATATCAGCCAGAACGGACAGAACGCAGAGATTGCAGCAATTCGAATCGCGGTTGACGCCATCAATCAACCCGTAGATTTTACAATCGAAATTTCACAGTCGAATGATCCCGGCAACACGGACTGGACAATCGTTCACAGCGAAACAGCGTTCGATTGGTCACAGAGTCGGTCGGCTGTCTTCATTTTTAGCCCGTGTGAGGCGAAAAAAGTTCGCTTGCACGCTACAAAAATTGCAAATGGCGAGGAAACGCCCGGCACAGAGAGTGACGACGGCAAGGAATACGCACTCCGTGTTGCGGAATTTGCAGCGTTTGCGCCCAAGTCCGGCAGCAGTGAGCCCGCCGAAATAGACTACACGACAAATTTGCTGCACCCTGGATGTGTAGAGGGCATCTTCCATAACAACCCCAACAAGGAATCCTATAACTATGATGAAGTCGGAACATTCCCGCTGGACGCGCTGGTGGACGGCAATAGCAGCGCCTATAGCTTTATCACCTCCAAACCGTATCAGCCGGAGTGGCTGCTTGGCAACGGTGGCAGTCTCTCGCCGTGGGTTGAGGTGCGACTGAGCGATAACGGCTCTGCTGTGCAACTTGGCGCGGTACGCGTTGCCGTTCGTCCGCGTGTTGTGCCGAATGACTTTGAAATCCAGACTTCTGTAGACGGTGTGACATGGAAGACAGTTGTGAACGAAGACAACTACGATTGGAGCGAGGAAAAGACCGCTGCTATGTTCACGTTCCAACCGCTACAGGCTGCCCGCTTGCGTTTTGTCGCGCACAATCTCGAAAAGCTTGTTGAGGATGAGAGCTACTACTTTCAGCTCAGCGAGTTGGAGGCGTATGGCGTAGCGCAGACGATTTCGGTTGATACGTCGAACGATTTGCTAAAGCCCGGATGTGTCAGCCCGATTTATCAGATCAATGGCGGCGCACTACAGGATTACACAAACTATACATATCCGCTGAATAATCTTGTTGACGATGATGTGCAGACATTTATCTCTTCGGACAGCCTCCTGAGGCCTTGGCTTGCTGCAAACGGCGGTGAGCTTGCACCGTGGGTAGACGTTTCAGTGACAGATGACGGAACAGCAGTGACGGTTGGCGGCGTGCAGATCAGTATTCAAGAGACCTATAATAAACCGGTTGACTTTTCCATTCTTGCTTCCGAAGATGGTCAGAATTGGACGACGTGCAGGCAGTTGAAAGGGTATGACTGGGGCGAAACAACCTCTCGGTTGTTTACATTTGCACCGGTTTCCGCCAGCAAATTGCGTATTCAGGTTCGCGATCTGGATGGACAGCAGGAGGGGTTGCCGCTTTATTTCCGACTAACTGAACTGGAGGCTTATGCACCGACCGATTTCATTGACATAGGGCGCGTGATTTATGTGCAGGTGAGTAGCAGTGAAACGTGTACGCCATCCGGTATTGCGGCGCTGCACGATAACAGCGATAAGACCTATGCCGCAGAGCATGCCATCAACGGAATGTACTATGATAATCTGGAGCATCTTGGTTACGCTGTTCCGGAGAGTTTTGGATTGAAAAACTTTAAAAACACTGCGGATATTGAGATCAACATCCTGCGCTGGTGGCAGCACCGCATCTTCCGAAATAGCGGTGTGTCTGCTGACGGTACGGAGATCTATCTTGATACGGATTGGCTCACATCGCTCCAAAGCACGGCCTATTCCGACCGCATCACATGGATAGAAAACGCGTATGAATTTATCGACCAGCCCGGCGAATGGTATCTTAACCGCAGCGAAAGCAAGCTTTATTATAAGCCAGACGGAAGCATGGATGGCAAGTCGGCGACTCTGCCGGTGACGGAGCAGCTTCTGGTCTTTGAGGGAACCGAAAATATCACATTTGACGGTGTGAAATTTGAAGATACTTCTTGGCTGACGCCGAATGAAATTGGCTACAATGATGCACAGTCCGGTACGTATGCCCAGCACAATGGCGTTTGGGGAGATGTACCCGGCGCGATTGAAACACACGCGGCAAAGAATATCACCATTACAAACAGTGAATTGTGCAATTTGGGCGGCGGCGGCATCCGCATCGGCAATGGTAGTTCTGATTGCGCCATTACAAACAGTGCAATCCACGACATTTCCAGTTCCGGTATCTTTATCGGCAATAACACCGGCCATAATCACGGATATTGCGATCCGGGCACGGATGTAACGGGCGTTGTTGTGCGCAATAACTATATCACGCGCACTGGTCTGGACATCTTCGGCTCAAGCGCCATCTGTGCGCTGTATACCTCTGATACCGTGATTGACCATAACGAGGTCTGCTACACAACGTATACTGGTATTTCGCTTGGCTGGGGCTGGGACTGGAAAAACGCTCCCTGCTCCGGAAACAACACCGTTTCCAACAACTACATCCATGATACCGGCAAGACCATCCATGACGGCGGCAGCTTCTATTCGCTTGGCCTGCAGGAAGGTACAAAGGTGTTTGGCAACTATCTACACCACCACAGCGATGGCCTGTACGACAAGGATGCCGGCCTGTACACGGACGAGGGTTCGACCGGTATGGAACTGTACAACAACGTTGTCGGCGACGGCGTTTACTGGTGGCAGAAGATCTGGACGACCAACATCAAGGACTGCTACTGGCACGACAACTTCTATTCTGTGAACCGTTCCTGGGACAGCGGCGTAAATATCCGTCAGGAGAACAACACCTATGTTGAGGGCGGTGATTTCAGTCAATACCCCGCTGCACAGGCTATTATCAACAATGCGGGTCTAACAGATCCAAGCGTGAAAGACGGTGTCCGCATGGGTATTGCAGAGAAGCACAATGTGACATTGATGCAGTATCCGGACGGCGAGGCATACTACTTTGAAAAACCAGCCGGCCTGCTTACATTTACAATTCCTAGTCAGATCGGCAACACGCAATATGACAAGCTGGCGCATACCGCAAATATTCTCATGCCGGAAAGCACTGACCGCACATCGCTTGCCGGTAATTTCACGATGGCTCCCGGCTTCACCTGCGACAAGGCCTCCGGCAGCCGCCAAAACTTCACATCTCCCGTTGTCTATACGTTTACTGACGGCACAGATACCATCGCGTGGACGGTCACTGTTACCTGCGATGTAACGGCGGATGGCCCGCTGGTCGGTACGGAAACGACGCTGGACGCGGCCATCGCCGCACGCAGCGACTGGACACAGGAGCCTGCCGAGGCTGAAAACGGCGGTGCGCTCTTTACGCCGGCCAAGAGTTTCAGCGCCTATATTGGAGATCGTATTTCCAACGATGCTATTTTGGAGTTTGATATGCAGTCCGCTCTGGATGGAAACGACTGGACGGGGTATGCCCTGCGGATGCAGGACCCATATTCCACGCTCGGTACGATGTACCACATTGTATTCAAGCAGGATGCCATTGAGCTTCAGAAATGGGTAAACGGGAACCGCACGATGCTGATCGGTACGATCGAGGGCTATGACCCGGTTTACGGCGATGTGGAAAACAAATTCTATACATCTGATATCCGTCATAGCATCAAGACCGGCGCAATCGATGTGCCCACCGGCGTGCGTCTGTTCCTGTATATTGACGGCAACAAGGTCTTCGACGTAATTGATGCAGACAGTCCAATTACAGGAAGTGGTTTCTTCGGCATGTATCCGATGACGCACGACATGACGCTTCTGCCGTTCTCGAACATCGATACCAGCCCCAAGCCCGATCCCGACCCCGATCCTGAACCGAAGCCGATTCTTCCTATACTGCCGTCCGGCGGACAGAGTGCCTGGAAGAATCCCTACCAGGATATCACTGATTCGAGCAGTTATTATGAAGCTGTGCGCTATGTCACGGAAAAGGGCCTGATGAACGGAACCAGCGCATCTACGTTCTCTCCCGACGCGGCAATGACGCGCGCAATGATGGTCACGATCCTCTGGCGCATGGAAAAGGAGCCTGCCGCGCTGAAAAGCAACTTTACAGATCTGACGGCGGACTGGTACCGCACAGCTGTTGATTGGGCAGCAGAAACCGGTGTTGTCAACGGCGTCGGAAATGGAAAATTTGCACCGAACGCCACGCTCAGTCTGGAACAGTTGATTACCATTCTGTATCGCTATGCGGAAAATAAGGGGTATAACGTCTCGAAGTCCGCTTCGCTCGATTCGTTCACGGACGGCAGCGCTGTCAGCGCATACGCAAAGCCCGCCATGCAGTGGGCAGTCGGAATGAACTTCCTTTCCGGCAATACCCTGACCCCATGCGCGCCCGCAAGCCGCGCGCAGATCGCACAGGTTCTGATGCTGTTCTGCAAGGCTTACATTAAGTAATCCCCATATAACCAGCTGCGCCCTGCTGTTTGCAGGGCGCAGCACCCAGATTTGCATACAATCAGCAAAAAACTGCTGAAATGATAGATATATCTGAAAAGGAGCCATCATTATGGATAATTCCACACCGTTCCGCACATTTGGAACCATGCTCGACTGTTCGAGAAACGCTGTGCCGAATCTGCACGCGCTCAAAAAGTGGGTCGATCTCACGGCAAGCCTCGGATACAACACCCTGCTTTTATACACAGAAGACACCTATGAGGTACCGGACGAGCCGTATTTTGGCTATATGCGCGGACGTTATTCACAGGCGGAGCTGCGTGAACTGGACGCATATGCCAACGAGCGCGGTATGACGATCATGCCCTGCATCCAGACGCTGGCGCATCTGTACGCCATCAAGCGCTGGCCGGAATACTGGCCGCATTTTGACACGGATGATATTCTGCTGGCGGGCGACGAGCGGGTGTATACGCTCATTGACCATATGTTCCGAAGCCTTGCCGCGTCGCTCTCCTGCCGGACGATCCATCTCGGTATGGACGAGGCGGAGATGTTCGCGCGCGGCCGGTATTACAACCAGCACGGCGACTGCAACCGCTCACAGGCGTTGCTTGCGCATTTGCAGCGCGTATGTGAAATCGGCGAAACATATGGCTTCCGCTTCCTGATCTGGTCGGATATGTTCTTTAAGCTGGCGACCGGCGGACAGTATTACGCCAAAAACGCACAGATCGACGAATCTGTGCGTGAAAAGATACCGGCAAACGTGGAACTTATCTACTGGGATTATTATTCGGCGGATGAAGCGCACTATGACGGCATGATCGAGGCACATCAGAAGCTGAAGCCCGGCACATGGTTCGCAGGCGGCCTGTGGAAGTGGACAGGCTATGCCCCGCACAACGGCTACAGCATGAAGATCACAAAAGCAGCGCTTGCAAGCTGCCGGGAGCATGGCGTGCAGGACGTATTTCTGACTATGTGGGGCGACGACGGCGGGGAATGCTCCCCGTTTATGCTCCTGCCGTCGCTGTTCTATGCTTCGGAGCTTGCGAAGGGCGAAACCGATGACGAAACGATCAAGGCGCATTTTGCGCAGCGCTTCGGTGCAGCCTTCGACGATTTCATGCAGCTAGATCTGCCCGGAACGCGCAACGGCCTTGACGACAACGTTCGGAATCTGGATAAATTCCTGCTGTATAATGATCCGTTTATGGGCATGATGGACAAAACTGTTTTGCCCAGCGAAGGGGCACAGTTCGGCGCTTGCGCCGAAAAGCTGGAAGCACTGCAAACGCTGCCGGAGTGGGGCTATCTGTTCCGGACGCTCGGCGCGCTGTGCCGGGTGCTGGAGATCAAGGCAGAACTCGGTGTCCGAATCCACGAGGCGTACCGCACAGGAGATAAGACAGCGCTTTGCGCCATGCTTGCAAAGCTTGACGAGACGCTTGCGCGTCTGGAACGTTTCCATGATGCTTATCGGGCACAGTGGATGCAGGAAAACAAGCCGCATGGCTTTGACGTGCAGGACATCCGGCTCGGCGGTCTGATGCAGAGAGTAAAGACCTGCCGTGCGCGATTGGAGGATTACTGCGCCGGACGGCTCGACCGGTTGGAAGAACTGGAAGCAGCGCAGCTTGATTTCTTCGATCACGGAAAGCGCTGCGCAGAGCCGGTCGCCACGCATTGGGGACAGATCGCGACAGCAAATATTGTCTATATGACGATGCTTTGGTGAAAAATATGAGTCAAATTTTAGAGTACGCAAGCTGGATCTATCCATCGGAGGATATCGGCGAAATATGCCCTGTTTTCCGAAAGCATTTTACCGCGCGCCCCGGTGCAGCAGCGAAGCTGGAAATCACCGCATTCGGCGTCTACGAAGCGTTTCTGAACGGGCAGCGGATCGGAAATTTCTTTCTGGCTCCCGGCTGGACAAGCTATCCGACGCGCCTGCAGGTACAGACCTATGATCTGACGGCGCTGCTGCGCGAGGAAAATGAACTGACCGTTACGCTCGGAAAGGGCTGGTTCGCCGGACGGATTTCTGCCGGTGTTTATCAGGCGATTGCGGACGGCCCGCGTCTGCTGGCAGCACTGCATCTGACCGACGCGGACGGCACGCGGGAATATGCGACCAACGAAAGCTGGCAATGGGCCGAAAGCCCGATCCGGTTCAGCGATATTTACGACGGCGAAACGTATGATGCGCGCGTCACACCGGAAAACTGGCGCTTCTGCCGGACGGATAGCTGCGGCAAGCAGATGCTGATCCCGCAGGAGGGCGAGATCGTTACAGAGCATGAACGACTCAAGCCGGTCGCGGTTCTGCATACGCCGAAGGGCGAAATGGTGCTCGATTTTGGACAGGAGATCACGGGTTACGCGGAATTTACCGTGCAGGCCCGTGCGGGTGAGCGCGTTCTGCTCTCCTGCGCAGAGGTGCTCGACGCAGACGGAAATTTCTATACGGAAAACTACCGCAGTGCAAAATCCAGAATCGAGTATATCTGCCGTGACGGAATCCAGACCGGCCGCGCACACCACACGTTTTACGGCTTCCGCTATCTGCGTGTGGACGAAGCGCCGGAGGGTTGGCAGGCAGAGAATTTCACGGCGGTCTGCGTCTATTCCGATCTGCAAAGAACCGGCTGGATTCGCACGTCCGATCCGCTTTTGAACCAGCTGTATCAGAACATTGTCTGGGGTGAAAAGGACAACCTGCTGGACGTACCGACTGACTGCCCGCAGCGCGACGAGCGGCTTGGATGGACAGGCGACGCGCAGGTCTCCATCCGTGCGATCACCTGCACGTTTGATGGGAAGCGATTTTTTTCAAAATGGCTGCGCGATATGGCAGCGGAGCAGCGCGGGGACGGCACGGTTTCCCATTTTGTCCCGAATGTCGGTCTGTTTACGAAAGATCCCGCGCTGTTCTGCGGCGGCTCGGCGTGGGCGGACGCGGCGGTGATCTGCCCGTGGCAGCTCTATCAGGCTTATGGTGACAAGGAACTCCTGCGTGAACATCTTCCCATGATGCAGAAGTGGGTCGAATATGTATGCAGGGCTGCCGGGGACAGCTGCATCTGGAGCACCGGTCACCATTACGGCGACTGGCTGGCGCTCGACGCCGGAGAGGGCAATTATACCGGCGCTTCCCGCAAGGAATTTATCGCAACGGCATTCTATGCGCATTCCGCACAGCTTCTGGCACAGGCAATGGACGCGCTGGATATGGACGGCGCTGCATATCATCGGCTGTTTGAAACGATCCGTGCCGCACACCAGAACGCATTCCCGGACTGCCGAACGCAGACCGAATGTGCATTGGCGCTGCATTTTGGTCTTGCGGCGGCTCCTGACCGCGTTGCCGCGCAGCTTGCAGAGCTGGTTCGGAGCAACGGGAATCGACTGACGACCGGCTTTGTCGGAACGCCGTATTTGTTACACGCGCTGAGTGAAAACGGCTATGCACAGACGGCCTATGACCTTCTTTTGCAGACGAAAGCCCCATCATGGCTGTTCTCTGTCAAAATGGGCGCAACGACCGTCTGGGAGCATTGGGACAGCCGAAAGGCAGACGGCTCGTTCTGGAGCACAGATATGAACTCGTTCAATCACCATGCCTACGGCGCGGTAGCCGACTGGCTGTACGGCGCGGCGGGAGGTATCCGTCCGGGGAAGCCGGGCTATGAAACCGTGCTGTTCTCACCCATTCCAAACCGGCGACTGCAGCGATTTGAAGTAGTAGTAAATACGCCGCACGGAAAAGTGTGTTCATGCTGGAAATGGAACGGCCCCACAGTGACATATGTTCTTACTACGCCGGTCAGTGCCGAGATTCGGCTTGGTGGTGAACAGCACAATGTTGCAGCGGGAACATACACCTTTGTTCGGGGGGGATACGACAAATCGCCGTATGAAGCAAAGGATTTTCTGAACGTTCGAAGATAATTCGCGGTTGCCCATAGCGCCCATCGGAGTTATTAGCAACTGTAGATATGAGAGCTGCACCTAAAAATATGATAGTCGGCTTGTGTCATTTTGAGCCATGCCATGTTATAATAAATACGGAGAAAGAGTAGCAATTGAACGAGCAAAAACTGTATCAATATCTGGGCGCAAATGTCTATCGGCTGAGGAAACAGCGTGGGTTGACACAGTCCGAACTTGCTGCATATATTGGCTGCAATCAGAAGTATATCTCACAAATTGAGACAGGCGCTGCAAAAGCAAGCGTTTCGATTTGTTATAAGATAGCAAATACTTTTTCGGTATCGGTCGATTCGCTCTTTACGGACCCGGAAAAATGCGTGAACGCTGGTGAGAATACTTCAGATAGAGAGTTCGCTGAGAGTATCACTCGAACGATTATTCAATACCTAGACACAAAGAAATAGCGGTGTTCCAGCGAACACCGCTATTTTTAACCCTCGTACTTCTGTTTCCGCATCAGGCGCATAATGCCGAGCAGGAATTCCTGCTGCTTGTCCGAAAATGTAGCAGCCAAATGGGATATCTCGCGCAAACGTACATTTTGCTCTTCAAACTCCGGATAGACGAGCCACTCGGTCGGTGCGCCCAGCGTCCGCAGCAGCTTTTCCATTGTATTGAGCGTCGGCCGCCGCTCACCTCGTTCCAATGCGGCGATATGCCTTGCGGTAAGCCCAACCTGATCCGCAAGCTGTTCGCGCGTCATATTCTTCCCCTCGCGCAATTCTTCCAATTTTTCACCGAAACGCTCCTCTAATGGAGTATTATAAATCGACACCAGTAGTTCACCTCCGACACGAGTATTGTACAGAATACCCGCTGTTTCAGAAATGCTCTAATGGTGTCGAATTTTGTTCACTATCAGAGGACGAAATAAGGAAATACCTCCAGCGCCGCATATAAAAAAACGGCAGTGCTGGAGGGCAATCCGTGCGACTAAGACGCTCCATTCCTGCCGGGATGGAGTGTTTTATGCAATTTTCCCCTAAAAAGAGGCGCGGGCTGCGCCTCCGATGGTGACCAGCAGCCCAGAACACCGGTAGATTCCACTCTTGCCGCAAGGCCGCTTTCAAACACGTAGCAGTTGTACGGCGTCGAGTGGAACTACTGGTGAATATTTTTAGCGTCCGTCAGTGTGCATACGCTGCAAATTGCAGCCGCAGCGCACTGGCGGATTTTTATTACCCTATCCGTGCCCCTCCGTTTCTGACATTTGCCCATCCGCGCAAATGAAATTCAGAAATGGAGGCAGCGATATGCTGATTAAAATTGTCCAAAATGGAATCGAATCTGACTGGTTCCAGCTCACGAAAAAGGCCCACCGCGAACTGATCAAGAAGAAGCCGGAAGCGGCGGTTATACATATCGAGGATATTTACCCGGAATCCCCAGACACCGGGCGGGTGATTCAGTTGGACTTCCGGCTGTTTACGGTTCTGACACGGGAATTCAAGCTGGAAGATCTTAAACAGGAGAAGCGCGATGAGCGTCATGTAGAAAAGCTCCGACTGGAGGCCAGACCTGCGAATGCTCCTGAGTTGGCATCAAAGACGCTGGACGAACAGTACATCCGTCAGGAGATCAAGGATTTGCTGGAGTCCGCGCCTGCACTTGCAGGGCTGACACAAACACAGCTGCGGCGATTCCAATTGTTTGCCGAGAATGGCAAGTCATTTCGGGAAATTGCAAAGATTGAACAGTGCGAATATATACCAACGCTTTCCTGGTTTTTGTGTGTTGTAATATCTGACGCATTCTCGCATTGTCTGACGCATTTGCCATTCCGGAGCGCACCCTTGCGCGTATCACAGCAAGCTCCAACTGGCCCAGCAAGCGTTTGGGGCTGCTGGCGGCGTAGGCAGACAACCAGGCGGGCAAGCACAATTTGTGCCTGCCCGCCTTCGCATATTCTTTCGGTTTCCCATTTTTACTTTTTGAAAAACGCTACCACAACAGCGCCAGGGCCCGCATGGGTTCCGATCACACTTCCTACAGTCGTGTAACGAATTTCTTTCAGGTTTCCTTCCCAGATGTGACGGCTGTCTTCGATATATTTTAGCAGCAGTGCGTCAGAAATTCCACTGTAGCCCAGCAGAACCGGCCTGCTGAAATCAATGCCGCCGGCCTTGTCGATCTCCTGAACGAGCAGATTGTTCCCCATTTTGGAGCCGCGAGCTTTTCCCAGCAGGTGAATTTCGCCGTCAATAACGGAAAGCACGGGCTTGATATTCAGTATCCCGCCGGCGAATGCGGCTGTCTTTGAAATGCGGCCGCCCCGCTTGAGGTATTCGAGGGTATCCACCAGCGCCACAACAACGATTTTTTTCTTCTCTTCCTCCAGTGCCTGCGCAGTTTCCTCTGCGGTCATTCCTGCATCCAAAAGGCGGAACGCAAGCTCCACCAGAATCCCTGTTCCCATCGCTGCGCTGGTGCCGTCCACAACATAGATGTTCTCATAATCCGCCGCCGCGATCATGGCGCTTTGATATGTGCCGGAAAATTTGGATGCAAGGGTAATAACAACGGCTGATTCGCCCGCCTGCTTTGCCTTTTCATATTCCTTCATAAAGGCGTCCGGCGTTGCCTGACTGGTAGTAGGCAGCACATCGCTCTCGACGAGCTTTTCATAAAATGTTTTGTTGTCGATGGTCACGCCATCAATGTATTCCTCCTGCCCGAAATGAACGGTGAGGGGTACCGTAGATACCCGTGCTTTGATCTCAGGAACTAAATCCGCAGTGGAATCAACAATAATCCTTGTTTTCAATTTCGTCAATCTCCTATTCTTCGCTATTTTGAGCGATCGCCTCAAGACTTCTGCTGATGGCAGAAAGGCTGCGGTAGAATGCCGCTCGTTCGTCCTCTGTGAGGGTATGGCTGATCGTATCAAGCACTGTGCCGATTTTCTCTGCGATTCTTTTGCTGACTTCCTGACCTTTTTCTGTCAAACGCAAAGGGCTTCTGTACCGTTTGGTGCGGTCGGAATCCCGCAGAACAAAGCCGTTGGCCTCCAGATAGTCCAACGCACGAGAGATAGTCGCCTTATCCTCCTCGCAGTGCTCGCACAGCTCCGCCGAGGTCACGCCATCCAGAGAATATATGTAGTACAGACAGGACACATGGGCGCTTCGCAGATAATAGGCGGCCATCTCCTGATTTTTTATCTTCCGTATGTCGCGGCTGATCCGGTTGATCAAAACCGTAAACGTCTCAAATCTTTCCTGCATGGTTACCTCCCATCTCCTAAGATGTTGAGATTTCAACATGCGGATTTTATCATAGGAATGTTGAAATGTCAACATTCCTCTCTGCTACATGTGGACTGTATTTTTAGAAACGCCGCGAGCAAGAGTGGTAAGGCAGCTGAGTTCACACCTGGCAAGCAATGCCTGCGTTTACCGTCGTTTCCGTGTATTCATGGGGTTGTGTGACGGTGCAGAGCACGCGCAGGGCAATCAATTCCAGTACGGCACGCTCTCCTGAAGGCGGGCCGGTGAGCATACCTCAGCCTTTGGCCTCGGAGGTTTTTTGTATATTGCGGAACTGCGGAATTGTTGAGCAGAGCAGTTTTCCATGCAGAAAAAGCGGCGAACAGGACGCTTTTTAAGAACAGAAATGGGAGGAAGCTTCGATGTTTACACATTCTGCGCCCTTGGACACCAGCTTTAGCATGCACGATTGCCGCGCGACGGGGCTTCGAATTGAGAGGGGCGCGCTGATCTTTACGTTCGAGGACGGCGTCTGGGCCTGCGCCGGTTCTGCCGTCAACCCCGGCGAAAAGACGATCCGGACGGGCAGGGCAGATGTGCGGCTGGACGGCTTCACTGCGGAGGAAACGGAGCTCGCATATTTCCGGGAACTGCGCTTTTTCGGATGGAAGGCCGCGGAGCTTCGGAAGCACCTTACGCTCGAAGCTCTGGAACGCTGCGTCAACAGCGGACGTTGGGAGCTGGAATTCAAGGACGCTTTTTCCGCCGGGTGCGCATATCTGTTCCGGGGCCTCGTCTGGCAGAAGCGGCGGCCCTACTTAATGGAGTTTGAGTTGAGCGTCGAAGCGTCCGGGATGACATGCTTTTGGGATGCGCTTCGGCCAGAATGTGAATGGTGAATGCATATATGCATTTTTCTCCTGCTTTCTTGTAGAAAAACGGAGAAAAACTAATAAATATAAGAAAACATGTTGCAGATGCTTGAAACGTCTGCTATAATACTGGCATACATGCAAAGCGGCATTCCGAATCCTTGTATGCCATAGCGCAGCGGTAAGGGCACCCGCTGCACTCCCCACCATAGACCGGCAGAAACAAATCTGGCAAGCACCTCGGTGCTTGCCAGATTTGTTAAAGGATATACACAAGCTTCGTTGGAGAAGGACGAAGCAAGAGGTGTCATGGAAAATGTTTTATTTTCTATGTACTGATATCTTAGCATAAATATTGGGAAATGTCAACAAAGAAACCTGAAATTGACATGGAATTTCATTGGAAATGAACGGTGGGCCAATGAATTCATGAAAACGTGCCTGTAAATTTTGCGGACATTTTTCTTTGCATATGCTATAATATGCCCGCCGGAGGATACGGTGGGTCACGCGCCTGCTCGTCCGGCAAAAACGGATATGGAGCCGTCCCGTTGACGGCGGAGGAAGCATGAAGAAGCTATGTGCCATTATTTCCGGCGGACGAAGAGCGCCGCTGGACGGAATAGAGAACGCGGACCGGATCATTGCCTGCGACAAGGGCTATCAATACGCGGAGGAGGCTGGCGTGCGGCCGCAGCTGCTGGTTGGGGATTTTGATTCCTATACCGGCGCGCTTCCGGCGGATATCCCGATCCTGGATCTGCCGGTCGAGAAGGATGATACGGATACGATGGCTGCGATCCGCTATGCGGTTCAGGAGGGCTATTCGGAGATCGTTCTTTACTGCGCGTTGGGCGGACGGCTGGATCATCTGCTCGGAAACGTCCAATCGGCGGTCTTTGCGGTCGAGCGCGGATGCAGAGTCCACATTATAGATACAGACAATCTCCTTTACTTTTTTACGGACGGCGCGCTTACGCTGCCGCCTCGTGCGGGATGGTCGCTGTCGCTGCTGTCGCTGACGGATCGCTGCGAAAACGTTTCGGTCACAGGCGTCAAGTATCCGCTCCGGGATGCGACTCTGACGAACGGATTTCCCATCGGTGTCAGCAACGAGTGGAGGGGAGAGGCGCAGATCTCAGTTGGCGGCGGCGTGCTGCTCGTGGTCATGTCGAAAATGTAGGAAAGAGCAGGCCCTTTGCGGCCTGCTTTTTGCGTACTTTTCCGGAAGTGCGCAAAATTGCGGAAGTATGCGCGCTGATATGTGGAAAATGACAAATGCTTCTTATATACTGAATACAATTTTTTCAAGGCTTTGGGACACTGCACGGTTTTATACTTGCGCGGAAATCCGAAATCCAGTATAATATAGTATCCCGTTTTGTGAGGAACAGACGGCGTGAGATCCGGCGTGGAAACAACTGCGCGGGATCGGAATTCCAATCGGAAAGGATGGTTTGCAGAACGGATGAGTAAGCCCGCAAAGGAAAAACAGGATACCGACAGCTCCTTTCTGGAGAAGCTTTCGACGCTCATTGTCGATAAGCGGAATCTGGTATTCTTAATTGTGATCATTCTGCTTGTTTTCTCCGCTTTTTCGCGGAACTGGGTCGAGGTCGAGAGCGACCTGACCTACTATCTGCCGGAGGGCTCCGGAACAAAACAGGCGCTGAATATTATGGACGAGCAGTTCATTACATACGGCTCTGCGGAGGTCATGGTCGCAAATGTGACGCTGAAGCAGGCGGCGGAGCTGCGCGACCAGATCGCCGATGTCAAGGGCGTACAGATGATCAGCTACGACGAAACGTCGGAGCACTATAACAATCTCTCCGCGCTCTACTCGATCACCTTTGATTATTCCGAGGATGATCCGGCGTGTCTGGATTCTTTGGATGCCGTGAAGGAGCTGCTGTCCGCCTATGACGTTTATGTCAAGACCGACCTCGGCAATTCGCAGGAGGAAACGATCGAGCACGAAATCAACGTCATTATGATCTATGTCGCCATCGTCATTGTCGTGGTGCTGCTGTTCACCTCGGAAACCTACGGCGAGGTGCCGGTGCTGATCTTGACGTTTGTTGTGGCGCTGGTGCTCAATCAGGGCAGCAACTATCTGCTTGGAAAGATATCCTTCGTTTCCAACTCCGTGACAAGTATTTTGCAGCTGGCGCTGTCCATTGACTACGCGATCATATTCTGCAATCGCTTCAAGGAAGAGCACCGGATGCTTCCCATCCGCGAGGCGGTCATTGTGGCGCTGTCAAAGTCTATCCCGGAGATCGGCGCGAGCTGCCTGACCACGGTCGGCGGCCTGATCGCCATGCTGTTCATGCAGTTCCGCCTTGGCCCGGATATGGCCATCTGCCTGATCAAATCCATCGCCTATGCGCTGCTGTCCGCGTTCATCGTGATGCCGGGACTGCTGATGCTCTTTGGCCCGCTGATCGACAAGACCGGACACAAGAGTTTTGTCCCGAAGATCTCCTTCGTCGGCCAGATCGACTACGCGACCCGGTTCATTGTTCCGGCGGTATTTATTGTGCTGGTCGTACTCGGCTTCCGCATGTCAAAGAATTGTCCGTTTGCCTATGGCTACAGCCTCCTGTCCACGCCGAAGCTCAATGAGACCCAGATCGCAGAGCAGATGATCGAGGACAATTTTTCCTCGACCAATATGGTGGCGCTGATGGTTCCGGCAGGGGACTATGACAAGGAACGCGAGCTTTTGCAGGAGCTGGAAAGCTACGACGAGGTGGACAGCAGCATGGGCCTGACAAACATCGAGGCCATGGACGGCTATATGCTGGCTGATAAGCTGACGCCGAGGCAGTTCGCGGAGCTTGCAAACCTCGACTATGAGCTGGCGGAGGTCGTCTACGCGGCCTACGCGGCCAATCAGGACAATTACGGCCAGCTGGCCGGTAATATCACCAATTATCAGGTGCCGCTGATCGATATGCTTCTGTATGTCTGCGACCAGCTTGACGCGGGCGTCGTGACGCTTTCGGACGATCAGATGCAGCTGCTCTCTGATGCAAAGGTGCAGATGCTCAGCGCGAAGAATCAGCTTCAGGGCGACCAGTACAGTCGGATGCTGCTGTATCTGACGCTGCCTGTCAGCGGCGACGAGACCTATGCCTTTACCGACACCATTCAGGAGATCGCGCGGAAGTATTATCCGGACGGCAACATCTATCTGGCGGGCGACTCCACGAACGAATATGACTTTGAAAAGTCCTTCGCAGTGGATAATACGGTTGTCAGCATCGTGTCGGTGCTGATCGTGCTGCTGGTGCTGCTGTTTACCTTCAATTCGGCGGGTATGCCGCTGCTGCTGATCCTCGTCATTCAGGGCAGTATCTGGATCAACTTCTCCTTCCCGACGATCACGGGCAAGTATCTGTTCTTCCTCGGCTATCTGATCGTCAGCTCAATCCAGATGGGCGCGAACATCGACTACGCCATCGTCATCGCCAGCCGCTATCAGGAGCTGAAGGGGAAGATGCCGCACAAGAATGCCATGATCGAGACGCTCAACTTTGCGTTCCCGACGATCATCACCTCCGGCGCGATCATGTCCATCTGCGGCTTCCTGATCGGAAGCATGACCTCCGAGCCGGTCATTGCCGGTATCGGCGAAAGCCTTGGACGCGGCACGGTCATTTCGATCTTCCTCGTCATGTTCGTCCTTCCGCAGATCCTGCTGGTCGGCAGCGGTGTGGTGGATAAGACCTCCTTCTCGGTGCCTGCGGTTTCCGTCGGTGAACGGAAAACGGCAAGCGGTAAGGTCGTTATCAACGGCATGGTACGCGGACACATCAACGGTACGGTGCGCGGTATGCTGCGCGCGACGGTGGATGGAGACGTAGATTTGAATGTGGTTTCCGGCTCTGCCGGCGGAGAGGAGGCGGAACAGGATGAACAGTAAGCGCAAGCACCTGCTGGCGGGCATTCTGGCCTGCCTGATGCTCTGCATGTTTGCCGCCCCGGCGCGTGTCTGGGCCGACGAGGCAGAGGATACGACCGCTGCGGAGCAGACGGCTGTTGAGAACGCCTCCGAACAAGCGGAAACGACTGAGACGCTCCCGGAGGAGACCATCCATATCGCAAGCGCGGAGGATCTTCTGGAGCTCGCGGCGTCCTGTATGCTTGATACATGGTCGCAGAACAAGCGTGTCATTCTTGACTGCGATATTTCGCTGGAGGGCGTGGACTTTGAGCCCATTCCGAGCTTCGGCGGCACGTTTGTCGGCGGCGGCCACACGATCCGCGGCCTCCGCGTCAGCGGAAGCTTCTCACCGGCGGGGCTGTTTGCCGTGGTGCAGGAGGGCGGTATCCTCCGCAATCTGAACGTGGAGGGCAGCGTGGCTCCGGATGTCGATTCGGACTGCGTCGGCGGCATTGCCGGTGAGAACCGGGGCCTTATTTCCAATTGCAGCTTCACCGGCTCGGTCTCCGGCACGAGAAGTGTCGGCGGCGTAGCCGGTAAGAACGCGGCCTCCGCGATCATCCGCTCCTCCGGTGCAAGCGGGACGGTTTTCGGCGAGAACATGACCGGCGGCGTTGCGGGCTACAATCTCGGCTATATCGGCTCCTGCCGGAATAGCGCCTTCGTGAACATCGAAAGCACCGATCCGGGCGTGGATATCACCAGCATTGATCTGGACTTTTCCATGGATCTCACGCGCCTGTCGCAGGCCGATACGGCGAACATTGCGACGGATACCGGCGGTATTGCCGGGTATTCCTCCGGCACGATCATGGACTGCGCGAATCTCGCGGCCATCGGCCACCAGCACATCGGCTACAACGTCGGCGGCATTGCCGGACGCAGCTGCGGCCAGATCCTGGGCTGCACGAACGAGGGCAGCGTCTGCGGACGAAAGGATGTCGGCGGTATCGCCGGCCAGCTCGAGCCTTATATCCGCGTGGAGCTGAGCGAGAGCACCAGAAGTCAGGTCGAGCAGCAGCTTCAGGAGCTGAACGACCTTGTGGATAAGGCGGCGGACGACGCGGAGGGCGGCTCCGGCGGCATTTCCGCTCGATTGAACAGCCTTTCCGGCAGCGTCGGAAACGCAGTGGATCGTGTGAACGACGTTAAGGTGACGGCTGGGATCGACACGACCGTCCGTGGAGACGGCTCGCTGGATTCCGGCACGCAGATCGGCGGCGAGGTGAATCCCATCGACGCCGATGCGTCGCACGGTTCCGGCGGCGGCCTTACGATCACAACGGAGCCTGGCTCCGTCAGTGTCGGCATTGGCCACGGCAGCGGCGGCAGTCTGGAGATCGGCTCGTCCGCCAGTGCGGGCATCGATCACAGCGGGACGGCCTCCGGTGCGCTGGATGCCAGCACGCAGATCGTCGCTGCGCCCGACCTCGGCGGACTGACCTCCGCGGTGAACGGTATCGGCAGTCAGCTGACGATGCTCAATCAGGCGGTGACCGGCACAGTCGGTACACTGGCCGAGGATGTGCGGCAGATCAACGATAAATTCGCCGAGGTCTCCGAAACGCTTTTCAATGCGGTCGATGAGCTGCAAAACGGAACGAACGACCTGATTACCGATGTTTCGACGGTAGACGTCGATCAGATCACGCTTGGCAAGACCTCCGGCAGCAGCAACAGCGGCACGGTCTACGGCGATATCAATTCCGGCGGCATTGCAGGCTCCATGGCCATTGAATATGAGCTGGACCCGGAGGACGATGCGTCCAACGAGCTTTCCGACGACGCGCGGCGGCAGTATGAGTACCGCGCGGTCATTCAGAACTGCACCAATACCGGCGAGGTCACCAGTAAGCGCAGCTATGCGGGCGGTATCTGCGGCCGGATGGATCTCGGCCTCATCACCGACTGCAAGGGCTACGGAACGATCCGCAGCGAAGACGGCAATTATGTCGGCGGCATTGCGGGCGTGACGGGCGCGACGGTGCGCACCTCCTACGCAAAATGCACCCTCAGCGGCCAGAAATATGTCGGCGGCATTGTCGGCTCCGGCGTGACGCAGAAGGTGAGCGGCAGTGGAAGCACCGTTGCGGGCTGCTATTCGATGGTCGAGATCGAGGACTGCACGCAGTATTCCGGCGCGATCTCCGGCGCGGACGCGGGCACGTTCCTGGAAAACTATTATGTCAGCGATACGCTGGCGGGCATCAACCGTCAGAGCTATTCCGGGCAGGCGGAGCCGTCCACCTACAAGGAAATGCTGAAAACGCAGGCTCTGCCGGAGGAAATGCGTCAGCTGACGCTTCGCTTCGTCGCAGACGGCGAGGAGATCTTCTCCACGCATTTCAGCTACGGCGCGAGCTTCGATGCGGAGAATTTCCCGTCGATCCCGGAAAAAGAGGGCTATCTTGCCAGCTGGGATCACGAGACACTTGAAAATCTGCACTTTGACACGACGGTCACGGCGGTCTACACGTCCTATACGCCGAGCCTTGCGTCCTCCGCAGCGCGCGAGGACGGACGTGCGATCATGCTGGTCGAGGGCGATTATTCAGATGACGATGTCATCACAATCACGGCGGAGCCGCTGACACCCGGTGCCTTCCACATCCGTGCGGGCAGTCTCCAGAGCCGCATCGACGGTTATTTCTCCACGTTCGGAACGAGCGAATTCTCGCTGCTGAAAACGAACTGGGAGGTCGTGGAGCAGTGGAGCATCGAGGTGCCCGGCGGAGACTCCGGTGAACATCGGCTGCGCTATCTGGCCCCGGACGGCGGGACGAAGTTTCTGCGCGTCTATATGGAGAACAACGGAAGCTGGGAGCGTGTGGAGTATGAGACGGCGGGCAGCTATCTTGTGATCCCGGTGCGCGGCAGCAGCGTGCGCATCGCCGTGGTCTCCACGGTCGAGGTCTGGTGGGTATGGGCAGCGGCTGTTCTGCTGCTGGCTCTGATTATATTCCTGATCGTCCACTTTACACGCAGGGCTGCGCGAAAGGTACGGCAGCGCAAGGAAGGCGCGCCGGAGGAGACGGCTGCACCGGCAGCAGAGCCGAATACGCCTGCACAGGCGGCAGCTCCCGCGGAGCCTGACCCGGAGCTGCTGGCCCGGGCGCTTTCCGCAGAGGAACGCCTTGCCCGCGCGGAGGAGGAGCTGCGGATGCTCCGGGAGAGCAGCGCGTCCGGCGCGGTCGCCGTTGCGGAACGCCCGAAAAAGCGCGTCCGCTGGTGGATCCCGGTGATCGTTGTCGTTGTCCTGCTTGCCATCGCGGCGGGCGTGTTCTTCGTGAGCCGGAATTTCGGCACGGAGCTGGAGGCCTACCGCATCCTCAATGCCTATGCGCAGAAGGATCCGCTTGCGATGACGCTGCGCGTAGACGCGAAGCTGGACGGGCAGACGATCGGTCTGGACGCGGAGATCTGCAAAACAAAGGTCGAAGGGAAAACAGTGACCTGCCTGCAAAGAGACGGCGTGCAGCTGTTCTACGCGGGCGAGACCGTCTATCTTGAAAACGGGAGGGCCTTTTCCGTCGGCGGCGATTACCCGGATTATGCGGAGCTGCTGCCGCAGGCGGCGGAGCTTTACCGGCTTGTGAACGTGTCTGCGTCCACGAGCGGTACACAGAAAACCTACCGCCTGACGGCGAAGGATGAAAACGCGGATGCGCTCGTGCGCATCCTGCTGCCGGAGCTTCCGGCAGACAGCACGGTGCGCACACTCGAAGCGGCACTGACGGCGGACGGTCAGAAGCCCATCCGCCTGACATTCTCCGCAGAGCTGACGGGAGGTACGTCGGCCACGCTGAATGCGGAGCTGAGCTTCTCGGAGGGCGTGACGACCGCACCAGAGATCCCGGAGGCGGTGCGCAGCGCGATCACATCCGGCAAGCCTGCGGAGGCGGGGCTGCTGACCGACGAGCTTTTTGAGCTGCTGAAGGGCTGGGCTGCGCGCTGCGCGGGGGAGAGCATGTCGGCTGACCTGACGCTTTCCGCCGACTGCGGGCCGGTCGTTGTGAACGATACGCTCCGGATCGACCAGAAAAGGGTCTCCGGTCAGACGATCACTGCGGTCGGAAAGAACGCGCTGACGCTGTATCTATCCGGCGACCGCCTCTGCGACGGAAGCGGCAATGCCGCCTCTGACCAGCTGTCCGGTCTTGCGGACTCGGCCGAGCTGATCGACGCGGCCTATCAGCTGCTTCTGAACGGCGAGACGAGCTGCACGATCTCCGGCGATACGAAGACCTATACGCTCTCGCTGGATGAAAAGGGGATGGAGAACCTCGCATACGCGATCGCGCCGGAGGCGAAGTCCCAGAGCATCACCTTCAAGGAAGGCACGCTGGAAGCGGTCCTGACCGGCGGGGTGCTCACGTCGCTGCGCGTCTCCTGCGCAGGCAGCATCCGGGTCGTGCTTGCGGATACGCCGGTCAGCCTTTCGGCCACGGCGGCGTTCACAGAGCGCGATGTGGAGATCCCGCAGGAGGTCGTGGATGCGCTCGTCAAGTGATGGTGCGTTCCTCGACAAAAACAGTGTAAAAAACCTCCGTATGATGCTTCATACGGAGGTTTTCGTATAATACTAAAGCCTAATTAAAACAATTGATTATCCAACTACGCCGTGTAATGCTCTT